>Ga0255341_1000018_pt1 | contig 371995 bp, 300 predicted proteins | sample wastewater_treat_8_FD_192418 | JGI IMG/M metagenome (GOLD analysis project Ga0255341, IMG submission 192418) | Wastewater microbial communities from Lulu Island WWTP, Vancouver, Canada - plant12 | ecosystem: Engineered > WWTP > Wastewater > Unclassified | place: Canada: Vancouver, British... | reverse complement strand
GGGTCTTGTGACCTCGTCGACGATCCGAGCTTGGACGGCAGACATTGATCGGTTTAACAGTTACAAGGAATATGCCTCTTACTGTGGATTGGTGCCCTATTTGAAGGAATCCAACGATGTGACCTACTTGGGTCACATTACCAAGAGAGGTCCCAAGGAGTTAAGGGCAGCCATGGTTCAGGTTGTGATGGGAATGTTGCGAGTGCGCGAGAAAAACCCTGATTGGATCTTTTACCAAAGGTATGGCTATTGGAAAAGCAAGAAGAGTTCCGGCAAGGCAATTATCGCTTGTGCCAGGAAAATGAGCCGGGTCATTTATTGCATGTTAAAAAACAAAGAAGGTTTTAACCCTGAGAAAATGAAACCGGAGAAGAAGAACTCGAGAGAAAGGCTTTTAAAGGTTTCCTAGAAACCTTTGAAATAATACGGCACCCTGTAGAAAATACGTGGATGCTATTGACTTTTTATAGGAGGAATAAATGCTTAATTGGAAAACTCTTCCTAAGATAGATGCTCACATTCACATAACACCAGATGATGTCATTGAAGCAAATAAAGATTACGATGGAAAATTTATTATTAATGGTGCAAGCAAAGATTATATAAAATTAATGGACAAATACAATATTAAGAGTGCATTTGTTATGCCATTTAATGATCCTTATATGCTTTCGATGGAATTTACTGTAGAAGCAGTTCATAACAATTTATTAAAGATTGCTGACAAGCACAAAGGAAAAATATTTTGTTTTGCGGACATTGATATTAGAAAAGATATTTCTGAAACTTTAAGTGAATTCGATAGAGTTTTTAAAAGTGAAGCTTTTATTGGAATTAAACTTCATCCAACAAATTCAGGCTATCCAATTGATGGACATTATTATGAAGAAATATTTAAATACGCTGACAAGAAGAACATACTCTTGGAGATACATTCCTATCCAAGAGAGTCATTAAAAGATGATGTTTGTTCGCCAGCAAGAATAAAAAATATGCTAGAAAAATATCCGAATGTAAGGGTATCAGTAGCTCATTTAGGTGGATTTCAATACGCAGAATTAATTGACACTAATACTTATGTAAATATTTCTGCAATTCTAACAGATTTGGTAGAAAGATGTAACCTAGAGGAAACTAATAAGATACTAAGGTCTTTTGGTGTGGACAGGCTAGTGTTTGCTACAGACTATCCAGATAATAGACGCTTAGAAGCTAAAGTTATATATGACAAGTATATTGAATTATTGGGAATGATGGATTTTACAGAAGAAGAGGCGGAAAAAATCTGTATGTTTAATGCTGAAAAAATGATCCAGAAATTATAGCATCTATTAGCAATCCGCCAGAAAAAAATATAAACTATAGTTCGTAAGCATTGATATTGCTTATGATTTAACAGGTGGGGAGGCTGTCATAATAATACTAAAGTGGGAAAACACGGCAACCAAAAGGGTTTCAGAGCTTCCACAAAGTATTAAATTCGAAAATTGCTGTGTTGCTTAGAGTTATTTTAAGATTAAAGACACCGATTTTGGCACTGATATTGATTGTTTGGCACCGATAGAATATAATCATATTTGAGGAGGTGCAGAAAATGAATCAATATATTGAGTCGGAAACCGTTGAATTGAAAGCCAAGTATACAGATACATTCGCACGAGAACTTGTGTCTTTTCTAAACGCCGAGGGAGGCATTATATACATTGGGATTCAAAACGATGGAACCGTAATCGGTGTTGACAATATAGATAACACATTAAAAAAAATTTCCGATTGTATCACAGACCAAATTGAACCGAGTCCACGAGGAGAAGTGATTAGCGAGATTATACATGAAGAAAACCGGTCAATTATAGCTGTTAATGTAAAAAAGGGAATTAAACCGCTCTATTGTATCAAAAAATACGGATTTTCTTCAAAAGGCTGTCTTGTTCGGATAGGGACGACATGTAAGGAAATGTCATCTGAGGAAATTCAGTTCCGCTATAAATCTCAATTTATAAATGAGGATTATATGTTGTTAGCGCCATCAAAATATGCGCCGCTTTCGTTTAATATGATGAAAATTTTGCTTACGAGTCGGGGTTTTCGTATCAACGAAAATTCATTTGAGGCGTCATTTAATCTTAGAAGAAATGATGGTACATATAATCTGCTGGCGGAAATTTTGGCAGACCAAAACATGGTGCCGTTAATATTTGTAAAGTTCGCCGGAATAAATAAGGCTTCGATTTCTCATAGAAGCGATTACGGCGGGCAGAGTTTACTGCTTGGATACCAAAAGATGAAAGACAGGCTTATTGCCGAGAATATATGTAAAACTGATACTACAGTTCGCCCGAGAATAGATGAATATCTTTATGATATAGACTGTGCTAACGAGGCACTCGTAAATATGTTTGTTCATAACGATTGGACAATCACAGAACCGCAAGTATCGTTTTATTCGGATCGCATAGTCTTTACATCGCACGGCGGAATTCCGCATGGAATGACTGAAGAAGAATTCTATAGCGGCGTGAGTCGTCCACGAAATGTTGTGTTGATGAGGGTATTCTTAAACCTTGGTATTGTTGAACACACAGGGCATGGGATACCGATGATTGTTGAAAAATACGGTAGGGAAGCTTTTGATGTACATCAGAACTATATTGATGTCACGCTGCCTTTTAATCAGGCTGTTTTGGCATCGGTGCCACAGATTGGCACCGATGATGGCACCGATGATAAGGGTATCCGTTTGAACGAGGATTTGTCTGATACTGAGAAAAAACTAATCCTGGAGTTAATCAAAAATCCGAAATACACATACAATCAGTTGGCATCAGAGATTGGAATTTCACGAAGAACTGTTTCACGAACTGTGGCATCACTTGTTGAGAAGAATTATATTGAAAGAGTTGGAAATCACAAGTCCGGATTCTGGAAGATAATTCGTTGATTTTCTATGAAGATGTATTTATAAAATTCAATTTGTTCTGTATGAGTTTGTGGAGGATAGGCGAATGTTCGAAAATGTTAATTTTACAAATATGTGTATGGTGTATGATGCTGACAAAGTACTTGTTATAGACAGAAAAAAGAAGGATTGGTCGGGGATTACATTTCCTGGAGGTCATGTCGAGCTTGGCGAGTCGTTTACTGACGCTGTTATTCGAGAAATTAAAGAGGAAACAGGGTTGAGTATACATGCTCCTCAGCTATGTGGGATAAAAGACTGGTGCGAGAATGGTAAAAGGTACGTAGTATTTTTCTATAAGACAAATCGCTTTGAAGGGACGTTACAATCATCGCGGGAAGGAGAGGTTTGGTGGGAAGACCTCGACAATCTTTCGAATCTTAATTTATCACTTGACATGGAGGATATGGTTAAAGTTTTTATAGACGACAGCCTAAGTGAATTTTTTTATCGAAAAGAAGGTGATAAGTGGGTCTACGATTTAAAGTAGATTATTTCCGTGTCCGCCACAGGTGCAATGAATGGTATGGTTTGCGAGAATTATAGAATGGGAATTTATAGATTTTGAAGTAGACAAATATTTAGATGATTTATATAAGGCATAAGAGATTTTAGAAAGAGACGGAATAATTCAAGGAAGCATCCATAGATTTTATATGGTGGCGAGAAAATATTAGATTTTGTTTTGTTGTACCTGAACTTAAGAATACCCTTGATGTCAAACAAATGCTACATTCGGAAAAGGTTGATTTTACGAGGTTTTGTGAATGTAAAAACAGCCAAAAACAGCATTTTATTTTCGACCCCTTCTCCGGGGAGGCTGTCATAATAATACTAAAGTGGGAAAACACGGCAACCAAAAGGTTTGCAGAGCTTCCACAAAGTATGAAATTCAAAAAATATTCTCAAACAGCAATAACCCGACATTACTCGTGTCGGGTTAAGTTGAATAAATGTCGGGTTAAATAAAACAGAAACTCGTCTAAAATGGAATCATATTCCGGAAAGGACGAGATTTATGAGTTATATTACACTCGAAATAATAATAGAAGCCGTAAAAATTATGGCAGAGTCATTTAAAATTGTTCTTATAACAGGTCCCCGGCAGGTCGTATAGATAAATTAAGTATAGGGATACAGTCGTTTAATGAGAAATAATAACTCGTCTAAAATGGAATCGAATCACTCTTTGCTCTTTAAGCTCGAAAATAATTAAATGGATAAAATCTTCGCCTGTTGAAAATCAACTTCATCAATTCTTTTTGTCATGTTAAGACATTCAAACAGATCATCATCAAGGACTTGACCGTTTCGGTAGACGATCGCACGATTTTGCCTTCCGGAAATCAAACATTCCACAGCTTTAATTCCCATCATCGAAGCAATATATCGATCAAAGTACGTCGGCGCACCGCCTCTTTGTAAATAACCGAGTACCGTTGCTCTGGCTTCAATCTGCGTTTTGTCTTCTATATAGTTGGCAACTTCGATTGAGCTTTCAACAGCGCCTTCCGCAACAATGACAATATAATGATGCTTTCCTCTGTTTCTGGCAGTAAGTATTTTTCCTAATACGTCCCGTTCACGATCAACTGGATGTTCCGGGATTAAAATGATTTCAGCACCGGTAGCAATCCCGACATGTAATGCAAGATAACCGGTTTCCCTACCCATCACTTCTATGACGGAGCAGCGTTCATGCGAAGAGGCCGTATCTTTTAATTTATCAACAGCTACAATGGCAGTGTTCAGAGCCGTATCGAAACCGATGGTATAGTCGGTGCAACCGACATCATTATCGATCGTTGCCGGAATAAAAATAACCGGAACGCCGACTCTCGCCAAAGCGGCAGCGCCTTTCATCGTACCGTCACCTCCGCAGGCAACAACGCCGTCCAAATCGAAGACTTTTGTCATTTTTGCTGCTTGCTCCAGCCCTTCTTCCGTCGTAAAGTGCTCGCTTCGTGCCGTGTTGAGGAAAGTTCCTCCCTGACTCAATTTGCCGGATACGGAACGAGCGTTCAGTTCTACGACTTCGCCCTTATAAAGACCGTGGTATCCTCGTCTGATTCCCATCACTTGTACGCCGGAATTGATGCCGGTTCTTGTCACGGCGCGAATGACACCATTCATCCCGGGAGCATCGCCTCCGCTGGTCAGTATGCCGATTCTTTTACATTGTCGATCATCCATGTTGTTTCTCCTTATACAGACATTACAATGTCTGTTCCATCTCTTTCGGCTATTAATAAAATGTACTCTTCCGCAATAGAAAATATCTCTTCACGAATCACATTATCCTGTTCTATATACAATCGTACGAGCATGTCTCCTGCAAGATACTCTAGCATAGCGATCAAATGGATAAATTCTTCTTTTGTAAAATTATTGGGGCGCTGAGAGAGCTCATCCCGATTAGATTTTAACGATATTCTAACGTTCTTTGCCGCTCAAAAGTGTTCAGTTTTTAGATTCGGAGAGCCTTGTAACGTTACGATGGTAATGAAGCGACGCTGCAGTGGTATGATGGACGCATAAGAGATTCATGTATTAATGAATCGCCGAAAGTAAAAGTATAAGTGCTGATACGATACGCTAAAAAATACACAAGATATATTGCCGGACAGCTGTTCTTCGCGACCATCTGGGTAATTTCACAGCTCTTCATACCGCGCTTGATGGTGGACATCGTGGACTCCGGCATCATGGCAGGGGACATGAATGCCATCGTGCATCGTGGACTGCTGATGTTAGCGGCGACCGTTGTCAATATCGCTTCGTTGTTGATTTCGATCTACTTCCTCACAAAGGTCACGGCGGGGATATCGAGAGATCTAAGATGTGACTTGTTCGAAAAGATCGTCGACTGGTCCAAGGAGACGAGGACAGGCTTTTCTAATTCCACGTTGATTACGAGAACAGTCAACGACGTCAAACAAGTGTCGAACTTTATCGACTTGTCTTTAAGAAAGATTTTCACACTCTCCATAACGGTCATCGGGGCGCTCGTCGTATCATTTTCACTCGATGCCAAGTTGGCTTCAATTATTCTGATTGTCATACCGGCAATCTTGGTTATAGGTTTACTTCTCACGACGAGAGCTCTTCCACAATATTCCCGCATTCGCCTTTCGATCGACCGGATTAATCAACTATTCAGAGAAAACATACGGGGTATCCGTGTCATTCGTGCCTTTAACAAGTCTGATTATGAAATCAAAGAGTTTGAGAAAGCGACCGAAGAAGCGTATGAGGCGAGCGTCAAATCGGAATCGACAATGATGCTGTTGAGTCCTCTCATTTTGCTCTTCACCAATGTTCTCATTCTCATCATCTTGTTTTTGAGCGGCGGGCGAGCCCAAATAGGCGCGATCAAGCTCGGCGTTCTGATCGGTCTGATTGAATACGCGACGATCAGTTTGAATAACATTCAGCAATTCGCATCGATTATTACCATCATCCCCAGATCGAAAGTGTCGATCGATCGAATCGCGGAAGTTCTGTCTACAGAAGAGATTCTGGAGATCAAAGAGAGGGTCTTGGAAACCGATAGAAAGGGAATCAGTTTCAAAGATATCGATTTTTATTATCCCGGCTCCAGAAGGGCGGCTTTGGGAGGCATCACGTTCTGTCTCAGGAAAGGCGAGACGAAGGCATTTATTGGCTCAACGGGAAGCGGTAAGTCAACCATTTTAAAATTATTGTTGAGAGACTATGACGCTTACCGCGGACAGATTTGCCTTAACTGTAACGATATTCAAAGCCTTCCGAGGGAGGAGATCAGTCGGATCGTTACATTCGTTCCACAGTCAAGTTTTTTGTTCTCGGGTACCATTCGAGAAAACATTCAAACGGGTAAGAGGGACGCCACGGATGACGAGATTTGGGAAGTCTTGGATATGGCAGAGATGGGAGATTTCTTCCGGGAATCAAAAGACGGACTTGACACACATATCGCTCAAAACGCGGTCAATCTGTCGGGCGGACAGAAGCAAAGGATCTCCATTGCCCGCGGTCTCATTCGAGAATCGGATTTCTATGTATTTGATGACTGTTTCTCCGCTTTGGACTATTCGACCGAAAGGAAAATCAGGCTAGCCATCCAAGAGAAATTGGCGGATCGTGGAGTCCTCGTGATCGCTCAGCGCGTGGCGACCGTTCGACACGCCGATGAGATTTTTGTCCTCGATCAAGGGAGAATTCTCGACCGCGGAAGCCACGAGGAATTGGCGGAATGTTCGGAGGTTTACAAAGAAATTCTCGCGTCACAGCTGAAATCCCAAGAGGGAGAAATCAGATGAGTACGGAACCTAGGCAAAACGGCGACAAAAAAGACGAAGGACTGCCCGGAGTTTCCAGAGGAGTCGGTGGCGCGGGACGCGTCTCGGGTCTCTTGACGTCGGGTAATGCAAAAGACGCCAAGGGTACGCTGTTCAGGCTGTTCAAAAATTTAGCCTCGTTCAAGTGGATTTTCTTGGCGGCAATCTTGCTCACATTACTCGCCTCGCTCGCCCAAATATTGATACCGAGAATGATCGGGCAAATCATCAATCTTCTGACCGGGGTATTAACGGACAAAACTGCTCTTGATTGGAGGGTTTTGGGAGGCATAGGTCTCTTCCTCTTGGCTTTATACGTTTTGAATTTCGTGTCCAATTACCTTTCAAATGTTTTGATGGTTCGGGTCACTCAAAAGGTCATTAGATCTCTAAGAGATCAAATGCAGGTCAAGCTCAATTGTCTCACATTAAGTTATTTCGACCGTTCTTCGGCAGGGGATATGGTCTCGCTGCTCAGCAACGACTTGGACAACGTGGCGAATACTTTGCAGAGCGGACTTACGAGTTCGTTATCAGCGCTCGTTCTTTTGGTGGGCGTTGTCATCATGATGATCAGCATCAATCCTTTGCTGGCATTCCTCTCCATGATCGTCATACCGGTCTCCTATTTCATGGTTAAGTTTCTTGTCAAGAAAGCGAAGCCTCTCTTTCAGAAAAATGCCAAATTGACAGGAGTTTTTAACGGAAGGATTGAGGAGGCTTATCGCGGAGAAGATATCGTCAAACATTACAATATCGGGGATGAGTTGAAAAGCGAGCTCTCTGCAATCAATGAAGAATTGTACGACAGTGAATGGAAGTCGTCCTTAGTTTCTTTTATCACGAGACCTGCCGGCGATTTGATCTTGAATTCAAATTACGTATTGCTTGCCATCATAGGCGGGCGATACGTTCTCAACGGGGTTCTGTCCTTAGGTGGCTTTCAGGCTTTTCTGCAATATACGCAAATGCTTCGCAGCCCGTTCAATCAGGTGCTCGGAATATTCAATACGATCATGTCCGCCTTGGCATCGGCGGAGCGCGTGTTTGAATTTCTCGATGCCGACGAGATCGTCGAACTGGGCGATGAAAGCATGGACGCGAGCGAGGTCAGGGGAGAGATTGAATTCGATCAAGTTGATTTCGGCTACACGGATACATTGCTCTTTGATGGGGTAGATCTCTGCGTCACGCCAGGAGAGCAGGTTGCCATTGTCGGCAGAACAGGAGCCGGCAAGACTACCTTGGTCAATTTGCTGATGCGCTTTTACGAGATAAGCGGCGGAGAAATCTCTATAGACGGTAAAGACGCCAAAATGTATCGGATTGAGGAGCTTCGAAAAGCATATTCCATGGTCCTGCAGGACACGTGGCTTTTCTCCGGTACCATCAGGGACAACATCGCCTACGGCGCGGACCTTTCAGACGATAAAAACTTAGCGGATATCAATTTCGAAAGAATCAAAGAGGCTGCCGAGCTTGCCAGAGCGGATTCTTTCATCGAGCGGTTGCCTCAAGGTTATGACACGGTCTTAACGGAAGGGGCGTCCAATTTAAGTCAGGGAGAAGTTCAGCTCGTGACGATCGCTCGAGCGATGATTAAGAAAGCTCCCATCATTATCTTGGACGAGGCTACGTCATCGGTCGACACGCGTACAGAATTGTTAATTCAGCATGGGATGAAAGAGCTGGCTGCCAATTCCACAAGTTTCATCATCGCCCATCGTCTTTCCACCATCCAAGATGCCGACAGGATCATCGTCATGGATAGCGGAACGATCGTAGAAGTCGGGACGCACAGCGAATTGCTCGAGCAAAACGGATACTATGCCGAGATGTATCTCGCGGGACAATTGTAAACGGACAGAGCATAATAAATAGTATGTTTCGTTCAAGCCCCTGAACCGTGTTCTCTTATGTTCAATATGTTTCATTAAAACAACTTGCAGTGTTAGATGAATTAGAGTATACTACTTAAGCGTATGCTACTTAAGAGTAGTAACTTATGTCTTATTGGTGATAATAGTCAATTCAAGGAGTTCCGATCATGATAGGAAGAATGAATGAACTTAATCAACTGGAAAAAATGTATGAGAGTGATCGATTCGAGTTTTTGGTCATGTATGGGCGGCGAAGAGTAGGGAAGACAACTATTTTGCAAAATTTTGCAAGCCGACATGATCTTATCTTTTTTCCCTGCCGAGAAAAGAACGATGCCTTAAACTTACTTGATTTTTCCAAGACACTTCAAAGGTATTTTGACGGTGGTTTTATTGCTCCTTTTTTGACTTGGAGTGATGCTTTTTCGTATATCACCCGAAAAAGCGCTGATAGAAAAACAGCGTTGATTATTGACGAGTTTCCATTTTTAGCTGAGACCAATCCTTCCATCAAGAGTATTCTTCAACATGAAATCGATCACCATTGGTCAGCCATGCCAATTTTTCTAGTCTTATGCGGTTCAAGTGTTAGTTTTATGATTAGCGAAGTTATGGAAGAAAAAAGTCCTCTCTTTGGAAGGGTGACAGAGACGAAAGAGGTGCTTCCTTTCAATTATTTGGAAAGCGCAGATTTTTTCCCTGCTTATGGAAACAAGGATAAACTTATCGCCTATGGCATATTGGGTGGAGTTCCCAGGTACTTAAATGCCTTTACCGATACAAGGAGTATTGAAGAGAACATTGCGAAAGAAATCCTTAGAAATGGTGCCTTTTTGAATGATGAACCTGAATTATTATTGAGGACGGAGTTGCGGGAACCTGCTGTTTACAACAGCATTCTGGAGGCAATAGCCGGAGGATGTAATACTCCTAGCAAAATTGCTGACCGTATCCATGAAGATAGGACAAAAGTCGGCAAGTATCTCCTAACTTTACAGACCATTCACATCGTAGAAAGACTGGTACCCTGCGGTGAATCAATAAGGACACGAAAGGCTATTTACAAGATTTCTGACAACTTCTATAGCTTTTGGTACCGTTATGTTTTCGCTAATAATAGTTATTATGAAATGTTGGGTATCAAGGATGCGGCAACTGAGATAATGGAAGACATCTCAAACTATATGGGACCGGTTTTTGAAGACATTTGTAAGCAGTATCTAATGCTAGAAGCGATGAAAAGAGAACTTCCCTTTGTGCCTTATAGCATCGGTAAATGGTGGGGCAACAACCCTGCCACCAAAAAGCAAGATGATGTCGATGTTCTAGCTCTAAACAAAAAAAAAGATGCCGGCATCTTCTGTGAATGCAAATATAGAAACAAGACGGTGGTCATGGATGATTACGACAAATTAGTTTTATCCATGCAAGCCTTTCCAGCTGTTCGAAAAAAACACATGATTTTCTTTAGCAAGGGAGAGTACTCCGAACCCGTTAAGGCGAGAGCTAAGAGAGAGGGGACTCTTTTACTAGGCATTGATGATTTGTTTGTCTAGATCGGGTGGAATATTCACGAAGGCAAGATAATTGTGCCTAGACAACAAGAAAAATAAAATCTAGGGAATCCGAGCCTTTGTAAAGTAAACTATTCTAGTTGTCTCAAACACTTGACAAGCGATACGAAGATGTTTAACATATGAACAAGTGTTCATGTGTTTGTTTGAAATGATATTTCACATTGTTTTGAGGAGGCGATGATGATGACGGAATTAGAAAAGATGGCATGTGGTGCGAGCGATGAGAGCACGTGTCAGATGACGGAGGACATGCTCGCAAAAATTAAGGAGAATATGCCGTCGCCAGAGCTTCTGACTGATCTAGCCGACCTTTATAAGATGTTCGGCGACAGTACACGACTTTCGATCTTGTCTGCGCTTCGGCAGAGAGAACTCTGCGTTATGCATTTGGCTGAAATTCTCAATATGACGCAGTCGGCGATTTCGCATCAATTACGGGCTCTTCGCGCCAACAACTTAGTGCGCTATAGACGGGAGGGCAAGCTGTCGTATTACTGTTTGGCGGACGAACACGTCGAGACGATCATCGACATGGGGCTTGAGCACATTTTGGAAGAACGCGTCTACTAGGAAAGAATATATATCGAAGGTAAGAGAGAATATGAAAACAATACGCCTGCGTTTTACGGGGACAGCGTGCGCCGCCTGTTGCGCTAAGATCGAGGATGAAATTCGGAAATTGAACGGTGTTGGCGATGTGAGCATCAGTGTCATGACGGGACTCGTAAAAATTAAACTTGACCCTGAGAAAAAGGAAAGCATTCTCAAAGAGAGCAAGGCTATTTTTGACCGTATTGAACCGAGTGCACAATTTCAAATCTAGTTTCGGTATCCGCCATGCTGAAGATCAAAAGACTAATTCAGGATGACAAGCAAAAGATCAAGGTCGCCTTAACACTCTTTCTTTTCGGATTGGTGATCCTCCTAATAACGAATATTCGCGGCATAGAATGGCACATTTCCCTTGAACTTTTATCAAAATCAACCTTTCTCGTCGCTTACGGCATTGCCGGATTTTCTGTCTTGCGTACGGCTTGGAATAAACTGACGCAAAAAGACTGGATGAACGAATATTTTCTCATGTCGCTTGCCAGTCTCGGCGCGCTTGCCATCGGCGAGTGGTCGGAGGCGGCAGCGATCATGATCTTCTACGAGATCGGCGAATACGCGCAATCGATCGCCATCAGCCGATCTCGAAAATCTATTTCCGACTTGCTCGATCTTTCTGTCGATACGTGTGTCGTCGAACGTAATGGGGAACACGTTGAGGTTGATCCGAGCGAAGTCGAGATTGGTGAAATCATTCTCATTCTCGCCGGCTCTCGCATTCCTCTCGACGCCGAAATCGTCGAAGGTCGTGGGGAGATCGATACTTCGGCGCTGACGGGAGAGAGTTTGCCGGTCGCCGTTGACGTGGGCGACAAGGTTATGTCCGGCAGCTTGAACTTAAATACTGTTCTGCGTGCCAAGGTCGATGCGACTGTAGATGATTCAACTCTATATAGAATTATCGAGCTTAGCGATGAGGCGTCACTTCGCAAGGGCAAAACGGAGAGGCTCATTTCTCGCTTTGCCCGTTACTATACGCCGATCGTCATTGTTCTTGCGGTTTTGTTTGCCGTTCTACCGCCTCTCATCACGGGCGATCCATTTTTGAAGTGGTTTGAGAGGACATTGAACCTCCTCGTCATTTCTTGTCCCTGCGCCCTCGTGCTTTCGGTTCCTCTCAGCTATTTTTCGGGTCTCGGTTTGGCATCAACACGCGGTATCGTCATCAAGGGAGGCGATGTCATCGAACGTTTTGCGCAAGTGGAGACGATTGTCTTTGATAAGACCGGAACGCTAACGACGGGAAAACTGGAACTCAGCCGGATCGAATCTTATACGGACTATTTTTCGGAAGATGAATTGTTCGTCCTCGCGCTCGCTCTTGAGAGAGGCTCGACGCATCTCGTCGCCGATTCATTGCGTCGATTCGCTGAGCGGTTGGAGGCAAGAGGAGAGTCGGTCGCCATGGCGGAGGTTCAGGATTTGGAAGAGTTGCCCGGACGTGGCGTAAAGGGCAGGCGCGACGATATTGTCTTCTATATCGGCAACACCCGCTTGATGTCTGATATCGGTCTAGTTGTACCCGAAACGGATGAGAGTCTCAGCGTCGTTTTCTTTGCTATGAGTAGTGGAGTGGAAAATGAGCGAGATCGCGAAGTTGTTCTCCTCGCAAGCTTTCTTTTTGAAGACGAGGTACGGGAAGAAGCCCCTGCCGTCTTGCGAAAATTGAAAAGCCTTGGTGTGAAAAAGCTCGCCATGTACTCAGGTGATCGAAAGTCCGTCGTAAAAAGACAAGCTCAGACTTTGGGACTCGATCGTTATGAAGGAGAGCTTCTCCCTCAATGTAAACTACAATATCTGGAGGACGATATCGCTGCAAAGAGACGCAACAGGAGCGTCGCTTTTGTGGGGGACGGGATCAATGACGCTCCCGCCTTAAGCATTGCTGATGTAGGCATCGCGATGGGAGCCATCGGCAGCGATGCCGCCGTTGAAGCTGCCGATATGGTGCTTATGCGCGACGAGCTTTCAGCGATACCGGAGGCGCTAGAGATTAGCCGAAAAACGAAGCGGATCGCCATAGAGAACATCAGCCTAGCACTGGGTCTTAAAGCCGCTGTTGTCGTTTTGAGCTTCTTTGGTCTCGGTGGAATGTGGGCGGCTATTTTTGCCGATGTCGGTGTGACGTTGATTTGCATCGTAAATAGTTTCCGCATTACGAGAGGTTCAAAGCTCGATTGGCGCTATGCCGGAGCATAGATGGTATTGTTGTATAGTAATTGCTGCACGGTGTTCTTGCCTTAGGTAGAGCGATTCAGGATAGTTCTTTGAAGAAAGATGGGGTTCGTGTAATCCATATGAAGATTTTACATTGTTTGGCGCAACTCCCTAACAGAACGGGAAGTGGTGTGTATTACAAAAATCTCATTCGAGAGATTAAAAAGCAGAGAGGCTGGGAGCAGGCAGGTCTTTACGCGCTCAATGGCGATAATCGACGGTTCGACCTAGATTTAGGTTATATTTATCCGGTTCGTTTTGAATCGGACGAATTACCCTTTCCCATTGCGGGAATGAGCGATGAAATGCCCTATGATTCGACTGCTTATTCTCGGATGACTCCCGACATGATGGAGCAGTGGAAAAAGGCGTTTACAAGCAAGTTAATCGAGATCAAAGATGAATTTAATCCTGACGTGATCGTCTGTCACCACCTGTGGATGCTTTGTGCATTGGTGTTGAGTGTTTTCCCGGATATTCCCGTCGTCGCGATTTCACACGGGACCGATATAAGGCAAGCGAGACACAATCCTATCTTGACGGAAGAGCATGTCGGCAGTCTGAGGAACGTGCGAAAGGTTCTTGCTTTGAGCGGATCGGATATCGAGAGCATTCACGATCTCTTCGATGTCAGCCGCGAGCAAATTGTGGTGACGGGAGGAGCTTACGATCCGGATGTCTTTTATGCTTATCCAGGCAAGAACAGAGGAGAGTGCGTGCCCGGTTCTCCGTTTCGTCTTCTTTACGCGGGCAAGATAACTGATTCAAAAGGCGTGTTCGAGCTTGTAGCAGCTTATAGGATAGTACGGCAGACCCACCCCGACGTGACGCTCGATCTCGTGGGGAGAGAAGATCAAGAGACGCTCGACAGGATAAAGGAGCTGAGCGACGATGATCCGACAATTCATCTCTTTGACGTCGAGTCACAAGCCATCCTTGCCGATCATATGAGGTGTTGTGATCTGTTCGTGTTTCCCAGCTACTACGAGGGGATGGGGCTTATCGCTATAGAGGCATTGGCATCGGGTCTTCATCTCGTATCGAACATGTTGCCGGGTCTGAGAGAGCAGCTCGGGCGGGAACTCGTTGAAGATCCCGTCATCTCTTGGGTTGAGTTGCCGCCCTTGAAGAATCTCGATGAGATCGTTGACTCCGCGCGCCATGAATATATTGAATCGCTCGCCGAGGCAATCTGTTTTCAAATTGAACGTCTGAAGACTGAGGGCGGAACGGGAGATTTTCCCTTTGACAAAATTGCGTCGTGCAGTTGGGATTGTCTTGTGAGTGAAATTATTAATGTGATTGAAAGCGTCATTTGAATACGGAAGGGACTGCTTCTTCTTTGATCAGTCCCTTTCAATTGAAGTAGAAATTGTCAGCCGTGAAGGCGGCTACACGATGTCCTCGTCGCTTTAAGCGCTGTCATCATCGTCGCTGTCATCATCATCGCTGTAATCGCTGTCATCGTCGTCGCCGTCGTCGTCATCGTCGCTGTAATCGCTGTCATCGTCATCGTCGTCGTCATCGTAGCTGTAATCGCTGTCATCGTCATCGCCGTCGTCATCGTCGTCATTGCTATCATCGCTGTCATCGTTGTCGTCGTCATCATCGATGTCATCGCTGTCATCGTTGTCGTCGTCATCATCGTTATTACCGTTGTCGTCGTAGTCGCTGTCGTCGTAGTCACTATCATCGTAATCACTATCATCGTCAATGGGTGTGCCGTCAGGACGAGTAACGCTAGAAGAGGGACGCGTTGTCGAGCTTGGATCCCCGGCGGACGTAGGCATCGTTGTCTCATCTGGCTGAGACGATGTTGGCGGCGTAAGATCATGTTGGCTGTCGTCTTCAAATTTCAGCGTTAATTGATCGATATAGGACAATTGGAACGACAATTTAGTCTGTAGCTCGTCCCATACTTTCTTCGTCGCATTTTTGTCACCCGGCTCCATCTTAATGGTGACAGTCTTCTCACCCTTGAGGTAACCTTTCAGATTACACAGCCCGATCAGTTCCCGCACGACGGTGGTCGGACTCTTTTGTTTCCAAGAATAATTTTCGAGAATAATCATTGCACCGGCATTTTCCGCTTGAACGCCGGTTACTTTTTGAAGACGGTTCCACTCAATACGAAAAGCGGGATTGACGCTCAAACGCATGGCGGCAACGGGACGAAGAAAGATTTGAAAGTAAGAGATGAAAGCAATGATCAGGCAGGCAGCGACAACCGATATGCGCTGAATCCATACTTGTCTCGATGTCCGGGCTTTCTTAAAGTCATGGTAAATCGTCACCTTATCAATCTTTTGACCGACCGTATAGGCGTTGTTGACGACCCTCAAAAAGCGCCCCTCCTCATCGAGTACGATGGCGTACTTTATATGAGTTTCTAACACTAAGTACTTCATTGCTTACCCCTATCGCAATAGCATGTCATTCAGATGGTCGCGCATGTATGTGTAACCGTTACTGAAGATGAGAAATATTCCCACCAAGTACTTGCGGTGACGTTCAAGCGTCTTGCGTGACACTTGTGCGCCATCAGCGATTTCTTTTAACGGCAGCCTTCCCGTCTCGACGATTCCCTGTAACAGCGTGCGGTTCTCGATCGTATAAGCGAGAGCCTTTTTACAGGTGTCGAGACTTCGCTGTTGTTTCGGAGTTTGCTCCACGAGCTCTTCAAGCGTGATATCAAAAGATCGGAGCTGTTCTTTAAATTCCATTATTTCGTCAATCGTTGTTTGTAGTTCTTCGCATTGAAGAGGATCATGGCTCTTAACGGCGATGGTATCTCCAAGTGTGAGATTCTCATCGAGCGGAGCTTCGAGAGAGATTACTCTTCTGTGTCGTTCTTCTTTGCGAACGTAGTCGGTCAATCTGTTTCTTATCACAAGTGATGCGTAGGGAATGAAAGCGCCTCGGTCGCGGTGATAGTTTTTCATGGCATCATGAAACGCGATCATCGCAATACTCAGCTCATCATCCTGATCATCGCAAGCACGCTTGAGGAAGCGAGTTGTCTCAGCTTTGATGAAGGGGAGGTATTTGTAGATGAAATCGTCCGTCAAGTCCGGGTCACGCCTAGCGGCATAGACGCGTTCAGCCATATCCTGTTCCCTTTGCATGGACATCCTCCTGCCTCTATGATAGATTACGAAACACATTTTCTAAAAGCGGGGTCGCTTGGGGACTTTGGATGTAAAATATCCGCAAAAAGTTGTCATTGTTGACTATTTGACTGTATTTCCACTTTTAAGATGGTAATTGACGATTGGCTCGTTCATGAGACTCAAGATAAAATTGACAACGACCGATGAATCGGTATATTGAAATGTATAGTATGTTTTTGAGGTGATGGCATGTCGAATGCAAGTGATTATTTCGTATCTGGTGGCTTTAATTGTGCCGAGACCGTCTTTCGCGTTCTCGTCGATAACGGTATCGTCGATGCACCGCGCGAGCACGTTCGCGCGTTGACGGGACTGGGGGGCGGACTTCAACGCAACCTCGTCTGCGGTGCTGTTCTCGGAGCTGCCACGGCGCTTAGCTGGACATATGGAAGGACAGATATGAGCGGTTCGAGAGATCCTGCTAAAGAAGTTGTGCAGCTTTTTCTCGATCGTTTTAAGGAAGAATTTGGCGAATTGAATTGCCGTGATCTGCGAGAGAAACATCTAGGAACAGATGACATGGACGCTCCTGAACGCCGTGCGCAATGTTTGGAGTTTGTCAATCGTGCTATCGAAATTGCGACAGAGATTGTGGAGGAGAGGGCAAAGGTCTGACATTATATGGATAAACATTTAATTAAGAAGTACGCCGAGGTTATCGTTGGCATCGGTGTCAATGTGCAGGAAGGCGACAACGTACTAGTCAATACCGACACTGAGATGCCTGAGCTCTCACGCGCTGTCGTTCGCGAGTGTTGGAGACGCGGCGCAAGAGATGTCGTCACGATCATCAAAGACGACGAGATGACTCTGGCTCGTTATGAAGAGGGACGCGACGAAGTCTTCGACGTATTGCCCGATTTTGAAGTCGCATACCATGAGAGCATGCTGAAGGAGAAGTACCATCGCATTTCGCTTCGGGCGCCGTCTCTCGATCTTCTCAGGCATATCGATCAGGATAAGATTCGGCGTTCGCAGAAGGTGGCGAATGTCGCATTCGAACCAATCCTAAAATATATGGATGCCGGTGAGATCAAATGGGTTGTCGCCGCCTGCCCGTCCATGCGTTGGGCAAACAAAGTGTTTCCCGATCTATCGGACAATGACGCTTTGACCGCGCTTTGGCAGCAGATTATTTCTATTTGTCGTATTGATTGCGATGACCCCGTAGCGGCATGGGTGGAGCACGATGCGCGCTTGAAAGCGTACGAAAGATGGCTCAATGAGCAGGATTTTGAGCGCCTGCATTATGAGGGATCATGCGCGGATTTTCATGTTCATCTGGCCGATCGGCATAAGTGGATCGGCGGCTCTTCTGAGACGTCTGACGGCGTCAAGTATATGGCGAATATCCCAACGGAAGAAATCTTTACCACGCCTCATGCCGATCGCTGTGTCGGCTGGATCAAAGCGACGAAGCCTCTAGCCGTGATGGGTAAGATTGTCGAAGATTTCTCGTTCACGTTTGCGGCAGGACAATGTATCCGCTTCGAAGCTCGCAAGAACCGCGAGGTGCTCGAGACGCTACTCATGATGGACGAGGGAGCGAGACGTCTCGGCGAAATAGCGCTTGTACCGCATTCGTCTCCGATTTCACAATCCGGTTTGTTGTTTCACAGCACGTTATTCGATGAGAACGCCTCGTGCCATTTCGCTCTCGGCAAATCGTACGCTGAAGCTGTGCATGGCGGCAGTACTATGACGAAAGAGGAGCGAAGGGAGCACGGAGCGAATGATTCGATGATCCACATAGATTTTATGGTTGGCGGACCGGATCTTCAGGTAACAGGCTTCAGGAAGGACGGAACGTCTGTTCCCGTACTGATAAATGGCGATTGGGCGATTGAACCGCACTCGCTTTAGCGTCGTATCGTAGGGTGCCTGTGTCGTCTGACCCGTCATGCGCCGATATGTGTTACGGTGATAACGGGAGGTTTCTATGATTATCGGCATTGATATGGGCGGCACTCATATCGACGGTGCCGCGATTGAAAACGGCGTTCTCATCGCTTCCGTCAAACATCAAGTTGATCACAGCGATTATTTTGCGAGCATCTGGCGGTGTCTTGATGAGTTGCTCAGCCAAGTCGACAAGGATACTGTCGAGCGCATTCATTTGAGCACGACGATCTCGACGAACGCCATCATTGAGGGGCGACTCGCCGATGTCGCCTTAATCTTACAGACCGGTCCCGGGTTGCAGTGGCGTTATGAACGGATGGGCGAACACATCATCTATCTGTCGGGCAGTGTCGATCACCGCGGTATTCTTGTACGTGATATCGACATCGCGGAGCTAGACGATGCTCGCAAGCAATTGCTTGAGGGTCCTGTTGACGCATTGGCGGTCGTCTCAAAATTTTCGACAAGGAATCCTGAGTTTGAACGGCGCATCAAGAAGTATTTTGAAGACGATTATAACGAGATTACGATGGGGCATACACTGTCGGGGAAATTGAATTTCCCTCGACGCGTTAGAACGGCATACTTGAATGCCGCAGTCAGCAGGACATTCAAAGATTTTGCCGAATCGATGCGGGAGGCGCTTCGTCGCAGCTCGATTGATGCGCCCGTCTTTGTTCTGAAAGCTGATGGAGGGACTGTCGATCTCGACGGTGCCATGTCAAAGCCTGTCGAGACGATCCTATCCGGTCCGGCAGCGAGTTTCATGGGGATGCGGGCGCTACTTGACGATGAACGGTCGGATCGTGTCTTAATCGATGTTGGCGGCACTACAACCGACTTGTTTTTTCTTGTCGACGGTGTTCCCGTATTCGAGCCGCTCGGCATCGAGATTGACGGTCGGAAGACGCTCGTAAGGGCGCTGTTCAGTCAATCGATCGGGATCGGCGGAGACAGCCACGTGCGTTTCGAAGAGGGTGCGTTAAAGATCGGTCCTCGACGATATGGACTTCCGATCGCGTTCGGCGGCGATTCGATGACCCCGACGGATGCTCTCGTATATCTAGGGAAATTAGAGGGATCTTATCGTGATAAGTGTCTGCAAGCAGTTGAGCGGATGGCGGCAGAACATGGTCTCGAGGGGGCGGCACTTGCCGAGATGATTGTCAGGCGTATGTGTGAAGAGATACGCCAGGCGATTGAGCGCGTTCTCGACAAGTTGAACGCGAGTCCCGTCTATACGATTAAAGAGTTGTTGCGTGATCGGACGATTCGACCGCAGGCTGTGGAGATCATCGGAGGACCTGCCGCTTCGCTTTCAGGTTACTTGGGGGAAACGTTGCGTTTGCCCGTTTATTGCCCCATTCACCATGAAATTGCCAACGCGATCGGCGCCGCGCTCGCGAAGCCGACTCTTGAAATTAACTTGATCGCCGATACGGAACGAGAGAAGATGTCCATTCCGGAGAGAGGACTTTATATACCGATTGATCGCACGTTTAATTTGCGGGAGGCGGAACAATTCGCCCTTTCACAAGTAAGGGAAGCAGGGAAGGCGCTCGGTCTTGAGGAGGATCGGCTTGACGCTGAGATTGTTGAATCGAGCTCTTTCAATATGGTAAAGGGCTACGGCGGACGTGTTGACAGAAATATTCGAGTGAAAGCGCAGATCAAGCCCGGTCTCCTCGAAAAACTGAGAAAGAGTGACTGATATGAAAGCGAAAAACACACTCGGTCTGATTCTGTTCCCGGCATTCGACTGGGCGATCTCACGCAGTCATCCCGAGCGCGAGGAGAGGCTTCTTTACACGCAGGATCAATTGCTTGAAGAGGGAATTGAGGATATCGAGGGGATCGAGTTAATCAACCCCGGGATGGCGACGTTCCACGATGTCAACCGCGTTCACTTTTGTTATCCCGATGCGAAGAGCCTGCTTACCGAGTCACATCTGATTGCCGCCGGAGGCGTCATGAGAGCTTTTGACGCCGTCTTGGGCGGTGAGACGGACAAGGCTTTTGCGCTTGTCAGACCGCCGGGTCATCACGCTCAACGCGTTGTATACGGTGATCGAGGATTTTGTATCATCAACATCGAGGCGGTCGGTCTCGAATATGCTAGGCAACGCTACGGCGATATGCGTGTCGCCATCGTCGACACCGATTGCCACCACGGCGACGGCACGGAAGATATCTACTGGAACGATCCGGATACGCTGTTTATCTCGTTTCATCAGGATGGAAGAACACTGTATCCCGGAACAGGTGATATCGATGAACTCGGCGGACCGGCTGCCTTCGGTTACAACGTCAATATTCCGTTGCCGCCGAACACGGGGGATGCGGGGTTTCATTATATTTTAGAAAACACGGTCATGCCGATTTTAGAAGAGTACGAGCCGGACATTGTCATCAATTCCGCGGGGCAGGATAACCACTATACCGATCCTCTCACCAACATGAATTTCTCGGCGCAAGGTTATGCGGCGCTCAATGAGCGCCTCAATCCCGATATCGCTGTTTTAGAGGGCGGGTACTCGATTCAAGGCGCGTTACCTTATGTGAACACGGGCATTATACTTGCCATGGCGGGACTCGATTATTCAGGTGTTGTCGAGCCTGATTACCATCTCGGGAAATGGAGGCAGTCGGAGCGGGTAACCGATCAGGTGCGGAGGATCGCGGAGCAGGTGAATGAGCGATGGCTCAAGCGAAAAGAGCTATCCGATCGAGAGTATGGCGATCATCGAACCGTCACGCGTCGCCGTCAAGTCTATTACGATACGGCGGGGATTATGGAAATACAGGTGCAGGAGTTCAAAGTCTGTCGCGAATGTCCCGGCGTAAACTCTGTCCATTCATATAACGACAGGGGGGCGAGTATGGCGGGGATTACGATCCCGCGCAAAGCCTGTCATGCTTGTCGTGAGGAGGGGTACAAGCTTTTTGAGAGTGCCGCGGTGACCAAGAGGAGTTTTCTGCAAGATATGAGCTTCGATGATTTCAAGGTTTCCAGCTAGTGATCGCGCCTCATGACGAGAAGCCATTCTGACGACATTTCTTCAATTTCTCTAAAGCCTAACAGCAGCATTGTTTCATAATGTTCGTAGTTGTATTTCACAGCGCGTCTCAGAACGATATAATCGGGGAGAGGGCGATCTTTTTCCCAGTTGTAGTACATGGCGTCATACAGTTGCTCGATGTCCGCAAGATGGACGGTGACGAATCCGTCCGCAACGACGATGCTGTCGCGCGGAATCCGGTCGAGGAGCGCCAGAGTCTCTGAATAGGACGGGGCTTGGTATCTAACTATGATATTAAGCGGTTTGATTTTCTTTTTTAGAAACTGAGCAGACTGTGTCAACGAAGCGATGAGTGCAAGCGCCAGCAAGAAAGAAATCGCCGTTCGCTTGAGCGATGCAGGAATTCCGATGTAAGAGTCTATAAAGGGTATGCGCTGTTTCGCAGACGTTGGATCAGTTATGAATGCCGCCCCGCGTCGCACCGTTTTTCGCTTACTTGAGAATTCCTTCACGTAGTCGGCGTATGTTAACAACGCGAGGACAAAGAGCAATACATGGCTTCCGTAGTTATATTGAAAATCGATGCGGTATTGGTATTCGTAGTTACTCATGAGATTGATCACGATAAATGGAATCCAAAGGAAGAGGCGGTGAAACTTTTTGTTGAGCAGAGGGATGAATCCCAACGATGTCAACGTGATCATGATATACCCCATCTTTGATTTCACGAATATAGTTTCCATGAAAAGCGTCAGGTTTAATAAGATAGTCGGTATGACCGATAGGAGTCCCAACTTCGGTATACCGATGAGATTGTTAAATCGACCTGTCATCGCTCCCATTCCTTGGTTGGCGAGATAGATAAGCGCTGTCGCGAACCACACAGTGCCGCCGACAAACATGACGATCGCTATCATTGTCGCTTTTTCCCGAGAAAAAGTTGTTGTTTTTCTGTCTTGGGAACCGAATATGAGAAACAAGGCTATGGCAGCCACATACAAGAAAGCATCTTCCTTGATCATCAGCGTCAAGAGAGTAAAGGCAGCTGTTCCCGTGAGGCTGCCCTTTGCGATGAAGTAAAAGAGAAATAACAGAATGGGTGCGAGGAAGACGTTCTCGTGGAAGTCATAACAACTTCCGAAAAAAATACCCGGCAACAAGAGATAGAGCGACGTCCATACGAGACGCGCTTTCTTGCTGAGACCGTATTGCTTTGCCAAAAGGTAGACCGGGATGAGTCCGGATGCCGTGATAACGACCTGCGCCACTTGAATTGTCAGCACGCTTGGAAACAGTTTGAAAATTGGTAGCAACAAATAGAGAATCGGTGATATGTGAATTTTAAAGTGCGAGAGAAGCATATCGCGTTCCAGTGTCGTTAAAGGCAAACCGGTTCTGCTCATGTATTGGTACATCTGTGTGAAGATTCCCATGTCGTATGTCGAAGATACGAACACGCGGATTCGCATAATTAAGTACCACCCCTGCGCTACGACATGAAAGAGCAGACAGGCGACGAGGAGCATTCGACGGACGAGCAAGGGAATCCTATTACTCAAATGGACGGGTCTTCTCGCTGAGCGATCCAGTTCGCGCCACGCCAACGCGATAACCATTATAGGAAGATGGATCAGAAGACTTATGATCGTCTCGTCAAACATGATTGGAAAATTCGGAAGAGATGATAGGTAGAATGGAAGCGCATTTCCGTCGCGCAAGATCAGCGCTGTGAACATGACGATGAGGTAGACGTAAAAAGGGAGATAGACAATCTCACGACGTCTCGTGTAAAAAGCGAAGGCGACCGTGACTAGAAAGACGCCGAGAACGACACTCGCCTGTGGAGTCATCGCCGTCAGGGTCGCGCCGTAAATCAGCCACGCGTGGAATGTCAGACGATTGACGATGCGAAGTTTCTTATAGCGGGCATACAGAATGAGAGCGCTCAAAATGAGTACGGCGGGAATAATGAAAGCATAGTGAAGCGTGCAGATTTTCTCGGACACGTCGAAGTTTATATCGTGTCCTGCGATGATCAAAAAGAGAGCTTGGGAGAGGAAGAGAGCTTGGGTAAAGGCGGAGATAATCTGCGAGATTAGGTGTCCGTATCGCCCACGTCGCTTCGTTACGCACTGTTCAAATAATGTATCCATACGTACACACTAGCTCCTGACGCCTTCTCTGTGTTGTGAATAGGACAGGCGGTTTGACAGGGGAGGAGCGTCAAATCGTCGAGCCCGGTGTGCGCTTCGACATATCGTATCCGAGTGCGTAGTAATTGTTTTGATTGAATACGAACGGCTTGATGATATCGAGTTCGATCTTTTCATGTGCTCGCATGGATCGACCGTTGATTTGATTGATAAACGTGACGAGAATCGGATAACGGCGCATCATCTCACGACGTGAAAACTCAAAAAGATTAGGGAAAACATCAGTCGAACGGTATTTCTTGTCGACACAGATGGGACCGTATTGGTAGGAATTTTCCGTGTCGAGAGTAACGCCGAGATACGTCATGTTGGGCAAGTCTGCGATCATGTGTTGAAAAAGAGGCCATGCGGACCAGTAGTCCCAAGACGCCGCCATGGCGTATCCGACGATTTCAGCGCCGTCGACGGCAATCGACAAGCCTCTCTCGTCTTCAATAAGATGGCGGAATTGATCCGATGTGAAGAGTGTCGTGACGAAACCGTCCGGTCTATCTTCGTCAGAAATTGTGGACACGTGATATCGCTGCTGCAACTGTTCAACGCCGGGAATATCTTCAATTGTTGCCAATCTGTAATCCATGCTCGTAAGCCTCTTTTCTCTGATCGATCTGCATGAACATTGTATCAGACGGCGAATGTCGGAGCTTCATTCATTTAGGACACCGTGGTGAACATGTTTGTTAAGGCAGAAGTAAACAGAGATATGTGCAAAGAGAAATAGCGCCCTCCGATCAGTATATGTTGAAAAATTTCGTTCATTTTCCGTATTTGAAGATATTTTACGAGATCAATTTGTGCATTATGATAGGGTAGTGCGAGCCTGCCATCTTTGTTTGTGTGCTTGTCAGCTGTTTGTCAAGTTTCTAAAACGTGCTATCATCGGTCAGGTGAAAGAAAGGGAGGAATGTTCTCCCTGTGATTCTAGAAAAGATTGGGAGTTGCAAAAATGAGTCTTGTTGTCTTAACAATCATTATGGCGTTCGGTGTTGTCCTTACACTCGGGTACGCTGCCATTAATTTTTTCATGGTGAAGCGCTTAGACGAAGGGAATGAGCGAATGCAGCAAATTGCTGCAGCCATCCGTTTGGGTGCTTCAACTTTTATCAATTACGAGTATCGTGTGGTCGCGGCGATTTCAGCCGTTATCGCCGTCATTCTCGGAGTTCTAATCTCTTGGCAAATGGCTGTGGCGTTTGTTGTTGGAGCCATTATGAGTGCCACGGCGGGATTTGTCGGGATGAAGATCGCTACATACTCAAATGTCCGCGTAACGAACATGGCGGAGAAAACACGCAATCTGGGCGAGACGCTGAAAGTTGCTTATCGCGGCGGTACGGTGATGGGGTTGAGCGTTGGCGGTTTTGCCATGCTCGGTATTATCATTGTTTATCTCGTTTTTGGTCAAGCAATGGGACAGTTGGACGCACTCATTGCCGGAGATGTGACGACAAACTGGTGGGGGCTGCCCGTAACGTTCACGGTGACGTTATCGGGATATGCACTCGGCTGTTCCATCATCGCGATGTTCAACCGCGTAGGCGGCGGTATCTACACGAAAGCCGCTGACATGGGCGCCGACCTTGTCGGAAAAACGGAATACCGTATTCCGGAAGACGACCCGCGCAACCCTGCGACCATCGCTGATAACGTTGGTGATAACGTTGGCGACGTAGCCGGTCTTGGTTCCGATCTGCTTGAATCATATGTCGGTGCGATCTTGTCTGCTGTCATTCTCGCTTTGGAAGTGTTTCGCGATGTGCACGTTATCGTCAGCGAGAGTCTTGTGCGAGCGATGATTCATTTTCCGCTTATCTTTGCGGCGGGCGGTCTCGTAGCCTGTGTGCTCGGCATCGCTTCTCTGCTTATCAAGCGCAAGCTTTCCGATAATCCCCACCGTGAGCTCAATCTCTCTACATGGATCTCAGCGTCACTGACCATCGTCTTCGGTGTTTTAATGGCGTGGCTTCTTTTCTCGAAAGTCGATGCGGTCGACATGGATAAGGCAGGTTTTGCGGCCGGCTGGATCTCGCCCCTGCTCGCATCGGCTATGGGTGTCTTGAGCGGCATTGTCGTAGGCGTTTTTGCCGAATATTACACAAGCTATTCATTTAAACCGACGAAAACGATCGCTGAGGCGACACGTGAAGGTGTCGGACTGACGATCACGGAGGGTATGTCCGTTGGAATGAAATCGACGATGTATCCAAGCATCACGCTAGGCATTGCCATCTTAGGTGCTTACCTGCTCGCAGGTATGTATGGCGTCGCGATGGCTGCGACCGGTATGTTGTCGTTTGTCGTTACGACCGTTTCCGTCGATACTTACGGACCGATCGCGGACAATGCGGGTGGTATCGCTGAAATGAGCTATCTCGATGATGAAGTTCGCCAGATTACTGATACACTCGATGCTGTAGGCAATACGACGGCAGCAATCGGTAAGGGATTTGCGATCGGATCGGCTGCGCTGGCGGCGCTTTCCATGATGACATCGTATCTCTATTCTTTTACACCGGCGGAAGCGGAATTGCTGTTGAATGCCATTCATCCGATGACGCTCGTCGGCATGATCGTTGGCGCAGCGTTCCCCTGGATGTTTTCCGGTATGTTGATCGACTCAGTTACGAAGACGGCGCGCATTATGGTTGTCGAAGTGCGTCGTCAGTTTAGAGAAATTAAAGGTCTTATCGAAGGAGAGGTACTTCCTGATTATGAGTCATGCATATCCATCGCTTCGAGAGGTGCACTGCGCGAGATGAGAGCGCCCGCACTCCTCGCCGTTGTCGTTCCCGTCCTCAGCGGATTGATCTTCGGTCCTCTCTTTGTTGCAGGGTTGCTACTTGGATCGACGCTGTCCGCCGTTATGTTGGCGCTGTTCACGGGTAATGTCGGCGGCGCTTGGGATAATGCTAAGAAATACATTGAGGTTGGCGGTGTTGAGGGAGTCGATCGCGATTCGGATGCACACGATGCGGCAATTGTCGGTGATACGGTTGGTGACCCTCTGAAAGACACGGTCGGACCATCACTTGATATTCTTATTAAGATCATGTCGGTCGTCTCACTCGTCATGGGTTCTGTCTTTTCACGATTTAATCTTTTCGATTGGATTCGTTCGCTGATCAACTGACATTAAGGTGCGATTGAAAGCGGGGCAGCTTCTTCTGAAACTGCCCCGCTTTTATGTGGAAATGATCGATCTTGGAATCGTCAAGTCTGCTTTTCCACAGGGATGATGAGCGAGGCATAGATCGTTGTCCCGATACCGAGCCTGCTTCTCACGCTGACGTCACCGTTGTATAGGAGAGCGATATGCTTAACGATCGCAAGACCGAGCCCCGTACCTTTCGGTTCCTGAGAACGACTGCGATCAATCCGGTAAAAACGCTCGAAGATACGACTTTGATCGGCTTCGGAAATTCCGATTCCGTTATCTTCTACAGAAAAGGTAAGGCGTGAGACGCCCTGTCTATCTGTCTGTGTCTTAATACGTGTGTCAAAAGTGGACCAACTCACTGTGACCGTTCCACCGGGGCGATTATACTTGATGCCGTTGTCGATCAAGTTCATAAGCAGCTGTTTTACGTGATCTCGACTGGCTGAGATTTGAAGATGTTTGCTGTTCGAGAGTTTCAGCGAGACTTTTTGCTCAGTTGCGTACGGCTCCATTTGTGTTATCACCTCATTCGCAAGTTCCGTGAGATCGAAATAATCTTCATTCAAATTGACCGCGTTTTGTTCGATATCAGAAAGGACGAGCAAGTCAGAGACGAGGCGCTCTAAACGCTGACTTTCGACGTCCATCAGTTGCAGGAATCGATCTGTTTGCTCCTCGTTCATCACGCGACCCGAACGCAAGGTATCGATCATGCCTCGAATCGAAGTCAACGGAGTACGAAGCTCATGCGTCACGTTCGCGACGAAATCGGAACGCAGGCGTGCGGCTTCTGCTTCTGCCGTGCGATCGTGGAAGAGGATGGCAACGCGACGATCGTACAGAGGAGAGAGAGTCAGATGATAACTGCGCATTCCCTCCGAGGTCGTCAGTGTCCTGACGAGTTCGCGTTCCTGTGTCTGTCCGCTCATAATCTCGATCGCGAATTTGGAGATCTCTTCATCGTGTGTCAGGAGGAAGAGCGGATATGGATATTTTACGGGATCGATGAAGCGCCTGAACGTCTGCATCCCTCGTTCATTGATAAAGATCACGTCGGCCTTTTCATCGACGACGACGATTGGGGATGAAAGACCCCCAACTAGCGCATCGAGGAAACTCTGCTTCTGGCGAAGCGATGATTGTTGTTCCTCCAAAGTATCTGCCATTCGATTGTAAGAAACGGAAAGCCTTCTTAACTCGGGATATACTTGATGATCCTCCTCAATGCGAGTGGCAGCGATGCCATTGGCGAGATTTTCGAATGATTCGGTGATCGTTTCGATCGGTTGCGTAATCTTATGAATCGCAAAGGCGAGGATTCCACCCATGAGAAGTATGGAGATAAGTCCGATCAAGAGAACGTGTGTGCGTACGGAGCGCACGGTGTCGTCCTCAAGAGAGAGCGGGTACGCGATGCGAACGATCAAATCGCTGTCCGCGATAAGTGCAGCATAGTAGTAAAGGTCAAAACCCAATGTCTTCGAGTAGCGTATTTCCTCGGCTGGCTGACCGCTCTTTAATACTTTTTGGACTTCGGGTCTCATGAGATGGCTTTCCAAATCTTCAGCTTTTGAATCGAAGATGACATCTCCCGTCGTCTTGATGAGCGTGACGCGGAGTGGGATGTTACGCGCCATAAACTGGTCGACGAGCCTTTTGGCGATATGACTCAAATCAGATGTTTGTGAATATTCAGTCGTCATCCAATTGGTGATCGCGATGATGTGATTGCGAGTAGTTGTGCGATTCATTTTGCGCGCTTCACTGATCGCCATGATGGACGTTGCCAGAATGGCAATGACGAGAACAGTAATGACAATCAAGGTGATTTTCTTACGCATGATCAGCCTCTTTCAATCGATAGCCGACACCGTGCACCGTTTCAATGATGTCGGGACTCAAGTCACTCTCTTCGAGTTTTTTACGTAGACCGCGGATATGGACGTCGACAGTCCTTGATTCACCCTCGTAGTCGTAACCCCACACGCGCGCGAGCAGAACATCGCGCGATAAAACGAATCCGGGATGCTCGAGGAGAAAAACGAGAAGATTGTATTCCATACGCGTCATGTCTACTTCAAGGTCGTTAAACCACACGCGGTGGCGTGTATCATTTACGACAATTCTCCCGTGATGGATGATGCGTTCTTCGATGGTATCCTTGTCGTCACCCTTGTCGGATTTCTTTAGTTTTCCAGCTAAAACGAGACGCTGATCGCTCCTCGCAAGTAACGCATGCGTACGAGCCATAAGTTCTCCCATCCCGAAAGGCTTCGTCAAGTAATCATCGGCACCCTCATCAAAACCTTTCAGCTTGTTGCGTTCCGACGAAAGGGCTGTCAGCATGAGGAAAGAGGAGAGTTCAAAGCGCGGATCTTTTCGCAAACGTCTTAGAATCTCGTATCCATCCATGTCGGGGAGCATGATATCGAGAATGAAAAGAGAAATAAATTGATCTTCCGGAAATGACATAAGCATGTCAAAAAGTTTCTGACCTCGTGAAAACGAGCGCACGTCGTATCCTTCGCTTTCCAAGTTAAAAACAAGGAGTTCACGAATCGAGTCATCGTCTTCAACGAGGCAAATGATGCGCGGATTTTCATGTAGGTAGTCTGTTGGTTTCATAATATTCTGTTTTTACTCCCTCTTTGTGTAGCGACCGAATATTATCCTTCACCGTCCAAATCGGATGACGACGGTGAGTCGTTTTCCTGCTCATCAGCTGCTGTGTTCGCATCCGACGTCTCTTCTTCGGGCAGATCTTTGAGATCCGAGACATATGTTCCGCGCAGATGATACACGATCCACTCGGCAACATTTTGTGTATGATCCGCAGCTCGTTGCAGATGGTTGGCGACGAGAATAAGCTGGACGAGCGCGGGAATAGAACTCGGCTCTTCCTGCATCGTCATGACGATCAGCTTTAAAAGCCCCTGACCGACGAACCCGATGCGGTCGCGCGTTCTGATGACGTGGTATGCCAATGCAAGATCACGCGAGACATAGGCATCGAGGGCCTCATGTAACATATGCGTGACAAGGTCATTCACCATGTGAAAATCGGCAGGAATCTGAATGGTCAGTCCCGAGTCGATAATCGCGAGTGTGCTGTTCGCAATTTCTTCGGCATGGTCGGCGATACGTTCCAAGTCGGTGACAAGCTTCATGTTGGCGGTGATGTCGCGCAGGTCACTTGCTCTGGGTTGTTGTCTCGCGATAAGTCTGACGCATTCCTGAGTGATTTCGCGTTCGAGCGTATCGATGGCATCGTCACCTTGAATGACTTCGTGAGCGAGAACGGCATTGCTTTCGCGCAAAGCTTGCATCGCCTTATTGATCGCCGCTTCCGCCATTGAGCCCAGTCTGATCATCTCGCGATGGATTGCTGATAAATCTTCTTGAAATTCGAGTCTGTTTACCATTTCGGAATACTCCTATTTTTATATATATATTATGTACGCTTTCGCTTTCCTCTGTAAAGGTCAGGTTTGAACAGCCTATCCTTACTCCAGCGGTATCGCCCATCCCCGGACATATAAAGGAGGATGAACGATACCTATCCGAATTTACCCGTGATGTAATCTTCCGTTCGCGTATCGCGCGGGTTCTGGAAGATGTCGTCAGTCGGTCCGAATTCAATCAGGTCGCCTAGGAGGAAAAATGCTGTTTTATCGCTGATGCGGGCCGCCTGACTCATGGAGTGAGTGACGATGACGATCGTGTACTCTTCTTTTAGTTGTGTGATTAAGTCCTCAATGCGAGCAGTCGCGATTGGGTCGAGCGCCGATGTAGGCTCATCCATCAAGATGACATCGGGTTGCAAGGCGATGGCGCGGGCGATACAGAGGCGTTGCTGCTGTCCGCCGGAAAGTTGCGTCGCGTCTCGTCTGAGATGATCCTTAACTTCATCCCACAAGGCTGCTTTTTTGAGGGACGATGCGACAGCCTCATCCAGCACTTTCTTGCTTCTCACGCCTTGGCAGACGAGACCGTAAGCGACATTATCGTAAATGCTCTTCGGGAACGGGTTAGGTTGCTGGAAGACCATGCCGACATGGGTACGCAAATCGACGACATCGACGGAATCACTATTAATGTTGACGCCGTTTCGATAGATGGCGCCTTCGATACGACAGTTGTCGATGAGATCATTCATGCGATTGAAACATCGCAGGAGTGTCGATTTTCCACAACCGGAGGGTCCGATGAAAGCCGTAACCTGATGTGCCGGCAAGTCGAACGTAATATCTCTAAGTGCCTGGAAGTCACCATAAAACAAGTTGACATCTTCCAAAGCGAAGGCAATATGATCGCGTTGTGATATTTCGGAAGAATGCGAAGTGCTTGCCATAGTTTCTTTCTTTGTGCCGCCGGCACGGTTCATAATTTTTTTCAACTTTGATGCGGACACTATGCTTTTCCTTTCTTATCTGACAGAGCAGAAACGACCTTGACAGTCAAATTGAGTGCGAGTACAAGGATGAGGATCACGATGGAGATGGCGGACGCCAGTTCGAAGTTCGGGTTCTCGCCTCCCATCAGAACGTAGATCTGCACAGCGAGTGAAGTGGCTCCGGATCCAACTGAAGGCGAATCTTGGATCGCAGTTCCCATCGTGAAAATAAGTGCTGCAGACTCGCCGATGATACGGCTGACAGCGAGAAGACAGGCGGAAAAAATGCCGTTTCTTGCGGATGGCAATACGACGCGGAAGAGGGTTTCCGTCTGTGTCGCACCCAGCGCAAGACTTGCCTGGGCGTAGGAGGACGGAACGGAACGCAAAGCTTCTTCCGTCTGTCGGATCAGGACAGGCAAGAGGAGAACGGCCATTGTAAGACTGCCGAGGATGATGCTCTGACCGCTCGCTCCGAATAATTGAATAATAGGGAAGATGAGCGTAATACCCATCATACTGAAAATGATCGATGGGACACCGGCTAAGAGCTCGATGGATGAACGAACGAACATCGTCAGGCGATTCTGTTTAGCGATGGCATAAAGGTAGATCGCTGCGAAGATGCCGATCGGTACTGAAAAGAGAAGCGACAATCCGATCAACATGAGTGTCGCGACAAGAGAACCGCGCATACCGCCGCCCGGTTCTTTTCCGTGAAATTCAGTGATCTGCTTAGCATCGCGTTCAAGGATTGGGATCCACTCTTGCGGACTCTGCTGTTTGAAGCGTCCGACCGTGATTTCTTCGCCCGAGCCGTCTATAAAAACGAGCTTATTGATGTTCATGCCGGCTTTGAACGGAGCCGGTTTTCCCTGAGTCGGACCTGCTGTCGTAATCTTTCCGTTACGGAGAGGCGAGTGGTCGTCGACCCATGTGAGTGTGTGTACATGGTTCTTTTCTTTATCGATCTCGTCGCGAACGGCAAAACCGAATCTCGTGGAGATGACCTCGTCGTCCTCAAGCGGCTCGGGCGGGGTAAACGTTGCATTAACGTCATGCTCATCGCTAAAACCGGAGACAATGTTTTTAGCATGGTAATCGCCAAAAAGAACAGAGCGGTCGAGAAGTTTCCAACCGTTAGAAAAGATAAAAACGAGTATTGCGACGAGAACCCACGCTGATATGCCGGAGGCGATCCAAGTAAACGATTGCATTACGGTATCTTTTATCTTGCGTATGCGTGTCATGAGACCGCGCCTCCTTTCTTCTCTAATCTCCGCTTGGCGGCATGTACGAGAAGGTTCATCGATACAATGACGATCATAAGGACAACACCGACGGAAAAACGTATTTCGTAATCAATACCCGAAGTCTCATGTAGCCCGGTCAGCATGGTCGAGGTCAATGTCCTCGTAATATCGAAGGGATTCCAAGAAGGTCCGGCCAAGGCGTTGCCTGCAATCATGGAGACAGCCGTCGCTTCACCGAAAGCGCGTCCGAGTCCGAGCGTGAACCCCGTTGCGATGGAGGATCGCGCGGCGGGAACGATCACCTTGAACGATGTTTGTGTCGGGGTGGCGCCGAGGGCGAGGGAGGCGGAGTCGAGCTCTTTCGGTACGGCTCGAATACCGGATACGGCAAGCGTCGTCATCGTGGGGTATGTCATGATAGCAAGGAGCAGAATGACGGCGAGGGAGGAGTTACCTCCGTAGGTAGAGATCCCGAACAAATTAGCGAGGTCTCTAACGAGTATCGTAATTTTACCGGCGGCAAAGACTCCGTAAACAACAGAGGGGATCGCAGCGAGCGTCTCCACAATTGTTGTAAGAAAGATACTGAGTTTTCCTTTTGCAATCCTTGTGATGAGTACAGCGCTCAGAATTGCCAACGGCAGCGCAAGCAATCCTCCCGTGACGGAAACAATTAGCGTGTTGATAATGACAAATCCAAGTCCATAGATTCCTTGGTCGGCGCGCCAGCGCGTTCCGGTCAAGAAGTATTTGAGATCGACTCTCTCTTCAGCACTGCCCAAGAAAGGACGCACTCCTCTCGACGTGACGAAGATGATGATGAGGATCACCATCATCGCGGCAATCACTCCGGCTATCCTGAATAAATTCCTGAAAAGGACGTCAGTTCCTCGCCTCCTTTTACGTATCTTGGCGAATTTTGCTTCTGACGCCATATAATTCTCATTCGTGTTTCCCATATTCTATCCGTTTACTCTACAGCCAATGCGCTAGACATGATAATGGTGCAGACGACAACTTGCATTTATCAACTGCACCGTCTATCGTTCTCACAAACTTCCTTTTATTATATGCCGAAAGGCATTCGAGTTAACCTGTATCTCTCATTGTTTGATATTATCATCGATTAGTGAAAGGGCGGAAGCGAAAGCTCCCGCCCTTTGTTCTGTGCTTCTGTCAATGTTGCTATTTTCCTACTTCGTCCCACGTCGCGGCAGCGCCGGTGAAGATCTTGTAGAGATCATCTTTTGTGACGTTGCTGAGGGGATTGTCCTTGTGGACGACTGCGACAATGGCATCTTGGCAGAATGCTTCGCTACGCATTGCCGTGCCGACAGGCTCTTTATCTTCTTTAAACTTTCTCGATGCGAAACCGATGTCAGAAGCGTTCGGACCGTCTTTTTCATCGCCGAGCACGCGAGCCCAGCCGTCACCGGAACCTGTCTGATCGAGTTTGAACTGAACGTTTCCGGCGATACCCTGGAATGACTCCAATGCCGCCTTTACGCATTTCTCGACTGAGGTTGATCCGCCACAGACGATCGTGAGCGCACTGTTGTCTTGATCAACGATAGGATGGTTTTTCTTAATCTCGTTCCAAGGCTTCCCACCTTCAACATCGGTGATGCCGCCTGCAGCGACAACGACCTCACGACCTTCCTTTGAGTCCGTCATGTAGGCGAGGAACGCCGCGACGATTTGCTTTTGCTCTTCGCTCTTGTAGTCATCAGCGGCACGTGTGGTGAAGCAGAACGGACGCTTGAGTGTGTAAGTTCCATTGATGACGTTTGCCTCAGTGGCCTCAACGCCTTCATAGCTCAGAGGCTTGAGGTTGTTCTCGGCAAAGTTGGTGACGAGCGAGACGTAGCCGATACCGTTGACGTCCTGTCCGACCTGTTGTGCCATGGTGCCGTTTGAAGAGACTTCATTCGCCTTTTCCGTCAGCTCTCCCTTGAAGCCGATGACAGCTTCAAAACCTTCGCGTGTTCCGGACGCTGAGTCACGTGTGTAGACGTGAATGGTCTTGTCGCCAACCGGGGGGGGATCCTGCTTGCTAGGTGCGGGGTCCGTCTTGTCAGGTACTACGGGTTCCGATCCATTGGGATCAGGTTTCTTTTCGCAAGCGGCGAGCGTGAAAATCATCACAAGCGCCATTACGACTGTCAGAATGGTCATAAGTTGTTTTTTCATTTTCATACTTCCTTACTTTCTCCATTATATTTTTTTCGTTTTGTTTTTGCTTGTCATTCATTGACGGTTTTATCGTAGAAAAGCTCTATTTTCTGATGATGTTAATAATGTAAAATATTTGTAAAGTCGCAAATCCGTCGAAAAACCAGTCGTCTTTGCTTCACCGGAATGCACACTCGTGCCTCGGAGATTTTCATGCCATCTTAAAAGACGGTTATAATAGTCTAAACTTGTTTATAGATGATGAGTGGGGGAGAGGTCTCGGATGTTTAAGATCAAGAAGGCAGTTGTAACGGGCGGAAGTTCCGGTATCGGCAAAGAATTGGTCAATCTTTTGCTTCAAGACGGATGTGAAGTCTTCAGTTTATCGAGGACGGTGCATCCACGCGAGAGTTTTAATTACCATGGGACGCTCCACCAGATCGCATGTGACATCACAGACGAGCAATCTTTGAACGACGCCTTTTCGCAGATTGGCGAATTGACTGACTCGTTTGATGTGCTGTTTTCGAATGCCGGATTCGGGATTTCCGGTCCTATTTCCGATACGCCGAAGGAACAGGTGGTCAGAATGTTCGACGTTCACGTCTTTGCCGCCATGGAAACTGTCCGCAGGAGCATCCCGTTCTTGGCGCGAAGCAAAGGTCGGATCATTTTAACGAGTTCAATCGCTGCTGTTGTCTCGCTCCCTTATCAGAGCTTCTATTCTGCCGTCAAATCGAGCCTCAACATGCTGGCACTCGCACTCAATACGGAACTGAAACACGGCGGTATACGCGCCGTCGCCATTATGCCCGGCGATACGGCGACCGGCTTCACCGCTATGCGCGAAAAGGTGACGTGCGACACACCTCATGTCTCTGCACGTTATCACCGATCAATCGCCAGAATGGAACGCGATGAGCAGAAGGGGGCTTCAGCTGAAACCGTTGCTCGAAAGATACTTCGCATCGTGAGAAAGCGCGCTCCTAAACCTCTCTACGGCATCGGCTTCTTCTACCGTCTCGTTTTGGTGCTGTTCAAAATCTTGCCCGTTCGCCTCACTAATTGGGCTACCGGTCTTTTGTACGGTTAGGATAGAGGTCAGAGGTAACTTCTCTAGACAAATCAAAAATCTATGTTAAAATGGCAAAGTGCCTGTCGAAATAGGCATTTACGGGCGATTAGCTCAGCTGGGAGAGCGCTGCGTTCGCATCGCAGAGGTCGAGAGTTCGAATCTCTTATCGTCCACCAACCTGAAACGCAGTTATTGATACGTTTTCCCGTATTGGTAACTGCTTTTTTGTTTTGAGAGTTCATTTTCTGTCCGGAATGTGTAGCGCGATTTCGCTGCTGTCTTTGAAACGATAAAGCATGCTGTATTCGCCTTTTTCGGATGCCATCGCGCCCTCAGCTCATGCCAAAAATTGAATGTCAATACGAAAAAAGCTTTGTATGATGTGGTGTGCACAGTGGCACATAATGGATGTGCTTGATGACCGAATGCGACCAAAAACGACCGAATGTGACCGAGTATGTTGAATCAATTGTTCCATTACCATAAAGTGAAATTGTACTTTGAGAGAGCGATTGCTCGTTAGTAAAGCATGTCAATGAAGCTAGTTCAAAAACAACACTTCTTAATTGAGGGAGTGTACACATGACAAGGAGATCTAGAAAATGAAGAATAATAGGACGTTAGTATGGTTGCTTGTGCTTGTATTCACGCTGATGGCGCTCCTTCCGGGCATGCCGAGCGAAGTGTTTGCGGAGTCGATTCCGCCACCGCCGAGTCTATTTGCCTCGGGTGATGTAGGAGACAATCACCTTTTCATGCAATGGACCTCGCCGCCTGATGGATGGAATACTGAATGGGAGGTATCGTTATCCACGGACATGATGAATACTGCATTATATGGTGCGGTCACCAATCCGGAAAACGAGACATCGGTAGACTTTGCACGTCCTGACCTGTATTCGAGTCCCCCGGGTACTGACTTGGCAAATCAGACAGTATATGTGGGAGTCAGGTTCACTCATGCTACTGAATGGGGTGTACATTCCGAGTGGTCGAATCTGTACGAAGTAATACTTGACCAAGACTCGAATATCGTGAGTGTGACGCCTTATGGAACATCGCCGCCTGAATGTCCAAGCTCGGATAGTCCCGACGGGAAACATGAATGGGAGACAAAAGTAATCAAAGAGCCCACCTGTACCGAGACGGGCTTGAAGAGCAAAAGCTGCAAATACTGTAAGAAGCAGGGTCCCGAGGAGGAAATCCCCGCCCTCGGACACAAGTGGGAGCGGAAGGTCAAGAAAATGCCCACCAGTACGGAACCTGGAGTGTCAGTTTTGGTCTGTGGCAGATGCGGGCTTGAAAAGGATGACTCGGAAGCGCCGATAGAGTCAGAAACTCAGGAATGGACCAAGGGTACAAAATCGCCCGCGACCTTCGATACAGATACTCCTTCTGATGACTTTTCACATGTCAAGGTAGACGATGAAGTGGTAGATGAATCAAACTATGATGTAAAAGATGAAGAAGGCTCAACGACCATTTCTTTCAAACCGGAATTCCTTGAGACTCTGCCTGAAGGTAGTCACATAGTTGAAATTGTTTCTAAAACAGGCTCTTCTTCGATCTATTTGCTTATAATCAAAGAACCAGATATTGAGGAAACTCAACCAAGCGATGATCTGCCAACAACGGGAGAGAGTAGCGGACATTACCCATGGTTTGCACTGATGTTCTTCTTCGCAGGTGGATTAATCCTATTAGAACGCAAGAAGATAATGTCGAAGCATAGAGATTAGCTTATAACCGACTGCTAGGATAAGTAATTGATAAAGGGAGCTATTTCAAAAGTGTTATGCTCCCCGTCAATGGGACAGTGAATAACAAAAATATTTTAGGAACCGTCAGTGGTTACGCCATTGGCGGTTCTTTTTCTTTTATAAATTTGTAGTGAATTTAGGTAATAGACGCTACTATATTCAGTCTACTTATGCCATTCTGAATCAGGAAAAAATGCAACAATAGCAATCATCTTTAACTCATATTCCCGACTCATTCAAATAATTATAGTTGTAGGCGGCATTCAGCTGTTTTCCTGGATACGCAGTATAAAAGTAACATTTGCATTGCATTTTGCAGAGGTGCCCGATATACTATTAAATGGAGAATCGTGTGTAACTTTCTAATATGAGTATGGGAGTTGATTGAAGTGAAAATCAGAAAGCAAAATGGTTTTACTCTAATGGAAGTACTTATCGTGGTCGCAATCATCGCCGTCCTCGTAGCGATTGCTATTCCCGTTTATCATGGCGTGGTAGAGAAAGCCCGAGTCGCTGCGGATGCTGTAATCATGCGGAATGCCCAAACCGCATTTGTAGTTCAGGAGTTGACGACGGGCATAAAGCCCCCTAGGAGAGCAGTTTACGACATCGTAAGCAATACATTTATTGATTGGTATGATGAGTATAATCCACATAAGTATACAAAGTATAAAAATTACGGTCAGGCCAAAAGTGATAGTAATAGCGGATGGAATGAGCAAGGAACAACTCAAAGCAAGGGTATAAATGGACATATATATGTTGATCTTCGCGCCGGTGAGGACTACGGTCCCGAGGATTTGGTATGGTGGGCCGAGGAATATGACCCCGCAAAGTGGAGGTGATTGATAGCTAGCGCCTATACTCCTCAATTTACACCCATAGGTTATTCTCCTTTCAATACATAAATTATTCCGGATAAGGCGGCAGATTTTGACAGAAAGTCTGTCGCCTTTTTCGTGTGCGATAAGTCGTCGATTTCAACGCGTTTGAGCAGGAGACGATGGGTTTGCGATGGAGAAATCTCCCTTATTTTTGTATTGACGCTTACAATCCTTTTACATCACAGTGCTAAACTTTCTAAACGACCGTAAACACCGTGTGAAAGGAACTAATAAATATGTTGGGCAGGTTGCTAAGAAAAAAACGCAAACAGGAGGGGAATACAGGATTGCTCCATGAGCCTACAGAAAAAATCGTACGCTCGAATCCAATCAGTCCATTGATAGAGGATATTTTGGATGGAAAATGTATTCGCCCTGTGTACCAACCCATTGTATCTCTTCAAAACGGTGTGATTTACGGCTATGAAGCTCTGAGTCGCGTCACTCTACCCGATTGTCATTTGAACATAGAGGAACTTTTTGAAGAGGCGACTAGAGCAAATAAATTATGGGAATTTGAGATGCTTTGTCGTACTCAGGCGCTAAAGGGCGCGAATCTAAAACCGGCTCGAATGAAGCTCTCCCTAAATGTGGATCCCAATATCATCTATGACAGTGAATTTATTACGGGATTTACAAAAAATAAGCTTTTGAGTTTGGGATTGAATTCTGAGGATATTATTTTTGAAATTACGGAAAAAAGTTCGATTAACTCGCCCGATGTTTTCACCAAGGTGCTCGATCATTATCAGAGTCAAGGCTTTAAGGTAGCGGTTGACGACTTCGGCACAGGTTATTCAGGTCTGGTACGGGTATGTTCCTTTTCTCCTGATTTTATAAAAATAGATATGTCTATCGTGAGAGGAATCCACAAAGATAGCAAAAAGCGTTCAGTTGTTTTGGGTATTGTTAAGTTCTGCAGGGAATCCGGTATTCAGGTTATTGCCGAAGGAATCGAGACAAAAGAGGAACTGACTACTCTCATCGATTTAGATGTGGATTACGGGCAAGGATGCTTTTTAGCTTGTCCGGACGGGAAATTTCAGGTTTTACCGGCAGATGTGGAGGTTATGATCAGGCAGGTGCGCCAAAAAAATCAAACTCCTCTTCCGTTGCTTCCGGGAGTAGAGACAGTGGGAGCTATTTGCAAACGCAAGGAGACGGTTGCGCCCTATGACAAGGCACTGTCGGTTTATGAACAAATGAGACGAGCCCCTGAGATGACAGAGGTGTGCGTCACGGATGATGAAGGCAATGTCCACGGAATTCTTACCCGAAATTATTTGCTTGGATGTTTTAGCGGGCAATATGGTTACTCACTGAACTGTCGTCGCTTCGTAAATGAATTATTAAACTGGGAGTACATGACGGTAGACTCAAGCACTACTGTGGATGAAACGGCGAATAAGGCCATGGCTAGGAATCTCGACAGCGTTTATGATGCCATCATTGTCACCGAACAGGGGAAATATAAGGGAGTTGTCACCGTTAGGGATTTGTTGCTGGCTGCCATCGATATGCGTGAAAAGAGGGCTGCCGATGCAAGTCCGCTTACGGGGCTTCCCGGCAACAACACCATACAATTCACAATCGAATCAGTGATTAGAGGATCGGAACCCTACGCTATCATTTATTTGGATTTGGATAATTTTAAAGCTTATAACGATGCCTATGGCTTCCCCAACGGAGACTCCATGTTGAAGACTTTAGCGCAAGCCATGATGCAATGCTGTGCCAAGGATGATTTTATGGGGCATATAGGGGGGGACGATTTTGTGATTGTTACTCGACATCGCGATATCGAAAGCATACAAAATCTATGTGACAGTATTATTAATACCTTTTTTAACCTGATTCAACCTCTATATTCCTCATTGGATTGGGAGCGCGGCTATATCATGGCTAAAGACCGGCACGGATTCACGGATAACTTTCCGATTACCACTTTGTCTATGGCTGTCGTGACAAACCAAGAAAGAGTTTTCACTGAAAGCAGTGCTTTGTCTAAAGCGATCGCAGAGGTTAAAAAACAGTGCAAGCAACAAAGAGGCAATGCGGTTATTATCGTATAAGGATAAATTATTCTAGTAAAATTTGCTGATATTATGGTTTTTCTATCAATATGAAATTTTCTTCCAAAAAAAATGGCAGTTAATTTTGTCAGCAAATCAGAAACCTATTTTCTATTCGCAAAATCCATTGACTCCAAGGGATTTTGAGCTTCATCGTCCCAAAGGCTCCCGGGTGTTCTTTTACTTAAATTTTAATCTTTCACAAATATGTCCTAACAATGAATCAATACATTACTTTTGGCACATTCGCATTTGACTTGTCTGTGTAATAATGGAACTGTGAGAAGGGGAGAAGGCAATAGAAACACTGTAAGACATCCCCCTCTTGCTGAATACTATCTTTTGTTTTGGAGAAGGAGGATTATGAATAATAGAAAAATAGCTAGAATCCTTTGGGGTCTTGCATTGGTGGCGTTAGGTGTCGTCTTCGCGTTGAAGGTCCTAGGTATAGCCGATATCAATATCTTTTTTAACGGATGGTGGGCGCTCTTCATTATCGTTCCATCTTTTGTCGGTTTGTTCAGCAATCGCGACAAGTTGGGGAGTTTATTCGGTCTTGGTATCGGTGTAGCCTTGCTTCTTTCGGCTCAAGGCATTCTCGATTTCTCGTTGATTTGGAAGTTGCTAATTCCGATTATTATCGTTTTGATCGGTCTGAAGCTGATTTTCCCTTCCTCGTGGCGTCGCGGAACACATGAGAGAATTGAACAACTGAAGCACGATAAGCAGGTTCCCGTAAAAGATACGGCGGCTTTTTCAGGGCACAAGATCGATTTTAGCGGACAAGTTTTTAGAGGTGCCGAATTGGATGCCGTTTTTGGAAGTATTTCGTGCGACCTTCGACATGCGATCATTGAAGAAGATTGCGTCATTACTGCGTCAGTCGTCTTCGCGGGCATCAGTATAAAAGTTCCCGATCATGTGCACGTTGAGATTGCTTCCGAGACGTTTTTCGGAGGTGTCTCGGACAAGAGACAAAAGACAGTTACGTCCGACAATCTGCAAGATAAGAAAATAACCTTGTATATCAGGGCAAGCAGTGTCTTTGGAGGTATCGACATCACATGAAATCTTGGCACTATATAATAAAATATGCCGCTATCGCGCTAGCTGTCTTATTGGTCGTTGGTGTGTTAGCGGGGTTTATGCGACTTTTGTCGTACTTTTTACCCGTGTTGTCTTCAAATACCACTCGTGAATTTAAGACATTTGAGATAAGAAACGAGATTAATATCTTAAAGATTGAAGTTCATCAAGTAGATCTCGAGATCTTGACAGCCCCGAATGCTGTTTTTAGGGTGGAAAGCAACTGTAAGGATTTAACAGTCTTGGAGAATGAGAATGAGCTTTTCGTAAAGGATAAGAAAAGATTTTTCCTCTCCGGAAATGGCGATGCCGTGCTTAGACTTTTCATCCCCGAAGGTACGGTATTTGATGAAGTACACATAAGTACAGGTGCGGGGAAAACGGATCTGGAAGACATGCGGGCAAAAGTGATCGATATGAATTTCGGCGCAGGAAAAGTTGTGATGCAAAATGTAGTTGCAACCGACAACGCGTTCATTGATGCCGGTGTGGGGAAACTTTCTATCAGGAAGAGTCAATTTAACAATCTGGAATTGGACATGGGTGTTGGTGATCTTGAATTTTCCGGCACACTATTGGGAAGAAATGCTTTCAAGTTGGGAGTCGGATCGAGCCAAATCGATTTGACAGGCTCCCTGGACGATTACAGGATTCATGTTGAGAAGGGCATTGGTACCATTTATGTCGATGGAGATAATGTAAAGAACGACACCCGGCTCGGGCAAGGCGATACTGAGCTCTTTTGTGAGGGAGGTGTCGGTACAATCAAAATTACCTTTACGGAATAATCGGGGAAGCCATTTTAGAGGTTTAAACACCTGTGACATGCTAAACGCTGATGTTGCAGGTGTTTTTTCATGAAATAATAAATACAGTCAGTATGATGTGTTACACTCATTCCTGTTTAAGCGGGTTTACAATACGTTAAGATAGATAAGTAGGAGAAGAGAGTAGATGCAAAAAAATAGGCAAGAAAGAAAAAGTGTAGCGATATTTGATCTTGACGGCACGTTGCAGAAGACATTGCCGTCCATCACCATTTCAGCCAACATGATGTTGGATCATTTCGGTCTTCCAAGCTTGAGCCAAGAGATTGTCGTAGGGTTTATCGGCAAGGGTGCGCGTGTACTTGCGGAGAGCGTTATGCGCCATTCGGGCATCGATGACCCGGATACCATCGAGAAAGCATTTCGCATCTATACAAGAATATTTGACGAGCATTGTACCGATGAGCTGGAGCCTTATGACGGAGTGCCCGAAATGTTTGAACGCCTTCTCGGGATGGGCGTCGATGTCGCAGTCGTGACGAATAAGAATATGTCAATGGCGCCGCGTGTTCTGGCGACTTCCTTTTCTTTGGATCTCTTTTCCGAGATTCGCGGTTATAGTCCAGATTTCCCTCTCAAGCCTGACGCATCTCAAACGATTGATGTGCTTGAGAAACTTGGGGCTTCGCCCGAATGGTCATTTTTCATTGGCGACAGCGACATCGATGTGATGACAGGAAAAAATGCCGGGATGCGTACAGTCGCGGTCAAATGGGGTTACCAGCCGATTGAAAAGTTGGAAGCGGTGAGTCCCGATTATCTCGCCGAAAGTCCGGAGGATTTGACGACATATATTGAGCGCGTATTGTCGCAACAGAGTTAAGTGTTTTCTGTTGCTTTTCTCTTTTGCAGTTCTATCTCTTCGAGTTTTCTGGCGTCAATCTTACCGATGGCTGTTTTGGGAAATTCGTCGATAAATTCAATTTCTTCCGGAACGGCATATCGCAAAAGTCGTTGTCGGATGGTTTCTTTAATCTTTTTTTCGAGGAGCTCTTTATCGGTTCCCTCACGGACACTGACAAACGCCTTGACGACTTGCATTTTATATGGATGCGGTATGCCGATCGCTGCCACTTGCAAGACTTCAGGAAGCTCCGCGATGAGCGTCTCGACTTGTGATGGATAGACGGGAACGCCCGACACTTTTATCATTCTCTTGATTCTGCTTATAAAGTGATAGAATCCGTCGGGATTGCGCAGTCCGATGTCACCGGTCTCCACCCAGTATTCTCCGTCTTCGTGCTTTCTTATGGCGTTTGCCGTTGCCTCGGGGTCGTTTAAGTAGCCCCTCATGACTGTTGGTCCCGAGACACAAATCAAGCCCGTCTCGCCATCGGGGAGTGTTTCTCTCGTGACGGGATCGACAATTTTCATCTTCATACATGCGAGAGGAAAACCGATGCCGTTACGGTCGGAGGTTCGGTCATGCGAAAGGCTGCAAACGGTTACCGTCTCTGTCAGACCGTATCCTTCTCGCAGTTTGCATGATGAGCCATGCTCAAGCAGGAATTGATCAAAACGCGTTTTCAGCTCGGGTGTGAGCGTGTCACCGCCACAGAATAGTGCCTTGAAACAGGAGAAGTCGACGTCCTTCATCGCGGGCGAATTGAGTATGCCTTCGAAAAGTGTCGGGACACCTGCCATCAGGGTCGGTCGATGCTTTTTAATGACGGCAGCCAGTACGTCAGGAGAAAACTGCGGGACGAGTATACAACATTGACCGTTGACCAGCATCGAATGCATTCCGATACATAGTCCGAAACCGTGAAAGAGAGGAAGAATGGTGATCATCGAGTGTCCGGTGATCGCGGTGTCACCGGGCTGTTCGCCGATTGCCCATATGATTTGGTAAGCGATTACATTGAAATTGTGGTCCGATAGTTCAATGATTTTCGGATCGGCCGTTGTTCCTCCGCTATGCAGGTAGACAGAGACGCGATGCGGATCTCCGTGCGCGCGAAGGTTGGCGGTGGAAGTTGAGATTCCATTTTTGATCATGTCTTTCCACAGCATCCAATGTTTGTTTTGTGGCATCGTTTTGAGAGCTTTACGACCCTTTGCCAACCATAAACCAAGTCTGCTGATCGTGTCCCCTGATCCTGCCATAGGGACGACGACAACACGTTCGAGAGAGAGCGTCTCGCGTTTTTCTTCGAGTTGCGAAGCGAGACGCGAGAGAAAAAGCTCGGGAAAAGCTAAATAACGACTGCCCGTCGACGTCATGGAATCGATCACGATTGCCGGGGGCGCAAGCGGGTGAATCATGTTACAGACGCCTCCAAGACGATTGACGGCGTAGAACAGAACAACGGTCTCGGGAATGTTCGGCATACAAAAGGAGAAGACATCTCTTTCTTTGAAGCCGATGGCGAGGAGACCGCGGATGCACGCGTCGATACGCTCCTCTAATTCACCATACGTAATATGAGCGCCGAGAAACGAGATCGCCCGTTCGTTAGGTCGAGACGCGCAAACGCTCTCAATAAACTCCGACATTGTTTTTTCAGGAATATCGAAAGTCTCGCGAAAAGACGAGTCTATAACGGTCGGATCAGGGAATTGCTTAAGCAAGGTATAAGTCCTCCATTGATAGTTATAGTGCGCACGACACGATGCATTTTGGATGCTTTCACGTTTAACGACAGGTGCGTGAATCGTTAGCATGCGATGACGTAAATGTCGTTCAGTCATTTACTTATACTTTTTGAAGTATTATTTATCATTCTATCATTTCAGCCGGTGTTAACCTATACTTACATCTATAAATACCAAATTTATCGAGAATGTAAGAGGAAAAGGAACAGGAGAGAGGATGGCGAAAACAAGGAAAATATACGTCTGCAGCGAGTGTGGACACGAGACGAGCGGATGGCTCGGTCGGTGTCCGACCTGTGAAGCGTGGAACTCGTTTTCGGTTGTACATGAGACGCTTGCAAAAGCGCCGAGTGTGCGTGCAGGTAGCTGGTTGCCGGGCGCCGGTGAAGGAGAGCGCGACGAAGTGATCGACTTATCAAAAGTTGAAGCTGAGGAAGCGCGCAAAATACCTACAAATATTAGCGAACTCGATCGTGTGCTCGGCGGGGGACTCGTCCTTGGGTCGCTGATTCTGCTAGGCGGTGATCCCGGTATCGGGAAATCGACCCTTGCTTTGGAGATTTTGGGTCGCATTCCCGACGAAGAGATTCTCTACGTCAGCGGTGAGGAGTCGGAAACGCAGATAAGGATGCGTTGTGATCGTCTGGAACTCAGCGACAAAGCGATTCCCCTTCTGACAACAACCAACTTCTCGACGATTGAGAGGGTTTTGCTTGAACGACGACCGTCCGTCGCGGTGATCGACTCAATCCAGACCGTTTATTCCGATGATTTGACGACGGCGCCCGGTTCCGTCTCGCAAGTGCGTGAAGCGGGGATGGGGTTGCTGCGTATCGCCAAAAGCTGTGGAATTACGATTCTGATGACGGGGCATGTAACGAAGGAGGGTGCCATAGCCGGTCCGCGCGTGTTGGAGCATATGGTAGATACCGTACTTTACTTTGAAGGAGAGAGAGACAGCTCGCTGCGCATTCTTCGCTCCGTGAAGAATAGGTTTTATGCGACGGATGAAATCGGTATTTTCGAGATGACGGAAAAAGGACTTGTGTCGGTCGATCAGGCGACGAGTCTCTTTATCGACGGTAAGCCTCGGAATGTGGCAGGTTCTGTGGTCACCGCGATTCTTGAGGGGTCACGTCCACTATTATTAGAGTTGCAGGCGCTGACCGTTTCGTCGAATTACGGCTCTCCGATCAGGATGGCACAGGGAATTGATCGCTCAAGACTGATTATGTTGATGGCTGTGGCGGAAAAGAAGACAAATCTCGACTTCAGTTCGTTGGACGCGTACATTAATGTGACGGGCGGAATGAAGATTCGGGGGACTTCCGCAGATTTAGCAATATTGGCGGCATTGTTGTCGAGTGTGCGGGACGAGCCGTTAGGACTGGAAGGCATCGTAGTCGGAGAGGTGGGACTTACGGGCGAGGTGCGCTCCGTTTCACGTATCGCCGATTATCTTGAGGAGGCGTATCGCGCCGGGTGGACACGTTTTGTCGTACCCGCCTCCGCGCGAACAAGACTGCGCCGTTTTGAAAAAGAGCGCGACGTCCGCGTATACTACGTGAGTGAGTTGAATGAAGCATTTGATTTATTGTTTTCGAAGGTAAGTTCATGATTGGCGGAGGTTTTGGGAGGATGATAGTATACGCTCTGATACTCGCTGCCGGAAAGGGAACGCGACTCGGTAGCGACGAAAATAAAGTTTTTCGGACTGTCGGCGGTCGTTCTATACTTGAGCGCTCTGTTGATGTTTTCGTTAAATGTTCCAACATCGATCATATCGTGATTGTTGCCGACCAAGATGAGATAAACCGTGTTAAATGTTTGATGGGGGAGAGTTACCCCGGCGAATCAATTCATGTCGTGAAAGGCGGTGCATCGAGACAGGAATCGGCATTGTCAGGACTCCTAGCGATTGAACACCTTTTTGAGCCACCTGCATCGTCTAATTCCGTGCGTCGTATCGTTTTGATCCACGACGCTGCTCGCTGTTTTCTACCGCGAGAACTTGTGACGGAGTTGATCCATACGATTAGGAATCATTACGCCGGTGTTGCTCCCGCTATTGCAGTCACCGATACGATAAGACTGACGGATGAGCGAGGTGAATCAATTGAGCAGACGCTACCGCGAAGGAGGTTGGTGGCGATGCAGACACCGCAAGGAGCTGATTTTGACGTTATGTTGAAGGCAGCTCTAGTCGCAAAAGAGGAGGGCGCCCTTGTTACGGACGACCTTGAATTGTTGATGCGTATCGGCTATCCCGTCAGGCTCGTAAAAGGTGACGATCGCAATCTGAAGATTACGACACCTGGGGATTTAATTATCGCCGAATCAATTATATCCGACGGGATGGAAATATAATATTTATGTTAAACTGTAAAGCGATAGATGAACGCGGAAAGCGACCTCATTATTAATTGATATATCAGGAGGCATTTTATGGCAAAGGCATCCGGACCGATCTCGGCGAGGCTGGTCGCAACGATTAATGCCCGTTATTATCCCGTTGAGGGTATTGCGGACTCTTATTGTTTGGACGGTAAATTCCCAAGTAAGCGGGAACTTCGTTCCGTCAATACGACACTTGATCGCGAGTCTAAAGGTTCTTTCATTGCGTTATTCGGCTATTCGTCAGATGGGCGATCACAGGCATCCGCGTGGCAGGAGCCGCTTAAGCGTTTGGCGGAGCAAGTTAATTCCGATCGAAGTGACATCGACAATGATATAAATGACCTCGCCGAAACGGCGATGGATGTTACAGGGCGTATCCGTTTAGGAGGAGACGCCGCGCGTGAACCTTATTTCTCCGGCGTTATTATCCGTGATGGAGAGATGGCTGCCGTGACGATAGGCGAAAGTTTGGCTTTTATTTATCGACATGAGGCCCTCTATCCGTTGACTGGTAGCTTGAAAGAGCTCGAGCCGACCGATCTGTATGGCGATCATATTGAAGGGTTTAATGATTTTATAGCCGGGGAAGCGGGGACAATCCGCTATTCCAATATTGCTCAGATTGAGCAGGGTGATCGGCTCGTTCTGTGTAACAGCGAGGTGTTTGATACCATAGGGCAAAGTCAGATGATGCGTCATTTGGAAGATGCGGAAGACTCATTGGATGCTGCAGGGCTTCTTCTGACCGCTGCTGCCTCTCAGATGCCCGGCACGCCGATGCAGGTCGCAGTCGCGGATGTAATTTCGATTAAAGAGGATGAGACTGAGGCGGCGCGCTTCAGCTTAGGGCGGTTCGCGACACAGGCAATGGAACCTGTTGTGGAACCCGCTCATGAAAGTCAGGATGCAGATTTCGACAGAACACAGCGCTACAAAAAGCAGGACATGGTCGACATGATGAAAAAGCTTCCTGATGTTGAAAAACCTGCACCCTACGAGGATAAATGGAGTGAAGAGCCACCTACCGAGTCGGAGAGTAAATCGCCATTCTTATTCGAGAAGCCGGCTGATTCAACTGCCTCGGAAGAGAGTCCGCTTTTCCCGCAGTATCCCAGTCTTGGCGAAAGGCAAGAGATCGCGTCGCGTCATCAATATGATGACGATGATGACGATTATGCGGACTACGAGGAAAAGAGCGATCCTCCCTCACACCTTCCCGTATTTGCGTACAACCAGGAAGCTCAAAAGCGCCGCAAGGCTCAGACACGGTATGACGACTACGGACAATCAGATACGTGGGATACTGGCGGCGAGCTTGATGATGAGCGCGCCTATGACCCGTACGGAGATGACGTTTATGATGAGCTCGGTTATGACAGAAAACCGCGTGCTTCCACCCGCACTAGGCGAATCGCGTTCTACGCAATATTCGTTATTATTATTGTTGTCAGTATTATTGCTCTGATTAATCTGTTGAAGGGTGGCGGTTCGTCCAAACCCTCCGAAACGACAACGACAACAACGACGACCCGGTCGGTCCCGATCATAGTTGATGTAACGACCACGACTACGCCATTCGTAGAGCAGACGACAACAACGACGACGGCGGCAGCTCTCAGTGATACGATTTATATTGTGAAGACTAATGACACTCTCTGGTCGATCGCCAGCAAATTTTACGGATCCGGCGCTTTGAGCATTAAAGGTCTTGACAAACTGGCGCGTTACAACGGTATGAGCAGCTCGAGCCAGCATATCTATAAAGGACAAGAGCTTAAGCTGCCTCCTATTGAGACGTTGAGAGCGATGGATTAAGATCCCTTGAAAAAGGGATGACAATTGAGAGGCCCGGTTCTTCCGGGCTTTTCACATACAATACTGAAACTTAAGGGGGTACCTCGTGGAAGCGTTAAGCTTAAATGAAGTTCGACAGTTATTTCTTGATTTTTTTGAGGAGCGCGGTCATCTTGTGTTGCCAAGCTTTTCACTTGTCCCGGAAGATGATCCTTCCGTACTCTTGATTAACGCGGGTATGACACCGATGAAACCGTGGTTTACGGGGGCGAAAACGCCGCCTTCCACACGCGTCGTCACATGTCAGAAGTGCATTCGCACCCCGGATATTGAAAATGTGGGCAAATCAGGTCGCCACGGCACGTTCTTTGAAATGCTTGGCAATTTTTCATTCGGCGATTACTTTAAGAAAGAGGCGATTCTCTGGGGATGGCAGTTTTCAGTTGATGTGTTGAAGCTAGATCCGGAACGTATCTACGTCTCGATTCATGTGGATGACGATGAAGCCTTTGAGTATTGGCGCGACATCGGTTTCCCTGCGGAGCGTATTTTCAGATTTGACGAAAGCAACTTCTGGGAACACGGCGTCGGTCCTTGCGGTCCTTGTTCCGAAATGTTTTATGACAGGGGCGAAGAATATGGCTGTGACGATCCGAATTGTAACGTCGGCTGCGAGTGTGATCGCTACGTCGAGTACTGGAATCTCGTTTTTACGCAGTTTGATCGATTAGAGGACGGCACGTATGTGCCGCTCGAAAATAAGAACATCGATACGGGTGCGGGTCTTGAACGCATCGCGTCCATTGTACAGAATGTTCCGACGCTGCTTGATGTCGATACGGTGCGAGCGATTGTCGAAAAAGCTTGTGAGGTAACTGGAACGGTATACGGTGAAGACGAGTCGAAAGATATCGCTATCCGTATTATCACCGACCACGTTCGCTCTTCGATGATGATGATTGCTGACGGTGTGCTTCCAGGCAACGAGGGGCGCGGCTATGTATTGCGCCGACTGATCAGGCGCGCGGCTCGGCAAGGGCGCCTTCTCGGCGTAGACGAGCCGATCCTCGCTCCCGTTATGCGCGTCGCCATCGCTCAATCAAAGGGGCACTATCCGGAGCTTAAGAATGAGGATCGGATTATACGTGTATTGGAGGCTGAGGAAAAGCGCTTCAATCGGACAATCGAGCAAGGTTTGGCGTATTTGAAAGAGGCGATTGAGCATGAGCGTGCCAAAGGGTATGATGAGTTGCCGGGCGACATCTGCTTCCTTTTACACGATACGTACGGTTTTCCCATTGAGCTCACGGTCGAGATTGCTGCGGAGGATGGGATGAAGGTTGATATGGAGTCATTCTCTCACCTGATGAATGCGCAACGCGAACGCGCGCGCAGAGATTTCCTCGAAAAATCATCCACCGCATGGGGCGCCACGTCGTTGCCAAATCACATTCGCGCGCTTGAACCGACGTCTTTTTATGGTTATGAGCGGCTTGATTCAGCCGCTAAGCTTCTTCACATTCTTAAATTGTCCGAAGCCGATCGCGCTTTTGTTGAGGTGAAGACAGCTTCGGAGGGAGAAGAAGTCTTTCTGATTTCTAACGGAACACCGTTCTATGCGCTCGGTGGCGGTCAGACGAGTGACCGCGGTACGATGAAACAGGGCGAGACGATCGTTGACATTTTCACCGCGGAATCTTCCGGCGACGGAATTGTGCTGCATCGAGCGAAAGTCAGGGCGGGGACATTGTATGCCGGTCATGATGTTGTATTCGATGTCGACAGAGTGACGAGGCTTTCAACGGCTCGCAACCATACGGCAACGCATTTGCTTCATGCTGCCTTGCATCGTGTGCTCGGAGACGGCGCCGATCAGAGGGGATCACTTGTTGCGCCGGATCGACTGCGCTTTGACTTTGTACATGATGGTCCCGTTACGTATGAACAATTGCGTGAAGTGGAAAGACTCGTCAACGCCAAGATTCTGGAAAATTTACCGGTCATAACGGAAGTAATGAGCTTGGAGGACGCCAAAGCGCAGGGTGTAACGGCTTTGTTTGGCGAAAAGTACGAGGACAACGTCCGCGTTGTCTCATGTGGGGACTGGTCGCGTGAATTGTGCGGCGGGACGCATGTAAAATCGACGGGCGAACTCATTTTGTTTCGCATTTTGTCCGAAAACGGTATTGCCGCCGGCATTAGGCGTATCGAAGCTGTGACGGGCGAGGGTGCTATGCGCGAGGTATTCAAAGACGCTGAGATTGTGAAACAACTGTCGGATCGCCTGCATGTCAGTCGAGATGAAATGATGATGCGTTTTGACGCGCTTGAAACACGCGTTAAGACTCAACAGGATGAAATAAAGCGTTTGCAGCGCGAGAGGCTTAGTGGATCCGTTTCGGATCACAATGCGTTTGAAAGTGAAATCGGTCCCTTTAAGTTGTTGTCGGCTGTTTTGCCGAATTGCGATGCGGAGATGCTTCGCGAAGCGGGTGATCGATTCCGTGATAAGGTCGGCAAGTCAGCGGTCATCCTGCTCGCATCCCCATCTGACGATGGCGACAAGGTTCTCTGGTTGGCGATGGCAGGCGCTAAAGCGATTTCCGATGGTGCCAAATCAGGTGACCTCGTTCGCATTGCCGCAAAAATCACCGGCGGAGGTGGCGGGGGACGCCCCGACATGGCTCAAGCAGGCGGACGCGATGTCGCAAAAATTGACGATGCGGTGGAAGCTGTCCGCGCTCATTTGGCTTCTATTGTGTAAGAGAGGAAGAAATTGATGGATAATTGTATTTTTTGCAAAATTGTTCAAGGTGATATTCCGTCGAAGAAAGTATATGAAGACGAGAATGTCTTGGCGTTCAATGATCTCCACCCCGTTTCACCAGTGCATGTGTTGATCATTCCGAAGGTTCATTTCGAAAACGTTCACGCGATGTCAGCTTCCGAAGAAGGGCTCGCGGCATTGAATGCTATGTTTCGGGCGTTGCCCGAGATCGTGCGCCTTGTAGGACTTGAGGAGAAAGGATTCCGTCTTATCAACAACTGCGGTATAGCGGCAGGGCAATCTGTCATGCATGCGCATTTTCATCTGATTGGCGGGCGTTCTCTCGGGACGAAGATACTATAACGATAAAAATCTCGAGTAAAAATTAAAGTCAAACAGTAGCGGCGACTCTCAAAACAAATAAGAGTCGCCGCTTTCTTTATCGTTCTACAGCGATATGCGTCGAATTGATGTTGCCTTATTGTCTACTGATCTTTGGCGATCATCCCGTTCGTTGCCTGCCTATTAATATCTATCGCATACAGAAGCTTCCTGATCTTGGCGGTTGGATCGAGGAGAGACGACAGCGACGCATTGTGATTCAGCGCATCTATGATCAAGGCGACAAAACGCGAGGCGTTGACATCCTTGTACCATTTCGCTGCGAGCAGTTCCGGAGGGCGGTAGATTAGATTCGTGCAGAAGACGGCGTCAATGGTGCCATCCTCATACGCCTTATTGAATGATTCGAGACCGTCCGTGAAAAGACCGAACGTCGCCGCACAGAAGATTCTTCGCGCGTTGTTTGCCTTGAGCTTTCTTGCAATTTCGAGCATCGATTCGCCTGAAGAGATCATATCATCGACGATCATGACGTCGCGCCCGTCAATCGGTTCACCAAGGAACTCATGCGCGATGATCGGGTTGCGTCCGTTTTTGACAACTGTGTAGTCGCGCCTCTTGTAAAACGTACCGAGCGGAAGCCCGAGGACGGAAGCGTAGTAGACCGTGCGGTAAATCGCACCCTCGTCGGGACCGATCATCACCATCTCTCTTTTGTTGAAGTCGATATCGGGGTAAGCGCGTATCAATCTTTCGAGTACTTGGTAGGTCGTCGGCACATTTTCAAAACCTGAGGTCGGGACGGCGTTCGCAACTCGGTCGTCGTGTGCATCGAAAGTAATGAAGTTATCGACACCCAAACGATCGAGTTCTTCGAGCATGTTCGCGCAATCGAGTGATTCGCGCGCATTGCGGCGATGCTGTCGACCCTCATAAAGATAGGGCATAATGACGTTGACGCGCCTCGCTTTTCCGGAGGCGGCAAGTATGATCCGTTTCAGATCTTGATAATGGTCGTCCGGGCTCATTTTGTTTTGAAAACCGCGCATATTATATGTGACGGAGTAGTTTGTCACATCACATATGATGTAGAGGTCATGTCCGCGCACGGTACGTTCAATGACGGCCTTTCCTTCTCCGGACGAGAAACGGAATGTATTGACGGGGATATGAAAATCTTCGCGCAGAAATCCGGGCGTGATCTCATCGGGTAATGCCTCGTCGAGATATGCCATTCTCCTGTCGACAAGCGCCCTGTTGACTTCTTTCGAAAGTTCCGCCGCACCGCGCATGGCGATGATGCCAACCGGAGCGAGCGGCACCATCGGATTGTTGCCATATTGGTTATACATATAGTAATCGCTATCGTTTCGGCTTGTGACTCTTTCAATATCTTGCGGCATTCCATCTACCTCCTGGTGTTAATTCATTTTTCTCAGATCGGAGAAAGTTATTTGCCGACTGGACGTGCTGTCCGAATGCCCGAGCGATTCAAGGAGCTGATCGATCCGCTTGGCAGGCGCCAAGAGTCTTGACAGCGAGGCGTCATGATTGAGCGCCGAGATCAATAGGGCAAGATCGTCGGCCATCGGGATATCCGTGTACCACGGAGATGTGAGTACTTCGGGAGGTCTGTACGCCATATCCGTCGCAAAGACACGTTCAATGATCCCGCTTTCCCATGCTTGTCTCAGTCGTCTAATTCCTTCCGTAAATTGTGCAAATGAGGCGGTGCAAAGCACTCTGTTGGCGCCACGAGTTTTTAACGCCGCGGCACAATCGATGAAATCATTGCCGCTATCCAATAAATCGGCAACGATGATGACGTCTTTGCCCTCAACGCTGTCGCCAAGAAAAGTTCTCGAAGTCGTCTGTGTCAACACGTCGTCGACGTATTTGAAATCGCGTCGATGATAGAAAATGCCGAGCGGCAACTTCATAGCGGAAGCGTAGAAAATGGCCCTGCTGATATTCTCCTCGTCGGGACTGACGATCATCATGTGTTCGCGATCCACGCGCAAATCGGGGATCGTTTGAAGGATCGTCCGTATGCTCTGATAGGATGTGGGGAAGGATTCAAAGTTAGAGCTCGGGATGGCATTGGCGACACGTGCGTCATGTGCGTCAAACGTGATAAAGTTGTCAATGCCCAATCCGAAAAGTGAGCGCAACATAGCGCCGCAATCGAGTGATTCCCGATCGGATTTTCTGTATCGACGACCCTCGTACAGAAAAGGCATGATCACATGGATGCGAGTGGCGGAATCGCGTGTGCAGAGGACGAGACGGGTCAAATCAAGGAAATGCTCATCCGGCGTCATGGAGACATCGACGCCATATCGTTTATAGGTTGCGCCGTAGTTGAGAACATCCGTTAAAATGAAGACGTCGTGTCCTCTCACCGTATCGAGTACGCGCGCTTTTCCTTCCCCCGAACTGAACCGCGAGAGATCGACTCGGATACGGTAATCGTTGCGGACATAGCCTGGGAGTTGAAGGAGATCGGGGTTCTGCTCTGCGAATGTTTTTCGGCGAGATGCAAGCTGATGGTTGATACGTTCCGCGAGAGGCGGGTCAAGTTGATGCACGATTAGGGCGATAGGACCGTTCGACTCCAATACCGGCTCATCGCCGAAAAGGTTCTTAACGGATTGGTCAGCCGGAAAAGTGAGACGTTGCATGTGTATCCCTCCAGTGTGTATAGTATAACAGAAAGATCAAAGATGATTCGAATGACTCAAGCAGCAAAAGGAAAAAAGAGACAAAAATCGCAAGGGTATGTCGCCGCTGCGAGCGCGAGACAGTTTCCCTCTCCGTCACGTCATGAGGTCGCATTTGCAGGACGCTCTAACGTTGGCAAATCGACGCTTATCAATGCGCTGAGCAAAAGGAAAAATCTCGCACGTACGAGCAAAACACCCGGCAAAACGAGGCTGGTCTTTTTCTATGAAACGGAGAGAGACGATCTTTACTTTGTAGATCTTCCCGGTTACGGCTATGCGAAAGCTTCGCGCGATGAGATGACATCGTTTTCGCGTGTGACGGATGATTACTTCAAGTCGGGAAGACCGATTGGTGTTGTTCTCTTACTTATTGATATACGGCGCGGTTTCGGCGACCTTGATCTGCAGATGCTCGATTATCTTTGTCATTTTAACATCGCATGGCAGGTCGTCTTGACAAAAGCCGACAAATTGTCGCGTCAAGCCATCGTTAAGGCGGAGCGCGAGGCGATGTTGACGATTGAAAAGTACGCTGCTCAGTATGGTCATAAATCTTATACGCCTATTTCGGTCTCTGCAGGTCCGTCTCCGAGAGACGCCGCTGTACAGTCGCTCGAGAGGCGTATCTACAATATCGTCGACGGAATAGAATAGTTGCCATACTCTCCGGGATCTTCCAATTCGTTTGTTTGGTTTCTTCGTCGATTTGGCTGACGAGGGCTGTTTTTGCTGTGAAAATTGATTGAGAGACTTATTCCTATACTCCAGTATCTTTGCATGGGCACTAAGATCGTTCAAATGTCTGATGCATGTGGGAGGTCAGTTCGCTACCCGCTCATTTTATTCTTATTTGTCGCAGTTCTTTCTTTCACAATCACGGGGAAAATGCTCGTCTTTTGGGAAAGCCGTTTGGAATGCGGCATTCAGGCATTTAGCGGTGCAATTATCGATGCCGGTGTCGGTATCCCGGGAAGTCCTGATAAGGGGCGCTGGCAGACTGTCCGACTATCTAACGGCGTCCCTGCGATGTTGTGGATGAAAGAACCAGGGAGGCTCGGGGATCGAGTTAAAGGGATGGCATCTTTCAAATATGGAGAAGGAATGAGGAATCCGGGTGGCTTTTCAACGCGATTGTGGCTGTGGTCGAACGGTGTTTCGCATTCCGGACAACTCGTAGAATACGAGATCGAACGTGTTGAACATATAACCTTGGCGATTCGACGTCTGCCGGATGCTTTGCGCGATAGGGTGCGATTCCATCTCTCGCCTTTCTGGAAAAGTACGAGCGGCGGACCTCTATTGGCATCTCTTACACTCGGTGACACGAGCCTGTTGAGCGATGTGGAGCTGTATCATCTGCGCGCTTCCGGGCTTTCACATCTGACGAGCGTATCCGGAACGCATCTCTATTTTTTCCTCGCGCCATTTCATCTCATGACGCGAAAAATAAGCGTAACGCGACGCGGAAGACAGAGGGTGCTGCTCGCCTTAACACTTATACCCGGTGTGCTGTCCGGGTGGAAGAGCGGCGTTGCTCGCGCCTCATTGTCTGTTTTTATGTTACGACTTGACGCGATCCTCGGGAGGCGTCGAGACTCAATCAATAGTTTGCTGACGGTGGCGATTTGTCTTTTGCTTCTCAACCCCTTCGCTATTCGTTCTCAATCCTTTTGGATGAGTCTATCCGCAGCCGGAGCGATACGTTTCGTTACATCTTCTGTCATTGAACGAACAAGTGGCGCCGCACGAATCTTCCATGCTAAGGATGACGAAGGAACTGAATATCTTTCCCTCATGGGGATAGTTATACGCTTTTTGCGCCGTTTAGCTCCTGTAATCAGGCGTGTCCTCCTGATATCATTGTCTGCGCAAATAGCTGTTCTGCCGTACGTTTTGATGACTTCTGCGGGATTTCAGTTGCTCTCGCCGATAGTGAATGCTGTTGCCATGCCGATTGCATCGCTGTTGACGGTATTTACTTACGCGATGACAATCATGCTTTCCGTGATTCCCGCGAAGGCATTTTTGTTGATGAAGGCGGGTACCTTCTTTGCCTGCTTACTTGATCCCGGGACGAGGCTATTTCATCAATTGGCGCGACAGACGGCATCTTTCAGGGGTACATACATTCCTGTCAAATGGATCGCTCCGGCATTACTGATGGCGATTCTGGGCTATCTGCTATTTAATCGAAGGACGAGCCCTTATAGAAGCATATGTATCGCGATCTCTGTCATAACGTTTGGGTTAGCGATATCGATGGTCTGCATAGCGGATCGGAGGAAAGAGTGGCGCGTCATCTTTCTCGATGTCGGTCAGGGGGATGCGACGTTAGTGGTCTCTCCTGAAGGCTATACTTGTCTTATCGACGGCGGTGATTGTGGTCGCGGTTACGATACGATTTTGCCCGTTGTTCGCTTGCATTCGTTGCGCAAGATCGATCTTGCCATTTTGACTCATGCGCATAGCGACCATGCTTACGGCATTGTGGAGCTTCTCAACTGCGGCATGATCGACCGATTATGTTTACCTGTTACATCTCATCGATCATCTCGTATTACGAGCGAAAATGACTGGGAAAGCGATTTGACGGACATACTTCTTGATACGGCACGTGAATCCGGAGTCACATGCTTTTCACTAAAAGCCGGCGATCGCTTGGAACTTGGTTCGATAACTGCCGATGTCTATTATCCCGAAGAGGATCGTGAGAACCGTGACCTGAACGATGATTCGCTCGTCCTTCGATTTGATATGGGCGGGTTTAAGATATTGTTTACAGGCGATTTGACGGAAGAAGGGGAAAGGCAATTAGTTCGTCAGCGATGTGAATTGTCTGCTGATTTGCTGCATGTATCGCATCACGGTTCGAAGAGTTCAAGTTCGGCGTCCTTTCTCAAATCGGTTTCCCCGAGCGTCTCGGTTATCTCCGTCGGAAAAGAGAATCGTTTTTCGCACCCACACGTGTCGGTGCTGCAAAGGCTGAAGGATATCGGGTCGGACGTCTTCAGGACAGACCGCTCGGGAGCGCTCATCTTGAACATCAGGAATGGAAAGGGTACGATAACAGAGTGGATTGCACCGTTTGAGGGAGGATCAGAGTGAGACAAATCGTGAACAAACACATGGATTATAAGGAGCTCACGGCTGATCTTGCGCGTGCTGCGGATCGACCCGCATACATTCTTTGTGGGGAGGAGATATATCTTCTTCAACAGATACGCCAGCATCTCTTGGAAGAACTTATCACGCCAGGATGTGAACTACTTGACAGAGTCAACATCGCAGGGGATGGCAATGCGCGCTCAATCGACTGGCAGCGCATTATGGCGGAGATGAAGACGCCTCCCTTTCTCTCTACAAGAAAAGTAATTTCGCTTACGAGGACAGGTTTGTTTTCGTCTTCTTTTGCTACAGATCAGGAGGCGGAGGAACTTGGGGAGTTGTTGACACATGTTCCGGAATTCTGTTGCTTAATTTTTCTTGAAGAAGACGTTGTCTACAATAATAAGTTGCTTCGACGGATGCGTGAGGCAGGTGCTGTTTTTGCAAAGCTCGATAGACAGAATATAAATGACTTGATGCGGTGGGTGGCAGGGCTCTGTGGCAGAGAAAACCTTCGCATCACAAGAGAGGCTGCTGAATCGCTTATTTTGCGTTGTGAGTCGTCCATGACCGACCTTGCAAGCGAGTTGTCGACGGTGTTTCTGTTTTATCAATACACTGGCAAGGAAGATATTCACACGGAGGACATTGATTTTCTTTGCAGAGAGGATATGACGGGCAAAATATTCGATCTGACGGATGCGATAGCGGAGCGCAGAATTGATGCAGCGTTGCGTATGATTGATGTCTTTCGCGAGCGTCGAGAGCCGCCGCTTTACATCCTGACGATGTTGGCGCGCCAATCGCGTGATCTGATGATCGCAAAAGAGGTCGGGGAAACAGAGGGGATTATCGCTTCCGGGGTGACAAAGAGCTTATTTTATGCGCGTAAATTGCTGAGGCAAGCGACAAGATTCTCGATGGAGAAACTTGAAAGCATGTTGGAGGGGTGCTTTCAAGCCGATTTTGCAATCAAAACGGGACGGATGGATGACCAAGATGCCGTCACCGTACTTGTTATTCGGGCATGTGAAGCAGGTTAGTTTTGTCTAGTTGTTGTGTTCATTGAGAGAGTCAAGAACGGAGACAATGCGATGCAGCGGAATTGTACTACAACACCTGATAACCGTTTGATGGATGCCTCTTTGACGATGAAGGATATTCCCGAGTCGGAGCGACCATACGAGAAAGCGGAGAGCAAGGGTGTGCGTACGCTGACTAATGCTGAGTTGATTGCTGTTTTACTCACGACGGGACGCACTGGCGAAACGGCTGTTCAGACCGCGCAAAAAGCCCTCTTGATGAGTGGCGGTCTCTCGGGGCTTCTCGATACGAGTCTTGAGGAGTTGCAAGAAGTACCGGGAATCGGTCGCGTCAAGTCCATCCGTATTCTGGCTGCGCTGGAATTGGGTCAGCGAGCCGTTTCTGATAGACAGCGGGAGACGCGCGCTTCCGCTGATAGTCCGGACGATGTGATTCGTTACGTTGAGGCGAGCATGCGTTACCTGCCTCGAGAGGAGTTCCACGTATTGCTCTTAGATACGAGAAATCGCATCATCAAGTCAGTCAGGATTTCCCAAGGCGGACTTGCTTCCGCCGTTATCCATCCTCGTGATATTTTTCGCGAGGCGGTTAAAGCCAATGCGGCGTCGATCGTACTTGTCCATAATCATCCGAGCGGGGATTCCGCACCGTCGAGAGCGGATGTGGAATCGACGCGAAAATTCACGAGACTCGGGAACATGATGGGCATCCCTGTGCTTGACCACATCATAGTCGGTGCCGAGTCATCATCCAGTTTTAAGCGCCTCGGACTTTTCTAACGCGTTTTTTTTCATACAGGGTTGTCTCCGATGGACTATATGTGGCTGAGGTGAACCCTTAGTCCGGGATGGCATAGTGATATAATGCTTTTACTGCACGAGAAGAAGTCGATATTTACATTGCGCGTATCATCATTCCGTGTTGAGTATGACTGTAATTTAAGAAAGGTTGACCGCTATGAAACGTCGCGTCCCGCGTGTAATGGTGATCGTGATTGTTACCGTTGCGTTACTTGCTTTATTCATACTAACCGCGCTTCCCGGAGCGACCCGGTCGCGTCTGGGTGACTTTTTCGGGGGTATCTTTGAGCCTTTAACTAAGACCTTTAAAAGAGCGATTGATGGGATAGGAAGTTTTTTCACGGCTGTTAGAGACAATAAAGATCTAAGAATTCGTATCGGTGAGCTGGAAGATGAAGTAGGCAGGCTTAATCGCGAGATCGTTGACAATAATGAAAAAGTGAAAGCATACGAAGAGCTCAAAGAGGCTCTCAATCTCGTCACGAAATTTGATGATTCCAAGGTGCTGGGTTCCGTTATTCTCAATGAAGCACTCGGACCTTATCATGATCTCATGCGGATTAAGGCGGGACGCAAACACGGACTTGATGCGAGCGTTACCTCTTACCCCGTTGTTGATCGTCATTCCGCACTTGTAGGTCGTGTTCATTCAACGGAAACTTACTCAAGTAAGGTGTTGCCGCTGTTACATGAGGCTTTTTCCGTAAGTGCACGCGTTGATGGGAGCTATCGCTCAACCTTTCGGGTGCGCGGCGACGTTTTGCTGCGTGAGCAGGGGTTGTGCCTTGGAGACAATATTCCTGAAGGCACTCCTCTGAAAGTCGGCGACCTGATTGTCACCTCGGGTGAGGGCGGTATTTTCCCGGGCGGTATTCCAATCGGCGAAGTCGTTTCGTTGCAGTCGAGCGAAGACGGAAAAATTGTGACATGTTCCATCAAACCGATTTGCGACTTTGACAACCTAAACTATGTGTTCGTTATTGTGGAGAGTGAGCATGAATCTTGATGCCACAATTTGGAGACGCATAGCAGTCTATCTGCCCGGATTGTTTTTAGCGGCATTTATCCAAACATTGTCGAGCCTATCGAGAGCGCTGATTTCACCTGATTTGCTATTTCTTTTTCCTTTGTTTGCGGGTCTGTGGACCGGTGGCTACGACGGTTTTGTGACGGGAATGGTTGCCGGTTTCCTACGTGATTACATGGCGGGAAGAGGGTACGGCGTGGGGATGCTGGCAGGAATGTTTATCGGTCTTATCGCCGGATTAGTCGCCAACGAGGGCTGGCAACAGTACGCACTTCGCGGGAGTATCCTCGTCGTTGTGACCACTTGGCTCGACGAAATGATCATGTCTTTTCTGAGGTGGCTTCTCCCGATGGGAGATTTTAGGGCACCGCTCGGTTTGATTTGGAAGAGCGCGCTTTCGCACTCTCCTGCAAAGCTGCTCTCCAACATCATCGGCGCTATGGTGCTTACGGGGTATTTGTCAATTGCATTTTATCGTCGTAAATCGAAACGCGAGAAAGATGACGGCATAGGGGATGTGAAAGGCGGTGAGTCGCTTGCGTGACGCGAATGATAAAACGCCTGAATGGGTACCGCTATCACAGAACACGTCGATAAGACGCGCGCAAAAAGGTCGCTCATGGACACCATTATTCAAGGGGAATCGTTTTGCGTTGTTGGCGGGAGTTCTCGTGATCATGCTTCTTCTCATTCTCATAAGGACAAGTTCACTTCAGATATTTAGTCGTGGGGAGATTAGTGTCTTGGAGACGGTTGGGAGTGCCGGAGAAATTGTTTTGGAGGCTCCGCGAGGTGACATTGTCGATAGAAACGGACGACCGCTCGCCGTCAGTGACGCTATTCATCGCGTTTCTCTAATCTCGACTGGCATGACGAATGCTCAGTTGAACCGTTTTCTTCTTGACGTCGCCATTCTTTTCGATGAATTTGACTGTTCATTTCGAAGTCCCTTGCTCAAATGGTTCGATATTCCATCGGATATGCAAGGTGAAAATCTGTTGGCGAGAGATCAATCGTTAAGTTTTGTGTTTCGTCAACCCTTGGAAGATATTATTCGGTGGCAGACGGATCCGAATGTTTTAAATCTCGTTGATCCCGAGAAAGCGACTACAGCTCAAAAGATGAAACGTGTCGTGCGGGAGAGACCCGATGAATTTTTCGACTATCTTCTGTTTGATTACTTTCAAATTGAACCGGATCGCACATCAGGGAGCAGACTTTATTCCGACGGTGAAGCATTTCTTATTATGCAGTTGCGCTACTTGATACTTGAGAATAACTGGCTTTTTTCAAATCGCCAGCCGATCACGTTATCTGAATCCGTCCCCGCATCGATGTCTGCTCGTCTCATAGAACAAAATTACCGTTATCCCGGTCTTATCGTGACACAACAATATCAACGACGGTATACCGACGACAGCCGCTATATCGGTCACGCTTTGGGTTATATAGGCGCCATATCCGCGAATGAATACGCAAGATTGCAATCAGTCGGATACGGGATAAACGATATGATCGGGAAGACGGGTGTGGAGCAGGCTGCAGATCGTTATTTGAGAGGCGTGAACGGTCTTGCGACGTTTCAGACGTGGCAGCAAGATCAGTTGACTTCTCCCGTATTGGTGCCGGGTGAGGTTCAAACCCTGCCGATTCCCGGGAACGAAGTGAAGATGACGATCGATCTGAAATTGCAAAAGCGTGCTCTCGAAGAGCTGGAACGCAAGATACTCGAATTTCGCGGGAGCACACACAAGGATAGGGTGATGGAAGCGCCTGGTGGTTGCGTCGTCGTGCTTGATGCGAAGACGGGTGCCGTTCTCGTCAATGCCAACTACCCAAACTTCGATCCGTCTGATTTCATCAATCAAACTCGTGATCCCGACGCGGCAAGGCGTGTTCGCAGTATGTTGACCGATACGAAATACCGCCCGCTTCTCAACCGCGCAATTGCCGAAACTTATACGCCGGGGTCAACTTTTAAAGCTTTCTCAGGTATGGCGGCTTTGGAGGCGGGTGTCGTGACATCGAACAATCAGGTGCGGACGTGTCGCGGCAGCCAGGAAATTGGCGGAATAAAATGGCATTGTTACAAGAAGTACGGACATGGCAATCTTACGTTCGCTCGCGGCATGGCAACGAGCTGCAATTTGTATTTCTTTCAAAATGCGGTGCTGACGGGTATCGATACGATCAGTGAGACAGCGCGCAGGGTCGGCTTAGGCGAGAATCCGGGATTGGATATCTCCGGGGGTGTTTCAGGTATCAGACCGTCCCGTGCCGTTAAAAAACAGTTGAATGCGAGACCTGAAGATCAGCGGTGGTTTATCGCCGATACATGCCAGACATCGATCGGGCAGTTTTATAACAGTTATACGATGATGGAAATGGCTCGCGGCGTGACGGGACTTGCGACGAATTACCTTGTGACTCCTCATTTTATTAAAGAAATCGTATCTCCTGACGGAACGGTACTTGTTCCGGAGAAGATCGAGCGCGTACCTATCGGGTTTAAAGAGCAGAGCGTAAAAATGTTGCGGGATGCGATGATCTCCCTATCGAAAGATATGGGCAACCGAACAGGTCGCCTCTTACATGATTTCCCGTATCCCGTGGCATGTAAAACGGGTACAGCGGAAGCGTTCAACGAAAAAATGGAGCCGATTTCAAATTCTGTTTTTGTCTGTTTTGCACCTGCGTATGACCCGGAGATCGTCATTGCACACGCAATTTCCGATGGTGCGTATGGCGAATATTCCTCCGATATCTCGTATCGTATTTTATGTGAATATTTCGGAGTGGAGCCGACACATGCGCGGATGGGCAATTTTGACACGTATAGGGGACGATAATCCGATAAATCGCTTGTCTCGTCGTGATAATTTGTATACAATGTATATGTTGCGGATTTATATTTTTCGTTGACGGAGAGGAGGCTCTACGCACATTTTGCGCAGGCAGCCTGAAGGTGTAAATATGAAGATAATTTTACTGGCTGACACGTCGAGGAACGAATTACTTGTTAATTTTTGTATTGCCTATCAGCAGATTTTGGCAAAACATGAGTTGGTGTCTCCGATTAACACGGCGCGTTTGATTGAGGAAGCGACTTCATTGAAGCTGGAACGCTTCTCTGCCGATGCGTTCAGTGTCTACAGTCAACTCGCTTCAATCGCCCTTTACAACGAAATAGACGCTTTGATTTGCCTGAGGGACCCCGGTATTCCCGTTCCGGATTCTCAGCACCGCATGTTTCAGGCTTGCGATACAAACAGCATTCCTTACGCAACGAATACGGCTACCGCGGAAATTCTCATTCTTGCCATTAGCAGGGGCGATTTAGACTGGCGCGAGTTGGTTCGTTCATGATCAAACAATCACTCCAAATAACAGAGGAACTCCGTTACTATCGCGAGGGATTTCGCAGCTGCAATGTTTACGTGCTGACGTGTTTTGATTTCGAAGTGCTGTTTGATCCATCTCTCAGTCCCGATTCCGTTGAGCAAAAGCGTCCGATCTCGAAGTTAATCGCAACGCATGCGCATTACGACCATATCGCCATGATCAATGAGTGGAAGAAAGAGTATCCCGATGTTCCTTTTTTGATGCACGGTGGCGATATCGAGATGCTCGATAATTCCACATTGAATGCTTCGATTTTTTTTGGACGTCCCAATTCCTACGTAAAGCCGGATCTCGTCTTGAACGACGGTGATAATATCGAGCTTGACGGGCGGTATTTTCTCAATGTTTTGAACACTCCCGGTCATACGATGGGCTCGTCATGCTTCGTGATTTACCGTCGAGATGATACTGAGTCGATACCCGTGGCGATGATATCGGGCGACACACTCTTTGATCGCGGCTGGGGGCGTACTGATTTCGCGACGGGAGATGACTCACTTATGAGAGATTCTCTTTCGCGGTTGTTTCGTATTCTTTCTCGAATGCCGGACGATTTGCCTGTCTGTCCCGGACACAGCGCCCTGACGAATGCTGCTGACGCCTGTCGTTTTTTGGCGGCTATGGGTTATTCCAATTAGTGCTTATTGCGATTTGATTCTGATCGTTGATTCCGCTCTTGTGAATTAGTTTTGATCTATCTTGATTACTGCGTATTCGTTTCGCAGGCTGTCTGCAAGAAATCCATTTGTCTCATTCTTTGATATCGGGAAAACGTCAATTTGACCTGTTGATGCCGTTCTCGTCGCCGATTCCCTTTCGTACCGCCGACGTCATGCACTTACCATAATGGTGCGCTATGACAACGATTGCGGAGGTGGTGTTTATGGGTTTTTCTATAGAGTCGATCATTGCGATACCGTGCTGCCTGACGATTTTAGCACAGACGACGGGGATGGCTCTACCGCTCGCGCATGATGCGAAGCGCGCGGCGAATGTCAATGCTTACACATCAATGATCGAAAATCGTTCGGATTACACATATCAATACGAGACGATCATGCGTGAATCATATGAAGTGCCTTATGTGTACACGTGCCCTCAAAAGATCGTCGAGTCTCTTTCTCTGGGGCGCGACATTATTTCGATGATTAAGAATTATAGGGATCATAATTCAGGAAGTGACGCATGAACAGGAATGTCTTCATGGTCATGCGTAAAAAGGTATGCCGCAAGCGTACAGCCCAAGGTCGAAGTGTCGTTATGCATGCAGGATCGATGAGTCTCGCTTTCTGCATTGTCTTGCCTGCAGTTTTGTTGCTTTATACGGAGGTCTTACGTTTCAGTCGCGAGGCGAGAGCCGACTCCGACCTGGCGAGACACGCAAGGATGATTGCTGATTCGGCTCTTGCTCTTTACGATCGTGACTTGTACAAGACGTTCGGTCTTTTCGGGATGAAGGAAGAGGATGCGAAAAAGGCGCTCGATTCAGATGTGTTGCCCCATACGGGAGCAAGCTTGAAGTTGGAGATGGCGGATGAATTAAAGGAAGGCGACGTAATAAAAGACGGTATTGCGCGCCATATGACGTGGAGAGCTGCCACCTCCATTTTGGTGGACGCGATAGACAAGCTGCGCGCATTGGAGAAAATCGGGTATGAGGTAAGCGTTGCGCGGCTGTCAGATTTCTTTCCCTCTGCTCTTAAACAAGGCTACGAAACGATTGATCCCGATCTCGGTACACTCGATGAAGAGCCGGAATGGAAAGATGAGTACGAGGCGCTAATGGATACGGAGATTCGCGATGTCTACCAGAAAGGTCTGAGTTATCTTGCCCCAATCGTCATACCAAGCGAAGAGGGCACAGAAAATGAAACATTGCATGTGAACCCGTTTGATAACAGCGGGCTTCAGAAGTTTGGCGGTCTAGTCGACAAACTGCTTTTTGTCGCTCCGGAGGGCGTGCTCGATCGCCTGATTCTGAGTGAGTATGTGCTCTCCTATTTTTATAACGACGTCCCGTATGTCATGCGACACGGTATAAGACACGATGATTTTACGCCTGACGGGAGAATGATCTCAAGATTTTCCGACTCAAGAAGGTATGAGGCGGAGGAGATTGCAACTGGTTTAGAGGGAAGGCATGCTAAGTCGGCGATTCTCGTATTTATCGGTGCGGTCCGATTCGCGATCCATTTTGTTGAAATCATTACAAACGAGACGGAGAGGGCAGTTTTCAAAGCAACTGCAGTGGCGACAGCGGCTACGATCTCCATTATTTCGCTCGGAACTGTCAACATCCCCTCCGAGGCAATCGAATGGTTGCTGATGGCTACTGCCGCTCTCACTCGAGGTGCGGTCGATGCATCGGCGCTAAATAGAGGAGAAGAAGTTGATCTTTGGCCCGGCAAAAAGAAGATCGATCTCAAATTCAGATATCGAGATTTTTTGCGCATTTTAATCGTTGCGCAGTCGCCTGACAAGATCGCAAAGAGAATTGCCTACACGATTGATCGTGTCTATCCGTCTCGATACTATACGACGGTATGCTGTGTGATCGATTGCGATGACAGGATTCTGCGTTTCGACGCGGGATTTCTCAGTAGAAAGCCGGAACAGGACGAGATAGTGCAGTGAACGAGACGACACGTGACAAACATCGCCCGGCTGTTAAGCATCAAGCGTCGCTCTCACTTGAAACAGCGATTGTGTTCCCGCTTGTCTTGATCATCGTGCTGATGTTCTCTATCGCCGTTCAAGGTGAGCAGGATGCGATGATTCTATCCCATGCCCTTGATCAGACGGCGAAGGAGATCGCACTCCTTCTGCCAGTTGCCGATTTGCTCGAAAGGGTCGCAGACCCTGAAATGCTGGTGAAACAATGGATTCCAAACGATTTGCTCGCACATGTGGCACTTGACGGGATGACGGACATCGCCGCGACAGTACTCGTGTCACCCTTTATACTCAGCCGCGTCGATACATGGGCGATGGAAATTGCCGAAGGACGAAACAGACAAAAACCGATGGGTGAAAGACGTCTCGCCGTTGATGTCGATAATGAGAATAAAACGGTGTGGTTGATCTTGTCGCTCAAAAAGGACACTCCTACGGGGCAGTATTACGATGTTATTCGTTCACGCATTCCCATATGGAATGCCGGTTTATTCAGCAGTAACGAGCATAGCGGTGAGGAGAGTTACGATGGCATTTGGGAGTTGAGTAACTTTGAGCGCGGGCAAAAATTCAGGAAACTGTTCGGCGGTCATTTGCCACTTTTCTATCCTGTTATTGCCTCTTGGGATGGAACGGAGGCGACATCGATCAAGAGCATGGATTGGACTGCTCCGTCGTATTCATCGCCAGTGCATGTTGAGAAACGAATCGATCGTTTAGTATCTGACCTTGCATCTTTTGAGGGCGCGGGCGGGGAAGGACCGGAACCGGGATCTATACTTTACCGTCGTCTAATACTCGTTATCCCGAAGAATGAGATACCTTGGAAATCGCAAGCGCTTCTGGATCGTTGGGTTGCTTCAGCCGCGCAAAAGGGCGTGGTGCTTGACATAAGAGAGTGCGGCACAAGCCACGTACATGGCGAGCCTTAGCGGATACATATCAACAGATATTATTATCCGGTTGCTATAGACTTCAACATCAGTTCCGTCAATCGATAGCAGCGAATCGAACTTTGTGAGAGAATGGCATAGAGAGAATGGTGATGAATGGGACGATTGCCCATCAGTCCATTCGCCAGTTCTTTAAAGGAGCTAGAGGAATGTCCGTCTTCATTTGATGTTTAGGAGACATTTCAATCTTAAGAAATGAAACGACTTGTCTTACTTGTATTAATTGTCGTTGCGTTCGCAGCTTTAATGTTTACATCCTGTACCCGTGTCGATTCGGCAGATTCGACACCGGACACTTCGATGACGACGTCCTCGGTTACTGTTGAGCCTACAACAATTATCACGATCCCCGCTCCGCCTGAGACTGAACCGGATGCCATCCCGACCGAAGCAAAGCATTTATTCGATAAAAAAGTCCCCATCGCACTTATGATCAACAATACAGCTAGTGCCAGACCGCAATCAGGCATCGGGCAAGCGAAGCTGATTTATCAGATGATGACTGAGGGCAGGACAACGCGACTCTTGATGTTTACTGATGTTGACGAAGGCGTTCTCGGACCTGTAAGGAGCGCGAGACCCGCCTATCTCGACCTTGTGGTACAGTACAATGCTCTTTACACATATGCCGGTAACGGAAGCGTTATTGGGGCATCGCCCGTGAATGACCTTGTCCGCAGAGTCGACGCTTTAGGTGCCGCCGGAAGGCTTTTCTATCGCATGCCGCACCGCAAGGCTCCTCATAATTTGTATATTAAAGCGGAATCAATTTACGTTTTTGGCGAGAAAAGGGCGCCGGTTGAGTTGTCCGAGCCGCTTCCCGGTTTGATGATCAGGGAAGCGTTCGTTCAACCCGATGGAGGAGAAGAAGTCGCGCGTATTGATTACCGGTTCAACAAACCGTCGGAATCATTTCGTTACGATGAAAGCAAGAAAATGTACACAAAGTACAATGGCGATGTGCTTCTCGTCGATGAACTGACGAAAGAACCGGTTGAAGTAGGCAATGTCTTTCTGATCCATGTGCCCCATGAGTTAATGCCAAACGGCGTCCATATTAAGATCGACTGGATCGGATCCGGTGAAGCTCTCTACTTTACCGGCGGAAAAATGTATGATGTGACATGGAGTAAGAAATCACACAGCGCACCGATGGTCTTTGAGTTGAACGGGGAGAAGTTGGTCTTGAATCCCGGACTCACATGGATCGTCGTTTTGGATGGTCAGGCGAATCGGACCGTCGTTTTTGATTGACTGCAGGAATAGCAGAACTAGGAGTGACTAAGGATAATATATGGGTTTGTTTAATGCTCTATTTGGAACTTATTCAGAGCGAGAATTAAGAAAAATTCGAGCGAAGACGAATGCCGTTCTTGAACTTCAGGATAAATACGCGCGTATGACAGAGGGAGAGCTTCGCTCTTCTACCGACCGTTTCCGACGTCAGATTCATGACGGAGCGGTGCTTGACGACGTGTTGCCGGATGCTTTTGCCGCCGTAAGAGAGGCGAGCACGCGCGTTCTCGGCATGACGCATTTTCCCGTTCAAGTCCAAGGCGGAATCATTCTCCACCAAGGTCGAATCGCAGAGATGCGTACAGGTGAGGGGAAGACGCTCGTCGCAACGCTTCCGGCTTACTTGAACGCGCTTAACGGTGAAGGAGTCCACATTGTCACTGTCAACGATTACTTGGCACATCGCGACAGTGAATGGATGGGTAAAATCTACCGTTATCTCGGTCTATCGGTCGGTCTTATCGTGCACGGTTTGGACAACACGGCGCGGCGCGCCGCTTATGCTGCCGATGTGACATACGGAACGAATAATGAGTTCGGTTTCGATTATCTTCGCGATAACATGGTGTTGTCGCTTGAGCATTGTGTTCAAAGAAAACTCAATTTCGCTATTGTCGACGAGGTTGACAGTATTCTTGTCGATGAAGCGAGAACGCCGCTCATTATTTCCGGTCCCGGTACTGATTCGTCGGAAATGTACCAACGTGCAAGTGATTTCGCGCGGGGCTTGACGCCGAAGCTAATCATCCAAAAAGAAGCGATGCGTACGACGGAAGAACTTGAAGAAATCGAGTCGGACGCAGATTATATCGTTGATGAAAAGGCAAAGAGCTCCGTCTTGACAGAGCGAGGCGTCAAGAAGGCTGAGCGATATTTCGGAATCGAGAATCTCTCCGATCAGGAGAATTATGAGATTAATCACCATATCAGCAATGCGTTGAAGGCGCGCGGAACCATGCACCTCGATCGCGACTATGTGATCATAGACGGAGAGATCGTTATCGTCGATGACTTTACCGGTCGCCTGATGTACGGAAGGCGATACAGTAACGGCTTACACCAAGCGATTGAAGCGAAAGAAGGCGTCGAGATAAAAGAAGAGAACAAAACGCTTGCAACGATCACTTTCCAGAATTATTTCCGTATGTACAACAAGTTATCCGGCATGACGGGTACGGCGATGACGGAGGAAAGTGAATTTAGGGAAATTTACAACCTTGATGTCGTCTCGATCCCGACGAATGTCCCCATGATCCGTCAAGATGATCCCGACGCAGTCTATAAATCGGAAGTCGGCAAGTTTCGGGCAATTTTGAATGATGTCCGCGCGGTTCACGAGACAGGGCAACCCGTTCTCATCGGAACTGTATCCGTTGAGAAGAGTGAAATTCTATCGAAATTGTTTACGCGTGCCGGGATAAAACACAATGTCCTGAACGCACGTCACCATGAACGCGAGGCGGAGATCGTCGCACAGGCCGGTCGATTTGGAGCCGTGACGATCGCGACGAATATGGCGGGTCGAGGAACTGATATTCTGCTCGGCGGCAATCCTGAGTTTATGGCACGTCAAGAGATGCGCAAACAAGGTTACGAAGAAGAATTGATCGAGCAGTCGACAGCATACAATGTAACGGACGATGAAGAGGTGCTGAAAGGGCGTGCGCTCTTTTCATCCTTGAAAGATCATTTTTCCAAGGAGATTGAAGAGGAGAAGCGCCGCGTCATTGAGGCTGGTGGTCTTTGTATTATCGGTACGGAACGTCATGAGTCGAGACGTATCGACAATCAGCTCCGCGGTCGCGCCGGTCGCCAGGGGGACCCCGGATATTCAAAATTTTATCTCTCGTTGGAAGACGACCTGATGCGTCTTTTCGGCGGCGATCGTATGGATCGTATCTTCTCTTCTCTAGGCGTCGACGAGGATACGGAAATTGCACACCCGCTCCTTTCGCGGACTATTGAATCAGCACAGAGGCGCGTTGAGGGCTCTAACTTCGCTATTAGGAAAAATGTTCTTGAGTACGACGATGTCATGAATACGCAACGCAATCTCATTTACAAGCAGCGCCGGGAAGTACTTGAGGGGCATGATTTGTATCCGTACTATCAACGGATTATCGCTGAAACGATGGATGCAACACTTGCCGATTTCCTAGCAATTTCCGATCGTACGGATGACTGGGATAAGGAAGCCTTCATCACGCGAGTCCATGATATGTTCGGACCTCTGCCTTCGCTCGCTCGATTTGCTTCATCAAGACAGGGTATGGACGGGATCAAATTAGCGACCGATTTAAAAGCTGATGCTTTAATGCGTCATGAAATGCGCGGGGAAGAGCTCGGATCGTCCGAGATGCTCCGTGAAGCCGAGCGCATTATTCTTCTCAATACAGTCGACAGACACTGGATGGATCATATCGACCTTATGGACGATTTGCGGGACAGTATCGGTATGCGAGGATACGCGCAACATGACCCCGTTGTTGAATATAAACGCGAAGGGTATGACATGTTCGAAGCGATGAACGAGGCGATCCAACGCGACACCGTACGTCTAATCATGAGGGCAAGGCTAACAGCCGCAGACCCTGCGCCGAAGAGACGTGTGCCGACACAATTACTTGAAGGAAGGGGTTCGAGCGGATGGTCGCGTGCATCTGAGGAATCGAGGAGGGCTACCGCAGCACCGTCGACGAATTCTGAGGAAAACGCAACGGTTGCTACACCGTACAAGAAAAAACATATCCCGGGACGTAACGAACCTTGCTGGTGCGGGAGCGGGAAAAAGTACAAGAATTGTCATTTAAGACAAGACGAACAAGAATCTATGTGAGGAGACGATGGAAATGAGAAATAGAAGAATGGACGACCGTGCCGTAACTGCTATTCGTGCGTTGTCAATCGACGCGATCGAAAAGGCGAAGTCCGGGCATCCGGGGTTGCCGCTCGGAGCGGCTCCCATGGCTTATGAGTTATGGGCACATCACATGAAGCATAATCCAGCCAATCCGAATTGGCTGAATCGCGACCGTTTCGTTTTGTCGGCAGGACACGGTTCGATGCTTTTATATTCTCTGTTGCATCTGTTCGGGTATGGATTGACGACAGAGGATCTCGCATCATTTCGTCAATGGGACAGCCTTACTCCCGGACACCCGGAATACGGACATACGATTGGCGTGGAGACAACAACCGGTCCGCTTGGGCAGGGATTTGCTGCTGCGTGCGGGATGGCGATGGCTGAGGCTCATCTCGCCGCTCGTTTCAATACGCCGGAGCACAAGGTAATCGACCACAGGACTTACGTGCTATGTGGCGACGGTGACCTGATGGAGGGTGTCTCCAGTGAAGCTGCATCGCTGGCGGGGACGTTGAAACTCGGGAAACTCATCGTTCTTTATGATGACAATGAGATCACGATTGAAGGCTCAACCGATTTGGCTTTCAAAGAAAATGTCAGCGCACGTTTTGAAGCGTATGGATGGCACGTGCTTGAAGTTCCAAACGGAAATGATCGCGATGCAATCTCTCGCGCTTTGACCGAAGCGAAGACGCGCGAGGATCGCCCATCACTTATTAAGATCCGCACAAAGATCGGCTATGGTTCACCGAAGGAAGGTTCAGCTTCGAGCCACGGGGCGCCTTTAGGGGAAGACAACGTCGTGAAGACGAAACAGACGCTTGGGTGGTCTGCCGAGCTTGATCCCTTTGAGGTTCCGGAGGATATTAAGGCGTATCTTGGGCAGGTGACGGAGCGGCTTGCCTTAGAGGAGGCGGCGTGGAATGAGCTGTACGATAGCTGGGCAGCTGCCAATGCCGAATGCGCCGAACTGCTTGACCGCGCATTAGCGCGGCGCGATCTGACGCTCGAGCTCGATGAGCTTCTTACCGTGCTCGATCGAGACGAGGCGACGCGCGCTTCATCGGGGAAGATACTCAACTACATTGCCGGTAAAACGCCTTTCCTATTTGGAGGAAGTGCCGACTTGGCGCCCTCGAACAATACTTCGATCAAAGGCAACGAATCGTTTTCGGCAGATTATCCTAAAGGACAAACGATCCACTTCGGCGTCCGCGAGTTTGCGATGGCAGCGATGGCAAACGGTATTGCTCAACACGGGGCGTTACGACCTTACGTCGCTACATTCCTAGTCTTCTCGGATTATTTGAAAGGTGCAATTCGACTGTCGGCTCTCATGAATCAACCTGTGATTTATATCTTGACCCATGACAGCATCGGAGTAGGAGAAGACGGTCCGACACACCAGCCGGTTGAACACTTGCTGATGTTACGGTCGATTCCCGGTTTGAAGGTTTACAGACCTGCCGGTCGCTTTGAAACGGCGGCGGCGTGGTATATGGCTCTGATGAATGATGGACCCTCAGCACTTATCTTATCGCGTCAGAGCATCGCTTCAAAGGAGACATCCGCACATGACGCGTTGCGTGGCGCATACGTCATCCGTGACGGAGGGAAGACACCGGACGTGCTGCTAATGGCGTCGGGCTCCGAATTGCCTGTGACGCTCGCTGCAGCCGATATGCTTGAAGAAGAAGGAATTCAAGCGCGTGTCATTTCCGTCCTTTCAATGGAGGTTTTTGAGGAGCAGGATACGGCTTACAAAGAATCCGTGATGCCGTCGGCGCTGCGAAAGCGAGTTGCCGTAGAGGCGGGGACAACACTGTCTTGGTATCGATATACAGGGCTCGACGGAAAGGTGATCGGAATCGATCGCTTCGGTGCTTCGGCTCCCGGTAACGTACTCTTTGAAAAGTTCGGTTTTACTGCTCCACGTATTGCGGCGTGCACACGAGAATTATTCGCTGACTCCGATTGAGCATCGTTGAGATAAAAGTAATCTTTAACTGTGACAGGAGGGGCGTTGTTGGTTACAGCGCCCCTTTTGAATGCAAACAGTTTTATTTGCAAAATAACCCCTTTATTGAAATGTGAACGTGCAAAACATTCGCGTCGAGCTTTCCGTACTATTTCAATTGAATTTACATCAATTTAACATAGGAAGGTCTTGACAGCATCATTTTGTCGGAGTAGACTTAGCTTGACTGGTTAATTAGTCAAGTAATTAACTGACGAAGTATGAAAGGGGGTGCCTATGAAGCTTGACAGTCAGGATCAAAAACCTATCTACATACAATTACAAGAAGGTCTTGAGAATGCCATTCTTGCAGGAACCTACGCTGAAGAGACGCAGATACCGTCAACGACAGAGCTTTCCCGGGTTTTTCAAATTAATCCCGCCACAGCCGGAAAAGGAGTGAATGCCTTAGTCGATGAGGGCTTTTGTTACAAAAAGCGCGGTATTGGAATTTTTGTTAAAGAAGGAGCGCGCAAAATGCTGATGAAGAAACGTCAGGCAGCCTTTAAGGAAGATTATTTACTTCCACTCATCAAGGAGGCTAGGCAATTAGATATTTCATCGGAAAATCTCATCCGTTGGATTAAGGAGGCAGAAGATGCAGACAATTAAGGTATGTGATATATCGAAGAATTTCCGTGATGTTCACGCTTTAAATACGATTAACCTCGAGTTCAAGGCGGGCAAAATATACGGTCTTCTAGGACGGAATGGGGCGGGTAAATCAACGCTCCTCAAAGTCATAGCCGATCGGATTAAACCGACAAGCGGGCGTATTTTTTATGACGGCGAGGCTATGCTGGACAACGTCACCTCGCGTGACCTTTACTTTTCCGAGCCTGAGAAGACGATGCCCGACTTAATGAAGGTGAAAGAGCTATGTTATTACACAAGCCTGTTCTATCCGAGGTTTAATTTAGCCGAAGCGTTACAGGTGCTAAAGGACTTCGGTGTCCATGAGAAGAAGCGCCTCAACCAGCTATCGACGGGTCATTTCGCTATTGTCAGGTCGATAGTGGCTTTGCAGACGAGGGCAAGCTTTATTTTTCTAGATGAGCCGACAATGGGTCATGATGCTGTCAATCGAGAATTGCTCTACAACGAAATATTGCGCATCTATCGTGAAGAGGAAAACACGATAGTCCTTTCCACTCACTTGATTGACGAAATCAGCAATTTGCTCGAAGAGGTCATCTTCATCGATCGCGGTCGGATTGTCCTGGAAGAGAGTTTAGAAGATATTCTTGGCAACCATTCTTACCTAATCGGTCCACCTGAGATAGCGGGGCAGATTGAGAAGGCGTACACGGTCATCAAGAAAAGAGAAGAACTTGGCTTTACATTCTTGCTCGTAAAGCAATCAGGTGAAACGCCTGCTTTACCTTCGGGAATTAAAGTTTCCCAACCGAGTTTGCAGGACATATTTATTGCATACAGTATGAATCTCGATAATTAGGAGGCATACATGAAGACGAATAGAAAAAATCAATCATTACTCATGAGCACTGTCATAGTGTTAGCGCGCGATTATAAGAAGTACTTTCTCAGCCTGTTTGTCGTGATGACGGTACTGTATCTTATAGGATTTATCGTTGTTCTATGTGGCATTACTTCTGGGTTTGGCGGCATTGAAGGCATCTATCTCATCGCCTGTCTGGTTGCCGGCTTATTCAGCTTTAGGGAAGACTTTGTTTTTCTTGCGCAAAATCAAGTACCTAAGTCGACGATGGTAAGGGCGTTTATCATCGAGGGTCTCTGTTTCGGGCTGTTCACAAGTGTTGCAGTCAGCATTTTCTCTCACATCATGCAGCTGATCAGTTCAGCACTCAATGGTTACATTTCGAGTGTTCTCGACTTGATCCCCACATGGGAAAAACAGAGCGGCATTGTGGGTTTTGGACGCACACTTGTTATTCTCCTTTTCCTTTACGTTGGGGTTTATTTTGCCGGGCTAACATTAAGTACAATAAATTACCGTCTGAACTGGCTCGGCAGGATTATTTTTTGGGTGCCGTTTGGAGCTATATCTCTGAATGGAATGATCGGCGTATTACAGTACCATCTTGACAGCGTTGGACCGGAAAAGCTGGAGGTGCTTTCCATAGCGCTCGCCAAGCCATTTATCAATGCTTTCAACTGGGTCATCCAAAGCCTTGGCAACTTCGTTATTGCAGGTACTGCAATAATCGTTATCAGCATCGTCATAGGCGCCGTCGTCTTCCGCGGAGCGGAAGTCAAGTACAGCAACATTAAATAATAAATCTTGAGACAAGTGATGTAACTTGGAATGGTATTCGCCTACTAGTGAAATTTAATAGACAACAAATTCCGCCTGTATGAGAAATCGTATCGGCGGATTATTATTTGGGTCAGCCAGGGTCATGACGTTAAAATAGCGAGTTCACCCCCCGAGATACGCCTTTTTAACTCGTTCGTCATTTAACAGATCGATACAATCTCCCATCGTGACGATGGAGCCTGTCTCCATGACATAGCCGCGATCCGCGATTGAAAGTGCCATCTGAGCATTTTGCTCAACGAGAAGAATGGTCGTTCCTGCTTCGTTGAGTTCAACGATCAAATCGAAGATTTGATCCACTAGAATGGGCGCAAGCCCCATAGATGGTTCATCAAGCATCAGCAGTAATGGCTTTGACATCATCGCGCGCCCCATAGCCAGCATCTGCTGCTCACCGCCTGAAAGTGAGCCAGCCAGTTGATTACGGCGCTCTTCGAGAATAGGGAAGCGATTGAAAACATCGGTCATTTCCTCATCAATGTCAACGTCCTCACGCGAATAGGCTCCCATTTCGAGATTTTCCTCCACGCTCATCTGCAAGAAGAGGCGGCGCCCTTCGGGGCAATGTGCCAGTCGTTTGCGCACGATTTTATGTGGAGTGAGATTAAGAATACTATGACCGAGAAACTCGATTGTGCCTGCGGTAGGTCGGATCAAGCCGGAGACTGTATTCAAGATCGTCGACTTGCCGGCGCCATTTGCACCGATCAAGGTAACGATTTCGCCTTCCTCTACGTAAAAACTGACGTCCTTGATAGCGTGGATATTACCGTAATAGACCTGAAGACCGCTTACATTCAGCATACTTGGTCACCTTTCTTTTTACCGAGGTACGCTTCAATCACGAGCGGATTTGATTGAATTTCTTTAGGAGTTCCCTTTGCGATAATTTGACCGTAATTAAGCACGGCGATACCTTCACAGATGCCCATGACAAGTCGCATATCATGTTCAATCAGCATGATGGCGATCTGGAATTGGTCACGAATCTTCTCAATATTGCTCATCAATTCTTCCGTTTCTGAAGGATTCATGCCGGCGGCAGGCTCATCTAAAAGTAACAGTTTCGGATTAGTGGCCAGTGCGCGAACGAATTCGAGGCGACGTTGTGCCCCGTACGGTAGCGAACCGGCGCGGTGAGAGGCGAGGTGCGTCATATCGAATAGATCGAGTAGCTCCATAACGCGCTCTTTGGCACGGCGTTCAGCTTTATAGAACGCCGGCAAGCGAAGAATACCTGTTGCCATGCTGTAGCCGATTTCATTGTGCAAACCGATTTTGACATTGTCTTCAACGGATAGCGAGGGAAAAAGCCGAATGTTCTGAAACGTCCGCGCGATACCCGCCCGATTGATCTGTGCCGTATTCATATTGGATGTGTCCTTACCGTCAAGCAAGATCGCGCCGCTCGTCGGCTGGTAGACTTTTGTAAGCAGGTTGAAAATAGTCGTCTTGCCTGCGCCGTTCGGACCGATGAGTCCGCATATTTCAGTACGACCGACAGCAATGTTGAAATCTTCTACTGCAACGAGACCGCCGAAATTGATGCCAAGTCGATAGACTTCAAGAATCGGTCTTTGTGACGCATCACGCTCTGGGATAATGGCATGACTCGGCAAAGGAACCATTTTTGTCTTGCTTATCGACTCGTTCATACCTCGCCTCCTTTCCTGCGTATTGGCAGACTTTTGCTGAGTCTCGCACCAACTTGTCTGAAGACGTGTTGAAGCGTTGCATTGTTTCTAACCAACATGACTACGATCAAGATAACGGCGTAGGTGAGCATGCGATATTCATTAAAGGCGCGCAATACCTCGGGCAAGACGGTCAAAACAGTCGCAGCGATGATTGACCCGCGGATATTGCCCATACCGCCTAAAACGACGAAAACAAGCACGAGAATCGACGTATTGAAATCAAATTTTCGAGCGACTACGCTGGAGTAGTTGAGTGCGTACAGGGCACCGGCTGCGCCTGCCAGAGTTGCCGAGATTACAAAGGCCATCATGCGGTAGCGCCACACGGAGATGCCTACCGACTCGGTCGCAATCTTGTCATCTCTGACTGCTTTGATCGCGCGTCCCGCTCTGCTGTTGATCAAGTTCAAGACAATAATCAATGTGATCAAGATAAGGATAAAACCGGCTGTGAACGAAGAGAGTTTAGTGATGCCGATGACACCCATAGGACCGTTCACAATAATCGTGCCGCCCTCGTCGAGTTTTAGCGCATTGGCGCTATCCATGCTGACTCGGATGCCGTTCGCATCGTAACCGACATAGAGAATGCTCATCACGTTTTTGATAATCTCGCCGAAAGCGAGGGTAACGATCGCAAGATAGTCGCCTTGAAGTCGTAGAACGGGGACACCAACAAGAAAGCCGAAGATACCTGCGAAGATTCCGCCGATAAGCATAGCCAAGGAAAGACGAATCCAAGACGTAGAAAGTCCAAGGCGTATCCACGTCGTCGACGTCGTATCGGCTAATAGCTCCAATAATGTAGCGGTAATCGCTCCGCTAAAGGCGCCTATACTCATAAAACCTGCATGACCAAGACTCAATTCGCCAAGGACACCGACGGTCAAATTCAGTGAGACTGCCATGACAATGTAAACCGTGATTGGGACAAGTTGACCTTGCAGTGCGTAAGAAATATTCCCGCCGGCGAGCAGGAGGCGTATCACAACATAAGCGACAATAACGAGTCCGTACGTCAGGCAGTTATCGATACTGGATCGCATACGTAAACGTCTCATAGCTACACCTTGACTAATACTTTCTTTCCAAGAAGACCGGTCGGTTTAACGATCAGGATGATGATCAACACGGCAAACACGATCGCATCGGATAACTGAGTCGAGATGTACGCCTTGCCGAGTATCTCGATAATGCCAAGGAGGATACCGCCTAGGAAAGCACCGGGAATGGATCCTATTCCGCCGAAGACGGCAGCAGTAAAGGCCTTGATGCCGGGCATCGCGCCTGTTGTAGGCATGAGAATCGGATAGGCGGAGCACAGGAGAACCCCCGCCACAGCGGCGAGAGCGCTGCCGATAGCGAACGTTATGGAAATCGTTCTGTTTACGCTGACACCCATAAGCTGTGCAGCGTCCTTGTCCTCGGAGACGGCACGCATGGCTTTGCCGATCTTTGTTTTGTTAACGATCGTGTTCAGAGTCATAATTATAATGACGCAGACGCAAATCGAAACGATTGTCGTGCCCGAGATAATCAGCTTACCGTTAAAGAGACGTAATGAATCAAAGGGTACAACTGAAGAGAAACTTTTAGGATTGGCAGACCAGAGGAGAAGCGCCGCGTTTTGCAGAAGATAGCTGACTCCAATCGCCGTGATGAGCACAGCCAGCGATGGCGCCGCCCGTAATGGTTTATATGCGAGCTGTTCGATCACAATTCCAAGCACGGTACAGATGATCATTGCGAATATGACGGAGAGAAGCGGATGCCAGCCGAAACGGGTCGTCGCCATGAATGACATATAGCCGCCAACCATGATCACGTCGCCATGGGCGAAGTTCAGCATCCTGGCGATGCCGTAAACCATCGTGTAACCGAGGGCAATAATCGCATAGATGCTGCCTAAGCTTATGCCTGAAATTAAGTAGGATAAAAAATCCATATGGCTATCCTAAAGTATATAAACTGCGCCAGAAAGGTATTACCGCCTTTCTGACGCAATTGTTTCCGCTTAAGTCCTTATAATCAATCCATCCCGACGTAGACGCCATTCTCAATGAACATGCCCTTCGGCGGTTTGGCAACTTCACCGTTCTTTGACCACACCATATTGTCGCCGGTCAAGCCACTGAACACGAATTTGTCATTCGTGAAAATTTCTATAAGCTGAGTGCACAATTCACTTGCCGGTGTCTCAGCTGTGACATCTTTATCTTTAAGCGCTTCGTAAATAGCGTAGACGACGTCATAGCCGTCGGCTGCGAACTGATTCGGAACATCGTTATGAAGCTCTTTATATTTTTTGACAAAGGAGGCTGTTCTCTCGTCCTGTGCATCGGCGGCAAATGGCGTTAAGAGCATAACGCCTTCAGCCAGCGTCGTATCGAAGTTTTCCATCTCCAAAATTCCGTCCATTCCGTCGACGCCAAAGAATTTCGGCGCGTAGTTCATCGCTTTGGCCTGCGCCAAAATGAGCGAGGAAGGTTCATAGTAGATAGGAAGGAATACCAAATCGGCGCCGGCATTTTGCGCTTCTGACAACTGAACGGAGAAATCGCTTGCCGTGTCATTCGTGAAGGTCGTGGTGCTGACAACTTCAAGGTTTCTTGCTTCAGCTTCGCTGACAAACTTCTCGTAAATACCAGTCGAATACGCATCGGCGTTGTTGTAGATAATAGCAATTTTCGAACCGAGATTTTTCTCTTGAATATACTGTGCTGAGACGATGCCCTGGTAAGGGTCACTGAAACACATTTGGAAGGTGTTATCCTTTCCTTTGACGACCTCAGGTGAGGAAGCGGACGGCGTCAGCGTAAAGATGCGATCTTTATAACTCTCTGCCGCAACAGCAATACAGGGATCGGTCGTGACGGTACCTACAAGTATTTGCATCCCCCAGTCTTTCAAAACGTTATACGCATTGACTGATTTTTCCGCGTCGTGCTCGTCATCTTGAAAATTCAGTTCAAACTGAATACCGCCTAAAGCATTAATCTCATCAACGGCAATTTTAGCGCCATTGGCGACTGCGATACCGTACACAGCAGCACCACCAGTGAGAGGTCCGATGCCGCCTAATTTAATCGGTGCCGTATCGGTTGGCTTAGAGGGCTTGTCGGCGCATCCAGCAAGCAGAGCCAGACAGAGCACCAAAGTTACTACAAAAGTGAAATAGTTTTTGCGTTTCATATTCTTTTCCTCACGATTGATTTACTTAATAAAAATAAATATGCACGTATTTTAAATTTTTACAGAAGAAAATCAAACTGCCGACTTGCTGAACTATTGACCTAATCGTCTCGTTTCATTGTTGAATTGACGAAGACGGTTCCGGTCTGAAATGAAAATCTGAACAAAAGAAAGCAGCTATCAATACGAGAAACTGCATTAATAGCTGCACCTCAAAGCTGGAGCCGAAGGTGGGAATTGAACCCACGACCTATTCATTACGAGTGAATTGCTCTACCCCTGAGCCACTTCGGCGATCGTTAGCCATTGTACTAGGGAATGCGACTTTGTGTCAAGCCTTGGTAATCATGTATAAATCCGATGATTCTTAACATTGATTTCATGATAAAGTAATAGAGGAAAGAGGTCGTTTTCGGAGGTATTTTCGTGCGTCTATCTGAAGTGCGGTTGATTCGAGGTGCCCGCAAGGATGAGTCTAACCGATATCAAATGGCAATCGGCCAAGGCGTGACGTTCGTCTGCGGAGAGCCTGATGATGCTGGAAACGATCCGTTCTCCGATCTTCACTTAAATCTCATCTTAGGCGAAAGCACTGATTCAAAACTCCTTTCGCAACAGATTCCCTCTTTCGATGATGTTGAATTATTTTCGCAATGTCAGAGTCCTGCTGATCATTGGGAATTTTTATTTTCCGGTAGAGATCGAGAATATCATTTGTCGTCCGAGAAGAGCACAAGGGGGCAGGTCGATTTTTTCAGTCAAACGATCATCGGTGACGAAGGCAGTCAACTCGGTTACCAACTAGATTTGCCCTTGCTTGCCGATCGTTATTCTCCGGATACATTGAAACGTGAGAGCATAGAGGAACTCCGCGAGAAATTGAACCGCTTACTGTTGGCTCTCTACGACGAATCGACGGGGAGCGGGAAGCTCGCGTCCGCGACGGTCGATTACGAAAGATGCCGTCATGATCTAGAGGTTCTTAGTCGCAGCATTGTTTCCGATGATCAACTTGTTTCGCTCATGGCAAGTGAAGAAAAATCGTTGGCTGATCTCAAAAAAGAAGATGACGTCCTAGCTCGGGAACAACGCCTGACGACACTTTTGGAGCGCAAATCGGAATACGAAACGCTTTTGGAGCTGCGACGTGAGCTTAAAGAGATTGAGGAACGTGAAGGGCGATATGGGTCGCGCATCACTGAGATGGGTCATGACATCACAGTACATGAATTGATGGCTCTCGTTCAATGGCGCGGAAATGCGGCAGATATTAATGGCAATCTTGCCGAGTTGCAGAACGTCGCACGACAACGTCGTGAACAAAAGGTGAGATTAGAACAAGAACGCATCTTGCTCACACGCCGCATAAGGAATAGCCAAGAATCGAAAGACAATTTGCTCGATAAATATGAACATTTTGCATTGACGTCCGATGTAGATCACGATAACCTCTTTCGTTCTGACAAGACTTTTGAACAAAAAACAAAGACTCGTACATTTCCGACGTCGTTTCATTTTTGTGTTCTTGCTTCACTGCTCGCGATGGCAATCGGGTTGATTTTTCTCGCAGTCGATAAAACAGCGGGGGTTATCTTTCTCGTACTTGCTGCTCTTGGACTTGTTGCAACCTTTATGCCGCGGATATTTAAAGGATTGAAAGGATCGAAAGAAGCGACAGGTGAGGTGATTCGTCCCGACAAGGAAGAACTGCGTTCCAAGATTAGCGATTTAGATCATCGCCTAGTACACGACCGAGAAAAACTTGATGAAATGGATGCGATCATCGGAGAACTGGAACGAGAGATGACGCAAGGCGCCATAGAAATTGAAACAACGGAGCGACAGTTGCATCGCTTGAATAATGATCTGTTGCGGACGATTAAGAAATACGCCGGACCTTGTGAGTTACATGAAGTGGACGACGTCATCGAAGCGTTGTCAAAGCAACGGGAATCGAGTGCCGATCGCAATGAGGCGATTGCCGATCTCTTAAGAAGAATTGCCGATTTGAAGCATGGTCGTTCGGACGCAGAGATGCTCCGTGAATATGAGAGTGTTTGCGAACAGCTTTATGGAGGCGATCAGCTTGACACGACGAGCGGTGACAGTCAACGAAGTCGCATGAAGACAATGCAACTTCATTACGATCCCATGAGGGCAAAGCAGATCTCGGAAGAGCGCGTTGAGATAGCACGTCAAATCGATGAGAAAAAGGCTCTCATCAAGGAGACTAAGGATAGACTCGCTCTTTCGAAAGAATCGTCGGTTAAAGTTGCAGGCTTAAATAATCGGTTTGCGATGCTCGAAAATTCGATCGCAGAAATGAAAAATGATTTTTCCCGGCTCAATAAATCAATCGCTTGGCTCGATCGTGTATTGGAATCGTGGCACGAGAAGGAAGACATCATGACTGTCATGGCGAAGGCGGTTCGTTATGTTGGCAGAATGTCGGGGCGTAGGACTGGTGAGACACTTTCTATGACGTCTGTCGATAAACCTCCTGTTCATAAGATTAGAAGTCCCGCATTACTGGAGCAATCAATTTCTTCCCACGTGTCACCGATTTCGCTTGATCCCAACGCCTTCAATCAGACAACGGCGGAGCAGAATTATCTTGCCCTTAGGCTTGCGTGGGCTACGCAATGTTTATCCGGAATGCCTGAAGGTTCGCCGATTTTCTTGATGGCGCCGACCATACCGCACGAGTATTCTCAAATGGTGGAACTTGTCAATACGCTGGAGGAATGGGCACTTGAGACGGGAAGGCAAGCCGTCTTCTTTACGACGGATTCATACATCATAGATATCGCATTGAGCAGAAATTTAGTTGTGCACCGGATCAGGTGAGTGGCATAATAAGTAACAGGAAATACTTACTCAATCAGAAGCGAATACCGGGTGATTTGAACCGGAAAAGAGAGGGAATCATATGAAAACAGGAATGAAGATTGTGCTGGAAGAACTCGATGCTTTGAAAGCGTCGGGCGTATACAGCGAGGAACGTGTTTTGACGGTTCCACAGGGAAGCCGCATCGATACAACCGAAAGAAAAGGCGTCATCAATATGTGCGCCAACAACTACCTCGGTCTCGCCAATAATGCGGAGCTCCTTGAGGCTGCACGTAAGAGCTATGAACGCTGGGGTTACGGGCTTTCTTCCGTCCGTTTTATCTGCGGTACGCAACAGCTCCACAAGGACCTTGAGATGGAACTGGCAAAATTCTTCGGCTTTGAAGATGCCATTCTCTATTCATCATGTTTCGACGCGAATGGCGGACTGTTCGAATCATTTTTGGGTCCCGACGATGCGATTATCAGCGATCAACTCAATCATGCCAGCATCATTGACGGCGTACGCTTGACGAAATCGCGGCGCTATATCTATAGAAACAACGATATGGATGAACTCGAGGCGCGCCTCAAGGAAGCGGATGCGGCTGGATCGCGCATCAAGCTGATCGCGACCGACGGCGTTTTCTCTATGGACGGTATCATCGCAGACTTGGAATCCGTCTGTGACTTGGCTGACAAGTACGATGCTCTTGTCATGGTCGATGATTCGCACGCGTCGGGTTTTGTCGGTAAGACAGGGAGAGGCACACCGGAGCACTGTGGTGTGATGGGGCGCGTCGATATCATGACGAGCACGCTCGGGAAAGCCATGGGCGGCGCGTCAGGCGGATTTACGCTATCTAAGAAGCCTCTCGTTGACTGGTTACGTCAGAAGAGCCGTCCTTATCTCTTCTCAAATACGCTCGCACCCGCCATCGCGTCAACTTCCCTTAAGGTACTCGAACTGCTGCAACGAGATACACAACTGATCGATCGTGTCAACGAGAACACGCGCTATTTCAGAGAAGGCGTTGAACGCATCGGACTCGACGTTATTCCCGGGACACATCCAATCGTCCCGGTCATGGTATACGACGCCGTCAAAGCGATTGAAATCGCAGATTATTTGTTAGAACTCGGCGTTTATGTTGTTGCCTTTAAGTTCCCCGTTGTACCGAGGAATTTGGCGCGTATACGCACTCAAATCTCCGCCGGGCACACGAAAGAAGAACTCGACTTCGTACTTGACTGTTTTGCTAAGGCAAAAGAAAAATTCGATCTTTGACAAAAGGGCGAAACTGCTCTTATAATATCCGGGAGTTTGCACCATTAGCTCAGCTGGCAGAGCAACTGACTCTTAATCAGTGGGTCCGGGGTTCGAATCCCCGATGGTGTACCAGCATGAGGGCTGTCTCAAAACCGCTCAAGAGTAGCGGGATCGAGACAGCTCCTTTTTCTCAGACAAATTGTTCCTTTCGTGTCTCGTCCCTTTTCAATCCAGCGAATTGCTAGATCTTGCAATCAAGCTATATATCTTATTCTCTCGATTTGGCTGGGCGTGTTATGATTGATACGATTTAGTAGAGAGAAATTCGGAGGTTACTACGATGGCGCCTACGCTGGTGATATTGGCTGCGGGGATGGGTTCACGCTATGGCGGCTTGAAACAACTCGATCCCGTTGGACCAGACGGTGAAATTATGATGGAGTATTCCATCTTTGATGCCGTTCGTGCCGGATTTGACGAAGTAATTTTTGTCATCCGAAAAGATTTCGAGCGGGAATTCGATGAACTGATCGGCAAGAAACTGAAAGGTTATATACGTTACCGCTACGCCTTTCAGGAGCTTGACGATCTGCCGCCAGGCTATGAAGTGCCTGAAGGCAGAGTGAAACCATGGGGGACAGGGCATGCCTTGCTCGTCGCCGCCCCCTTGATCAGCGGACCATTTGCCGTGATCAATGCTGATGACTATTACGGACCGAGCGCTTACGAGAAACTATATCGTTTTTTGACTGATGATGGGGTCGGTGTGTCGGAAGACCGGTATGGCATCTGCTTGTGGTCTTTGCACGAGACGTTATCGGATCACGGGTCCGTTTCGCGAGGTGTCAGCGAAGTTTCACCTGAAGGCGACTTAATTGGACTGACAGAACGAAAGAAGATTTACCGTGACGGCGATCGTGCTTGTTATACACTCGATGACGGCGTAACATTCCATCCGCTTGCGCGCGATACGCTCGTCTCGATGAATTTCTTCGGTTTTCCTCGGGCTTTTTTGAGTCGCTTAGAGGAAGAGTTTCCGCTATTCTTGGATCATACCCTGATGGATGGTGACCCGCTGAAAAGTGAATATCTCCTTCCGGAAATTGTCGGTGCCCATACAAAGACTCGCGGTGTCAAGGTTCGCGCCATACCGGTTGAGGATCGCTGGTTCGGTGTGACGAATAAAGAAGATAAGCCCGTTGTTGTCGCAGCGCTACAAAGACTCGTTGATCAGGATATTTATCCTGCACCGTTGTGGGGAAGTATCGACTGATGAATGTGTTCTCGCACACGATGCGACCCTGCGGAAGACGTGAGGAAGAACGTATAGATTTTTAAAAAGGACAGATGTTCATGAGAATAGTCAATGATATCGCCGTCGCACTTGCGACATATCTCGAAGAGGACGTTAAGAATGTTGCGATAAACCTCTCTCCGCCGCCTCGCCCTGAGATGGGCGACGTCGCGTTTCCCTGCTTTCGTCTTGCTAAGAGATTTAGAAAATCGCCTCACGATATCGCAAACGATTTGAAGGTGCACTTCGAGACTGACGAGTGCGCTGAGACGGTCGATCTGCTTACGAAGATAGAACGTATCGAGACGGCTAGCGGGTATCTCAATTTCTTTATTAAGCGCGATTATCTCGCGCAATCGATACTGCGGGAATCTATGGAGGGCGGCGACCGCCCCGGTGCGAGTCTTGAGGGAGATGGTAAAACAGTCATAGTCGAATATTCATCGCCTAACATCGCAAAGCCCTTTCATGTCGGACATGGCTTTTCAACTTTTTTAGGCGAGGCGATCGCGAATCTTTATGAGTACGGCGGATATGACGTAGAGCGCTTTAATCACCTCGGCGATTATGGCACGCAATTCGGAAAGTTGATTGTCGCTTGGAAATTGTGGGGCGACCCGAGTATGTTGGAGTCGTCACCGATTGAGGAGCTGACACGAATCTATGTTAAATTCCACGAGATTGCGGAAGAGGAGCCTGAGCTTGAGGATGAGGCACGAGCTGCCTTCGGTCGCCTGGAGCAGGGCGGTAAAGAGGAATTTGAATTGTGGCAACAATTTCGCGACGTCAGTTTGAGAGAATTCAATAGAATTTACGACCGCGTAGGCATTCGTTTTGACAACACAAACGGCGAAAGCTTCTACTCGCCGATGATTCCCGCTGTCGTTGACGAGCTCAGAGCGAAAAACCTTCTCGTTGAAAGTGAAGGCGCGCAAGTTGTTGACCTAGAGGAGTTCAATTTGAACCCTTGTCTGATTTTGAAGAGCGATGGCTCGACGATTTATGCATCGCGCGACATCGCTTCGATTCTTTACCGCAAACGCACATACGACTTCGACAGGAACGTCTACGTCGTCGGCATCCCACAGAAGAACCACTTCAATCAAGTTTTTGCCGTCATGGAGAAGATGGGATTTCCATATCCTGAAAGCAATATTCATGTCGCGTTCGGGACGGTGAAATTCGCGGATGGCGCATTTTCGACACGGACGGGGAATGTAATCATACTTGAAGATCTCCTCGATACGAGTGTCGCAAAGACACGCGCGATCATTGAGGCGAACAATCCGACGATGGAGTCATCCGAAATCGATGAAATAGCCGAAAAAATCGGTGTTGGCGCCGTGCGCTATACGTTCCTGCGAAACAGTCGGGAGAGAGATATCGTCTTCTCCTGGGAAGATGTGCTCGACTTTGAAGGGGAATCGGCACCATACCTTCTCTATACCGTGACGCGTTGCGCAAGCATTGAGCGAAAAGCTCCAGAAAGTTTGCTTGAGCGAGCGGATCGAATTAGCGATGAGGAGCTCGGTCTTCTCGTTTCGGATGATGAGCAGGAACTTCTGAAGGAAGTCTGGCGTTTTCCGCAGTCTGTTATTTCGGCTAGAGAATCTCATGAGCCTTCTGTCATGATGCGTCAAGTCATGGCGATTGCGCGCTCATTCAATACGTTTTACCACAACGCGCAAATACTGCGTGCCGAGAGCGAGGCGCTCGGTGCAGCCAGACTCGTATTGACACGTGCCGTCGGGCGGACAATTTCAGCCGGTTTGCGCATTGCGGGCATAGAACCGGTCGAGAAAATGTAGCGAGGTGAGGAATGCTTGAGAGTGTCCCGAAAGGGGTCCTTGAAAAACCTTTGCCTTCTCTTCCGGAGGCGGATGACGTCGCAAAAATCGTCAAATCTACGCGCAGACAATTTCGGTATGCCGTCACGGACGATGATCTTCTCATTGTTCTCCAGGGGATAGACGACTTGTTCCGAAAGCTGGAATCTGGAGAGGATGAGATTCGTGTTCGTTCTTTCCATCTTCCGCACGATCAGTCGATCGTCGCCCATTTTTCGGAATACGGAAAAGCTAAGTTGGTCGCATACTCCGAATTAGCAGATCTTTTGGCGACGATCTCACGATCATCAAAAGGAAAAAGACTCGAAGCGTTTGTCAATAGTACGTATCTGCTCGACGCTGATCGTTTTGCGTCGACATCTTCAAAAAACTTAGTCGCTCATTTGATACTTGAACAAGAACTTGTCGACTCTCAAATGAAGCGTTTCCAAGATGTCTCACTATCAACCAGATATTATGGCATGATCGGCGGTGAGGTAAGGCATCACTTCCAATCCGCCTCTCGTGACCGTCGGGCGCGTGCGTATAATTCGTTGATTAGCCAGTTGAACAAGAATAAAGCCGAGATGCTCGGACAATTTCTTGAGTTGCATATGTTGCGGCGAAAGATCGGCGAAAGGGCGGGCTACAAAAACTTTTACGAGTTTGCGACACGACGTGCAGGACAGACGAATACTTTTCGATCCAATGTACACTTATTCCGTTTGCTAATACAAGAGTATGTTGCGCCCATCATTTCGCATGTGCATCAATTGCAATGGCGGCGGTTAGGTATTGAAGATCCTGAGCCATGGGATCTCATGTATCCAGCTGAATTTGGTGTTCCCGTTTTGAGTCGACAGGCATTTCCTCTAGAGAAAACATTTATCGACGCGAGTCGATATGTCTGTGAAGCTCAAGTGCCGGCATTTGAAAAAATGCTCGATCAAGGCACCTTGAGTACAGGCGTTCTGTTAAACACCAATGATGATAGTGAATCTTCCTTTTTTGCTACTTATTCGAGCGGAACGCGATGGCTGCGAGCGCATGATCCTGAAAAAAATGAATCGTATTTGTTGATGGAAGGCATTCCGCAGGAAATAGCCGCGAATCTGTTTTTCTACGAGACGGGTTGTCTTCTTTTCAATCAGTCGCAGTGTTCGAAAGGCGAATATGCGCTCCCGAATGCCAATTCGTCGCTATCTAGGAAGATAGCAGGTCATTCTCTGTCGTTTCTCTCGCAGAGGACATGGGGAAACTTTTACGGACCGATGACAATGTATGCGCGCGAGTACGTATTGACTGAATTGCTTTTGCGGTTGCCGCTTGCCTGTGCTCTTGATGAGATGGAGGAGTTCCTTACAAAAGCTCGTGTATCCGACATGAACGTCTTCCAACATGCTTGGCGCGAAATTGCGAAACGCTACCGTATAGGGGGGACGTCCGAAATGGTTCCCGGCTTCTTTCCACTCGATGACGCATGGCTTTATTCGCCGACCCTGTGGTCGATACCATTATCGAATATTATGGATGCGATTGCACTTATCGCTGTGCTCGGTGTACTTCCGCTAGGGAAACAGCACCAGGATTTGGAACATTCTACACTCAGGTTGCTTAACGTTCGAGAAGGAGTTGAGCCGACTGATCGAGCCCGTGAAGCCGGTTATCCTTCACCGTTCAAGGAAGAGACCGTTAGAAAATCTGTCTTTGCCATCGCCGATTTTCTTGCGCTCTGACGGTCGCCATGATTAAGATTATTCTTGCATCTCACAATGTCTCCAAACTTGCCGAGTTCCGCTCTCTGGCAAGAGGTTACCCGGTTAATATTCTCGGTTTACAGGATATCTGCTTTCAACAGGATATAGAGGAAACGGGCAGAACGTTCGATGAAAATGCGTTGATTAAGGCGCAAGCCGTGCATCGTGTCGTTAATGACGTTGTGATGGCGGATGATTCCGGCTTATGTGTTGACGTACTCGACGGAGCACCGGGGATCATGTCCGCTCGTTACGGCGGACTTGGAAAGGGTGACGATGACAAAAATGCCCAACTTCTTGCTACACTTGAACAGCTAGGCGACGTTGACCGCGCTGCCTCTTTTCATTGCTCGTTGGCGGTTATGTTCCCGGATGGGAGTCGTGAGATCTTTCACGGCACATGTTGCGGCACCATAGCATCGGAACCTAGAGGGACGAACGGTTTTGGTTACGACCCCGTCTTCATTCCCAAAGGTGAAGAGCGCACGCTGGCTGAAATGAGCGAGGAAGAAAAGCATGCTCTCAGTCATCGCGGTGAGGCTGTTAGAGCATTCCTGAGTTCGTTCTGCAGTGACGCCGCAGATGATGAGGGCAGTCGGACATTCGAACGATCCGGTCCATCGCATAAGTGAAGGGAGACGAACAATGGTCAAATCAAAGACTACTGCTGAAGAATTTTATCTCGTTCGTGCTGATGTTTTACCCGAGGTGTTTCTTAAGGTTATGGAGGTTAAACGTCTTCTCGACTTCAAGCTTGTCTCGTCCGTCAATGAAGCGGTCAAGCGCGTCGGATTGAGCAGAAGCGCCTACTATAAATATAGAAAGGCAATTCGATCGACATCTTCTGGAACAGAAGGAGAAATGGTCACTTTGCTTATCGTAGTTGAGGATCTTGCTCGTTCGCTTGCGCGCTGTCTCGATGTTTTGTTGGAGGCTAATGCGACGCTTATGACTTTTCATCAAAGCATGCCTGTGAGCGGTCTCATTCATTTGTTGGTGACTTTTCGAGCTGACAAAATGAATATTTCCACGGAACGTCTCATTCAAATCATGGAGCAGACACGCGGAGTCCAAAGTGTTCAGCTGCTGACTTCGCCAGGATGACAAGGTTCCGATTCTTCCTGATTTTGCTTTTGGGATATGTCTCACATGAGATGGCGCAGGTGACTTTAGATATGATACATTTACAGTTAGCGCCGCATTGGGCAGATGCCTTTTAACATAACTTCAAAATACGGTAACTACAATAAGTGTCGTCGAGTCCCCTGTTCTGGATACGACACACGAGAGGATAATAACGACTTGCAGATCGTCATAGAAGCACTTAAAATCGAAAAAGTCGCGCGTCACAGACGCGTGCGCATGTGGTTTTTGCTCTTGTTTACCATCGCGGCGGCAACTTATCTTACTATGCCGAAAAACACGAACGTTATCGTGTACCGTGAACAGCTTTTACAATTTTTGCTCACGCGGGAGTATTTTCCTTTTCCTCCGAGGGAGTTTTTCGACGCGATCATTCGTGAGGCATTCCTGATTGCTGTCAGTCTGTATTTTCTGCTTCTATACGCCGTCAGCTGGGTCGATTCACAAATGTCGAAGACTACTGCTCGTTTGTTTTTCGGCGATAAACTGCAGACTGAATCAGTCGAATCTCTTGAAGAAGACCGACCGGCATCAAGGCTAAAGGGACATCATTATTTCAAATTCCTGACGCTTGCGATTGCTACTGTCGTACCGTATCTCCTTTCCGTTCCGTTGTTGAAAATCCCGCTCTATATTTTTCTGTCAACGTTCTCGATGACGATCCTCATCATCGTGTATGAAGATAAAAAGATTCCCGAAGCGATGGAAGCCAGTTACGTCATGACTAGAGGCATAAGATTTTTTATATTTGTCTCTTTCATGTTTTTAAATGCCATTCTCTCGATTGTCAGCAGTGTGCTCCAGATGGTCTTTTCGAGCAGCACTTGGTCGGCAAGTCTCATTAACGCATTTTTCTATGCGTTAAAAACGCTTGCTTACGGACGTTTGATCGCCATGTTGTATCGCGCGATTACAACGGGTGACTTAAAAAATGACGTGCGCAAAATTTAGATCGGACGGTTTGTGATGACGTTGGAAGAACTTAAATCAACTGTTGATCAGAGTTTTGAATTGCTTGAGCCGCTCAGTCTTTCGTTAAGGCTTGAACAGGATGCTGAAGAACGCGAGAGATTGACGAAGGAGACGGGGGAGGCGACATTTTGGTCTGATCCGAAGAGAGCATCAGTTGTTCAGAAACGTATTACACACCTTACAAAAAAGAGCAAGCGTTTTACTGACTTGACTTCTCAGCTTGAAGATTTGTCGGTTCTGCTCGAGTTGGCGGAAGAGGAAAAGGATAGTGCTGTCCTTTCAGAGGTCGGAGAAGGCATGAAAAAATGGACGCACGATTACGAAATTTTGCGCCTTGAGACATTGCTGACCGGCGAGCATGACTCATTGAATGCGATCGTGTCGTTGCATGCCGGGGCGGGAGGCACTGAGGCGCAGGACTGGACGAGCATGTTGCTTCGCATGTACACACGCTGGTCGGAAAGCCACGAATTCGAAGTCTCCGTTCTCGACTATATCGATGGTGATGAGGCGGGGATCAAATCGGTTACATTGCGTATTGCCGGTGACAATGCATACGGCTATTTGAGGAGTGAGCATGGCATTCATCGCCTCGTGCGTATTTCGCCCTTTGATTCTTCCGGTCGTCGTCATACGTCTTTTGCCTCCTGTGAGGTATTGCCGGAACTCGATGATACGATTGAAATCAATATCGTTCCCGATGATCTTAAAATCGACACGTTTCGCGCATCGGGTGCCGGAGGACAGCACGTCAATAAGACGAGCTCCGCTGTCAGGATTACGCATTTGCCGACTGGGATTGTCGTCACATGTCAGAATGAGCGTTCTCAGCTCCAGAACAAGGAGACGGCGATGGGCATGTTGAAATCACGACTTTTCCATCTCGCGCAACAGCAACAACTGGATCGTATTGAGGATATCAAGGGAGAGGTTTCCGATATCGCCTGGGGGAGTCAGATCCGCTCCTACGTTTTCTGCCCTTACACCATGGTCAAGGATCACCGGACTGAGTATGAGACGGGTGACGTAGATGGCGTAATGGATGGCGATCTCGATGACTTTATTAATGCATGGCTCATCATCGATGCGCAACACCGCGAGTCGCAACGCGAGATCGAGCTAAAACCCGATGGTGAGACGAGCCAAACATGATTGACTTTGAAGGGAAGCACATAGGTCTTTACGGCGGGACATTCGACCCGTTTCACAATGCTCATCGACAGCTTATTGTAAGCGCTCTTGAACAATTGCCCCTCGACGTTGTCCTCGTGATGCCACTGGGACAAGCTCCACATAAGAATAGGCGTATCAGCTTGGCAGCCCATCGCTTTGAAATGGCGAGGCTGGGGGTTGACGGTCTGTCCCGCGTCGTTGTTTCAGACGATGAGATACGAACGCCTGGAGTTGACTATACGTATGAGACGGTTTTGCGGTTAAAAGAGCGTCACTTCCCCGCTGAAATAACGGTTCTGGCAGGCTCGGACGTCCTTCTAAGTATCGATTCGTGGTATCGCGTGAAAGATTTGATGGGTGAAATTTCACTCGCGGTCGTAAGACGCGGGGATGCCGATATAAAGATATTGGAGAGCAAGGCAAAAGAAACCGCTGCCCGCTACGGTGCGAAAATCGTCTTCTTCGATATGCCTCCATCGACGTTGGCATCGAGCGATCTGCGCCGTATTCACGAGAACCGAGGCGAATTGCGCGGCAAGTGTCCCGATGCCGTTGCTTCGTTCATTGAGCGACATCGCCTCTATTTGTTATCGCCCGTATACTCCATGGTCGATGACGATGATTGGGAGCGACTTGTCGCCCTCGAGGGATGGAATTGGCGCTTCATTACCCAAGAGCGAAGAGTACATTCCGCTTCCGTCGCGCAATACGCAGGAAAGTTGGCGAATTTATACGATGTGGATATATGGAAAGCGATAGCGGCGGGTCTCCTTCACGATATGGCGAAGGAATTCCCGCTTGAGGAACAGAGAGAGCTTGCGCGTGAATATCTGAACGATGAGACATTATTTATGACTCTTTCAGATGATCTGCTTCACGGTCCTGCAGCGGCGGAGTTCATCTCGAAGACGTGCGGAAAACCTGATATGGAATTTCTCGATGCGATCGCCTTTCATTCGACGGGACGCTGCGGCATGAGTGTATTGGGACAGATTCTTTTTCTCGCGGATAAGATTGCATTTGATCGAGTATTCCGCCGTCTTGATGCAATACGTTCATTAGCTGAGAGCGGGAAGCTCGACGATGCCATGAAGCTCTGTCTTGAAGAAATTTTTACCGCGCTTGAACGTTCAGGTGTTGAGGCGAATTCATTGAGTCTTGATGCATATAGAACGTATGCGGGAGGCGCAACAGTTGAGATGTAGTCGCCACTTTAGTCGTGGTATAGTTGAACAAAGAAAGGAATCAACAGTTTCGCTATTATTTGATGGACGGCGACAGGAATGTCGCTAAGCTTAATCTTACAATGGCGAGACGGCAGGAGGTTTAATTGAAAGAAATTGATGAACTGAAGCGCAATGGCTCCGCGATGGAAAAGTCACCTGATAGCGAGCACATTGAAAAAATGAAACTTGAAGAGATTGACCGCCTAGCTTCTGTCGCTGTAGACGCTTTGGAAGAGAAAAAAGCGGTTGATGTCGAAGTGTTGAAAGTTACAACGAAAACGACGCTTGCTGATATTTTTGTTGTGGCGACGGGGACTTCGAATACGCATATCAAAACGCTTGCCGACTTTGTCGAAGAGAAGCTGAAAGAGATTCACAACATTACTCCTCATCACATCGAGGGACTCGATGCGCGTAACTGGGTGCTTCTTGATTACGGCGATTTGGTTGTTCATCTGATGCTTGAAGAGGACCGAATGTTCTACAATCTCGAGAGCCTATGGAGATTGGGTACGCAACGTCCTTAACGATTTTTTTGAATGAGACATCGAAATGCTCTGCTCTGTACCCGGTTTTACAGTGCAACGTCCTTAACGATTTTTTTGAATGTGACGTCGAAATTCTCTGCTCTGTACCCTGTTTTACAACGCAACATCCTAAACGATTTTTTTGAATGAGACTAGCGTCGCTTTTATGACATACAAGCATGTTGAAACACATAGAACTTTCGATGCGTCTTTTTTTCGTCGATTTGTCACCCTGCGCCATGATTTTGCAGACGACTTCGAACATAACTCTATGTATCTTTCTTTACGATGAAGATGGCTTGGAGGATTTAACATGCGTAAAGACAGCCATCGGATTCGACAAATGGAAAAACGCGGGAGAGCGAAGCGAGGTCCGATCGTATTTTTTGTCGCAGTCATCGTAATTTCCGCCTCCATTCTTGTGATCACGGCGAGGCGACCATCAGGAGCGGGTTTTACGATTACGACCAATCTCTCGAGTATCGAGACGACTCAGCCTGATCCATCACATTTCATCTCAACGATTCAGAAGATTCCTGTCCACATTGACGGCGAAATTGAACATCCCGGCGTCTATCACGTAGAGGAAGGAACACTTCTTGTTGAGCTCGTTGAAGCTGCCGGCGGTTTTACTGACGAAGCCGATCGATCACCTTTCAATCTAGCGATGCGCCTAACGGCTCATATGAAAATATTCGTCCCTCGTCTCGGTGATCCGTCGGATCAAGAACCGGTTCAGGGTTATACGTCCGCGCAGAAAGGTGATCGTAAAATCGACTTAAACAGAGCGACGCGTGAGGAGCTGGAGACGTTGCCGGGTATCGGACCGGCAACTGCCGACGCCATCATCTCGTTTCGCGATGCAAACGGAGCATTCGGCAAGATTGAAGACTTGATGCTCGTTCCCGGCATAAAGGAAGGTCGTTTCGCACGACTGAAAGATCATCTCACTGTCTCTTCACCATAGTTCTTCAGCTGTTCTTCATTCCTCACTCTCTCTGCACTCTCTCTGCTCTTCGCTGCACTCTTCGCCATAGTCGACAGGCGACTTCTTGACATTTCACGATATTCAAAGTAGAATCTCAAAGGCGTCGGGGTGTGGCTCAGGTGGTAGAGCGCTTGGTTCGGGACCAAGAGGTCGCAAGTTCAAGTCTTGTCACTCCGACCATATTTATGAGGTGCGTTTAGCACCTCATTTTTGTTTGTTTTTGTCCATTTCTTGCTTAGCGTGAGATGGCTCTATCTATGCTAAACTTATTGAAAATGAAATAGATTATTCGGAGGTCGCTATGAGTTATTGCGATGAAGTATTTCGTGCGAATTGTCGCGATATTCTCGAAAACGGATTTAGCGATGAACATCAAGAGGTGCGCCCTCGTTGGGAAGATGGGACGCCTGCGCATACGTTGAAGAGGTTCGGTATTGTCAACCGTTACGATTTGGGCGAGGAATTTCCCATTATGACACTGCGCAGGATGTACTATAAAAGTGCGATTGACGAGATCTTATGGATTTGGCAAAAAAAGTCGAATCGCGTGAGCGAGCTAAATTCAGGTATCTGGGACCAATGGTGTCTTGAGGACGGTACGATTGGCAAAGCCTACGGTTACCAGTTGGCGCAGAAATACCGCTTCCCAGAGGGGGAATTTGATCAGGTCGATCGCGTACTCTATGAGCTGAAACACAATCCGAATTCGCGCCGTATGATGACGAATCTCTATAATTTCGCGGATTTGCAGGACATGGCGCTTTACCCCTGCGCATACAGCATGACGTTCAACGTGACGGGCAACCTCTTGAACGGGATTCTCAATCAACGTTCCAACGACGTGCTCGTCGCCAACAACTGGAATGTTGTCCAGTACTCCATATTGCTCGTCATGTTCGCGCAAGTATCTAACCTAGTGCCGGGTGAACTCATTCACGTCATTGCCGATGCGCACATCTACGATCGCCACATCCCGATTGTCAGAGAATTGATTGAACGACCTGCCTATAAAGCGCCGAAACTCATTGTAGATCCCGATATTAAGAATTTTTATGATTTCACCGTATCAAGCTTTAAGTTCGAGGAATACGAATACGGACCTACGATCAGAAATATTCCTGTTGCCACTTAGGGCGGAGGAGAACTATCCATAGCAAGTTTGAGAAAGCTGTTAGTTATGACTTTACAGGTAGGGTAGGTGAATAAAAATGATTGCAGTTGTCGCTTGTGATGCAAAGTGGGGGATCGGATGCGATGGGAAGCTTCAACAGCGCGTCAGTGCCGACCTGCGCCGATTTAAGGCGATGACGTGGGGGAAAGTCGTAATTTACGGTCGCAATACGCTCGATACGTTCCCCGGCGGAAAGCCGCTGCCCGGTCGGCGTAATATTGTTCTGAGGACACGCAAGGAGAGTAGTCTGGACCATTGCGAATATGTCGGAAGTATCGATGAACTCATGCAGCGTCTGAGGTTGTTGAAGCGTGAAGGTTATGACGATGACGATTTTGTCGTGATCGGCGGGGCGATCGTCTATAGACAATTACTGCCCTATTGCGATGCCGTCCACGTTACGCAGTTTGCAGAAGCGTACGAAGCTGACTGTTACTTTCCCGACTTGGATGCGTCTCCCGAATGGTATCTCGATTCATACGGTCAATGGTTAGAGGAGAAGGGAATTCGTTTTCGCTACAAGGTCTACCGGAGACATGCGATTGCATAAACATATATGTTAAAGCCGTCCGGCATAGAATGAACGATTTAATCGCCGCAACATGTATGGTGTGATAATCGTTTAAGAGACGAGAGGTGGCATACGATGGCGATGAATGTAAATCGAACAATACAACTTGAAAAGTGTTTTCTTAAAGACGCCGCGCGATACCGTGCGCTGGCGGACACAGGATGTTCTCCTCTCTCAATCCGAGCGTGGCGGGATAAACTGGCAAATCTCGCTCAGAAAGGATCTGAAGTTTATTTTGCCGTGTGCGAAGGTATCGATCTCGGGTATGTTTTGGTGACCAATCCGTTCGAGTTAACAGTTTGGAATATTGTTTATCTTTCTGACTCATTGTTTAGCGAAATGCCTGCCGCGTGTGAAGTGTCACACGATGGAACGGCTGATCGAGCTGAGCCACCAACAAGCGACATGCTTGCCGCGCGTGAAGTATCACGACAACTCTTTCGGATGGATCACAAGCTGTACAGAACGGATGTTTACTACTCCAAGCAACGAAAACGGCAGGAGCGGGGAGATGATACCGCACGTACCATGGAGTGTTCTGATGACTTGTTGCTTTTTACGGGTGAGTTGGAACACAGCGTATTTTTTTCTCCTGAGTTAGATGACAGACAGGTGGCGTTTATATCGTGGGATTTCGGTTATATTGCCGTCATTACGAATAATCGGAGAGATAAAATCGAATCGATTGAATTTGTACGAGGTCATATCGCTGAATACGATGTGTTTATCAGGAAGGCGGCTTATTTTAACGGTCTTGTCGATAATGAAGGATCGGTAATCCCGAATATTTGCCTTGAGCCGACGGATCATGAACCCGATATACTTGTTAAGGCGCGCCAAGAACTTGCGAGGTACCTGCATCATGCCCATGAACCGGAGATTGAGTATGATTTTCCGCACGGTACACCGTTTCAACAAAGTGTCTGGAAAGAGGTGACAAAAATACCGCTCGGATCGATTAAGACGTATTCAGATTTAGCGCTTCTAGTGGAACCTGATCGGAAGAAGGCAGGACGTCTGGCGCGGGCTGTCGGTCAAGCGCTCAGTGTGAATCCGCTACCTATCTTGATCCCATGTCACCGTGTGATCGGCGCTAATCGCAATCTAGTCGGTTTTGCCGGTGGTGTTGATATTAAGGAGTATTTGCTTCAGATGGAATTATGGAAAGTAGGTTTAAAGGATTAGAGGCGATAGTCGCTCCTCCATGATAGAATATGTCAAACAGAATAGGCAACGTGCCAGATTAAACTGGACGACCCGCGATTCTCACTGTCCAAGTTACTTTGGCATTCAGCTGGCGATGATTGTGGATGATTGTGTACGGCAGTCTCCTTGACTTTATTCTGACCCCTTGATAGAATCAACGAGATGTTTTCGAAGAGCTTATGGTGGAATTAGCTCAGCTGGTTAGAGTGCCAGGTTGTGGCCCTGGAGGTCGTGGGTTCGAGTCCCATATTCCACCCCATGCTCTTCGTCATCTCGTTGGGGTGTAGCCAAGTGGTAAGGCACGGGACTTTGACTCCCGCATTCGCAGGTTCAAATCCTGCCATCCCAGCCATACGATCCGCTAGCTCAGACGGTAGAGCACCTGACTTTTAATCAGGGGGTCTGGGGTTCGATCCCCCAGCGGATCACCAGTGTATAACCCCTGTGGCTGTTAGTTTACAGGGGTTATTTTTTGAATTCAGTATTGATCATTTTTTTGGAATATAGATGACACACCTTTATAGCGCTTCTATGAGACGTCGTCTATTATGATTCAACTGTCCTTGATATAGTGGACGAGGAATTGACTAAGCGCTTTTGTTTTGTTTGTTGATCCGGTGTTATGCTGTATGATATGAAAATGAAGGGAGTCAAAGAGGATGACGGAGGAAAAAGATGACGGATAAGGCTTGTCGTTTAGTAGACGAATCCATCGCTGGTAAGCCGGTTGACGTCGTGCTTGACGAAGACATACCGCTTCGAGGCAAACGTGTTCTGCTCGCTCCGTTAAAGTCGGAGGATATGGTTGCTATTGCGCCGTTTTTTGCCGACTCCAACGCTTTGTTTCATTATCTTCCCGATAAATTGATGCCGCGCAACGATGAGCAGCTTCGTGTCCTCATGGAGGATTGGAATGACGGAGAGCGGAATCTCGTTTTCGCCTGCAGGTATGACGGGAAGACGATTGGCATTGTCTCAATATCTGACATCGACTTTGTCTCAGGTAATGGTGAATTGGGTGTGATGATTTCAGATGTCAATGTGCGCGGTATGGGACTTGCAACAGAAGCATGCATACTCATGCTTGATTACGCTTTTGGTGAGCTTAGACTCCATCGCGTGACCGTGCGCGTTGCACCGGACAATGAACCATCGCTTCAACTATTTCGCAAACTCGGTTTTATCCAAGAAGGGCGTATGCGTGAAGTGATGAGGAGAAGGGACTGCTATTGCGATCTTCTTTTATTCGGACTTTTAGAGGATGAGTACAGAATAGTCCGAGAAGAACACCATTAAGCGTGCTAGAATGATTTTGGTTTCATCGACCGCCATACTGATATTAATTCAACTAGAAGGGGCGTACACCGCGTATCATGATACGCTCGACACTCACAGCTCATTTAGCGGATATCGACCGTCAAGAATTGACGTTGCAGATTAACGACCGTGATATTGGATTGTTGGCATCACAGCATCAGCGCTATTATGTGATGTCCGGAAATCGTCGCGTCCAAATGATAGCCGGCTTATTGACGCATCGTGACGACCCTGCCTCGGTCTCGTCGACGCGGGCTCTGCTCCGACTGTGGTTGATGACTTTTAGAGATTTACAGATCAATGGTTTGGCTCGCTTTCCGCAATGTGTTCAGTCGCGCGATCTCGACGCTGACTTTATTCTTATGATGGATGCGCATCGCGTTCTAATCTGGAGTCACCGAGACCAGGGCGTTTATCTTCTTCGCGGAAATCGTCTTTATCGCCAACAGCCGACGTACCCTCCGCAGCAAGAAGCGTTGCTCTCGCTTGGTATTCCTCTTGATTTCTACGCTTTTAGACCCAGCGAGGGCGATGATCTATTGATCATCGATCCTTCTTTCATCGACCTCTTCGATTGTGCCGATCTTGAGTCGATGTTTATGGATATCCGTCAAGTCAATGTTGCGATGACGGAGCTGATGCGATTGGCGTCGAACTACGGGTATCTGTCTGATAAAACATGGTTTTCCGCACAGATTCAAAAGCTTGAGCCTGAGCCTGAAGCCCTTAGTGCTGACTTCAGAGGGCGAGCAGCCGGTCGACGGACGCGAGGGGGCGGTGCCGACCAATGGTTTCGCATGATTAGGTGGTCCAAGGTAGTACCGTTAATTGATGGCAACGTGCTTGTTTTGCCACCTGAACTCGAGCAATACAGGATGCGATCAGAGGTTCAAACTTATGAGGAACTAGACCTGCCGAAACCGCCCCGGTTTACGACGCATTCAGGACGTCAAGGCGTATACGGTCCTGACAAAGTAGACATCATTGAATCGGATACACGATCGCGTTCCCGTCGTTCGAAGGATGAGATTGCCGAGACGTACGGTCGTAAAGTAACGTGGCTTGACCGTGTTAAGGATTGGAATTTCGGCGGTTTTCGCAATCGCATCGCCGGTGCAAATCGTCGACTAATGAATCTAATTCCGTCGTCACGAGGACTTTCCATTCTTGCGTACTTTGTCATTCTACTCATTATCCTAGTCATTCTCGTGGCGATTTTCGTTTCGATGCGGGGGGGGAGCGGCGATTCTGATTCAAATCAAAGCGAAATGCCGAAAGTATCAACTGTTGACACTAGTGATCAACCGCAGATCGATTTTGAGATCGATGTGGAGGTGCGTGCGAGCAGCTTGCGCATCGTTGCGGCACCAAATAGCGACGTTCTGGTGGCAACCGTCGGTCGTGGTGAGCACGTTGTCCAGTTGACGTATCCGAAAGACGGTTGGGTTATGATCAGGACAGCTGATGATCGCGTTGGCTTTGTGCCGGAATCGCTTTTGTTATCGCCTGAAGCTGGCGACTAGGAATTCTTCTGTATTCTCATCTGATTGAACTGCTCAATTGAACTTGATTGATTGAGCTAATTGAACTGATCTATCTGTCCTTATCTGTCTGTCTGTCTGTCTGTCCTTATCTGTCCGTTTGCGCTGACCGCTCGCTTTCAGTTGCTTTAATTCGCATTTTACAAAAGTCAATACCTGTTGTATCATATCTAAGGTTTCCGGAATTCTGCGGGTGTAGTTTAGTGGCAGAACATCAGCCTTCCAAGCTGACCGTGAGAGTTCGATTCTCTTCACCCGCTCCATACTTCCGGAAACTGTTTTATGGGCATATAGCTCAGTTGGATAGAGCAACAGCCTTCTAAGCTGTCGGTCGTAGGTTCGAGTCCTACTATGCTCGCCATTTAGGCGCTACTGGAACCATTAAGTAGCGCCTTCGTTCATGTAGACATCTCATTTTTAGAGTCGTCCTTTTATAGCTGGTCTTTCATGTCACACAATCGAGCTGTAAGCTCCCTGTCACCGGACGACAAGAGCGACTCTCCGGACGACAAGAGCGACACCTTCCCACATGAGCACCGCTTACATGCCACCACGCGCACACCCCTAGCACAATTTTTCAGTATGAATTGAATAATTGTACAGCGAATGTACGTGACGGTCAGTCTTTCCCCTCTATTCCTTGGATTAGAGAACCAATTTCCTTCTACGTATCGCAATAATTCAAAGCAAGTTGAAAAACTGCACTTGGGAAGGTGCGCCGTATGGTCGATCTGTCACTTTTAGTCCACATTAGTAAGCCAACCTTCTCCCTCGTTCCGCAGTTTTCCGAAGCAAATTGATAAATTGTACAGGGAGGGGTGTGAGTTGAGGTGGAGGTGTGATGGAAAATGTGCACTTCAGGTGTAATTTATTGTTTTGGGGCGTTTGTACGCTGTCGCTCCGCAGTTCTGGTTGAATACTCTGATGAAAAGGAGAATTCGTGGCGTGCTGAATAAGCTCTGAGCTTGTGATGGTGCTTCTCAGCTACGGAGCTACAGGAAACTTGCTGTTCGATGTGGGGTGTGGACTTGGGACAGGAGGCACTCAAGGCGCCCGCGTTAAGACTAAGGGGCAGTTGGGGTGTCGGATGAGACGATTCCAGGCGGCGAGGTAGATTCTATACGCTGTGCGGACACCGGAATGCCAAGGGACCTCGTAGCTGTGGATTTTGCGGAAACGTGAGCGAATGCTGTGCCCTTTTCTGAGAAGCAGATCACGTAGTGCGACAAAACTCTCGAAAAACTTTCTCGCACGGATGTAAATGCGTTTACCTATCCATCGAGAGAGCTGGCGTGCTAAGTTGCGAAAGGCTTTCAGGTTGTTGAGTTGAGAGTAGCCTACTGATACAACTCGGTAGCCTTCGGATTCCAGGTGGGCGGCTCGTTCACGGTCTCTTGCTAAGGCTGAAGTACCGGTATGATGCTCTTCACTGTCGTATTCGATGTCGAGTTTGCATGAGGGAACGTAGAGGTCGGCGTAGTAGGTTTTGTTCCCACCTTCCAAAGAGATTCTTTCGTTGAGAACGATCTCGCTGAAGCCGCATCCGCCGAGAGCGTTGGGCAAACGCAGGAACATGTAGAGAATCGATTCCATCGGGGAGCGCGAGTTGTTCTCGAGATAACGAATAGCCCGGAGGGCTTTTCGGCGTCCCCGGTGCCCTCGCAGCTCATTCGCGCAGGCTTTCAGTTCTTCGACGGTGCATCGGGGGCGATCGCCTTCGCGGTATGAGCAGATTTGGAGACCGAGATAGATTAACTCATGGATGCTGTACTCCAGAGCGACTTGCAGGAAGACTAGAGGGAGGGCACACGCACGTCCATCTACATATTTCTCTGTACCGAGGATGCTGCAGGTGTGTATTTTAGCTCGATCGGGACGGTAGACGGGTTTGTTGGTGAAGATGACATACTCTTCGGGGAAGATCATGTCGGGCGGCTCGATTTTGCCTCGGATTGCCGGCACATCCCAGTAGTCGAGCGCGGATTTCCCGCAGAGATATTTTTCGACATACCCGCTCATGCAAGATATCCTAGTCTCTCAAGAAATCCAAATTTTTTGATGTAATCGCCCATGATCAATGTCACATTATTTCCGGCGTAATCGTACAATGTTCGAAGTCCACGATTATTGACGAAATCGCGCATATATGAAGACTAAAGAGCAATTCGAGACAATTGTGAGGAAGTTTTTGTCTTCTGCACACGGCGGCAGTCAATTTGTCGATTTTGGAGGAGGTCTCGATAAATGATCGTACCCAAATTATAAATACGACGTTTTGAATCGTCACGATCAAAAAGTGGTTAATAAAACGTTTCACTAATCATGAGTATGAGGTGAGGTATCAGATGTTCTGAATTATAAGGCTATTCAAAGTTATTATAAGAGTGAATCATGGAATCGAAATTCTCATTTGAGTGGAGGTGAGCAGATGTTATTCATATGTTATCCCAAGTGTTCAACATGTCAGAAAGCAAAGAAGTGGTTGGATGAGCAAAATATACAATATGTGGAACGTCATATAGCAGAAGACAACCCTTCCTATGATGAACTGAAGGCATGGTATCGGAAGAGCGGGCTTTCGCTAAGGAAGTTTTTCAATACGAGCGGTATGCTTTACAGGGAAATGCAACTTAAGAGCAAGTTACCTGAAATGAGCGAAGAATCTCAATTGAAGCTCCTTGCCACGAACGGAATGCTCGTAAAACGTCCGCTTGTCGTAAAGGGCGATGTCGTACTACTAGGTTTCAAAGAGGCAGAGTGGAACGAAAAATTGATTTGAGACTGTCTGCTATGCTAAACAATAATTCTTCGTTAAAGTCGCTGGGAAGCAATAATTCAGCGGGGAAATGTCACATTCGAAAGTCGCTCGTTCCGGTTGCTGTTTGCTTGTGTCTTGTGATTGTTTTGATTGTACTTTTGGCGAATCATCAACTGAGTAAATTTTCGGCGTCTGATGATGGTTGTGGTGATGGTGTTGCCGTTGTCGCAACAGGAAGACCAGGCGATTTTTGTGCGATGAACAAGAAGGATGGTGAAGGCTACGTAAGCGCGAATAAAGCAACGGCGACCGATACACCGTTCTTGGATCGCTTGTTGGGCGAAGGCTATGTAAGCGCGAATACAGCGAACACGGATTTTCCCGTTAACGATGCCGCGGATCCAGGCAACGAGAACAAAAGTAGAATTATTTGGCGTTTCCCTTGCGATGTCTACGATTGCGCGGACGCCAATCACTCGTATCTAAGGATTTTCAAAATCGTCACATAGGTCGAAAATGTGTTCTGGAGATGACAATGCTTGCCCGAGAAAAGGGAATGAAAGCGGTAAAAGCTAAGATATACTCGATTATCCTTCAGAGCCGAAATAAGTTTCAAGATATCGGATTTATACAGACTGACGAAGAATGGTTTGAGTATCCAATTGTAGTTTGATAGTGCGCCCAAAGGTCATCTCCTACAGTGTTTTCGTAGCTTGACGAGTCTTCTTTTCCGTGTGAAAATTGTATTAGAAAGGGAAGTTCTTTTATGGCTCAAGTGTACGATAATACCAGCATTTCACAACTTAAAGGAGCTGATCGCGTCCGACTCCGCCCAAGCGTTATCTTTGGTTCTGACGACCTTCGTGGAGCGCAACAATCATTCTTTGAAATTCTCTCAAATTCGATCGATGAAGCGCGCGAGGGGCACGGTCACGTGATCACGGTGACGCGTTTTAAGGACGATTCCATCGAAGTGATTGACCGCGGGAGAGGTATTCCGCTCGACTTCAACCCGAATGAGAATCGTTACAACTGGGAACTCGTTTATTGTGAGCTGTATGCCGGCGGAAAATACAAGACTAATCTCGGGGAGAATTACGAGTATAGTCTCGGTTTGAATGGACTCGGTGCCTGTGCGACGCAGTATGCGTCGAAGTGGTTTGACGTCGCGGTCACGCGCGACGGATTCAAGTATGAGCTCCATTTTGAGAAAGGCGTCAATATCGGCGGTCTCAAGAAGACGCCGATTGACTCTAAAAAGACGGGGACAATTCAACACTGGATGCCAGACGATGAAGTCTTTACAGATATCGTGATTCCTGGCGAGTACTTCCGCACGACGTTAAAGCAACAAGCTGTCGTTAACAAGGGTGTGACGTTCGAGTTTATCGATGAAAAGGACGGAACGAAAGAAGAGTTTTGTTACCCCGAGGGTATTCTCGGGATGGTTAGAGAAATGAACGTCGACGGTCTGACGCAGCCTTTTCTTTTCAGTGGTGAAGGCGTCGGTCGGGACCGCAATGATCGCGAAGATTACACGACGAAGTGCGATGTCGCCTTTGCGTTTAATAACCACCAGGCGGAAATTTTTTACTACCACAACTCCTCTTGGCTTGAATATGGAGGTTCGCCTGACCGTGCCGTTCGATCGGCTTTTGTCTCCGCTTTCGATTCATTTCTGAAGGAGGAAGGCAAATATCGCGCAAATGAAGCGAAAATTACATTCGGCGATATTGAGGAAAGTTTGCTTCTGATGTCAAGCTCTTTCTCGACGGTAACAAGTTACGAAAACCAGACGAAGCGCTCGATCAATAACCGCTTCATTCAACGGTTCATGACGGACATGATCCGCGAGCATCTGACTGTTTGGTTTATCGAGCGGCGCGAAGACGCGCTCCGTGCCGCCGACCAGGTGCTTCTCAATCGCAGGAGCCGTGAGAAGGCCGAAAAGACACGTCTTACGGTGAAACGCGATCTGATGCAAGAGATTGACATGTCGAATCGCGTGCGTTTGTTTGTCGATTGTCGATCACAGGACATAAACGAACGCGAGCTCTATATTGTGGAAGGCAATTCAGCGCTTGGTTCCGTCAAAATGGCACGCAATGCCGATTTTCAGGCGGTGATTCCTGTGAGAGGTAAGATCTTGAACTGCCTCAAAGCCGATTACAACGCTATTTTTAAGAATGACATCATCATGGATCTGATCAAAATATTGGGATGCGGCGTGGAACTTCCGAAGAAATTCAGTAAAGCTGCCGCTCCCTTCGATATCGATCGCCTGCGCTGGAACAAGGTGGTCATTTGTACTGACGGCGATGTCGACGGTTTTCAGATTAGGACGCTGATTTTGGCGATGTTTTACAAACTTACGCCTGAGCTCATTCGCCAAGGCAAGATTTTTATCGCGGAATCGCCACTCTATGAGATCGGACATCGTACGAAGCGCCTTGAGAGGACGTATTTTGCGTACTCCGATCAGGAGAAAAATGAGATCATAGCGTCGCTCGGAGAGGGCAATGTCCATGTTCAACGTTCGAAAGGACTCGGCGAGAACGAGCCGGAGATGATGTGGAACACGACGATGAATCCGGAGACGAGACGACTGATCGCTGTCATGCCTGAGTCTGAGGAAGTGATGAGCGGTACATTTAATCTACTGCTAGGCGATGATGTTCCTGGACGGCGCGCGTATATCGAGGAGTCGGGACATCTTTACATGGATATGTTGGACGTCGGATAAAGTGAAGTGCAATTGGCGGCGCGCGGACTTCGCGACCTTTACATGGATATGCTGGACTTCGGATAAAGTGAAGCCTTGATGTCCTGTGACTCCACTTGGCAATGACAATTCATCGATCGTAATCTGGTCGAGTACGTAGAATATAAGGAGCGGACGAGTTGATGACATCCGGTAAGCCTGAAGAAAATATAGATAGTAACGATAACGTTACCGCCATTGAGCAACCTATTTCCGAGACTCTGTACGAGAACTTTATGCCTTATGCAATGAGCGTCATCGTATCGCGTGCGATTCCCGAGATCGACGGCTTTAAGCCAGCTCACCGCAAACTCTTGTATACGATGTATCTGATGAACTTGATGTCGGGTCCGCGTGCGAAGTCTGCCGATGTCGTTGGTCAGACGATGAAGCTGAATCCTCACGGCGATCAGACGATTTACGAGACGATGGTTCGTTTGACAAGGGGTAACAAGTCACTCTTACATCCTTGGATTGATTCTAAAGGGAATTTCGGTGATGTGACATCGCGCGATATGCAGTACGCCGCCTCACGCTATACGGAAGTCAGGCTTGAACCGTCGTGTGAAACGCTTTTTAGCGGCTTGTCAAAAGACGCTGTCGATTTTGTCGATAATTATTCGGGAACGATGAAGGAGCCTGTCTTGCTTCCTGCCATGTTCCCGACGATTCTCGTCAATAACAACCAAGGGATTGCTGTCGGCATGGCAAGCAACATTTGCTCTTTCAATTTGAAAGAGATCTGCGAGACGACAATCGCTCTCATACGAGATCCTGAGGCAGATCTACTTGAGACGCTGCCGGCTCCCGACTTTTCAACGGGCGGTTATCTCATCTACGATGCAGACGAAATGCGCGAAATCTACAGGACAGGACGTGGATCATTCCAATTGCGTGGCGCCGCGGATATCAATCGCAAGGAGAAGATCATCGAAATTCGTGAGATTCCCTACACGACGACGATCGAGGCGATCATCGACGACATCACAGATGCAGTCAAAAAAAACAAGCTCAGAGATGTCGTTAACGTTCGTGATGAGACGGATTTGAACGGGCTTTGTATCAGTGTCGAATACAAATCGACAGCCGATCCGGACATTCTGCTGCATCAACTCTTTACGCAGACATCGCTCCAGAGCTCTTTCTCTTGCAATTTCAATGTCCTGATCGATAATCGCCCGAGGTTGCTCGGTGTTAGAGAGATTCTGAATGAATGGATCGAATGGCGCTGTGAATGCATCAGGCGTGAGGCGATCTATGACATAGGAAAGAAAGGGGAACGCCTGCATCTTCTGCGCGGTCTTGAGAGAATTCTTCTCGATATCGACAAGGCGATCGCTGTCATTCGTCTTACGGAGACGGAGAAGGAAGTTGTTCCACGTCTGATGAATGCATTTGATATTGATGAGATACAAGCAGAATACGTCGCGGAGATCAAGCTCCGACACCTGAACCGCGAATACATCTTGAAGCGTATCGGGGATATCGAGACTCTTGAGCGCGAGATCGCTGAGCTGGAACGTCTCGTCAGAGGAAAAGGTCGCTTGCGCGATAAGATTATCCGACAGCTCAAGGAAATATCGAATAAATACGGTCGTGAACGAAAGACGCGCCTCATCGCACCGGAAGAAATTGATGTCCCTGAAGAAGAGGATCTCGTTCCCGATTACAATACGCGACTATTCCTGTCTGAGCAGGGGTACGTGAAGAAAATCGCACTTACTTCGTTGCGAGGGAACTTTGAAATTCGCGTCAAGGAAGACGACCGCATTATTCAGGAGATTGAGTCTACCAACCGCGAGGAGATCATATTCTTTACCGACAAGGCGCAAGTATACAAAATGATGGCGTGGGAGTTGGAAGATTGCAGACCATCCCAGCTCGGTGAGTTTACCCCTAATCTCCTTGACTTGGATGATGGTGAGCGTGTTATCTATATCCATTCTACGACGGAACCTTTCAAGGGCGAATTCCTCTTCGTGTTTGAAAACGGCAAAGGTGTTCGCGTCGACGCCTCTCATTACGAGACGATACAACGCCGGCGAAAGCTGCTCAACGCTTATGATGCGTCTTCGCCAATCGTTGGCGTGCGCTACATACCTGAAGGCGAAAGACCTTCGTTCGCCGTGCGGTCGAAGAAAAATAAGCTTCTTTACTTCGAATCGAATCTTGTAGTCAAGAAGGCGACAAGAACGGCACAGGGGGCGTCAATTCTCAGAACGAGAAATCAAAATGACGCTCTTGTGGAACTGTATTCCGCGGATGAGCTGTCATTCATACGTGATCTCGACTATTACAGGATTGCGAAAATACCGACTGCCGGTCGCTACATCCGGGAGGAATCGATCGAAGAGCGTCAGCTCTCTTTAGCTGATACGGTTCTTTGAGATGCCTTTCGTAGAACCGATAAGAAAGAGAAGATTGCCACGGCGTTTTCCGATCTTCGTATTCATCGCGGTTGTCGCGTTGCTGTTGATCGTCCTTATTGTCGTGAAAGCAACGCGTCCTAATTTACCTTTTCACCTTTCGGACTACGAGAAAGCATTGCGGAAGAGCGACGATTCGCGAATCTATGATATATACAACGAAACGCGCTTGAAACGATCGGAGCTCAGTGGTCGCTCACACAGCAAAAGGATACGATCGCTTCTCAAAGAGGCGGACGAACTGACCGAGCGCATCGAATCCGATATAAAACAACGTTCGGAAGAACTTCTTACTCGCGCTTTTCATGGTGAGTTGCTTTCTAACGAGGACCTCATACGCATTGAACTTGACGCCGCAATCGCCGGCGCCGCCATGACGAACTACATAGAGGATAGGACACATCTGTATCTCTTCGGAGAAATAGAAGAGAACGTTTACCTCTCATTTATGGGTCAGGTAGCGCGCGTCCCCATCTTTTCGCAAGAGTACAGTCAAGTGCTTGAAAAGACCGATTCTCTCCGACAGGTCAGGGAAAATCTTGAAAGTGCGAATAACGCGGCGAGAGAGTACGCCTATTACAGTGAGGCTGAGAGTCTTCGCAAGCTGTTGATGACTCAAGAAGCGAAGGATATTGATCATGTATTGAAGTACCTTGAGGAGAGAATGGCAAAAGCGCGTCAATCGTATTACGACGAGCAGATGCCTTTAATTCGCACGGATGTCGAACAATACAGAACTTACGATGCATTGCTCAAAATAAAAAAAATGGACGGTTGGTTTCCAGAAGATACGGAATTGCGTCATTTTGAAGAGATCTGTGCGGAAAAAACTCCCGCTGAGATTCGTTACTGGAATGGTCCTGTCGAGCATATTGCGATTAAGCCGCTCATTGCCGATCATGATCGGGCGTTCGACGGCGATCGCTTTGCGGCATCTGCCGACCGCGACCTTCTATTAATTACTGAATTGCAACTCATTCTGGAAAGTTTGCATGATCGCGACTATGTTCTTGTTGATGGACGATCGTTTGTTTCCGACGATGGTCGCGCACGATCTGTTCCGTGCCCGGAAGGCAAAAAACCTCTTTGTCTCGTGCTTGACGATTTTTTCTCATCCGAGGCAAGAGTGGAAAGCGGCATTGCCGCCCGTCTCGACCTTGACAAAGAAGGGAGAATCGTCGGAGTCGTTCGAGATCGCGATGGAACGGAGCGCGCGGACAGACTTTTTTCCGCGATTGGCGTCGTAGAGGACTTTATTGAAGTTCACCCCGATTTTTCTTTCAATGGTGCGACAGGGACGATATCGGTCGTTGCGATGAATGGGCTGTTCGGTTATCCCTTGACAGAGGAGCAGGATCGCCATTGGCGCGATGATGCAAGCGATTGCGGTTTCGAAACACTGCGAGACGTAGAAACCGATTTTGACGTGAACCGAGCAAAAGTTAAAGCCTTACTTTTGATGCTTGCATCGCGAAATTGGAGAATTGCGAACGGATCTTACTCGCGTTTGGCAATGGATCGCGCATCTTTGCAATCGATCGCTGACGATATCGCAAAGGTTGAAGCATCAGTCGTGCCCATAACAGGAAAGCTGAATATATTGCACCATCCGTTCGGAATTCATGTCGAATTCGACAATGAGAAGACAGCTCTGTTGGCAGAGAGCGGGTACTCCGTATTAAGCGGTTATGGAACGTCGATCTACAGCAAACAAGCGAAAGGCTACATTTATGTCTCTAAGACGCTCCTGTCGGGACGGGCGCTACGCAACCCGCGCGAGAGCGGGGTTAAAAGGTTTTTTAATGCCGGAGATGTTATTGATCGCGTCAACAGACCGTAGGTATTGCTATTCACCCGACGTTCCTATGGTTTCATCGGGAGCGAAGGTTCATTCTCAAAAAACTCACGATACAAGGCGGAAACGGCACGCTGTTTCTCATAATGTCTCATGAGAAACAACATGCTGATCTCAAAATAGTCAAGCACGACCATCTCAACGCTAATCTGTTCCTTTGCCATTGCCGTAGTGGCACGTGCCATAACGCCGACCGTATCGCGGATGCCCTCTCCGACAAGCATAATGATCGATAGCTGTCGTACGACGGTAACCTGAGTGAGATCGAGTTCACGTTCGAGTCTCTGGCGAAGCGCGAGTTCGATTTCCAACGGGAACTGTTCTTCCCTTACCACAATGCTGACGGAATCGATTCCGGTCGGAACATGATGAACATTGATCCCTAGCTCTGCGAAAATAGCGAGGATTCGGCTGAGTATACCAATTTCCTGATTGATTAGAATGCGCCTCATATTGACGGAACAGAAATTGTCTGCAGCCGCAATGCCTGTAATAATACGGTCTATGTGCGTTCGTTCAGCGATGATACGTGTGCCGGGTGAAGAGGGGTCATTCGCGTTGCGTATATGGATAGGGATATTCAGTCTCATCACGGGCTCAAGTGCTTCATGATGAATGATGGAAAAGCCTATATAGGCAAGCTCGCGCATTTCACGGTAGCTCATCTCGGTGAGGGGTACGGCATCTTCGATAAGTTCTGGGTTGACGGCGAGAACGCTATCGCGATCGGTCCAATTCTCATAAAGCCTTGCATGAACGGCCGCCGCAAGAACGGCACCCGTAATGTCCGATCCTCCGCGCGAGAAAGTGATCGTATCGCCTTCCGGTGTCACGCCGAAAAAGCCGGGGAATACGATGATTTCATCGGTCAGAGCTAGGGGTGCGAGATTATCGTATGTTTCCGGAAGAATCTCCGTAACTCCTGCGCGGTAGATAAGCTTTAGCCCCGCTTGGCGCGGATCGATATAGCGGGCGCGATGCCCTTCCTTTTGAAGATATGCTGCGATAAGTCGCGCCGATGACACTTCGCCCATAGCAATGAGAGCGTCACGTGTCGACCGACGTTGCGGATCGAGTTGTGAAACTAAGCGATCAATTTCGAGAGATAATTCAGTCGCAATGGTTTCGGACAATCCGAGACCTCTCGCGATGTCGTGAAGGCGTTCCGCAATCAAGCGACGATCCTCAAGACCATCACGTCCTGATTCACTTTCCTTAATAATTGATAACAAGACATCGGTAACCTTTCGGTCAGGAAAAACATTATTACGGACTCCGGGTGCCGAGACGACCATTATCCTTCTATCAGGATTTTCCAATACAAGATCGCACGCCCGTTTAATTTGTGACGCATCTGAGAGCGATGAACCGCCAAATTTACATACGATCATGACACTCTCCTTTCAAATCATCCCAGTGTGAGCGTCCCCCCAACTTAATGAGAATTGATTCGAGCAGCCTCTTTATGCGCACGGTGAATAACTCTTTAGGCGAACGTTTTGCTGTGAGGACGACGGGGATTCCTGCGCGCCTGGCAGACCATACGTCTGTAAGTAGCTGATCTCCGATCACTAGAGCGTTTTCACGCGGACAGCCGCGTTGAGCCAGATCACGGCAAATACTGTCAATACCCGGTTTTCTGGCATGTGCGATGAAGGAGATGCCAAGCGAATCGGCATAGGAGCGTGCACGTTCAATACCGGCATTTGAAACGATCACGGGGCATAGACCTGCACTTTTAATACGCTCGATGACTTTCTTAGCGAAGGTGTCTGCCGTCGTTGAACCATGCAAGGCGATCGTGTTATCAATATCGACAAGGACGATGCGAAACCCCTGTGTAGCCAATGCTTCAAAATCAATTACCGCCGGAGTGGAAACAATCCGATCAGGGAAAAATCGAACGCGTATCCACTCTGAAAGTCCACGACTCTTTTTGATCTTGTGTTGTTTCATTTGCGTAACTACCTATGTATCTTTACAATCATGTCGCCTAAAGTTCATCATGTTCCGACTCATACATACTCTACCATTTAGCGAATAAAATACCATATATAGTTTGAAGACGATACCGATGTATACGATGTGAATGTTTAACAGTTGCCCGCGCACGCTCTTTCCCGTAAAATAGCGATAACATCGTATGCATAAACTGCTGAACGCTGGAGGTTTATATGATTAGTGCGGGAGATTTTCGAAATGGAACAACCTTTGTTATGGATGGACAACCTTGTCAGGTCGTTGAGTTTCAGCACGTAAAACCGGGAAAAGGTTCCGCTTTTGTCCGCGTCAAATATAAAAATCTACAAACGGGAAGCGTAGTTCAATCTAGCTTTAACCCATCTGATAAATACCCGCTTGCTTCTTTAAGTATCCGCGATATGTCGTATATCTACGCAGACGGCGAGCTGTACTTTTTTATGGATCAGGAGACATACGAACAGATCCCGATCGGAAAAGATAGACTTGAGCATGCGTTGCCTTTTATGAAAGAGGGAATGTCCGCACGTATCCAGTCGTGGGAAAATGAAATACTGAGCGTCGAGCTTCCCAATATAGTTGAACTTGAGATTGTTGACTGTGAGCCGGCAGTCCGCGGTGATACGGCACAGAGCGCAACAAAGAATGCAACGCTTGAAACGGGTGCTGTCATCCGCGTACCACTTTTTATTAGTCAGAACGAAGTGGTAAGGATTGACACGCGTACGGGAGCGTATTTGGAGCGTGCCTGATGCTGGAGGGTGAGAGCCGACAATTTTCGATTAAAGGTGAACGGACGATGTCGCAGGGCTTCATCGCCCAATACGCGGCGGAAGCGGCTCTTCACACTGAGGGTGTAAGTGCGCTGAGCAAAGGTGCGATTACAACTCTCAAGGAGGCGTTCGGTCTGGAGCAGCAAGGTCAAGGCGTGCGTGTTTCTTTTCGCGGAGAAGCTTCCGATGATGTGATCATTACTGTGTATCTCGATGTTTTATTTGGATATGTCATGCCTGAAGTGGCTTGGTCCGTTCAAGAGCGCGTCAAACGGGATGTTGAGAGGTATACGGGACTCAATGTCGATGCCGTGAACGTTCACGTCATGCGCGTCATCGAAAGCGAAGATGCCGGCAATATTGAGATCGGCAAACTAATTAATCCGGAGGAATATCTATGAATCGTTGGGTTCGCTTCATCCTGATCGTTTTTTCTTTTGTGCTGGCTGTCATATTTCTCGTAACGATTTTGATGATGGCGAGTAAGGATATTTTGTCGGGCGTTGTTTCGATGATCCTGAATATTGCGCAAAGGCAATCGAGCAGAACAGTTGCGCTTGTTATAGGTTTTGCGGGGTTTATTATTTCGACTATCACGTTAATTGTATCCGTCATGACTGGGCGACTCGCTAAGACGCGTATTCGTTCAAATGAGATCGGGCATATTGAAATCGGTGTTGAAGCGATTGAGAACATTGCCTTAAATGCCGCAAAAATTTCGCAGTCCGGTGTCAAAACGGCGAAAGCGCGCGTTTCTCCGAGTAGAGGCGGGGCGTTGTCCGTAAAATTGATTGTGCAAGCATTTCCCGATGTAGAGATTCCGATGATGATGGCGCGCGTACAGGAACGCGTCAAAAAGGATATTGAGAAATATACGGGCATTGAAGTTGGCGACGTCCAAGTGCGCGTGAGTAAGGTTGAGGCCATTTCACCTCGCGTGGAGCGATAATGTCTTATGAATAAGCACGATTCTCAACGCCGACAGGTGCGCGAAGAGCGACAACGACTTTCTCCCGGTTTGATCGGATTTTTAGTCGGTTTGAGCGTTGCCCTGCTTTGGGTCCTGTTCGGGTTTTGGAGATTGCTTTTTATATTAGCTCTATCTGGGGCAGGTTATTACATTGGCGTTCGTTACTTTCGCGATCGCGATGCCTTCAAAAAGTTGATTGATAAGATTTTTCCGCCGGGCATGTTTCGCTAGTAGGGAACGGTTGTTATGAGCCGACACAGCGTACGCGAAAAATCCATCATGCTCCTTTATCAAATCGAAGTCCGCGATGGCAACGTTCATAAACTCAAGGAGATTTTTCTTTCTCAATACCCAATTGAAAATTCGGATGACCGTGCATATTTTGACTTTCTTGTTGACGGTGTTATTGAGAATAAAGAAACGATAGACGACATCATTGCGAAATATCTTCGCGGTTGGACTTTGGATCGACAATCATTACTTGATCTTGCTATTCTCCGAGTTGCCGTTCTGGAACTTCTTTTCGATACGAGAGTACCTGTTGAAATTGCCATCTCTGAGGCAGTGATATTGGCAAACCGTTACGGCGACGATAATTCGCGACCTTTTATTAACGCTGTTCTTGGAAGTATTGAAAAAAATGAATGTACTCGCGTTGAGCCAAATGTGAATCCGTTGAATGCGTGCAGTGAGCGCGCCGGATACTTGAATGACTGCGAGGAATCATAATGTCAAGTGTTTATTCGGTAGCGGAGCTGAACCGTGCAGTCAACGAGACGCTGACCAGGGACCCTCTATTGGCGAAGGTTCAAGTCAGGGGAGAGATTTCAGGACTAAAAAAATACCCTTCAGGTCATACATATTTCACGTTGAAGGACAGCGAAGCGGCTGTAGACTGTGTGCTTTTCAGAGGAGCCGCAGGAAATATTCGTTTTGATCTTTTGGACGGCATGAGCGTCGTTCTGTTCGCGCGGCCTAATCTCTACGACAAGACTGGCAGATTTCAACTGATTGTCAGTGGTGCTCGCGAAGAAGGGATTGGCGATCTATACACGAGATTTATCAAGCTCAAGGAAAAGCTAGAGCGTGAAGGTTTATTTGCTGCAAGCAAGAAAAAGCCGATCCCGACAATGCCAAAACGCATTGTTGCCGTGACCTCCAGTGCCGGCGCCGTTATACGCGATATGATTCACGTGACACGCAGGCGTTTTCCCGGCATGAGCTTAATATTAATACCGGTCGCTGTCCAAGGAGCTGGCGCGGAGAATGAGATTGCAGCTGCGATTGCCACTGCCAATAGACTTCAATTGGGAGATGTCATCATTGTGGGGCGTGGTGGAGGATCACAGGAAGACTTACAGCCGTTCAATGAGGAAGTGACTGCGAGGGCAATCGCCGCTTCCGACATACCGGTCATTTCCGCCGTAGGTCATGAGACTGACTATACAATTGCCGATTTTGTCGCCGATCTTCGCGCGCCGACACCGTCCGCTGCAGCCGAGCTTGTTGTACCATTGAAAAATGCGCTCTACGAGAGGCTCGAACTGCTCTCATCTTCATTAGAGCAGGTCTTTGCTCAACGTTTAGAGCTTTCCGGCAGGCATCTAACCCACTTGGCAAATCGTCCTGTTCTTGTTAAGCCGACCGCTATCGTTGAGAGACACCAAGCGAGGCTTGCGCTTTATCATCAGCGTCTTGTCAATGTTTTTCCCAAGAGAATGACGGACGCTGATATGCGATATTCGCGACTGGAAGAGAAATTCCGTGCGGCGATTCAACGTATAGAATCAAATTGTGCATCTAAACTTGAGACGTTGACAAAAGCGCTTGAAACGCTTTCGCCGCTTGCTGTGCTCACGAGGGGTTATTCCGTAATCAGACATCCCACGGGCAATATGGTCATGTCGGCTTCATCTTTGAAGAAAGACGACATCGTCGATCTCGTATTTGCTGACGGTGAGGTGGACGCGCGGATTTTGTGTTCAGCAAGTGAATTGAGCAAAGGAACTTAAATTCACTCAAAGATTTCTGATGCTAAAGCGCATATGCTATGAAGAGATCATTCAGAAGGAGGAGAAAAATGACTGACTGCAAACTGCCTGAGAATTTGACTTACGAGGATGCCATCAAGAGGCTCGAGGAGATAGTCACAATACTTGAGCGAGGTGAAGGTTCTCTCGACCGCTCGATGGAATTATTCCGTGAAGGTATCGCGCTTTCCACTTTCTGTGCCGATAAGTTAAATGCGATGAGAGAAGAGATGCTCATTCTTGTCGATCAGTCGGGGCGTACGGAGCCATTCAACGATGAATAGCATTGATTATTATAAAGAACAGTACGAGCGCGATAGAGTATGTATTGAGGCGATACTCGATGAATGTCTCACGCCGCCTCGAGGATTCGAACAAAGTAAAGTTTGGCAGGCGGCTCGTTACAGCGCGTTAGGCGGAGGAAAACGGGTGCGCCCGATCCAGCTTCTTATGGCGTGTCGTATTTTTGGTGACGATATTCCGGATACTGCATATCGTTTCGCAACGGCAATCGAGATGATCCATTCGTATTCGCTTATCCACGACGATTTACCTTCGATGGACAATGATGATTATAGACGCGGGCAGCCGTCTTGCCACAAGGTTTTCGGCGAGGGAATCGCGATCTTGGCGGGCGACCTTCTCTTGAATCTCGCTTTCGAAACGATGCTCGATTCTATCGGAACAATGTGTTCGGAGGCGCACTGGCGAGCGATGCGCACTGTCGCCAGATCAGCTGGCGGTCGCGGAATGGTACTTGGGCAAGATCTCGATCTATCTATGGAGAATGATTGCTTTTCTTCCGTGACAATTGAAGATGTGGAGTCGATGGCGTTACTGAAGACGGGTTCTTTGATTGCCGGCGCCATTGAAACTGCCGGTCATCTATGCGGTGCGAGCGATGAAGATTTAAGAGATCTCAGGTGTGCAGGTCAGCATCTTGGGCTTGCATTCCAAATCAGAGATGATATTCTTGATGGCGTTGAGCTAAGCAATCATTTCGGAAAAACTAGGCATAAAGATGAGCGCGACGGCAAGAAGACTTTTGTTACGGTTGCCGGACGAGAAAAAGCGATTGCTTTATTGTCGGAGCATACGGATGCCGCCATGGACGCATTCCAGCGACTGGAGCATCGAGGCAAAGAGGTAGGTGTTTTGAAGGAATTGACGCGCCGTCTAATGGAAAGGACATATTAACCTTGAACAATTATAGGTTGCTCTCTTCAATCGACGGACCTTCTGCGATACGTAACCTGTCTTTCGACGAGAAAGAGCAGTTGGCACAGGAAGTACGTGATTATATCATAGAGATCGTTGCCGCTAACGGCGGTCATCTCGCACCGAATCTAGGTGTCGTCGAATTAACTATTTCATTGCTTTCTTCGTTGAATCTCCCCGAGGATTCCGTTGTTTTCGATGTGGGGCATCAATGCTACGCATGGAAGATTCTCACGGATCGGCGCGACGAGTTTCGTTCTCTGCGGAGGAAAGGAGGTCTATCCGGTTTTCCGAAACGCGAGGAGAGTCCCTATGATTCGTTCAACACGGGGCACAGCAGCACGTCGATTTCTGCCGCGCTCGGGATTGCACGTGCCAAGCGGGTGAAAGGAGATGATAGTCGCACGGTCGCACTGATCGGAGATGGATCCATCGGCGGAGGCATGGCATTTGAGGCGCTATCGGATGCAGGACAGTCCGGCGAAAATCTTCTCGTCATTTTAAACGACAACCAGATGTGTATCGATCACGTCGTCGGCGGCTTGGCGCATCATTTCGAGCAGCTGCGCACTTCGCAGCGCTATATCCGATTGAAGACGACGTGGGAGGTGAGACTCGACCGCATCCCTTTGATCGGCAAGCCGATTATTAAACTTCTCGCAGCTGTCAAGAGAAATCTTAGATTGTGGAGACGACAGGGCGGAGGCATCTTCGAACAATTGGGTTTTCGATATTATGGACCGATCGACGGACATGATTTAAAAGATCTGGATCGTCACCTGCAAGCTTTAAGGCTGGTTCGCGGTCCCGTTCTACTGCATGTCATGACGGTGAAGGGGAAAGGATATACGTTTGCGGAAGATGCTCCTGCTGACTATCACGGCGTCGCGCCGTTCGATTTGGTTAACGGCAAATCAGCAGCTGGTGACGGGAAGAAAACATTTTCCCGCGTTTTCGGCGAGACAATGATCGAGCTTGCGGAGATCGATCAGGATGTCGTTGCCGTAACTGCTGCCATGATGCAGGGAACCGGTCTGCAAACATTCTCAGAAAAATTCCCCGACCGACTATTTGACGTCGGAATAGCAGAACAACATGCCGTGACGATGGCGGCAGGTATGGCGATCGGAGGCTTAAAACCGTATGTAGCGATATATAGTACATTTATGCAACGAGCTCTCGATCAGTTGATTCACGATGTCTGTCTCCAAAATCTTCCCGTTGTTTTCGCACTAGACCGAGCGGGATGCGTAGGCGGTGACGGCGAGACGCATCAAGGAATTTTCGACCTCGCCATGACGCTTTCCTATCCGAATCTGAGCGTATTCGCTCCTGCGACAGCATCGGATTTACGCGCGATACTCTTGCTATCGCTGCATCATGACGGACCGATTTTGATTCGCTATCCTCACGACATCGCCGATACGCGCTGTCTCCTTCCTGATAGTTTTGACGTGCACGAAGATGGCTTGAGCGTACTCGTTCCGCTTCGCAGAATAGAAAAAGGCAATGATCTTACTGTGATATCACTAGGCGCTACAGTCCCGGATACAGGAAAAGCGGTTGAGCTTATCATGAATAATTCGAAGAAAAATGTATCGATCGACCTCTTTTCCTGTATTTCTGCAGTTCCTTTTGATTATTACAATATGTTAGAATCTATACAAAGGACGGGAAAATTATTCGTCGTCGAAGATGGTTGCGAACTGGGTGGTTTTGGTTCGAGGATTGTCTCAGAAGCGATGCGGTCTTCTGTAAAGGTGTCGGTAGATTTTGCCGGAGTCCGTAACCGGATAATAGGTCAGGCAACTAGAGCGGAGCTCCTCAGCGATGAGGGGCTCGACGTGGTAGGACTCGCGGAGCGTATGGCTCGTCTTATCGAATCATCACCCAAATCGGGATAGAGGCAGTATCCCGGCTTGAAAGGTTGTAATCGTGCGTATCGCACTGTACCCCAATTTATCAAGAGATCCCGGTTTCGTCGTCACGCGTCGGTTGATATCCTTTATTGCGGCTGCCGGCGCAACTGCTGTGATTGAAGATGGCATTGCACCTGAGCTGAAAGCGGAATGTCTATTTCGCGGATCGTACGAGTCGTGCGATTTGTTGATTTGTCTAGGCGGTGACGGTACTTTTTTAACAGCCGCGCATCATGAAAGCGCAAAAAATCTACCAATTACGGGTGTGAATCTAGGCAGTGTCGGCTTTTTACATGAAATTGATGTTGAGCGAATGGAGAGAGCAGTCAAACTTCTCGTCGACCGAGCGTATACGATTGAACAAAGAGCTTTGCTCGCATCATCTTGTTACGATACGGGCGGGCATCGTATTGTCTTCGAGGAGGCGCTTAATGATGTTATTCTCGCGCGGGGAAACATCGTAAAATCGATTGATGTAGGGCTTGAAATAGACGGTGAGCGCGTTGAAAATCTGCCTGGTGACGGCGTTATCATATCAACACCAACCGGTTCGACTGCATATTCTCTCTCGGCTGGGGGTCCTATTGTTCATCCGACGGCAGAGGTCATGCTGATTACACCAATTTGTCCACATACGTTACAGAACAGATCATATGTTATTGGTCTTAAATCGGAAATTACACTGCGTTTGATTTCCAATCAGGGTGGCGCTATCTTGTCAGTCGACGGTCGCGTCGGGTATGAGATGACGACAGGTTCGCGTGTAACTGTCAGCGTCTCTGACAGAAAGGTACAGTACATACGATTGTGGGAAGAGGATTTTTTCAAAACACTTCCTACAAAAATCCGCAAAAGGGGACTGAGCAGATGAAGAAAGTACCAAAAAAGCAACGTCAATCGCGCATAATACGCATTATCAACGATCAAAACATTGAAACGCAGGCAGATCTTGTTGAAGCACTTAAGGTTTCGGGTATCGTGGTGACTCAAGCAACAGTTTCACGAGATATCAAGGAGCTCGGTATCGTGAAAGTGATGACGGGAGAGGGTACACAGAAATACGTCACATTAAGTCATAGCGGCGAGGTTGCTGCCGGACGTATGCGCCGTGTATTTGCAGAAGCAGTCATTTCGGTCAATCGATCGAATGCCTTCGTAATCATGAAGACGCTACCAGGCATGGCGCAGGGCGCAGCATCCGCGCTCGACTCCATGTATCTCGACGAAATTATCGGAACACTCGCCGGCGATGATACGATCTTCGTTGCGACGTGCAATAGCGAGGTGGCGGAGAAGCTCAGAGCGAAACTCGTAGCGTTGTCGAGTACCGATAGTATGGAAGCGACGGAAAGCTAAACCTGATTGCCTTTATGATTCATCGCGTCGAGATCGATAATTTTGCGTTGGTGGAGCATACCGGGGTAAGTTTCGGTGCTGGATTAACTGTTCTGTCGGGTGAGACGGGAGCGGGCAAGTCGATCGTAGTCGATGCTTTGGAATTTGCTATCGGCGGTCGTAGCGATCGCTCGATGTTGCGAGCAGGAGCTGAGGAAGCAGTCGTATCGATCTTGTTTTCCGGACAAGATTTGGAACAAGAAGACGAGATTATCATCTCGCGTGGTTTGCGAGACAATAATAGAAGTTACGCCAAAATTAACGGTCATCTCGTCACCGTGAGCGAGCTTCGTTCGATAACGGAACCGCTCGTCGCAATTCACAGTCAAAGCGATCAACAGTCTATTTTTTCAGAAAGTGTCCATAAAGCATTATTGGATGCATTTGGAGGATCGTCTGTCGCTCGCGCGCTTGCAATCTACTTTTCTCAATACGAAGAATATAAATCCATCGAAAAACGCCTGTCTGAGCTTTTCCAGGATCCCGAAACGCGCGATCGTCGGCGCGGCATTCTGCGATATCAGGTTGAGGAGATCGAGAATGCGGAAGTTGTGCCCGGTGAAGAGGAGCAGCTGCTAAAGAAAATTCGTACAGTGTCTGCAGTCATCGAAATTGCAACGTATATCGGTCAGGCGATGAACGAACTGTCAGGCGATGACGAACATTCTGCTCAAGCTCAACTCAGCCGCGCGATTGCCAATATGCATGCCGCTTCAAAGCATAGCAATTATATGAAGGATGTTCTCGAACGAGCGGAATCACTGCGTCACGATCTGACGGAAATCGTAGTTGATTTAGAGCGTGTTTATGACAGACTCGATGTTCGCCCGGAGGAAATTGAACGAGCTAACACACGCTTAGCACAACTCAGGCGTTTGCAGGACAAATATGGGGATGATCTGAATGCCGTTATTGAATATGGACAAAAAGCGCGACGCGAGCTTGATCGCCTCGATCGAACGGAAGAAGAACTCGCTTTTCTGACTGATCGAAGGAATGAACTTCTTGCCGCTCTTCGACATTCGGCAGATCAGCTGCTAAGTATTAGAAATGACTGCGCTGCCAAGCTCTCAAAGTCAATCAATACTGAATTAACTGATCTCAATATGAAAAATGCATCCTTTGAAGTTTCAGTCGAAGCGTTGGATTTGAATGAGGATTGTGTGCCGTCCGATCCGCATGCGGTACGATTCAAAATCGCTCCTAATCCCGGCGAACCGCTTATGCCGCTGATTTCGATCATTTCCGGTGGTGAGGCGTCTCGCGTTCTGCTCGCAATTAAAACGGTACTGGCATCCGTTGATCATGTATCGACTTTAATTTTCGACGAGATTGATACAGGGATTAGTGGTAAGACAACGACGATGATCGCTCGCAAATTGATATCGATCGCTAAGCACTGTCAAGTCATTTGCGTCACGCATAGCGCCCAGATTGCCGCTGCAGCCGATCGACACCTTTTGATTGGCAAGTATGTCGAGGGCGGGCGCACGAGGACGACAGTTCAAGAGATTGACGGAGAGGATCGCGTCATGGAGGTGGCACGACTTCTCTCAGGGCGACCAAATGATGAGGCTTCTCGCTTATTGGCGTTGCGGCTGATTGAAGCTAAGAACGATCTTTGATTGTAGTCATTTTAAGCTCTATGATAATGTTAAGGGCGACTATCTGTGAGGGGACCAGCCGATTGGCGGGAGATAGATGATGAAACTTGTAAAAGAACATGACACGCTCGTCATAAACGGCGAGGATTTGACACTTGAAGACGTGCGGGAGGTTGCCGTTGATGGGCGCAAAATCGCTATTGCCGCCGAAGCCCGTGAGCGTATGGAGGCGTCGTATGCGCTCGTGGGTGAGATTTTGAGGAGCGGGGAGCCGATTTACGGCATTTCAACGGGGTTCGGCGAATTTAGCCGAGTATACCTCTCGTATGATCAGAATATCCAGTTACAACTTAATTTAATTAGAAGTCACGCATCGGGAACAGGAAAGCCATTTGACGAGAAAACGGTGCGCGCGATTATGTTGTTGCGTCTCAATGCGCTATGTGTCGGTTATTCAGGAATCAATCCCGACATTGCGGACTTACTTGTATCATTCCTCAACCTTGGTGTCACACCGATCATTCCCGAGCAGGGATCGCTCGGAGCATCAGGCGATCTAGCGAATCTTGCTCATATGTCGCTCGTGTTAGTCGGCGAGGGACGCGCGACGGTTGACGGCATCGAGATGGACGGGCGGGAAGCGTTAGCACGACGTAATTTGATTCCCGTCAGACTTTGCGGCAAAGACGGTTTGGCGCTCATTAACGGTACGGCAGTTATGCTCGGCGTCGGGACGCTGGCATATCTTGAAGCAGAAGACGTATTCTATGCTGCTAATGGTGCAGCAGCGCTGTCATTCGAAGCACTGCATGGTTTTAAGGGTGCTTACGATCGTCGGATACACGAATTGCGCAGAAAACAAGGACAAATTGAAGTAGCCTCTATGATGCGCGGACTTCTCGAAGGTTCGGATTATACCGACTCGCGTTTGAATGACGTTCAGGATGCCTATACGTTACGTTGCGTTCCGCAGGTTCACGGCGCTTCCCACGACGCGATGCGCTATGTCCGTGAGGTACTTCAGTCCGAAGCGAACGCCGTGACTGATAATCCGCTTGTATTTTCGGAGACGGGTGAAGTGATTTCCGGTGGCAATTTTCATGGTCAACCGCTTGCGCTGGCATTTGATTTTCTCGGTATCGCAGTGGCAGAACTCGCTAATATCAGTGAGCGCCGTACGGAGCGTCTTGTCAACCCGCAGTTATCGGGATTGCCTGCTTTTCTTGTCAAGAATGGCGGTGTTCAATCGGGATTCATGATTGCTCAATATGTTGCCGCATCTCTTGTTTCTGAAAATAAGGTTTTGGCGCATCCCGCAAGCGTTGATTCAATCCCGTCTTCAGCAAATAAAGAAGATCATGTCAGTATGGGCGCTTTCGCCGCACGTAAGGTAGGAACGATTGTTGCGAACACGAGACGCGTGATAGCGATTGAGCTTATGTGCGCGGCACAGGCGATCGATTTGCAGGAAAGGCGACAGCTGGGAAAGGGAACGAGACGCCTCTACGAACTCGTGCGACGGACGATTCCCTTTTTGAGCGAGGATCGTCCTTTATCGGGCGATATTGAAATGATTGCAGATTTAATTGCCGGCGGATATGTCAAGGATGCTTTGTATCTCTGATTTTTCCTGAGACAACAGAGTGACTTCCTGAGCCGAATAGTGTTAGAGTTATTAGTACGAATATCAAGACATTAGCAGAGGAGAAACAATGAAAGAATTCAAACACTTACCAATTTCAGATTATCTCGAGCAGGCGGCTTCCGACAGTCCGACGCCGGGTGGAGGAAGTGTCGCTTCCCTCGTCGGAGCGTTAGGGGCTGCGCTCGGTCAGATGGTTTACAATCTGACACATACAAAGAAATCATACTTAGAAAATGACGAGATGACAAAGGCTGCCGTGCGCTCCGATTTCAATGCGCTTGTGCGTCTGCAGACTGATTTGGCTGATCTTATTGATAAGGATATATTGGCTTTCAACAGTTTTATGGATGCGCTCTCTCTTCCAAAATCTACTGATGAGGAGAAAGCGATTCGTCGCAAGGCGATGGCCGATGCAACCGTCCTTGCAACACAATCACCTCTTGAAACGGCGACGAAATCGTTTGAAGTGCTTCAGCATCTCGGTTCGCTGTCGAGATATGGACACAAAAATTGTATATCCGATGCAGGAGTTGCCGCTTATCTTGCGCATGCCGCCTTAAAGTCGGCAGTTATGAATGTCCGAATCAACATTCCAGGATTGGACGATAAGGAATTTGCGGAAAGTGCTGAGCGTGCCTGCGTCGCGCTATTGGAGGATGCCGATAAATTGACGAAAGAGATCGAAGTGATCGTATACAGTCGACTTTAATATATACGTTCTTTTTATTGACAATTCTTACAAATAAATTTAGACTGACTCTATAATAAACGATCGTGCAAGTTATGTTTGAGCTTGCACGGTGCTTGATGCCTATCAATACTTTATCGTTTTCGAAACTTGAAAATTACATATGGAGGTGATTATTATCGATTGGCTAAGTTTAGCACTCGGTATCCTTGTCGGTGTCCTAATCGGTGTCGTTCCGACGGCACTGTTTTATCATAAAGGGTTTAGCAGGAAAAGCCGCGAATTACTGGAGTCAAGGAAAAAGGCAGAAGAGGAAGCTTCCAATCTCATTGGTGAAGCTGTCAAACAGGGAGAAGACAAAAAACGCGAGATTCTCCTTTCGACAAAGGAGGAGGTTCATAAGGCCAAACTAGAACTTGAGCGCGATGTGCGCGCAAAACGTCAGGAATTGACGAGAGAACGTCAAAGGATAGATCAGAAGGAAACAGTCCTCGATCGGCGCACGCAGAGCCTCGAGGACAGAGAATGTCTTTACACTGAGCGTGAAGAAGCTTTAACTCTTCGCGAATCCGCGCTCCAAGCGTTTGAGATCAAGAAACGCGAGGAGCTCGAACGTATCGCGAACCTCACGGTCGCTGAAGCGCGCTCTCTCGTTTTGGAAGAAGCGGAGCACGAATATAGGCGCGATATTGCCATCCTTTATAAAGAGATTGAAGAGGATGCGAGGTCGAGCGTAAATGCAAAAGCGCGCGAACTCGTCGTCAGTACAATTCAGCGCTATGCGCATGACTACGTCTCTGAGGCGACCGTCTCTGTCGTTTCGCTCCCTAATGAAGATATGAAGGGTCGAATTATCGGACGGGAAGGTCGTAATATTCGAACCATTGAGCAGTTGACAGGCGTTGACCTCATCATCGACGATACGCCTGAAGCGGTAATTTTGTCGAGTTTTGATCCTATCAGGCGTGAAGTCGCGCGATTAGCGATTGAGAGGCTCGTTCAGGATGGTCGTATCCACCCGACGCGCATCGAAGAGATGGTGAAAAAGGCGAACCGCGATATTGATAATTCGATACGTGAAGCAGGCGAGCAGGCCGTATTCGAAACAGGCGTTGTGGGTCTTCCATCTGAACTCGTCAAAATTCTCGGTCGACTCAAATATCGTACAAGCTACGGGCAGAATGTCTTACAACACTCGGTTGAGGTGTGCCATATCGCAGGCATGCTTGCAGCGGAGCTTGATCTTGACGTTATGAAAGCGAAACGCGCTGGACTTTTGCACGACATAGGAAAAGCCGTCGACTTTGAAATGGAAGGAACGCATGTCGAGCTCGGAAGTGAAATCGCTCGTCGTTACAAACTCGATTCGACTGTCATCAACAGCATTGAGTCGCATCATGATGATGTGGAACCACGTTCATTAGTCGCTAGTCTCGTGGCGGCAGCAGATGCCATTTCCGCTGCTCGTCCCGGTGCGCGAAGGGAGAATATCGAGACGTACATTAAGCGTATCGAGAAGCTGGAAGAACTTGCTCAGTCAGTTCCCGGCGTCGAAAAGAGTTATGCCGTACAGGCAGGTCGCGAAATCCGCGTCATGGTATTGCCGGACAGCGTCTCGGATGAAGAGATGCCGTTGCTCGTACATGAACTCTGCCAGACCATCGAGCGTGAACTGCACTATCCCGGTCAGATCAAGGTCAATATGATCCGGGAAAGCCGTTACAGCGATTACGCCAAATAGCGACATGCTTTTTGACCTTTTTTGCGGTCAAGACCATGTCATCGGCGTGTGGATGTCGGACTGAAAACGAAAGCAGGTTTATCGCAAAGCTCAAATAGAGTTTGCGATAGCCTGCTTTTTCTTTTCTCAAAATGGTACAGTGTGTTACGCTTAATCTAATGCCTGAATAGGAGAAAGTGTGAGTCTTTGAAAAGAGTTACGGCGATTTTGTTAAGTGTCTTATGCGTGGTGTCTCTTACATCGTGTGCGCCTGCCTCGAATGATGACGCGCTTTTAACGACGCCTGCGACAGACGATACTGCAATCGCCACGCTACCACCGCCTATCGGAGATGAGAGAATGACGGAGCTTCGCGTCGCCATTCGTTATGAAACGGATATGAATCCCCTCTACCCGAAACATTACGCGACGCGGTCGCTGCTTGCGCTCGTCTACGATACTCTCTTTCGAGTTGATCACGAGGGAAAGATTGTTCCCGATCTTGCCAAATCAATTACTTACGATGTTGCAACGATGACATACCGTATTCAGATCGATGATGGAAAGACATTTCATAGCGGAAAAAAGTTAACAGCACAGGATGTCAGAGCATCGTTGCTCAAGACAATCAGCATTATGACGGCAGATCTTAGTGATGAAGAACCAACCACGGATACAGAAAATGGCGAGACGGATACGGACCGATCGACAGTCAAAGATGAAGATAACAAACTAAGCATGTCATACGAAGATGGCGCGCAATTTCAGGCGTCTTCATTCTCTTTCATGACTTCCTTAATGAAGAAAGAATACCGTAACATCCGACAAGTCTCAACGGAGGGCTCGGATGTCATTCTCATTGAATTGCATAGACCCGATCCCCACGTCATCGGACTCCTCACATTCCCAATTATCTCGGAATCAGATGTCAATCTGCGTTCTAAAAATCCAATTACCGGTAGCGGGACGTGGCAAATCGTGTCAACGGAAAACGGTCGCCTTGTAACTCTCGAGCGAGTTGAGAAGGGTTCTGGAATCAGGAGGATTTCCGCCAAGGCTTTTGACGCAATCGACGGTGCTATGCAGGCTTTTGATGACGGTGAAATCGATGTACTCGTATTAGATTCCTCTGAGACATCGCTTTACGCCGACCGGACGAGAATTAGAAAACAGCGCATTGATTACCCTGGCTATGTTTCTCTCTACTTTCGAGACGACGGTCGTGATTCAGCCCTTTTATGGCGCGACTATATGATCCGTGAGATTCGCTCGGATTCAAAGGGAGACCAATTTGCTGCTCCCTTTGACCGAGCTCTTTTCCCTTTATTGCCTGGAGATTCCAGGCTTCAGAACGTCCCGATTCCTGCTTATGCAATCGGCGATCTCCCTGTGCTTGAACTTCCCGACGACGAGCCTGAGCCTACCGAGACGATAGATGACGCAGGTGCACCTACGCCTGTGAAGCCTGATACGCGTGAGCCCTTTGTTTTACTCGTTCCGGATGGTTTTACTCCGTATCGACTTGTAGAAAACATCGGGGCATGTGCGTCGCGCCTCGGCAGAAGATTTGTTCCCCAGTATGTTTCAGAAGAAGAATGGACGAATACGTTGAGTAATTATTCGTATGATGCCGCACTATTGATTGATACATCTCACATATTTTTGGATCCCGTCGATTATCTTGATGGTTTGCAGGATGCAGGACTATTTGATTGGACGGAGATTGTTGACGCCGAGGATGTATTTACGCTGAGAGAGGCACAACACCTTGTCTCTTTGCCTGAAGGTTCAAATCTTGAAAAGTTTTCAGAAATCACCTATGCTCAGACCGTTTCACGCGTTTTTTCTTCATTGCCTGTTCTCGGTCTTGCCATAACAGAGACAATGGTATTGTACGGAAATAATGTGGAGAACACGATGTCGGGCAGCTGGTACTCGCCCTATGAGAATGTTGAGGAGCTTGTTGTATGGAGACCGTGATCATATTAATTTTAGTTGCACTCGATCAATGGACGAAAGGTTTAGCGGAACGATTGATCGGGGAGACAGGTCATGTGACGGTAATCCCGCATTTCTTTGAATTGCGTCTCACATACAACAAAGGTGCAGCATGGAGTTTCTTGTCGGATCATTCATGGGGGGTTGCATTTCTGTCGATTGTATCAATTTGCATCATCGTATCGCTTCTCTACATTTTGAAACATACAACGGGGAAGCGTGCACGATGTGTCCTGATGCTCATCATTTCCGGAAGTGCCGGCAACTTAATCGATCGGTTGCGCGTAGGTGCCGTGGCAGATTTCCTGTCTTTTACGTTCGGCGATTACGCCTTTCCCACGTTCAATGTGGCTGACTCGCTTATCACGGTCGGTACGGTCTTACTCGTGATATTTATCATTTTTGATCGTTCATTTTTAAACGCGTTTCTCGACAATAAAATGTTAGGTCGTTGGCATAAGCATGTCGAAGGTGAGACAAGTGAACGCTCGAACGATCAGATCGATAGTGATGTACAGGATGTACCCGATGCAAGCGGGTCACGGGATACGATGGTTGAGTGATGATGAGACGTGAATCGTTCATTATTCAGGCGGGTCAGGGCGGTGTGAGACTCGACAAAGCGCTTGCAATAAGATTCCCATTCGTATCGAGAGAAAAATGGCAGGCTCGTATTAAAGCAGGGTTCGTCACTGTCAACGACAAAGAAGCCTTGCCATCTCGAAAGCTTCAACCGGGAGATCTAATCGTAGCGATCATGCCTGACGAGATCATTCAGGAGCAACCATTGCCCGAGTTGATTCCTATAACCGTCCTATATGAGGATGAGTGGTTTGCAATTGTTGAGAAAGATGCCGGCATTGTAGTTCATCCCAGCTTTGGTCACGAGAGTGGAACTCTCGTTAATGCGTTGCTATCTCGGTTTTCCGATCGGCTGTCTGAAGCCGGCGGCGCGTATCGCCCCGGAATTGTTCATCGTCTTGACAAAGGTACGTCCGGAATTCTAATCGTTACGCTTGATGATCAAGCACATGATCGTATTTCTCGTTCTTTTCGCGAGCGCAATGTGGAGCGATATTACGATGCTATCGTTTACGGAGTCCCTGATTCTGATCGTGCTATGATCGATTTGCCGATTGGGCGCGCTAAAGTAGAACGCATGAGAATGGAAATTCGGGCTGATGGCAAACCGTCACAGACATATTTTGAAGTGGTGGCAACGGATGGCGAGTATACCCATGTGAAATGTCGTCTGATTACGGGACGAACGCACCAGATACGCGTTCATCTTGCCTATATCGGTCATCCTGTCGTCGGTGATCTTCTTTACGGAGGACGCCGGTCGGGGAGTGATACGCATGGATACCAGCTTCTTCATGCTTCGCGTATTTCATTTGATCATCCGATCACTAAGAAGCGAATTGATGTGAATAGCCCGCTACCGGCTCGTTTCGAGCCCTTTCTTGAAAAATTTCGCGCGAATTCTGCCCAAGATTGCGGTTCATAGAGTATTCTGTTTTTATGAGAGACATGATATGGAAAAGAGTCATAGCAGTTTTTGCGGCCTTGCTGATCGGCATTGGTATTGCTTCTGCTGTGAAAGATTTGACAACGATGGCAGCGGGAGAAGATATCAGTGCCGACATCATACAGGCGCGCGAGGAACTCGCTTTTGAGGAGGCCAATTTCAGGTCATTAAGATCGCTGAATGACCGGTTAGAGGCTCGTAAAAAGCTTTTGCTCAATAGCTTGAGTGAACAAGGTGTCATGTCTGAGATAATTGCCGAGCACGCGAAGTTTGCCATGCTTGCCGGTCTTACTGACGTTAAAGGACCCGGAATCACGATCACATTGAATGATAAAACCGGCTATGATCCATTGAAAGATCCAATTGAATCTGTCATCCACGACAGTACAATCAATTATGTCATCAATTTACTTTGGTCGGGAGGAGCCCGAGCCATCTCATTTAACGATGTAAGGTTGACGGCCATTTCTGAAATCAATTGTGTTGGACCCACGATCTTGGCGTATGGTGTCAGACAGATGCCGCCGTATGTGATTTCTGCCATCGGACCAGTCGACAAGTTACTTGATGCCGTCCAAAGCGACTCATTTCTTGCCCGACTCTCTCAACCTGAAGTCGGTATTAGGATCAGCGTCTCCACTGATTCAGAGGTGATTCTTCCCTCATTTTTGAAATCGCGAGATTATTCACATTTTATGGACTTGCTCGAAACGCCTTAGGCAATGTTGTCTATCATTGGTATATGAGGGTATAGATATGAAGAACAAAAAATTCTACCAATACGGAACGATCCTTATCGTCTGCATTCTTGTCGGCGCTGTTATCGCATTGCTCATGAAAAATGTTAATGCTTTTGATACGGGGAGTAAGAGTTTGCAAGAATTGCAGAATCAAATAATCGAATACCAACGTAAGAATGAGGAACTGAATAACAGAAATGCACGTCTTTATGACTACATTCGTGAACTTGAGCGCGATGAAGGTGAGAGTTATCTTCTCGTTATGGAAGAAAGGGAGAAGTTTGCAACTTTTGCCGGTCTTAGAACAGTAAAGAATGACGGTGTTGTCATTACGCTATCGCCGATCGGCGATTACAATATTCAGGATGCCCTCGTTCGACAGTTTACGAATGAGCTATCAGCACTCGGAGCACAGGCAATCTCGATCAATAATGAGCGCAAAGTGACGACAACGGAGATCAGAACAAGTCGTGACAATATCATGATCAACGGTATCGCATTCGCTCGCTCTGAACCATTCGAAATAAAGGCGATCATCGATCCTTCCAAGATTGACAGTTTTGTAGTTCCTTATCTGCAATCGGTCAGTGAGAGTATCAAGAAACAGTTGGGCGAGGATTCGGTCGCCATCACCGTACGGCATGAAAAGGGCATCATCATTCCTGCGCTGAGTGAGGACAGGATAGGATATGCGATGGATCTGCTACAGCCAGTCGATTAGTGATTGTAACGATGATGATCACGAGAGGATGCCCGACAAGCTATAATAAAAGAACGATGGATAATAACGTGACAGTCTTTGAAAAACACCTCGAACTCGATCACCCTGATGAAGGATTAGCACTTCTGGGAACGTGCAACGGACATGCTGAAATAGTCGGAAAGTCGCTCAATGTGGCGGTGGAGACGACGGCGACCGGGATCGTTATACGCGGCGATAAGAATGCAGTTGAAACGGCTGAGCGAATTTATAAGCGTCTCCATGAGCTTTGCCGTTCAGGTTCCGCTCCTGTTACAGAGCAGCTCATCCGTTATCTTCTAGATGCCTTTTTAGAGGGGGAATTTGCGTGCGCAGAGAAATTTACGCCGAATATAATATGTGTCAATGCGAAAGGTCGTCCGATCCTGAGTAAAACGGTCGGACAACAACGTTATGTTGACGCGATAAGAACGCATGAATTGACATTTGCCATCGGACCTGCAGGAACGGGGAAGACTTATCTTGCCGTCGCTATGGCAGTCAAGGCTTTCAGGGCGCATGAGATATCTCGCATTATCCTGACGAGACCTGCAATCGAAGCCGGTGAGAACCTCGGTTTTCTACCGGGCGATTTGCAAAGCAAAGTCGATCCATACATGCGACCTCTCTATGACTCTCTGAACGACCTGATGGGGTTTGATGTTTACCAGCGCCATCTAGAACGAAACGAAATTGAAATTTCGCCGTTGGCGTACATGCGCGGTCGAACACTCGATGACGCTTTTATCATTCTCGATGAGGCGCAGAATACAACGCGCGAGCAGATGAAAATGTTTCTAACTCGTCTTGGATACAACGCGCGTGCTGTTGTGACAGGAGACGTTACACAGATTGACCTGCCACAACGTCGCAAGAGCGGACTTGCGGAGGCTGCAAAACTCCTCGGCTCTCTTGAAGGTGTGACGAGTATTCGTCTGACTGAGCGCGATGTCGTTCGGAATCCACTCGTACAGCGGATTATTCGCGCCTATGAGAAAGATGCTTCTCGCGTGAAGGATGACAGAAGGAGATCGGGATGATGAAAGGAACTGAGAAAAAAACACGTTTTGCCATCAATACTGTATTTGTGATTATTGCTGGGATAGCGATGATTGTCACTGTCTTCTTCGGGTCATCTCCTGAGCAATATGATCTGCAGATTGGAGACATCAGCTCCTATGATATCGCTGCACCGCTCGATTTTGCTGATAACGCCGAAACGATGAGACGTGCTCTTGAAGCGATGGCGCAGATCCCGAATGTCATGATTCGTTCTGATAAGCTTAGTAGTGCGTCTTCCGATTCTATGCGCCAGCTTATGCAACTCGTTCAGGAGAGGCGTGATGCTCTCTATAAAGAGCCTTATATTTCTGTTATTACGGATCCCGTGATGCCGCCTGATCCTGTCCAGCCACCTTCGCCCGATGATGATCGTACGCGTCGCCCTGATAATCATGAAATAGAGATCGCAGTTTCTTCGCTTATTTCGGCTGTTGATCAGTCACTCGGACTTATTTTGCCATCCGGCGATGCGGATATCTTGATCAGGATGGCTGAGGAAAGATTTCATAACCTGAAGGCAATTATCAACGCCGAAACGAATGCTATCACAGTTAAAACTCTCGATGATGCCAATTTACGCACTGTAATTGATGAGACGGTAACGCGTTTGGAAAACAGTATGGAGTATTACCGTGCTGACGCTCCTCTTGTCGGACGACTATTGGCGCTTGGCATTCGTCCAAACGTGGAATATAACGAGGAGGCGACTGAGAAAGCGCGTCAGGCTGCGTATGACAGAGTGATGAGCGATCCTGTCATGATCAATCGCGGGGCGCGTATTATCAGTCAAGGAGATGTGATCACGCCTGAAACAAGGTCGATGCTTGAGGAGCTGAATTTAATTGTCGGAACAAAGTTTGACTGGCGTCGTCTCGCCTCAATCACATTGCTCATGTTGCTTCTCAGTATGATCGCTTTTCTCTTTTTCAGACGCTATGCTTCTGAACTCCTCTATTCGACACCGCGAACAGTCATCGCACTATTGATTGCGATCTTGTTACCTCTCATAGTGTCGGCATATCTTGTGCGTGATTTGCCTCTCTCATCTCCAATCTATTTCGCGGCTGTAGTCGTTACGGCATATTTTGGCTTTCGTATGTCAATTTTTGTGACATCGCTTCTGATCGTCATGATTGCACCAATGACTTCATTCAACCCGTCGTTTGCGATTGTCGCTCTTACGGGATGTCTTGTCGCATCTCTCTTCACGAAGGGGACAAACCGACAGGACAATTACGCGCGCATCATCCTTGCGACATCACTGACGACTGCAGCAACGGCTTTCTTAGTCAGTTTCCTTCAGAAAGAGTCATGGGCTCTGATTACGAGCCACGTGACCCAGGCGGTCGTTTCCGGTGCTCTGTCCGTCATCATCGGGATTGGGATCATGCCGCTTTTCGAACTCATTTTCGATACGGTATCGCCACTTCGGTTAATTGAATTGTCGCAACCCGGACACCCACTATTGAAAAGACTTTTCGTTGAGGCTCCAGGCACATCGCAGCATGCGATGATGGTCGCCAATCTTGCCGATACGGCAGCGGAAGCGATCGGTGCCGACGCCATGATTGCTCGCGTAGGCGCTTACTTCCATGACGTGGGCAAGCTTGAGGCGCCGCTCATGTTCACTGAGAACCAGTCGGGAGAGAACCCTCACGACCAACTCACTCCTTTAGAGAGTGCACGCATCATTACGAGACACCCGGAAGACAGCATGGCGATTGGTAAAAAATATCGATTACCGATGCCGCTTTTACGGATTGCACAGGAACATCACGGGACAACGGTATTACAATATTTTTGGAATAAGGCTTGTCGGGAGGCGGAGGATAGGGGAGATGAACCACCGCCGATCGAATCATTCCGTTACAGGACTCCGTTGCCAAGCACGAGAGAGTCCGCGATCGTCATGCTGGCGGACTCTACCGAGGCTGCCATGCGCTCGGAAGGGGTTAAAACGCTTGAACAAGCGGAGCAACTTATTAAAAATATCTTCAAGGATAAGATTGATCAGGAACAGTTGGTTACTTCCGGGCTTTCCTTTGCTGATATTGAAACGATTATCCGGTCGTTCCTTCGTGTATACGCAGGACATTTTCACGAACGTGTACCATATCGTCAGCAAAAAGCCAACAAACCATCGCGCTTAACAGATCCTTCTTCAACAGGTAGCTCCGGAGATGTCGATCATCTGCCCGATAGAGTGACGAGATGATAAGTGTTCATTGCTACAACAGGCAACGTGTCTTTAGAAATCGCGACACTTATCCGATTATGACTGAAACAGCGGAACATGTGCTGTATCATTCACCTTCGATTCTGGGCTTATTGGAGGATGGGATCGGTGTATCCATTGATATCACGCTTGTTGGACCGCGCACAATGCGCCGGATCAATCGAGAGCAGAGGAGAATCGATGCGGAAACTGACGTTCTCTCATTTCCGAATCTCATGATGCATCGAGGCATCTTTCAGGAACATATCGAAGAGTGGCAAATCGTTGATTTCGACGGATCCGGTCGACGAACTCTCGATTTGGGCGAGCTCATAATTTCTCCCGGACGTGTTGCCTCGCAGGCTCAGGAATTAGGACACTCTTTTGACCGCGAGCTGCGTTTTCTTGTGATTCACGGCGTTTTACATCTACTAGGTTATGACCATGAAGAGGAGGACGACGAGCTCGAGATGATACGACTTCAAAAAAGTCTTCTGGCAGACCTTGACGAAATTCCCTGCGGTTTTGTCGCACTGGTCGGGCGCCCCAATGTCGGAAAGTCAACGCTACTTAACAAAATCGCCGGACGGACACTTGCGATCACGACGGCGAAACCTCAGACGACGCGTCATTCTATTCGATCAGTTTACTCGACGGACGACTGTCAGATTGCCTTTATCGATACGCCCGGTGTTCATCGTCCTAGGACAGGTCTCGGGAGGGCGATGATGAGATCGACCGTTAATTCTATTCATCAGGCGGATGTCGTCGTTTTGATGATCGATGCCTCTTGGCGTCCTGTAATCGGTGAAGCCGAGCGGCAGATTATTGAGCAGGCGCGTAAAGATAGCAAGCCGATTATTCTTGTGCTCAATAAGGTTGATGCAACGAGAAAAGAGAATGTGCTACCGCTTATTCAGGCGTATGAAAAAGCTTATCAACTTAATGCCTACATCCCCTTATCAGCTAAATACGGAGACGGCACAAATCGCCTCATCAATGAGATTACTCGTTTACTGCCGGTTCAGAGGCGAATTTTTTCAGAAGACGATGAAACGGATCAGACGGAACGAATCCTTGCCGGCGAGCTTATCAGGCGCGAGGTGCTTCTTCAGACTGATCAGGAAATTCCATACGGTGTAACTGTTTTGGTTGAGGTTTTTGAAGAGGTTGAGGGAAATCATGACCGATTTGTCGCCATTGATGCCGTCATCCTATGCAATAAAGAATCGCATAAGCAGATACTCGTCGGTAAAGGCGGTTCAAAGATAAAATCAATCGGCATCGCGGCAAGGTCTGCAATTGAGACCCTTTTGGAAGCGCATGTTGATCTCTCTTTATTTGTCAAAGTCAGGCGTGATTGGCAGAATCGCGCACACTATTTGAGAGAATCGGGTATTTCGAGCGATGAGCGTGATCACCACTAAGGCGTTTGTGATGAAATCATTCCCATGGAAGGAACGACATAAGCTTCTCCATCTTTTGACGCCCGAGCTGGGACTGATTACGGCTTTAGCCCCCGCAAGCGAACGTTTGAAGAGCAAAATTCGTGGGGCGACACAACTATTTTCGCTATCCGAATTCGTTTTGACTGAAAAACAGGGACGTTATTCCGTCCGGTCAGCTTATGTTATTGAGTCTTTTGATCCATTTTATAAAGATTTTGAACGCTTGACGGCCGTCTCGCATGCCGCTGAAGTGTTTACTGATGTGGCGAGGCACGATGAACCGAATCGTTCACTTTTTGATCTTTGGGCTTATTCTGTCTATGAAATTTCAATTTCTGAATATCCCGTCTTTATTTCACGCATGGCGACGCTAAGGCTTATGGTCGAGATCGGACTGACTCCATGTCTCGATTCGTGTGTGCGGTGTCACGATCATGTCAATGTGCCGTATCGCTTCAGTTTCTTTGAAGGTGGACTTCTCTGTAAGCGTGAGGAGTTTCGACAGACTCAGGCAGAGTTGACGGTATTGTCTCCTGACACTTTAGCCCTTTTACGTCATATCGCCACTGCACCTCATAAGAAGCTTTTTCGCTTTTATGCATCATCGGAGACGCGTTCTGAGGCGTCAGATTTTGCAGATCGCTGGCTTGAAGAGCGTATGGAGAAACGATACAATCGACTTGCATTTCTCGATCAGAATTCAACATTTCTACTTGACTAACGGCTTGCCGTGTTTTCTTGATTGACTTTTTATAGGAGGCTTAAATGGCATATTTTCAGAGTGTGTTTGACATCATCGGTCCCGTGATGGTTGGACCGTCCAGTTCCCATACCGCCGGAGCCGTCAGAATTGGCTTGGCAGCTCGGTTTATTTTTGGCGAGCAACCGGAGGAAGTCGATATAACATTGTACGGCTCTTTTGGTCACACGTATCGCGGTCATGGAACGGATTTGGCGATGATCGGCGGACTTCTCGGGCGCCCGACGGACAGTGATGACATACGCTATGCCTATGAACTTGCTGAAAAAGAGGGACTGGAAGTCAATATAAAGGTATCAGATCGAAATGTTGCCCATCCGAATACGGCTCGTGTTGTCATGTATTCGGGCAACCGATCAATGAGCATGACGGCGTGCTCAATCGGGGGAGGTATGATCGATATCACTGAGATCGACGGCTTCAGGGTTCGCGTAAGCTTCGACAACCCGACCGTACTCTTCTTTTATCGTGATCGTCCCGGGATGATTGCGAGGGTTACGCGCATTCTGGCTGATCATACGATCAATGTCAGCCATATGCAGGTGTCGCGTAAGGAGGAAGGCTCGCAGGCGTTAATGGCGATCTCGACCGATGGAGCGATTCCCGAGAAGGTGATGGCGGAAATCAGGTTGATAAGCGAATTAGGACCCATTATCTCTTTAACGGAACTTATGCGCGAGCCCGACAGCGCTCCGATCGATAGTATGGGCGAACAAGAGTAAGGAGGCTTCTCTAATGAAACTTTACCCGAAAAATTTTTCAACGGTTGTCCACAATTGCAATTTGAGTGGTATCAGTCTGTCACGATATTTTCTAGATATTGAAATTGTTTTGAATGAGACTACGGAAGAGATCGTTCTCAGCAAAATGGAGAAAAATCTCTCCGTTATGGAGAGCGCCGCTTCCAAAGGCATGGCAGGCGTTACTTCATTTTCAGGCTTGACTGGAGGTGATGCAAAACGTCTGGCGACTTTTCGTGCCAATGGCTCACCATTTGGCGATAGCCATTACCTAGAGGCAATGATTCATTCACTAGCGATCAATGAAGTGAACGCCGCCATGGGCGTTATCTGTGCCACGCCGACGGCAGGTTCATCAGGTGTCTTGCCCGGAGCGCTGTTGATGATGCGCGATCGACTGAATCTCGACCGTCGGGCGCAACTCAACTTTCTCATTACTGCCGGCGGCACCGGTATCCTCATTGGAAACCAAGCATCGATTTCGGGTGCGGAGGGAGGATGCCAAGCTGAGGTGGGTTCCGCATCGGCAATGACAGCAGCCGCGCTAGTTGAGGCAGCAGGCGGTACACCGTCGCAATCGGCACATGCATTGGCGATCGCTTTGAAAAACTTGTTGGGGCTATCCTGCGATCCTGTTGCAAGTCTGGTCGAGGTGCCATGTATTAAGAGAAATGCCGTAGGTGTAGTCAATGCGATCGCGGCAGCTGAAATGGCGCTCGCCGGCATTGAGAGCCGTATTCCTGTTGACGAAGTCATTCAGGCAATGGGATCAATCGGTCGCATGATGCCCGTAGCGCTTCGTGAGACGGCACTGGGCGGACTTGCACAGACGCCGACGGCGTGTCGCATGACAACGATGCTTCAGGAAGAAGGTCACATTCTTTGGCCCTTTCCGACCGTTACATCTGATGATCAGTAAAGGGTCTCAAAGTTACAAAGACAATCAATCGAAGTTTTTCCAAAACTCTCGGACGAGGCGAAGCGCCTCGTCTTTGTCTTTCGTGTGAATCGTATGCCATTCATCGGGAAGAAGCTGTCGGTATTCAGTTCGCCCGTAGCGGTCATCAATGAGAAGTGCGAGACCGTAGTCCTTTTCAGTTCTGATGAGGCGTCCGACCGCTTGCGTAACGCGGTTGAAGCCTGGCCACATAAAAGCATATTCATACCCCATGCCCATTTTTTGCTCATAGTATTGACGCAAAATCTCCCGCTCAGGCGACAATCCCGGCAATCCCGTTCCGATGATAATGACCCCCGTCAATTCATCGCCGATCAGGTCAATGCCTTCGTTAAATAGAGAGCCGATCACTGTCAGACCGACAAGCGTCCCGTCGGTGCCTGTCTTTCGGAATCTTTCGAGGTAAGCGTTCTTCTGCCTTTCCGTCATGCGCGGTGGCTGAACGAGGAATTCGATGGAAGAGATATTATGTCGCTTTATTTCGCCTGCCAACATTTTTTGGTAGGCAAATGAGGGTGAAAAAAGCAAATAATGTCCCTTTCTCTCCGCGATGACATCAAGAATGAGCGAGGTTATGGTCGGGAGCGAGAGATGGCGATCCCCGTAACGCGTTGAAGCACCGTCAAAATTCAGGACGAAACGTCGTGAAGCGTCGAATGGGGAGTCGAGTTGAAGAAGCTCTGGCTTATCAATGCTGCTATCGGCGTCGAGAAGCGAGATGTAGTAGGCAGTTGGCGTCATCGTAGCGGAAAAGAAAATTGCGGGAGATTGATTGCGGTATATGTCGGTCAAATGGTTCGACGCATCGAGCGTAAGGAGCGAGCAGACGATCTCACCTCTATCAAAAAGTCGCCAAGTGATGATGTATGTGTCGTCGAAATAACGTTCGATGACCTTTTGGAAAAAAAGCAAATCAAAATAGGGGAGCAGGAGCTTCTCGCGATCATCGAAGTGGAATTCTTTGTTAAAAAATCCTGCTAGTGTTGAAATAAGCGCTTCAACATCTTCCAGGAAGGAGTGCGGTATATCGCGCATCGCTAGGAAATGCTCGGAAATCATCGGATTATAAGATTTAAGTTCATTGAGAAGATTCGCCTCCGAAGAACCTTGCATAGTGTCTTTCAGGAGTTTCCCGTATTGATCGATACGCCTTAATAGTCGTTCGATCGCGATGAGGCACGAACTAGCCTGATTGCGCAGATCGTGATTCGTATTCTTGTCCTGAATGGGTACATCCTGCTCAATACTGCCGTACGATGCAAGATTCCTAAATGACTCAAGCAATTGCATAAGCGATGAGCGTGAGATCGTTGCGGAAAACATGTCGTTCGATCGACGTGCGAGGTTATGTGCTTCATCGACGAGCAATGTGTATTTCAGTTTCGTGTCATCTAAGTGTTGCGACCAACGGACGCGAGGGTTGAATACGTAATTGTAATCACAGATGATGACATCACATCGTGAGCCGATTTCGAGTGATAATTCGAAAGGACAGACCTTATGCCTTTTTGCGAGCTCGATGATATCCTCGGGCAAAATTCGTTGCATGTTGAAGCTCTCGCGCAAAGCATCGTGTCTCCTTTCGAAATAGTTGACTGCATATGGACATTTTTTCAGATTACAAAAGAGATCACCGGCTAGGCAAAGCTGCTCTTTAGCCCTGAACGTGATTGAACGCACGAGGAATCCCGCCGAGGTAAGATCGTCCAGCGCCTTTTCCGCAACTTTTCGCTGTGATCTCGTCGGAGTCAGATAAAAAATTTGATCGGTCAAACCGCTCGATTGAGCTTTAACTGCGGGGTATAAAGTTGCGATTGTCTTACCGATACCGGTCGGAGCGACGATGAACAATTTAGCCGTATCGCGAATAGCGGCAATCACCTCGCGCATCATCGGCTTCTGACCTTCACGCAAATTCTCGTATGGAAAGATTGCATCCTTATTGAGTTGATCGCGAAGCGTTTTGTGCTCATAAATCGGCATCGTCACCTCAAGATAGCGCCGACATGTCTGCTCGTATTGAAATAACAGCTCCTCGGACGTTAGCTGGCGACTCAATACAAATGATTCGCCATCATCAAATGAAGTGTAGTGAAGCTCGACCGAGATTTTGGAGGTGTTAACATCGTGAATAGTCGCGAAATCGCTATGAAGTAACATGTGCGCGTACAGATATGCCTGTGTCCAATGGGCGGTGTCGCCATCGGAGGGAAGCGAGCGTCCGCTTCCTCTGAATCCTTTGATTTCGATTACTGTCAAGTTACCCAAGGGAGAAAGGACAACAAGGTCACAACGCCCCTGAACGTTTAATTCATAAGGGAGATCATCCGCCGCAAACAGACACGATAGTGATTCTTCAGGGTACAGCTCGCAATCAGGAAACCGGTGGTTTGCCGTTTTCAAGAAATGTTGATGGATTCTCGCTCCCTCAACTCCTGATAGTCCACCTTGCATGGCGGAAGCGAGTCCGCCTTCACGCCTTGTCGACTCGGCAAGCTTCCGGACGGCAACTTCAATCTTTGGCTTGATACTGTCGGCATTATTCACGATGTTAAAACCCCGCTCAAGCGTTCAATCGAAGAATTATCGTAATGATATGCGTATCGTTCGCCTTTAACAAGGAACTGAAAACCCTGAACGAATTCTCCGCCATTTTTGATCGGCGCGATATTGTGGATGTCACGCTCTCGGCACGACAGAGTTGCCGCAACGTGGCGCAAAATCGGTGATCGCGAATCATCGAGGTACGAGGGATCGAATGTCCGTAAATCGTCGAGAGAGTCGAATTCGAAGATTTCGCCCTCGCTGTAACGTCTAGCTTTCATTTGCAGGACATCGAGATGGTCGAGATAGATATTCTCCCAGAATAGATGGTGCGTGTCCTCTCGATCATGTACATCGAGAAGGAATGGGAGAAAGTGCTTCGCGAAAGTACGATCAAAATAGACGTGTCCCATCATGACCCAAGAGTCACGACCGCCGATAGTCACACCGGTAATCACATTATTCTCATCCGTTTCTACACACCATTCATCTGTTTCGCCGTGAGCGTAGACAACAGAGTAATAGGCACTCGACACCTCACTTTCGAAAGGGTTGACTGTGAAATAATTGTCTGCCGAGCAGATGTAGCTCTCGGACAGATAATCGCGAGCTGCATAGAGACTCCCGTGGTTATTACGTGAGTCGTATGTCTCATTCAGGATCAATCGGACAGGATATTTATCAGCTAAATAGGCAAACATCTCGGATTTATAACCTGTGACGACAACGATCGACGGCACGCCGACCTCTAACAGCTGTTCGATTTGCCGTTCAATCAGGATCTCTCCTCTTACCTCAATGAGAGCTTTCGGCTTCTCATAAGAAAGCGGCGCGAAACGCGAGGACAGACCGGCAGCCATGATTACTGCATGTTCAACTTTCATGCGCGCTATCCTTTCGTTCAGTCTTTCATCGCTTCGTACAAATCGTTGAGATTCAAACGTGCGGCATACGAGGAGATGTTTCCATTATAGCCTTATATGACATGTGACGACGTAAAGACAGCCTTGATTGACGTTTACGCTTGTTTTGTGTTAAATGATTAGAACAAACAGGTTAACTATATATTAAATGCCAAAATGATAAATTGCGTTCAAAAGTAGGTATCTGACCACACTAAGATGCGGGAAGGAGAGTGCGTTTTGTCGGCACAAAGTATTCAGAAAAAGTATCTGCCTGTCATCCGCAAAGCATTCTCGGACGATCTTAAAGTTACGTCATTTATTCCGATGAAACTGGGCATGACGAATGATTCATTTATCTTCAGTTGTGGAAGCGGGTCGTTTATACTTCGACTGCCGGGAAGGGGTAGCGAAGCTTTGATTAACAGAAAACAAGAGTATGAGGTTTATCAGCTCCTTGCTGATCGCGGCATCGCTGACGAAGTGCTTTATTTCGATCCGGAGACGGGGATCAAGATTACTCGCTACATGGAGAACGCACGCGTCTGTGATCCGCATTCTAAGTCAGACTTGAGCGAATGCATGAGAGTCCTGAGGGACTTTCATGCGTTGAATCTCCATGTCGATCATGCCTTCGATCCTTGGGAACGTCTCGAATATTATGAGTCTCTTCGAGGCGATACGCCGTCGCGATATGACGATTACTCGCAGACGAAAGAGACGATTCGCGAACTGTATGAATGGACTCAGGAGCAACCGCAACACGTGATTCTCGCGCATATCGATCCTGTCGCCGACAACTTTATGTTTACGCCAGACGGAGAAGTCCGCCTCATCGATTGGGAATATGCCGCTATGCAGGATAAGGACATCGATGTCGCGATGTTCGCCGTGTATTCCTTGTTGGACAAGGAGCTCGTCGACTGTTTGATTCGTTTCTATCAGAACGGTGTAGAAGACAGGCTTCAGAAGAAAAAGATCTATGCTTACATCGCCATAGCCGGTTTGGTGTGGAGCAATTGGGCGGAGTTCAAGCTTAATAACGGTGATGTGCTGGGCGAGTACGCACCGGGTCAATATCGTTTTGCGAAAGACTACTCCGCATATTTTTACGCTTTTGAATAGTGTTGCGTCCTAGGATTAGACGTAAAAGGCAACGATGATCCGGTTGATTAATACACTCTTCGGTATCCCGCTTGGGGGTATCATGTATGTCTGCTACCGCCTCGTTGGAAACTATGGACTCTCCATTATCCTCTTTACCATCATCACGAAAGTGATCATGTTTCCGCTTTCGCTCGTATCGCAAAAAAATTCGATCATTATGGTGCGCATTCGACCTCAGCTCGACGAAATCAGGCAACGCTATGCTGGAAATAGTACTGAATTGGCATCGAAGCAGAAGGAGCTATATCGACGCGAACGGTACAGCGCATGGAAGGGCATCGTGCCTTTACTCGTTCAGATTCCGATTATTCTCGGTCTGATTCATGTCATTTATCATCCACTGCAACACCTTTTGATGCTTGATTCATCGGTGATCGCCTCGCTTCTCGAGAGGACAGCTGCCCTGAGCGGTACGACGACTTCAGGGCTTGGTACGAGTGCAGAGCTTGCAGTCCTCGAGGCGGTGCAAACTAATCTCTCGCACTTTAGCGGCATGGTCGGCATTAATGAAATTCTCGCGATGGATCTCAGGTTTCTTGGTCAAAGCATGGCTGAAGTACCGACGATCAGCTCCATTACGGTTCTGTACCCCATCCTCTCCGGTATAAGCGCTCTTGTACTGGCTCTATATCAAAACAAGCATAATGTCTTGCAGCGTACGCAGGGAGCCGTCAGCCGGTGGGTTACTACGATCATATTGGTTGCTTTTTCCGCCTTCTTTGCTGCCATATTGCCTTGCGGGGTCGGCTTGTATTGGATTGTAGGCAACCTCCTGTCAATCCCCGTACTCAAACTCTGCAATATGATTTACGATCCCGGAGAATACGCCGATCAGTTGGCGCATCTTGAAGTGCCGAAAATGAGCAAGGAGGAAAGACGTGCGGCGAGAACGGAAAGAAAAGAAAAACGCCGCCGTCAGCGTGTCGATGTCAAACGCTTCAATTCGACAAAAGACAAGCGCCTCGTTTTCTATTCGGAAAGTAGCGGGTTTTACAAATATTTCGAAGGATACATCCTGTACATTCTCGAACATTCCGATAATATCACAATCCACTACGTTACAAGCGATATACGCGACCGTATATTCTCTATGAACAATCCGCGTATCCAAGCGTATTATGTCGGTCCGATTGCGCTAATTCGTGTCATGATGTTGATGGATGCCGACATCGTTGTCATGACGATGCCCGATCTCGAGAAGTATCATATCAAGCGTTCGCTCGTGAGGAAAGATATCGAGTATATTTACACTGATCACGGCATGACGAGCCTTCACTTGATGCTTCAGGAGAATGCGCTTGACTACTTCGATACGATCTTCTGTTACGGTCCGAACCACGTCAGCGAAGTTCGCGAGATGGAGAGAGTTTACGGGCTTCCCCCTAAAACGTTAGTCAAAACAGGCTTCCCCTTGTTGGACTCAATGATAGAAGGTGCCGAAGCGCTCGGTGATGCAGTCAATGTCCCGAAAGTCATCCTCATCGCGCCTTCATGGCAGCAGGACAATATTCTAGAATATTGCCTAGACGAGACGCTTCGTCCGCTCCTAGGTGAAGGGTATCGTGTAATTGTGCGCCCTCACCCTGAATTCATCAAGCGATTCCCGGGGAAGATGAGAGCAATTGAAGAGCGATACAAGGACGATGTAGGAGAGCTCTTTGAGTTCCAGACTTCATTCGCTTCGAGTGAGACGGTCTATTCTGCCGATCTTGTGATCACTGATTGGTCGTCCATCGCCAACGAATTCTCTTATGCGACAAAGAAACCGTCTTTATTTATCAACACGCCCATGAAAGTCGTCAATCCGAATTACAAGAAGATTCCGCTTGTACCGCTCGATATATCTTTGCGCGACGACATCGGGATATCTGTCGATGTTGAGGATCTCGATACGCTTCCCGATGTCGTTCGCATGCTTTTAGATAAGGTCGATGAATATAAAGAGCACATTACCGCAGTTGTAAGAGAGAACATCTTCGATGTCGGCGACGGTGCGCGCGGAGGCGGACAATACATCATTGATACGCTTGCGGGGCGGACGAGCGAAACGCACGCACGGTCATGCGATGATTTCGTGTCGCAGTGGAAGCGTATTTTAGATAGTGGATGCGACGATGAGATGGAGAGGATTCTCAGCGAACCGCTCTTGCTCGAGAAGTCTATTCCAATGACGAAGGGTGAGCTCATGATGGATGTTCTTGAGGAGCTCGAGCATGCAGTGAAAGGGGAGACAAGTGATGAATCGTAAGATCAAAATTGCGATTATTTCATTATTGTTGGCAAGCCTCTCTTTTTCTGCGCCTGTTCACGCCTATATCGATCCCGCGACGACGACGTACATTATTCAAATTGTGACTGCCCTCATCATCACCCTCGGAGTCACGATCGGTGTGTTCTTCACGCGTGTGCGTCTATCGATTGTAGAACTCTACGTCCGTATTTCAGAGTTCTTTATCAGGCTTTTCTCAAAGAAGAAAGTTAAAGGTAGGGAGAACGCGCGTACGCAACTACGCAAACAGACGGTTGCTGATGAACTTACGCATGGTAAGCGTGCGCTGAGCTCCGTCTGTGTAAGCGTTGCTTTTGCCTTCACTTTTGTCGTGTTCGGCATTTATGAGCTTTACAAGTTGAATGCCGACTTTTTCAATTTTCCACTAAAGTCGCTACTTCCATCTGTTTTGCTTCTCGGTGCGTTCGTTGCGATCATCTTATGCGGAATCCTTATTATATTTCGCGGTATTGTTTTCGAAACTGCTGTCTCTCTCGTTTTCGGGATTGTGTTAGCCGGGTATGTTCAAGGAAATTTCCTTAATGGCGGACTCGGTCAATTGACAGGCGATCCGATTGATTGGAGCGCACGAACAGGGTCTTTTCTACTCAATACGCTCGTCTGGGTCGTCATCATCTCGATTCCTTTCATATTGAAGACCTTTAACCGAAAGGCTTGGACCGTGACGGTTAGAGCTGTATCCTCTCTTCTCGTGCTCGTGCAGCTCGTTTCGATGATCGTGCTAGGGTCTTATTCGACCACGACGCCGCATCGGTCGAATCGCTATTTGTCAGCAAAGGCTATCGCCGAAGTCGCCAAAAACAAGAACATCATCGTATTCGTTCTCGACCGCCTCGATATACGCTACATTGAGCGCGTAAGAAGAGACGACCTGCATTTTTTCGATCGCCTCGACGGATTCACTGAGTTTACAAATAACGTCTCGCTCTATTCGCAGACTTTTCCCTCTGTAGCGAATATGTTTACCGGGCAAAGACACATGTTCGAGCGACCGATGAACAGTTATCTGAAAGAAGCTTGGACGACCTCGACGTTCTTGCCTGAACTTCGTCGCCAACATTACGCTGTTCATCTCTACATGGAACCCGGGTATACTTACGCGGATATTTCAGATTTAGAGCACATAACCGATAACATCGTCGAAAACGAGATAAGCCTTCGCACCCATGAAGCCCTGGCACAATTCGTACGTCTGTCAGCTTTTCGCTATGCTCCGCTATTGGCAAAACCTTTCTATTGGACATCGACGGATCAATTCAGTCGATTAATATCAGAGGAAACGATGGAAGGAGCATTGCCTTATGTTTCGGACGACATAAAATTCTATAAGCACTTAAAGAGCGAGAAAATTCGGATCGGTGACATCGACAGAAGACTGACCTACATCCATATGCAGGGACCTCACATGCCCTACGTGATGAATGAAAAGGCTGAACCGGCTGCTGAGGGAGAGTCAAACGCGATGATCCAGACTAAGGGGAGTTTCCATATTGTTTACGAATATCTCGATCAGCTTAAACAATTGGGGTTGTATGAGAGCAGCACAATCATCATCACCGGTGACCATGGCGCTCGGAAGAATGACGTTTTGCCGCTCGAGGAACCTATCGTTACCGCACTTTTCATCAAGCCCTCGGGAAAGGCGGGGACTCCCTTGGAGCATAACAGCGCGCCTGTTTCAACTGACCAATTTCGACCATTCATCTACAGCGAGGCAGGCATACCGTATGAAGAACTCGGGGAGACGTATTTTGAAGTTTCTTCTGACTCAAAAGAACCGAGGTATCTGTACCATCGCCTCATCAAGAAGGCTGACTCACCGGAGCAACTTCTCATTTATAAGATCCTAGGAGATGCCAATCAGTTCGAAAACTGGGAGCTTATCGAAGAGCGGGTAATAGACCGATAATGTAACAATTGTGTAATGATTAGTAGACTCTAAACAACAACGTTCTCTTTGAACGAACATTCAATCTCTGGTACCATATACAAAATATTAATATTATCGATCGTCTATGGTTGATATAAAAATAGTGAACGCCGATATCGATACACTTAGAATTCGCAGACGGCGACACGATCTGTAATCTCGCTAATTGCAGGGAGGATATGTATGAAGACAAGACGCACGAAAATAGTCATTTTGTTGGTTGTAGCCATGTTGGCATCGCTGATCTTTGTTCCGCCGGTCCAGGCCGCTGAGGGAGATGTGGAGATTAACGAGACAAATTTCCCCTGTGATGTCTTTATGGAATTTGTAATGCAGTACGATGAAAATGAAGATATGATACTGCAAGTGAATGAGCTTGAAGCGGTTACCGACATGGATTTATTCATATATGTAACCGATACAACGGGCATCCACCACTTTACGAATTTAGTGAATCTTAGATGTGAAGATTGTGACGATTTGGTCTCGCTTAATCTCTCGGGATGCACAAGCTTGGAGAATCTGTACCTGGTCAGTTGCGAATCTCTTGAATCATTGAATTTAAGCGGCTGTACGAATCTTAAATCATTCTATTATAATGGTCCTGAAAACTACTTACTTAAGATGATCGATGTATCTAGCTGTATAAACTTGAGAGATTTGAGAGTTTATGCTTTAGGCGATTTGCAAACGCTAAACATCACGGGCTGTATAAATCTCGAGAACTTGTTTGTATTAATGGTTCCCATTAAGTCACTTGATTTATCGGATAAGACTAAGTTGAAAAAACTCGGTCTCGGCTTTGTTCGCCCTGAGACGCCGATTGACATATCGGCATGTAAAAATCTCATACAGCTCGGTCTGTTTGCTTGCAATATAAAAGAATTGGATTTGTCGGAGCATAAGGATCTGCAAATACTTGATTTGTCGAGCAATTCTCTTACCTCTTTAGATGTCTCGGGGTGTGCCGATCTTTGGCAGCTTACTGCGGGTGAACAATGGGGTGTTGAGGTGCCCGCTGTTCTTAGAGGCGAGCATTACGAGGCGAACCTTGGAGTTTTATACGGTGTCGATATCGACAACATCAAAAGCGTGACGCTTGATGACGGGAGTCCGCTTCCTGCCGGTATCTCATACGATTCGGCGACCGGCATTCTGACAATGGACTCTGATCCCGAATATACGGCTTTCAAGTACGTCTATGATACAAATGCGAACCTTGATAAACTGGATATCCCGCCCGCTGGTTACATTGAAGTAGAAGATGAAGAAGAAGATGGAGAAGATGACGGTTGGCGTGTTGTCGAATCGTCTCCCGACTTGGAAGTGAGTTTTACAATCAATATTGTCGAGGAGTCTCCCGTTCCTCCCGTTGTAACGCAAGAGGTCGCTGAAGAGAATGATATCGAAGTTGACAAAGAGTCCGGTGTCATCACGTATCAGCAGGAGCAATCCAAGGACATTCCGCTCAAGATTGGTGCTGAAGACGAGACAGTGGACGATTTCCTATACGTCATGTTGGGAACACAGCAACTCTCTCGAAAGCACTATGACGTGCGAACCGGCAGTATCATTGTCACGCTTAAACAAGCCTTCCTCAGCAGCCTGCCTGAGGGCGTCTATCAAATCCGGCTGTTTACGAGGAAGCTTGTGAGTAACCAAACCATTAATGTTTTGGGGGCACCGACAGCCCCACCCTCTGATCCTGATCCTGAAACAGATAAGGAGATCGAAGCTGACACGTCGGGCAAGATACCGGCTACAGGCGAGCATATGCCTGTTAGTCTGTGGTTTTATGCGACCTTGCTTTTAGCTCTAGGCTCGGCGCTGTTGTTAAAATCACGATCTTCCCGATATGGTGAAAGACGTTAATCGGTTGGTTTATCACTAAACGTTGTGACCAATGAACATAAAAATCCCGCGGCATCTTTCAATATGTCGCGGGATTTTCTATGCCTAAGTTGGGTTCATTTCTGTCTTACTGATCTTTCTTAAAGGTCAGATACCAGTCGAGCTGATTGTACTCCTCCTTGCCTTTGACTTCTTCAACGCGCTTCTTGATATCGTCAGTTGTCGATGGCGGAGGTACGATGACGTCCTTGCCGGGGTGCCAGTTTGCGGGGAGAGCGACGCCTTCCGCATCTGATTTTTGCAGCCCGATGATGATGCGCTTGATTTCGTTAAAGTTTCTTCCGAGCGAAGCGGGGTAGTAGAGGATCGTTCTCATCATGCCATCGGGGTCAACGAAGAATACTGCGCGCACGGCAGCCGTGTCGGACTCGCCTTGGAGCATTCCGTATTTGTTCGCGACTTCCATCTTTACATCGTCGATGACGGGGAACTTGACTTCAGGGTTCTCGATGCCGTTCCATGAGTAGTTTTTAATGGCGGTCACCCAGCCTAAGTGAGCGTGAACGGAGTCGATCGACAGACCGACCAGTTCAGTGTTCAGAGCTCGGAATTCCTCGTGCATCGAAGCGAAAGTCATAAACTCAGTCGTACACACAGGTGTGAAGTCAGCCGGGTGAGAGAAGAGGATTACCCATTTGCCTTTGTAGTCATCCGGAAAGTTAATCTCCCCATGTGTCGTGTTCGCCGTAAATTTCGGAGCGGGACGCCCGATTAAAGGGAATGTTGGTGTTGAATCAACCTGAACATTCATGTCATTTTTGTTATCCATAATGCCCTCCTAAAAAATGTAATCTTTGTTCCTATGTTCGATAGTGCAAAATTAGCCTGCAAAGCAATAATATTACAAACAGTATAAAATAGGCGTAAGGCTAGTTACATCTTGATTTATCAAAGTAAGAGGACTTCTAAGGAAACATTATTTAGCAAACAAAACGCAGAGACAGCATCTGATCTCTGCGTTCATCTTGGTGCGGAAAACAGGACTTGAACCTGCATGATCTACTGATCACTAGAACCTGAATCTAGCGCGTCTGCCACTTCCGCCATTTCCGCGTTTGGTGACCCCAAGGAGAGTCGAACTCCTGATTCCGCCTTGAGAGGGCGGCGTCTTGACCACTTGACCATGGGGCCTGAACAACATTTTGGATTATAACACGGTCATTCACATCCCGCAACAACGGGAATCGTATGTTCAATACGGTCTAGAGCGTATCTAGAGCGCATGGACGAGTCGACGAAAATACTCGCCGCGTTCTTCGAAGTGATGGAATTTGTCATAGCTCGTACCGGCAGGTGAGAGAAGGACTGAACCACCAGAGACAGCAAGAGCGAGTGCCTTCTCGACAGCCTGTTCATAATTATCAACGCGAAGCAATGTGAGGTCTTCAGGATTAACATCAACTAAATAGGCTTCCTGCAAGATGATGTTCTCGATTAAGTCGGCATTTTGTCCTGTCAGGATAATATTCGTCGTCGTCGAAGCGATTGCCGCTCCGAGTCCCGTGTAGTCACTGTCTTTATCTTGACCGCCTGCAATTAAAACGGGGCGTTCGTCGCGCTCGCGAAATGCCGCGAGCGTCTTCATCGTTCTTGAGGGGGAACTGTCAACAGAGCTGTTGTACCAGCGAATACCCTTGTGCTCCCGAATTAACTCCATTCGATGTGCTACGCCTCTAAAAGTCTGAGCGATGGTCCGCACGGCGTCCAAGGGAACGTCATCCGCCGTTGTGACGGCTGCGGCCATCAGGTTATCAAGGTTAAATGACCCGGGCAACAGGACGTCTTTCTCCGCGATAATTACTTCGGGCGTAGATTTAGGAGAGCGCTTAAGATAGAGCATTCCCGAGTCTCGCCATGCCGTTGCGTCGTTGCCGGCATCTTTAGAGTTGAAGAAACGCGTTCTTCCGCAAGCCTCGCCGATAAAGCTTGACGAGACTTCATCGTTCGCATTGAGCGTCAATGTGTCCAAAACGCCTTGCGAACGGAAGATATTCTTCTTCGCATCGATATATTCTGCATAATCGAGATGAAAATCGAGATGGTTGGGAATGATGTTAGTAATGACGGCGTGGTTCACGACGGGTAGTGAGTCCATCAATTGAAAGCTGGACAACTCAAGAACAACGCGATCAGTCGGATGAATTCGTTCGATTCTGTCGAGAAGCGGTGTGCCGATGTTCCCGCCTGTATGGACGGAGTATCCGGCTTCCTGCAGGATTAGGCTGATGAGTGTTGTCGTCGTCGTCTTGCCGTCGCTTCCGGTGATTCCGTATAGCGGAGCGGGACAAAGCTCCATAAATAGAGCGATCTCGGAGGTGACGACGGCACCGCGATTTCGTTCACGAACGAGTTGGGGGAGATCGGTCCTCATCCGCGGCGTACGAAAAATGAGATCAAATCCTTCAAGTTGATCGAGGTAACGCTCGCCCGTTGACCAGTGCAGGTCGATGCCGTCGTTATTGAAATCGCGTTGTATCTTGAGAAGTCTTTCATCGTCGTTGCGCATCATGTCGAAAACGGTGATGTCATTGTTCTTCGGATACAGCCAGCGGATAAGAGGACGATTGCTTATGCCAGCGCCAATAACAGCGATTGTTTTATCGGATATAAAATGATCAAATTGCGCCAACGTGGTCTTCATGTCGCATCTCCCATGAAACAGGTCGTTTGACTCATGGTATCACAGAGCATTTCGTCTTCTAATACCGAAGTTGATCAACTTTAAAGAAATCGCGATAAGTGCGACCAAACCGATGAGTGCCACGAGAAATAGCGGAACCGATTGACCAAAGAGAAGCGCTAACCGATAGACAATAAATGAAATGCTCCAGGCGAGAACCGTCTGGAAAGCGACTATCAAGAAGAACCCGCCTCGGATACCCAATTCGCGATGCATGACGGCGACAGCAGCGGCACAAGGAGTATAGAGGAGTATAAAAACTAGGAAAGAGATGGCTGCCGGTGTTGTCAGCAACATCTGTAGCGAATCATTGAGGGACAGGTCGGATCCTGAGATTGCAACGGTCAACGTGCTGATGATAGTTTCCTTGGCGGAGAATCCGGCGAGCAAAGCGCTGACGGTTGGTGTACTGTCAAATCCCAAAGGAGCGAAGAAAGGGGCGATTTTACCCGCTATCACATAGAGCATGCTCGACCCGGGAGAGTCAGCTGGGAAAAAACGAAAATCGTACGTTTCAAGCACCCAAATAATGAGCGTGACAAGCAAAATAATCGTGAAAGCTCTGACCATGAATTCCCTTGCATGACGTCTGACGAGTCTGCCAAGAGACCTTAAAGACGGAAAACGGTAGGGTGGAAGTTCAAGCAGAAAGGGCGATGCTTCACCGCGGAAGACAGTGCGTCGCAAAAACAGCGCCGTAATGACACAGAGTACGATGCCGAGCATATAGAGCCCCGGGACGACAAGTGTTACATATCGAGGAAATATCGCTGCCGCTATCAGACCATAGACGGGGATTTTTGCGGAGCAACTCATAAAGGGTACTAAGAGTACAGTCAAAAGCCGGTCGCGCTTTGATGGGAGTGTTCGCGTTGCCATAACGGCAGGTACGGAACAGCCGAAACCGAGCAAAAGGGGTACGATACTTGCACCGGAAAGACCGATCCTGCGCATCATGCGGTCCATGATAAAGGCGACTCGCGCCATGTAACCCGTGACCTCGAGTAAAGACAGTAGGAAGAAGAGAATCAGAATCATCGGTAAAAAGGAGACAACACTTCCAACACCGCCGAAAATACCATCAATTACGAGCGATCGAATGATCGGGTTGAGTTCAGCTTGTTCCATGGCGATTCCTATGTAGTCTCCGAGTCTCAAGATGGCGTCCGCGAATAGATCGTTTAGAAATTGACCGAGCGGTCCGAACGAAATCCATGAGACAGCGACCATCACACCAAGAAATATTGGAATGCCGAACCATCTGTGTAGAAGTATACGGTCAAGAGTCAATGTTGCTGAGGGCGCTTCCTCATAACTTGCGTACTTTGAACTCAGGACTTTCGATTCGACTTCACCGATGAAGGCATAGCGCATATCGGCAAGCGCCGCGAGACGATCTGTTTCCATATCTCGTTCCATCTCGACGACAATATGTTCAACGGCATCTAGTTCATTCTGATTAAGGGCGAGTTCAGGTACGAATAGTTCGTCACCTTCAATCAGCTTGGTTGCTGCGAAACGCGGTGTCACACCGATTTTTTCGGCATGATCTTCAATCATTACGGCGATGGCATGGATTGCTCTGTGTACGGGTCCGCTGCAAAGGTCGGGTTTGAGCGGTCTCGTTCCGTTGAGCGCCGTTTCCATCGAAACGCGCATGTATTCGGAAACGCCCCTATTTTGAATCGCAGAAATGGCGACAACGGGAATGCCGAGTTCTTCGGAGAGCAGATCGACATCGACTTGACGTCCCAACGCCGACATTTCATCGATCATATTGAGTGCCAAAGTGATCGGGATATCGAGTTCGATCAGTTGCAAGGTAAGATAGAGACCGCGCTCAAGGCTTGTCGCGTCAACGATGTTTAGAATGCAATCCGGCGTTTCATTTATTAGGAAATTGCGACTGATTACTTCCTCAGGGGAGTATGGCGATAAGGAATAAATGCCGGGAAGGTCGACAATTTCTGAATCCGGATATTCGCGAAGACGACCGGACTTGCGTTCGACTGTGACGCCGGGGAAGTTTGAAACGTGCAGTTGGCTTCCTGTCAGTCTGTTAAATAATGTCGTCTTGCCGGAGTTTTGGTTGCCCATCAGAGCAAACGTCAACGATTCCTTTGCCATCTTCTGCGCTTTCTACCTCTCTTAAAATGAATATTTTGAGACGGTTCACTTGAGTGGCTCTCAGAACAACAAGGATATGTAGCGTCAGGGGGTAAAGAAACCCCGCAAGCGGTGTAAATATTGCAGTCACGGCTTCCGTGATGACCTTGACAGGGACGCTCGCAGGTTCCTATTTCAGTCGTGAGGAGTTCAACTTCAATATCGCGCGCTGCTTCTTCGCGCAACGATAAATTATAGCCGCGGAGACATAGCTCGATGGGATCGCCGAGAGGCGCAACGCGTACAAGTTTGACAATGGTGTTAGGAGTGAGTCCCATGTCGAGCAGTCGGCGTCGCAATTCACCGCTTCCATTTACGCGCAGGATTCTCGCACACTGCCCGATTCGCAAATCACTTAAAACCAATGTGAACTCTCCTTAACAATTTAATGTACTCTATCGGGTATATCCCCGATGTTCTCAATATTATCATGAATTATGAGACAAAATGCTACCATTTGCTACGGGTCATTCTAATCCGGCATATTCGCAATACAATGTCAGAATATAAGCGTTTTTTCTATAGATGGCTATTGCTCGCTATTTAAGTATCATTTTATATACAATCAATTCGTACTTATGACACACTCAGGATACATCGCCTGTGATAAAATCAGACCATGAAATCAGAGATAGCCGTGTATGGTGCACGTGAACATAATTTAAAGAATATTGATGTAAAGATTCCTCGCAATAAGCTCGTCGTCTTGACGGGCATATCCGGCTCGGGGAAATCCTCCCTTGCTTTTGACACGATCTATGCTGAGGGACAGCGTCGGTATGTCGAGTCGCTCTCTTCGTACGCTCGTCAATTTCTCGGTCAGGCAAAGAAGCCTGATGTCGATCGGATCGAGGGGTTGTCTCCGGCGATTGCTATTGATCAAAAGACGACAAGCCGAAATCCGCGGTCAACGGTCGGAACGACGACCGAGATCTATGATTATCTGCGATTACTGTTTGCGAGAGTCGGCATTCCGCACTGTCCGCAATGTGGGAAAGTCATCGAGCGTCAGACAGTCGATCAGATGGTTGATGCGATCATGTCGCGTCCCGACGGCACTCGGATTACGCTCATGGCGCCTGTTGTTCGAGACAGGAAAGGTGAGCATGCCAGACTTTTAGAGAGGCTTCATGCGCAGGGATTTGTCCGCGCCCGGATTGATGGCGAACAACACGAATTGTCGCCCGATATTGCGTTGGCACCTAATAGAAGGCATACGATAGAAGTTGTCGTCGATCGCCTTGTCCGTCGTGACGGCATTGAGAATCGTTTAGCGGACTCGCTTGAGACAGCGAGCGAACTTGCGGACGACATTGTGATGGTTCGTTTTGAAGAACGCCTGCCTAACTCAAATGATTCGGATGAAGCGCAATATGATGTGAGTGAATCGCTCTTTTCGCAAAAACTCGCATGCGCTGATTGTGAGATCAGTCTCGGAGAAGTATCTCCACGCATGTTCAGCTTTAACAACCCTTACGGAGCTTGCCCAGAATGTACGGGGCTTGGTAGTCGTTCGCACTTCGTGCCCGAGTTGATCGTCGATGATCCCGATCTATCGCTTAGCGAGGGCGCGATCAACATGATGGGGTTTCATTTTAAGGATCGGAACAGTTGGACGTATTGTCATGTTGAGGCATTGGCGGAGAAGTACGGTTTCTCACTTGAAACTCCATGGCGTGAACTGCCGGATCATATCAAGCATATGATCATGTACGGAAACAATAAGGAGACGATCATCGTCGATACGAGCCGTACGAAATACAATAAGGGAAGACCATATCACACATCGTGGGAAGGTTTGATTCCGACTTTGGAACGGCGACATGTCGAGACGAGTTCCTCGGATATGAGGGAATACTATGCGCGCTACATGCTTGAAACACCGTGTCCTGTCTGCCGCGGCGCAAGATTGCGACCCGAGGTTCTGGCATTTACTTGCGGTGGAAAAAACATTGATGAGGTCACACACCTTTCGATCGGTGAAGCGCTTCACTTTCTGACATCGATTGAGTTTGATGAAAGCCGCGCTGAAATCGCGCGCCCTATCATGCAGGAGCTTGGCGCGCGGTTGCAGTTTCTGCTTGACGTGGGACTCGATTATTTAACTCTTGCGCGGTCATCCGGATCGCTGTCCGGCGGTGAATCACAACGTATTAGACTGGCGACACAGATCGGATCGAGCTTGACTGGCGTATTGTACGTCCTAGATGAGCCGAGCATCGGACTCCATCAAAGAGACAATGTGCGGCTCTTGGAGACGCTCAAAAATCTGCGCGATCTCGGCAATACAGTCATCGTCGTCGAGCACGACGAGGAGACATTCTGGGAGGCAGATCACATTATCGATATCGGTCCCGGTGCCGGCGTTCACGGCGGATATATCGTTGCCGTGGGTCGACCGGATGACATTGTGCGCGTTGAGGATTCGGTGACCGGTCAGTATTTATCGGGTCGTAAATCGATTCCTATTCCGAAGGAAAGACGAAAGCCGGACAAAGGCTACTTGACTATTTACGGAGCTCGAGAGAATAATTTGAAATCGATTGATGTCTCAATTCCATTGGGGGTCATGACGTGTGTTACGGGAGTCTCAGGTTCGGGGAAAAGCTCACTTGTCAATAACATCTTGCTGAAGAAGTTGGAAATTGAATTGAACCGTGCTAGACGTGTGCCTGGCAATTTCGACAGAATAGAAGGCATCGAGAGACTCGACAAAGTGATCGCTATCGACCAATCGCCGATCGGCAGAACGCCGCGTTCGAATCCTGCAACATATACGGGAACCTTTGACCATATAAGGCGACTGTTCGCCGAATTACCCGCCGCGAAGCAGCGCGGATATAAAGCGGGGCGATTCAGCTTCAACGTCAAGGGCGGTCGTTGCGAGGCGTGTTCAGGCAACGGAGTCAACAAAATCGAGATGCACTTTCTTCCGGATGTCTTTGTCAAGTGTGATGTCTGTCAGGGAAAGCGTTTCAATAGAGAGACGCTCGAAGTACGCTATAAGGGTCTCTCGATCAGTGATGTGCTTGACTTGACAGTTAGCGAAGCTCTCTCGGTCTTTGAGTCGATACCATCGATCTATCGTAAGCTCAGGACTCTCGAAGATGTCGGTCTGGGTTACATTAAGCTAGGTCAACCATCGACCGAGTTATCCGGCGGCGAGGCTCAGCGCGTAAAACTCGCCTTCGAGTTATCAAAGCGAAGTACAGGCAGCACGCTCCTGATCCTCGATGAACCGACGACGGGGCTTCATGCAGCGGACGTGCACCGATTGACCGGCATTTTGCAAAGGCTCGTATCTGCCGGCAACACCGTTGTCGTCATCGAACACAATCTAGATGTGATTAAGCAGGCTGATTACATCATCGATCTTGGACCTGAAGGGGGCGACGCAGGTGGAGAGATTGTCGCATATGGAACGCCGGAGGAAGTTGCTGAATGCTCGAAGTCATATACGGGGCACTATTTGAAATATATTCTCGATCGTGGATTACGTTTAGATGCCGATATATAGGTCTCTGAGCTTGTAAAATTAGCAGTTTTTCAACTATCATATAGAGTGGAGATTGAGTTAGGACGGAAAAATGAGCAAGTGTTCCATTTGTCATAAAAATGAAGCCGTAGTGTTTACCACTAGAATAGAGGACGGCGAATCGCGCATGCAAGGGATATGTCTAAAGTGTGCTTATGAAGCCGAGCTTCCCGGGATTGAGCAACTTTTATCACAAGCGGGAAGCAATCAAGACAATATCGATGAAATTACTGCGCAAATGAATGAGGTTCTCGCCGGTATTTCAGCGCAGAGTCCTGAGGATTTATTGAAGGCGCTTTTGTCTGGGGAAATGTCTGGCATGATGCCGTTTGCAGGTGCGGATGCCGGTCTCATCTCTCAAAATCCCGATCGATCAGATGGGGAAGACGAGAAAGATGACTCTCCAGATAGTCGCGGAACTCGACCGACGCTTCGACCGCACGCTTCAATCGGCGAGCTTATGCCCGCAAACGTAGGTGGTGAAGCAGATGACGTCGCCGGCTACCGCAAGATTGCGAAAGACAAGAAAAAGGCGAAAGGTAAGCGTGAACGTAAGCTCAAATTTCTCGAGCAATTTGCCATCAACTTGACAGAGGAAGCCGCGGCCGGTCGGATCGACCGCATTATCGGTCGTGAGGAAGAACTGGCTCGCACCATTCAGATTCTTAATCGCAGAACGAAAAATAACCCCGCGCTGATCGGGGAGGCTGGCGTAGGCAAATCGGCAATCGCCGAGGGTCTTGCTGTTCGCATTGTTGAGGGCAACGTGCCTGCCAAACTGCTCGGACAAGAATTATATCTGCTAGATATGACTGCGATGGTTGCAGGAACGCAATTTAGAGGGCAGTTTGAGAGTCGTATGAAAGGCGTTGTTGAGGACGCTCGACGTGCGGGCAATGTGATTCTCGTGATCGACGAGCTCCATAACATCATGGGCGCCGGCGATGCCGAGGGCGCCATGAATGCCGCTAACATTCTTAAACCTGCTTTAGCTCGCGGAGAGATTAAGGTTATCGGATCGACGACACTTGACGAGTATCGCCGTTTTATTGAGAAGGATTCCGCTTTAGAACGCCGTTTTCAGAAGGTCATTATTGAGGAGCCGTCGGCTGAAGATACATTGCAGATTCTTATCGGCATCAAAGATTATTACGAAAAACATCATCACGTAATTTATCCGACGCCAGTACTTGAGACAGCCGTGCGGCTCTCCGATCGGTATATTATGGATCGATACCAACCAGACAAGTCAATCGATTTGATCGACGAAGCCGGCTCGCGTCAGAATCTTGATTCAACGTGTTTGACGGAGTTGAAAGAGCTCCATGACCGTCGACTGGAGCTGGAAGAGTGGCAAAATGACAACGAGAAGGAAATCGCGGAGCTCACTTCGAAGGATGATGCGTTGCCGCTCTATGAGACGCAGGCTAATATACGCTCTGAGCTGATGCGTGTACTCGATGAGATCGCGGAAGTCGAGAAAATTTGCCAGCCTGTCGTCATGACGGATCAGGACATTGCCGGTGTCGTCGAAATGTGGACCGGAATTCCGGTTCAGCGTCTGACTGAATCTGAGACGGAGCGCCTTCTCAATCTCGAGGAGAAGCTTCACGAACGCGTCATCGGTCAAGATGAAGCCATCGGCGCTCTCGCGCGTGCCGTCAGGCGATCGAGAGCAGGCTTCTCTCAAAAGAATAAGCCCGCTTCATTTCTGTTTGTCGGACCTACAGGCGTCGGAAAGACAGAGTTGGTGAAAACGTTAGCTGAGGTCATGTTTGACTCGGAGGACAACCTGATCCGCCTCGATATGTCTGAATTTATGGAGGCACATACTGTCAGCAAACTCATCGGATCTCCTCCCGGATACATTGGGTATGACGAGGGCGGTCAACTGACTGAAAAGATCAGGCGCAGACCTTACAGCGTTGTCCTTTTCGATGAGATAGAGAAAGCACATGCCGATGTATACAATATGTTGTTGCAAATCTTGGACGACGGTCGCCTGACTGATAGTCACGGTCGCGTCGTCAGTTTTAAAAATGCCATCATCGTCATGACTTCGAACGCCGGAACAACGCTGAAGTCGCATGGTATCGGTTTTGGATCGCACGGTCACCAGGCGATGGAGGAACGCGTTGATACCGTCCTGAAAGATCTTTTCAGACCGGAATTTCTCAACAGAATCGATGAGATCATCGTTTTTCACGAGCTTTCTAGAGAGGAGATCAGGGAGATTGTCGACCTCATGCTAAAGGATCCAAAGCGCGATCTCGACAGGCGCGGCATAACACTTGAAGTAACGGATGCTGCGCGCGACGCGCTGGCGCGTGACGGATATGATCCGAGTTTCGGCGCTAGACCACTTAGAAGATTAATCCAACGTCGTATAGAAGATACGCTTTCTGATCTTTGGTTGTCGAGAACGATTGTCGATGCGACGACGATAACGGTCGATATCTCTCAAGAGGGAAGTAAGCCGCTTGAGCGCGTTGGTAACACGATAACAGACAGTAGCGGTTGTTTCACGTTCAGCTGGGATTGAGAATCGTGGCGGGTGGGATATCAGTATGAATCATGCTAATTATTTCGATCGTGCCTATCTGAAGAGGAGCGCGAGGGAGAATCTTAAGGGGAAATATGGCGCCGCTTTGGTAGCTGTTTTACTGGCACTGATTGTCACGCAGTTGCTTTCAGGCTTTGCGACTTTCCTGACCAACTCGTTAACATCGTTCACTCCTTTTAGAATGAAGGTAGGTGTATATGATGTGGATGTCGATTCGCTCGGCAGAGTGACTTCTTTTTTGAGAGATTTGTTCGAACCTCTTTTGTCGAACCGTCCACTGTTGATCGTTGTGCTTTTCTTAATTATCACGGTACCTTTTTTGTACTCGCTTTTCGTAGGGAACGTGTTAAAAATTGGCTTAAAGCGCTGGTTTCTGCGCGCATCTCATCCTCACTACGCGACACCGCCGATGGAGCTCATGTTTTCACCTTTCAAGCGTGGTCAATATATTGCGGCATTTAAGGCAGCTTTTTGGAAGTCGATGTGGCTTTTTGTGTGGTCTGTTCCTGTTATTCTCTTTAATTTTTTTCTCTTTACGCCTATCGTTCTACTCTTTATAGCGTTCGTAAAGACGGGCTCGAATTCAATTACGCCCGAATTAGTTGACCGTGTACTAGAGGCGTACGGACTGCCGGGCTTATTCTATTCACCGGCATTTTTTGCAGTCGTTGGCACCGTGCTGCTCATCTTTTTGATTGTTCTGCGATTTAAGCGTTACCAGTATAAAATGACCGACTACATATTGGCGGATAATCCTCACATAGGAACACGTCGCGCTCTTACTCTTTCTAAGCAGATGTCAAAAGGTTCATTGTGGAGGTTCTTAGTCCTGGATTTATCTTTTGCAGGCTGGTTTATTGTTGCTGCCATGTGCATCTGTCTCCCGGGTATTTCGATCTTCTTAGTGTTCCCGTATTATGAAGCGACATGGGTGGAGGCGTACAAAAACCGCCGCGATTATCTAGTTGAGTGTCAAGAATTGACGATGGAGGAGCTCGGATATGTGCGGATGTTTTCCGGGAGTTGACCTATGACACCCTCCGAGATTAGCAGATTTATCTATTTGCTTGGTGGTATTTTGATGGGACTTGCTCTTATCGTCATTGTCCTGATAGTTATCCGTCGCAAACTGGAAAAACGAGTACGTGAATTAGTAGCACAGAATAGTGATAGCCTCGTCGGAAAGCGTGCGCTCGTCGTCAGTGCCATTCGACCTTCAAAAATGGGAAACATTCGACCTCTGGGTACGCAGGATGAGGAGACGGATCGTGCGGCAGATCCTCACAAAGACGAATACATACTCGATATCGTCTATCCCGCCATATCGGATGAGATCATCTCTAAGGGGCGCGTCGTGCGCGTGACTGGAGGCGATTCGAACCGATACATCGTTCGGGCTCTGTAGTTATAATCGATGATTGTGTCGTGCGGTTAGACCCGTATTCAATCCATCAAGATAGAGAGAAAGAGGTAATATCCTTGCTAAAACTGAATGATCACCTTACAAATCAATTTATCGCGCCTCATGAACGTAAACAGATGGAATGCCAACTTTCGGCAGCGCGCGATCTGCTCGACGGTCGCACCTGTCCCGGTTCGGAATACACCGGGTGGCTCGATCTTCCTGTGTCGCTCCCGGGGGAGACGATTGCGCGTATCGAGGAGACGGCTGATCGCATGCGCCGAGACTTCGATGTTTTGATCGTGGTCGGAATAGGCGGTTCCTACCTTGGCGCACGTGCGGTTATTGAGGCGCTCTCGCACCATTTTTCATTATCGCTGCCCAAAGAGAGGAGAGGAGGTCCTCTTGTTCTCTTCGCCGGACATCAGATCAGCTCCGACTATCTTCATGATCTCCTTGAAGTCGTCGAGGGTAAACGTGTTGCGCTCAATGTCATCTCGAAATCGGGGACGACGACTGAACCGGCGATCGCGTTTCGCATCCTTCGCGACAGACTGTTCCGGCACGCGTCACGTGAAGAACTCGCAAAGCACATCGTGATTACGACAGATGAAAAACGCGGCGCGCTCCGCCGTTACGCCGAGCAGATGGGGCTCACTACTTACGTAATCCCTGATGATATCGGTGGTCGCTATTCTGTATTGACGCCGGTAGGGCTCTTGCCGATCGCCGTAGCAGGGATTGATATTCGGGCGTTGCTGGATGGTGCACGTTCGGAGCGCAAGCGTTCGAAGACACCGCTCTCTGAGGGTCTATCAGCGGTCGATTGTTACGCTGTTAATCGAATTCTTCTCATGAGAAAAGGCTATCAGGCTGAAATTCTCGCATGCTACGAGCCGTCCATGCGCTATTTTGCCGAATGGTGGAAGCAGCTATTCGGTGAGAGTGAAGGAAAAGACGGAAAGGGCGTTATTACGATGAGTGTCGACTTGACAACTGATCTTCACTCACTCGGACAACTTATTCAAGAAGGTCCGCGTGTTTTTTTTGAGACGGTAATCGATTTTGCGAATGTCAGACACGATATTGCGATACCCAGCGACCCCGCTGATCTTGACCAGCTTGAGTATCTCGCAGGTCAGCCGATGAGTTTCGTCAATCGCCAGGCTTCAAGGGGAACAGCCCTGGCACATGTCTCGGGCGGTGTCCCGAATATGCGTATTGAGCTCGAAGATCGCTCTCCCGAGTCGCTCGGTGCATTGATTTACTTTTTTGAGAGGGCATGTGCGCTCGCATGTATTATGAATGGCGTCAATCCCTTTAACCAACCGGGCGTTGAGGCGTATAAACGCAATATGTTCGCGCTTCTCGGAAAGCCCGGATATGAGAAAGTGCGAGAAGAGCTGCTTCGCTCCTCCGCAGAGGACAAAGACTGATTGTCCGAAATGGAAAGGTTTGATTCACCTCTTTACCGTTCGATACTGCGAAGGGTTAACAAACCGGCGCGTTATGTCGGAGGAGAACTGAACGCAATCGACAAGAGTCGTGATTTTTTCTCACTTTCTTGCACCGAGCGCGTTCACTTCGCACTTTGCTTTCCCGATCTTTACGAAATCGGCATGTCTAACTTGGCCATTCAAGTTCTCTATTCGGCGCTAAATTGTGAAGATTACATCTTTTGTGAGCGCTGTTTCGCTCCTGATGTCGATCTTCGTATGTTGCTCAGAGAGAATAATCTTCCTATCGTCTCGATCGAGACGATGACGCCGTTAAATGAGTTCGATTTGATCGGTTTCTCATTACACTATGAATTGGCATATACGGCTGTTCTCGAAATGCTTGACCTTGCCGGAATTCCTCTCTACGCAGCAGATCGCGGCGAAAATGATCCGCTTGTTGTTGCCGGTGGACCGATCGCATGTAATTTGGAGCCCATGGCACCATTTTTTGATCTCATCATGCTAGGTGATGGCGAATATCAACTGCCCAACCTTGTACATGAGTACAGAAAATGCAAGATGGCGAAATTATCTAATTCTTACTTTTTTCTTCAAGTTTGCAGCATGGATGGCGTGTATGTACCTTCATTCTATGAGCCAAATTATAAGGAGGACGGTCGGATCGATGAAATCAAGGTCATTGAGCCGCATGCGCCTAAAAAAGTAAGAAAGGCGCTAGTGCGCGATTTTGATCATACTCCGATACCGAAGTCACCGATTGTTCCAAATATTGAGGTGACGCATGACCGTATGGTTCTCGAGATATTCAGAGGATGCGCGCGCGGATGTCGATTCTGTCAGGCGGGTTTTACCTATCGACCGCTCCGTGAACGTTCTCTCGGGAAGCTCGTTGATGCGGCAAAACACCTCATAGACGTTACCGGGTATGATGAAATTGGGCTGTTATCACTTTCGACATCTGATTATTCACATCTTGATGATCTGACGCGCGCACTTCTCCCGATGACGGAGCCTCGGCATATCAATCTGTCGCTTCCTTCTCTACGTCTGGATAGTTTTGAAGGTGACCTTGCCGAACGCTTGGCTAGAATACGTCGCGCAGGACTGACTTTTGCACCTGAGGCCGGAACACAGAGATTGAGAGATGTCATCAATAAAAATTTAACTGAGAACGATATATTTGATGCTGCCAGAACAGCATTCGAAAACGGATGGGATCGACTTAAACTCTACTTTATGCTCGGTTTGCCGACAGAGACAGAAGAGGATGTTCAAGCGATTGTCGATTTGACGATGAGGCTTCTATCAGTGTGGCGCGATATTCCGAAGGAGAGGCGCTCCAAGCGACTGATGGTGACAGTTAGCACCTCGTTCTTCATACCAAAGCCGTTTACTCCTTTTCAGTGGGAACGTCAGATTTCGATCGAGGCAATGAGAGCAAAACAAAAACTTTTGGCGAACGGTTTGAGTGATCGTCGCATTTCATATCGTTGGCATGATTTTGAAAGCTCAGTCGTCGAGGCGGTACTCGCACGCGGTGATCGGCGTCTTTCTTCCGTCATCGAACACGCTTGGCGTGCCGGAGCTTATCTCGATGCTTGGCATGAGCATTTTGATCCCGATATCTGGACAGCTGCCTTGTCTTTGATTCCAGGAGGGACTGATTTTTACACACGTGAGCGCGATGAAGATGAGGTTTTTCCATGGGAGCATCTCGATTTTGGCGTAACTCGACACTTTTTCGAGCGGGAGCGAAAACTTGCACATGACGGGCGCGTGACCTTGCCTTGCTTTGACGGGTGTGCAGTATGTGGTTGCGACTTGTGGCAAACGGGCATCTGTTTGCCGTCTTCGAAGGTTAGAAGCGATACAGGAGTGAGAAAGTGATACGATGACGGAAAACTCCGGGGAAAATCGTCTGATTCTTTATTTTGCCAGACACGGCGCGACTGCTTGGATAGCCCATCTCGACAATATGCGCCTGTTTGAGCGTGCCTTCAATCGTGCCGGATGGCCGATCGCTTGGACGGAGGATGCCTTCAACCCGCGTCCAATTCTCGTGTTCGGTTTGCCAGTCGGAGTTGGCATCGAGACTCGCCGAGACCCTGTTGAGGTTACCCTGAAGAATCGTATTGATGTTGAGCCGATGATCTTGTGTCTTAACCGCTCATTTCCACAAGGTATTGAAATTGTTCATTGGGAAGAAGCGCCCAATATGAAAAGGAGTCTTATGTCGCTCGTCAAGGCGGCTGATTACAGAATTGAAGCTCCTATGATCGGACCGGCGTATTCTTTGACATTTGGCGGCGGACGTCGCGTTATCGTACCGTGGACACGAAAAGGTAGGACACGAGAGATCGATATTTCCTCTAGAATCTTCGAGACGTATAATATAGACAATGACTCAATCGAATTTAAGGGAGGTGCCGGGAGCGATCTGCATTTGCGAATCGATTTGCTCCTCGATGCCCTTGTACGTGACGGGAAGTTGGCGCCGGAGGACGCGTTGGGTGCGCGCATCGTACGAAAGCGCGTTCACTGCGACTTCATGTCCTGATATACTTTTCATTGACTTGACAAGCGTCTTGAATGACAGTCAGAATGGCAAGCGTAGCTTAATTTCTATGAGACTGCGGAACAGAGGATAGAAAAGCGATAGTACCTTTGTAATCAGGTGAAGTATCGCTTAGGTGGGGAGTGCGTCCAGATGTCAAAATTGCGATTGGCAACCATTTTTGGCAATGGAATGGTTTTGCAACAGAAGGCGGTTAACAGACTTTACGGTTTTGCCGAAAGCGAAACCGAAGTTGCTGTCGAGTTTGAACGCTTTCCCGCGGAGCGCCACGAACCTATAGATCCAGAGACACAATATGGCATTCTTTTCTCCGAAGTTGAAATTTCCGGACGCGATGGCTATTTTGAATTTAGATTGCCTCCCTTTCTCGCATCCAAAGATCCTTGCCGCTTGACTGTTCGCTCAGCTTTTGATGTCGTAGTCATTGATGATATTCTTATCGGTGAACTCTGGTATGCTGCAGGTCAGGATAATATGGCGCAGACAGTGCGCGATTCCGACGTTGAACACGCACTGGACGAATGCGTGAATCTCCGAGATATTCGATTATTTCAAATGAATCTCGATGGACTATCCAGACAAATACAAGAGTACAGTTTTACTCCGCTCGGAGAAGCGCAGGGAGGCGAGTGGCAACGCGGCGACCAAGTACACCTTATGAAGGATCAGTCTGCCGTTGCGTTTTCGTTTGCTGTCGATTTCTACAATGAATGGCAAATTCCCACAGGCGTGATCAATGCAGCCTGTCCCGGCACTTATATCCACTCATGGCTCCCTCGCGAGATTATTGAAGACGACCCGATCATTAGGAATCACGTTCGAGAGGTGCGATTGTATCGCGATCGCGATAATTGGAATGAAGAGATCGCTGAAAGGGATCCGGGAGAACATCGCTATGGGAGCGGTGGATTTAGGAGTTTCCCTCGACCGCAGACCGTCGCGCTTCTCGACGGGAGAAAGCCGGATGAAGATAAACCTGCCCCCCTCGTCGTTCCGCGAGCCACGATTCGAAAATCAACGCTCCTTCAGCAGATGATCCCTCTCGCACACGAGTTTTCGCCGCGCAAGCAGCCTAGTGCTATGTTCAATCACAAGGTGGCGCCGTTTGTCGGTCTGTCATTGCGTGGCGTCCTCTGGTTTCAAGGGGAGAGCGACGTTGATGGACCGGAGTATTATTTGCGGGCGCTTCGCTATCTTGTCGATACGTTCAATGAAGTATTCGTTCCGGTAGAGCAGAAACTGACATTGATCTTGACGCAACTTCCGTCTTATTTGTACAACGGTATGAACGCGACCGGACTTGCAATATTCAATGAGATGCTTGCGCTGGCAAGGCATACGCTGAATGCAAATACGGGACTCGTCACGCTGTACGATCTTCCGCTTTCCTATCGCGAGGACGCGTCGCTTTGTTATGTGTTGACGCCTTATGCCAAGAGAGAAGTCGGGCGTCGTATGGCGCGACTTGCCTCAGGTCTTATCGCCGGTGATGATCGAATGACAAGTGCACCGGAACCGATTTCATTGGAACGGATCGGCAACAAATGGATGATCGACTTTACCCCTTCCGCCGTACGCGGTGGCGGACTCTATCTGCGTCAAGGCGAAACTGTATTGAAAGGTTTCGCTATTTGTGACAGCAATCGCGTGTTTGTCAAGGCGGATGCGCGCATACTGTACGGTGTCCGCGTTCTCGTATGGCATGATCAGATTAACGATCCCGTGTCTTTGACATATGGATTTTCCGCGTTTAATGGAGATGCCAATTTATTGGGATCGGATGGGATACCTGTATTGCCTTTTAGAGTTGACTTGGAACCCTCCCAATACCTTGTTCCGATGCCGTGGTTTGACATGGACAAGTTGGAATCATTCGCTTGGGATGAAATGTTGGAAGGTGATTCGCCGAGACCGCGCAAGAAAAATCTGCCTGGTTTGAAACGCTTGTGGGAAGTCACGAAAGGACGCGGCGAGTTGACGCTGACGAATGAGGTGAACGGTTATAGTCATTCCGATTTACGACTTGAGTACGTAAATGCCGACGAGCGACCTGTCGAGATTGATGCCGCCGTGGCGCTAGCCTCTTGGTACCCGCCGCTCGACTTGACACCCTACTCTGCCGTCGAACTCGTGCTTCTCAATCCAGACCATCAGGAGAAGAAGATTCAATTATTACTGGAAGATGCGAATGGTGTCGTCTTTGAGTCGCCGCCGAGAAAAATCGAAGATGCTTTCAGACAACAAGTAATTAGGTGGGCAGATACTGAGTTGGCAAATAATACTGCAGAGATCGTCAGATTCGGATTTCGCATTGTCGACCCGGGCGCTCGCGGAAGTCTTATCTTAATAAGAGTGAAACTTGATTATCGCCCGGTCATTTTAGATAATTAGCCAGCATGTTTAATCTATAGAAGAAAGGTTGAATCAATGATAAAGATAGACTCTATAGCCAGGACCTTTGATCCACAATCGGAAGAGCCGCTTATCTATAAGAAGTGGTTGGATCGTGACGCTTTTCACGCAGAAGCTCCTTCTGAGAAGGAGTCGTTTACTATCGTGATGCCGCCGCCCAATATTACAGGTGAGCTTCATATGGGTCACGCACTTGACAATACCCTTCCCGACGTCCTGATCCGATACAACAAAATGAGAGGTAAAAATGCGCTTTTCCTGCCAGGAACAGACCATGCTTCTATTGCGACGGAGGCGCTCGTCGTTCAACAGTTGACCCAAGAGGGTGTCACAAAGGAGGAGCTTGGAAGAGATGCATTTCTTGAACGCTGTTGGGAATGGAAAGAGCTTTATCACGACCGCATCACCGGACAGCAACAGCGGCTCGGACTTTCGTGTGACTGGAAACGCCAGCGATTCACGATGGATGAGGGACTCTCAAGGGCAGTCCTGCGCGTTTTTAAGGATTTGTATGAGGAAGGGCTGATCTATCGCGGCGAACGCATGATCAATTGGTGTCCATCTTGTCTGACATCAATCTCAGACATTGAAGTTGAACATGAGGAGATGGATGCCTCTCTTTATACGATCCGCTATCCTTTCGCAGAAGGGGAGGGTTCAATCGCTATCGCGACTACACGTCCCGAGACGATGCTTGCCGACACGGCAGTTGCAGTACATCCCGACGATGAGAAACGCGGTCATCACGTCGGACGCATGGTTCATCTTCCTTTAACTGATCGCGATATCCCGATTATTGCCGATTCTTATGTCGATCCCGAATTTGGGACCGGATATGTCAAAATCACTCCTGCACACGACCCGAATGATTATGAAATCGGACTGCGCCATAACTTGCCGGTAATCGACATCCTGACGGATGATGCTCGTATGACCGATGAGTGCGGCTCCTATGCGGGGCTGTCCGCCTTGGATGCGCGTAAAGCCATTGTGAACGATCTCAGAGAACAGGGGTATCTTGTCAAAGTTGAACCGATGCGCCATAACGTCGGTACATGCCAGCGCTGCGACACAATTGTCGAGCCGAGAATTTCTCTTCAATGGTTCGTCAAGATGGGTCCTCTCGCAGGACCTGCGATCGAGGCTGTCCGCGAGGGAGACACAACGTTTGTGCCCGATCACTTCAAAAAGATTTACTTTAACTGGATGGAGGGGATTCGTGACTGGTGCATCTCACGTCAACTTTGGTGGGGGCATCGTATTCCCGTATGGTACTGTGAAGACTGCGACGAAATCATCGTATCCGAAGTGACTCCCTTTTCATGCTCATCATGCGGCAGTCAGAGATTGAAACAGGATGAAGATACGCTAGATACTTGGTTTTCGTCGGCGCTGTGGGCTTTCTCAACTCTTGGCTGGCCCGATGAGACGGAGGATTTCAAGACGTTCTATCCGACTGACGTCCTCGTGACGGGATACGATATTATTTTCTTCTGGGTTGCACGGATGATCTTTTCTTCTCTCCACAACACAGGCAAGGTTCCCTTCCGTTACGTTTTGATTCATGGTATGGTTCGTGACGAGCTCGGGCGCAAGATGTCTAAGTCGCTCGGTAACGGAGTCAATCCGCTTGAAATTATTGACCGGTACGGTGCGGACGCTTTACGCTATGGTCTGATGGTCGGTACGACGCCGGGTAAGGACTTGCGCTGCCGGGACGAGAAGTTTGAAAATGGCAGAAACTTTATCAATAAAGTTTGGAATGCTTTCCGATTCATCGTGATGAATCTCGATGATGATATCGATTTTTCCGATGTTTCTTACGACGATTTTAAAATTGAAGACCGTTGGATCATATCGGAGTTGAAGGACACGATCACGTCGCTCTCTGACAATTTGGACGCAATGGAGCTCGGAATGGCTCAGGAGAAGATCTATTCATTCCTATGGGATTATTTTTGCGACTGGTACATTGAGCTTGTTAAGGAAAGGCTAAGGGAAGGAGGTCGAACGGGGAGGGCGGCTCAAGCCGTTCTGTATCGCGTCTTTTCCGACTCGCTTAAATTACTGCATCCGTTTATGCCATTCGTTACGGAACGCATTTACGGCATTTTGCATGAAGAAAAACTATTGGTTTTAGAGGATTGGCCCGACGCCGGTCAATATCAATATGATGCCGATGCCGCGAAGACTATGACGAGCCTTGTCAGCGCCATACGAGGCATCAGAAATCTGCGTGCCGAGTACAAGATCGCTCCCGCTCATCGTTTTCCTGCGAGTTTCCGAGCTGATGATCGTGCGCTCGTTTCCAGACTTCAGGAAGGTCTTCCGACACTCTCTAGGCTTGCCGGCATATCGGAGCTCAAGCTGATTGAAGACGGCTCTGCATTTGATGAAGAGGATGTAACGGTTCTTTTTACCGGCGGTGAGATCGCGATTCCATTGCGTGAGCTTGTCAATGTCGAAGAAGAGCTCGAACGCATGAAGAATGAAGAAGAGCGCTTGAAGCAAGAGATTTCTAGAGCGGAAGCCATGCTTGGCAATCCAAACTTCACCGGGAAGGCGCCTGTTCATGTCGTTGATGTGCAACGCGAGAAGAAAATGCAATACGAAGATCAACTTGAAAGTTTGATTGTCCAACTCGAACGTCTCAAGCGTTTGTCGCGTGATGATTAGCAGTTTTTTGAGATACTGGGCATCGCGGGTGCTATACTTAAACTAATCCCAAAAACGACCATATGAGTCGTATAGAAAGGAAATGATCATGCCTTTAGTCAATACCAAAGATATGTTTAAGAAAGCGTATGAGGGCGGCTACGCAATCGGCGCTTTCAATGTTAACAATATGGAAATTATTCAGGGGATCGTCAATGCGGCGAGCAAACTGTACGCTCCTCTTATATTGCAGGTTTCAGCAGGCGCGAGACGCTACGCAAACCAGACTTACCTTATGAAACTCGTAGAAGCCGCGATGATCGAATCAGGTTTGCCCATCGCGTTACATCTCGATCATGGTGATACTTTCGAGCTGTGTAAGGATTGTATCGACGGTGGATTTACTTCTGTGATGATTGACGGTTCGCATCTCCCCTTTGAGGAGAACATTGAACTGACGCGTCGCGTTGTTGACTATGCGCACAGCCATGATCCTCTAGTCGTAGTGGAAGCCGAACTCGGTCGTCTTGAAGGCGTCGAGGATGAAGTTGTTGTCAGTGCAGAAGATGCTTCGTATACTGATCCCGATGAGGTTGAAGAGTTTGTAACGCGCACAGGCTGTGACTCACTCGCTATCGCGATCGGTACGAGTCACGGCGCGTATAAATTTAAGCCGGGACAAAAACCGCAGCTGCGTTTCGATATTCTTGAGGAGATTGAACGCCGTCTACCGGGATTTCCCATTGTTCTGCACGGTGCCAGTTCCGTCGTCCCCGAATTCGTCGATACTATCAATAAGTACGGCGGCTCTATGCCTGACGCGATCGGTATTCCCGAGGATATGTTGCGTAAGGCTGCCGGTATGGCTGTCTGTAAGATCAACATCGACAGTGATCTTCGCCTTGCGATGACTGCATCCGTCCGCAAGTATCTCGGCGAGAATCCTGCTGACTTCGATCCACGTCAATACCTCGGACCCGCGAGACTGGCGATCGAAGAAATTGTCGCGCATAAGATCAAGAATGTTTTAGGTTGTGACGGCAAGGCATAGTTGTAATCGGTGTTGACCATGGATCTCAATCGTGACCGCATTCAGTCATTATTGTCGACAGATAACCCCGGTGATCGGGAAGCCGCCTCTGTCCTTATTGGTCAGTTGACTCAGTTGCTCCGTGAACTCAATCATGCCTACTATAATCTCGATCGTCCGTTGACATCAGATGAGACGTATGATCGGCTTCTCCGCAAGCTCGAGTTACTCGAGGATAAATGGCCTGATTTAGCTCTTCGTGATTCACCCACCGCCATCGTCGGCGGAGAAGCTTCATCGAAATTTACGCCTGTTCCGCATCGGTTCCCTATGCTATCGCTTCTCGACGCTTTTTCTTACGATGAGATTAAGACATTCGTTGATCGCATACTCTTGCAGTACCCTGAAACGACTTTCATCGTCGAGATGAAAATTGACGGTCTTTCGATCAGTCTGACGTTTGAGGACGGTCTTCTTGTAAGGGGTGTAACGCGCGGCGACGGCGTTACATATGGTGAGGACGTCACTGAGAATATCAGGCAGATCGTTTCTATTCCTATCGCTCTTCAAGAGCAACCTTCCGAGCTTGTCGTTCGCGGGGAAGTATACATGTCCTACGCGTCTTTCGATGCTCTTAATCGTTCACTTGCTCATGCTGAAGAGAAGATGTTTGCCAATCCGCGAAATGCCGCGGCTGGGACGCTTCGACAGCTTGATGCAAAGGTTGTTCGTGATCGCGCACTTTCTTTCTTTGCTTTTGAGATTCAGCATTCGTCTAAAATTTTTACAAGTGACTATGCGTCCCTTGTTTGGTTGTCAAGCACCGGAATTCCTGTGATTCCCGATATTGCCATCTGTCGTTCTGCGAACGAAGTGATTGAAGCGATTGAAACGATCGGAAAGAGACGCGATGCATTGCCATTCCAAATTGACGGCGCCGTTGTTAAGGTTGACGAACTCCATACGCGCGATTTGATCGGCGCTACCAGCAAATTCCCCAGATGGGCAATTGCTTTTAAATATCCGCCTGAACAGAAAGAAACGGTCGTACTTGATATTTCGGCACAAGTAGGTCGAACGGGGCGTATCACGCCACTCGCACATCTCGCGCCCGTCAATCTCGCAGGATCAACGGTGCAAAGAGCGACATTGCACAATCAAAGTATTGTCGACCAGCTCGATGTACGTATCGGGGATACCGTTCTTGTCCAAAAAGATGGCGACATCATCCCGGGGATTATAAAAGTCAATATAGACAAGCGACCTGAGAAGACAGAGCGGTATATACTTCCATCAACATGCCCCGCATGCGGCTCTGAGACAGAATACGTGGGGGGTGGTGCTGATCTTTATTGCACGGGCATTGATTGCCCGGCGCAACTTGTACGCCATTTGATCTACTTTGCTTCGAAGGATGCCATGGATATCACCGGTCTAGGAGAGAAGGTCTCTGAAGCGCTATATCAAGGCGGGTATGTTCGATCTATTGCCGACCTTTATACGTTGCACGAAAAACGTGACGCATTGATCGATGAAGGAATCATCGGTCGCGCTCGAAGTGTCGACGCGCTTTTGTCAGAACTTGAACGTTCAAAGAAGGCGCCGCTTGAGCGACTTCTCACTGGATTCGGTATTCCGCTCGTCGGTCGCCAGACTGCTCAAGCTCTCGTAAGTGCAATTCCCGATCTGCGTCGCCTGGCTGCTGCGGATGAAGAGACGCTCGCTTCGATCAAAGATATCGGTCCAGCGACTGCACACTCAATCAGTCATTGGTTCTCACTGCCGCAAACGGAAAAGTTGTTGGATCGTCTTGAGATGAGCGGATTGCAAATGTCAGCCGAAAAGCTGGATGTTGAAAGACCACTTGATGGGCAGACATTCGTTCTAACCGGTACCTTGAATACTATGACGCGCAACGAAGCGAGGGCTGTTTTGGAGAAGCTTGGCGCACACGTCTCCGGCTCCGTTTCCTCGCGTACATCCGTCGTCGTTGTAGGGGACAATCCGGGCAGTAAAGCGGTGCGTGCACAAGAGCTGGGTATTCGTCGTTTGGATGAGAATGCTTTCATCGACTTTTTAGCATCGCACGATGATGGAGATCAGTCATGGTGATGTATTTCATTTTTGGGTTGATTACCTGCTTAGGACTCGTGAGCGCGCTCTTTGTTTTACTGATTGTATTTCTGCGAAAAAATTGGAATCACTCGTGCAAGTCGCGCCTTTCTTTCCTTGCTCCGATTCTGCTTGTCGCTGTGATCTCTTACCTTTCGTTTACGATATTGGTTCCGATGACCTTTGATTTCGTTCAGCTAGTTAATCGTCAATATGACGTACGAGAGATCGATATACCCGATGAGGTAATACCCCTAAGCCATTCGCTAACTCTTGATGGTCAAAGATATTATTTCCCGCCCGGTACGTTTAAATCCGGTGAACAGGGGCGTTATCAGATCACTTACACTCCGAGGACGTTTTATATCATTAATGTTGTACGCTTTGGAGACCTTCCCGATCATTAACTGATAGAACCGATAATACAGCGCACCCGATTTTTTGATCAGGGCGAAATTCTCTTCACTCGCGATTTTTATAATGAAAACGGGAGGAGGGAAACTGGAATGCGGAGTGATCAATCGATTCAATCGGATATGAAATCAGAACAAATGCAGGATCTCAGAAGACCAAAGGACGAGTTCGGATTTTACTTGGTCGCTTCAAATCGTGAACTCCTGAATCACGTGGAAAAACTTATGAACCGTCAAGGACTTTTCGGTGTGATGGACTCATCTGGAAGAGTGCACTATTTAATCGACGCTCGCAAGGGGTCACCCTATGCGGCGAGGAAAATATTGACAACAGCGGAACATCTCATCCGAGAGCAGTCGCGCCTAGAAATCGGACACTTAGCGGACGTGTACCGCGCAATTGACTCTATTCTGGAGCGATATGCTTTTAATGTCCATTTGAGAGGTTATCGACTTCTGCAGGAGATGATGCGATTGATTGCGGAGGATGTATCACTTCTTAATCCCATCAGTAAACGACTATATCCGTTGATTGCAGAGAGATATAAGATGACGCCATATCAGGTAGAGAGGAATGTGCGTTACCTTTTTGACGATTTAGCAAGGCGGGAAAAACAGGCGATACGTGATAAAAAGCCACTTCCTTTTCAACTTCTTCAACCGATGGATGAGCGGCTTCCGGTCGCTCGCACGATATCGAGGCTAGCAGAGATGGTTGATGACCATCTGACCCGGATTCCAGCGCCGGACAAGCATTGAGCAGAAATGTTTTGTCAGATAATAAAGTAAGGACCGTCATTCGACAGCCCTCACATAAAGTCAAAACGAAAGTTGAGATTACTTGTTCACCTGCATTTTCAGGTTTTTCCCTGCCTTGAATGCCGGCGCTTTCGTTGCGGGGATCATAATCTCTTCCTTGGTGCTTGGGTTGCGACCCTTACGCGCTGCACGATGACGAACCTCAAAGGTGCCAAAACCAACAAGAACGACTTTCTCATCATTCGCAAGTTGCTCTGCGATGACGTCAAAAACGGCTGTAACCGCCTTTTCACTATCTTTTTTTGTCAGTTGCGCTTTTTCCGCCACTGCGCTGATCAGTTCACTTTTATTCATTCTTTAGCCTCCTTCTGGCAATATCTCTGCCTATTATCACGATCAAACGGCGTCTTGTCAAGGGTTTGACGTCTTCCACCGTCGCAGGAAGCCAATTTGTTTGAAGAATTATCTCATTTTCTGAAGTATTGCCACTTGCATAACGTGAAGGTCCAGCTTACAACGTATCTTTCTGAGCACGTGTTATGCGTCATACAGACCGTTAAGCTTGCATCTAAAGTCACGTTGCTGTACCATACAACAGTGATGAACTAATGTATTTTCTCATCTAAGAAGGTAAAAGATATGAATGCAACTAAAGATATGCTGATCGTTGAGTTACTTCGACTTGACCGCAACCTTGCAGGTCTACTGATGGGGCATGGACTTCATTGTGTCGGCTGTATGATGGCGAACAATGAAACTTTGGAGCAAGCATGCCAAGTTCACGGAGTAGACGTCGATCTTCTATTGAATGATATCAATGCGTATCTTGACTCAACTCGGTCACTAAATGAGTAGCGATCACACCGTAGATTATTCATTTAGTCTGCAAATAATTGGTTGTTTATAAAGAGATGGAGAACAGACAATCGCGTACTTTTCGGCATCTAACGCCGCGCAAAGCGTTCCTAATTGCCTATGATGCCGCCTCGACCGTCATCGCGGCTATTCTGGCATTGTTGCTTATTTATGAAGGGAGCGTTCCTAATCACTTTTGGAACCAATTTAAGGGGACGTGGTACTTTTTTGTCCTGATCGGTTTAGTTGTTTTCCCTCTTTTCGGGTTTTATACACAGATGTGGGCTTTTGCTCGCGGCAGTCAGTATTTGATTTTAGTTGCAGGCACAACGGCTCACCTTTTTACAACTGTCCTCTTGCTTCAGCTTTTGAAGCAAAGTTTCACTCTTCCCACCTATATCCTTTTCTGGTTTTTGCTGACGGGTGCTGTGATGGCGATCCGCCTTCTATATCGCTTCTATCGGTCACATAGAATGGTGATGAGGGCAAAACGCAGATCTGAAGGGGACGAGGAGATACGTGTCATGATCGTCGGCGCTGGTGCGGCAGGAAGCCAACTTATCGTCGAGTTGAAAACGACTCAAAGTCTGAGGATTCCCGTCTGTGCAGTTGATGACAATGAATTGACACACCATTATAAGAACAATGGCGTTCCTGTTCTCGGCGATCGATACGACATCGAAAAGCTAGCTATGGATATGCACATTGATGAGATTATTGTCGCCATCCCGTCCGCCTCAAGCACGACAATCCGCAGCATTCTGGAGATATGTTATCGCACGGATTGTCGTGTCAGAATATTACCTTTCTTTTCTGAGCTTGAAGGCGGAAAAGTCCACCTGTCCGATGTTCGCGACATAAAAATTGACGACCTGCTTGGAAGAGAAGCGGTTGAATACGATATGGAGAAGGTCAGCAGTTTTATACGAGATAAGACCGTTCTCGTTACGGGCGGCGGAGGTTCGATCGGTTCAGAACTTGCGAGACAGATTGCTTCTTTGGAACCTGCACTTCTCATTCTTTACGATATATATGAGAACGGTGTCTATGAATTGCAGCAAGATCTTCTCGAGCGCCATGGCAGACGCCTTAATCTGAAAGTGCTGATCGGTTCCGTGCGGGATTGCAGACGTGTTGAACAGCTGTTCTACGATTATGCACCGGACGTTGTTTTCCATGCGGCAGCTCACAAGCACGTTCCTCTGATGGAGGACAGCCCGGGAGAAGCAGTTAAAAATAATATCTATGGGACGTACAATGTGGCTATGGCAGCTGCACGTTTCGGCGTTCCTCGATTCGTACTGATTTCTACAGACAAGGCGGTGAAACCGACGAATGTTATGGGGGCGAGCAAGAGACTTTGCGAAGTGGTCATCATGACGCTCGACAAGATTTGGAAAGACACATCGTTCGCTGCCGTTCGATTCGGCAACGTACTTGGAAGTAGCGGCAGCGTTATCCCGCTATTCGAAAAACAAATCAAGAATCGTCTTCCTGTGACGGTTACTCATCCTAGGGTTGAACGCTTCTTTATGACAATTCCCGAAGCGTCAAGTCTTGTTCTACAGGCCGGAGCTTATGCGAAGGGTGGAGAGATATTCGTCTTGGATATGGGCGAACCCGTCAGAATCGACAAGCTCGCCCGCGACATGATCCGCATTTCGGGGCTTGTGCCCGATATCGATATTCCGATTCAGTACATCGGTCTGAGACCGGGTGAAAAAATGCGCGAAGAGCTATTTCTGCCGGAGGAACATTTTGTCGAGACTGATCACAAAAAAATCTTCAGTCTCAAACAGGTTGATGATATGGACTACCTGAAGAAAGAAGTTGGTATTCTCGAAAAGATTATCGGAGCGGGCGAAGAGTTGGGTCTTACTGAATTTATGGATCAGCTTCTCTCTGCACTTGAGCGCTGTGAAGCTCTGGATTCCGACGATTCATCTTCATTGCTTCCCAGAATCCACTACGATACGTATTTCCCGATAAAACGGTCAACCAACTAGAAATCTTTTCGTCGCTTGAAAGGATTGTATCGTGTCTGCCAAAGAAACACTCTTGCTTGTTGACGTCCATAGTCTGCTCAACCGTGCCTTTTACGGCATGGCAGGTCGAAATCGCTTGACCGCGCCCGACGGATTGCCGACCGGAGCCCTGTTCGCTTTTCTGAATATGCTTTCCAAGTATCGGGATGAGTTTAAACCAACGCATGCAGTTTCCGCCATGGATATGCCCGGTGAAACATTCCGTCATCGAAAGTTTGATGAGTACAAGCTTGGTAGAAGTCCCATGCCCGACGATCTTGCCAGGCAAGTTCCTGTCGCGCGGGACATGCTCGAATATTTGGGGTTCCAACCGGTCGGAATGACAGATTACGAAGCGGATGATCTGATCGGTACGCTTTCGCTTATCGGCGAAGAGCGCGGAATGTCTGTAATAATCCTAACGGGTGATCGCGATACATTGCAGCTCATATCTGACAATACGTCGGTCGTCCTCTTAACAACAAAGAGGGACGGTTCGGAGAGCGAGGTTATCACACCTGACGTTATGATGGCTAAATACAACATTTCACCTGCTCAATGGGTCGACGTAAAGGGTCTAATGGGCGATTCTTCGGATAATATTCCGGGGGTTAGAGGGGTAGGTCAGAAGACCGCGCTTAAACTCATTCAAGAATATGGGAGCATCGACGGGGTCTATGAGAATCTTGGCGATATGAAAGGCGCGCTTCTTGGAAACTTGACTGTCGGGAAGGAGATGGCAAAGCTTTCACGTGAACTTTCTGTTATCTGTCGCAGTGTTCCGCTTGAGGGAGTTGATGATCTGTTATCGACCGACATTGACGAAGCAATGGATGGAGAAGCCCTCGCACAGCTTTTGACGCGTCTTAATTTTCGCTCTTTCTTTGAGCGATTCAATCTCACTTCACCGGAAATCAGAACTGCCCAAGAAGATCTAAACGTCACGACAGACCGTATCCGCGCTTGCGCTTCAATCGAAGAATGGATGACCACACTTACCGATGATGACGCGGTCGCATTTATGCTTCCGGGGAATAATGGCGATGGACTCTTGCTCACGAGACAATCTTGTTTTCACTTTTCCGATTCCTTGCCGATCCTTCATTTAATCGATCACTATGAGAATACTTTTGTCACGTGGGACTTTAAGCGTCAGTTGCGCAAAAACAGTTTGAGCGCGCCAGCCCGCTCTGTCTTCGACGTAATGATCGCTTCATATCTTTTGAACGAACTTGGTAGAGCGGACGATATCGACTTTGCTTTACGTGCATCGCTGGGCGATGCATACCAGCCATATGAAGATCATGATCTTCCTTTATTGAAAGATCTAAACGCCGAGCGCAAACGACTTTGTCTTCTGCTGTTAAAATCGATGGAACTACAGACTGACAGACTCCATGAAAGAGGGGTCTCGCTTCTCGCTCAAGTCGAGATGAGGCTTGTCAACGTATTGGCAGATATGGAACATGCGGGAATACTCGTCGACATTGAAGCGTTGGAGTCCGAGTCTTCTTCCATGCTCGAGGAGATCGAATCGCTTGAACGGTCAATCTATCGCGATGCCGGAAAGGAATTCAACATCAATTCCCCGCAACAATTATCGGAAGTCCTATACGAAGACTTGGGACTGCCGACAGGACGAAGAAGCTCGAGCGGTCAATTCAGTACGGATGCAGATGAACTTGAGCGGCTGCGAGGCTTTCATCCGATTATTGATTCTATTTTTGAGTTTCGCGAACTGACGAAATTGCGCGGGACATTTCTCGAGGGGCTGAAAAAGGAAATTGACATCGACGGCAGAATACGTACGACGTATAACCAAGCGCTTACGACAACCGGACGATTGTCGAGTTCAAATCCTAATCTCCAGAATATCCCTATTCGCACCGACCGCGGTAAGCGTATCCGCGAACTCTTCATCGCTTCCCCGGGATATGTTTTGATTGGTGCCGATTACAGTCAAATAGAACTGCGCCTTCTTGCACACCTGTCCGGTGACAAGAATCTTTCAGATGCATTCAATGAAGGGCGTGACATCCATCGAGTAACGGCATCCGCTCTCTTTGGAAAAAGTGAGCAGGATGTTACATCACATGAGCGAAGCGTTGCCAAGACGGTCAATTTCAGCATTACATACGGTATCTCCGATTTCGGATTGTCGCGCGATCTCGGGATTCCCATTTCTCATGCGAGCAGACTAATCAAGCGTTACCATGACAAATACCCGCAAGTGGAAGCTTGGCTGAAGCTTCAGGGAGAAGTTGCTAAAGAGCTTGGTTATGTCGAGACGCTCTTCCATCGACGCCGCTATCTGCCGGAGCTTCAGTCTCAGAACAGAAATCTCTACAACTTCGGTATCCGAGCGGCCATGAATGCACCTGTCCAGGGAACGGCAGCCGACCTTATTAAAATTGCCATGGTCAATGTCTCCCGACTGATGAAGGAGAAAAAATTGGATGCTCGACTTATCCTGCAAGTTCATGACGAATTGATTATTGAGGCGAGCGAAAGCGACAAAGAATGCGTCATCTCACTTTTGCGTGAAGCAATGGAACAGGCGATGGAGCTCTCTGTACCTCTCATTGCCGACGCAAAGGCAGGTTACACGTGGGGCGACTTGAGTTAGTGTGATGCAAGTCGTACCGATTAACGCGTAGAGAGGTGTGTTTTGACATGTTTGTGCTTGGTATTACTGGTGGAATCGGAACAGGCAAGAGCGTTGTTGCCTCCATTTGCCGGGCTGCCGGAATACCGGTTATAGATGCCGACGCCATTGCACATGAGCTGACAGATAGGGCATCCGATACGACGGCGCGCATAGGGAAAGTATTGGGAGCTGATCTAATCGATGAGAGCGGCGCTCTTTTGCGTAACAAAATGGCTGATCTCGCTTTTACAGACAAAAGGGCACTTGATACACTGAGCGCTATCATCCACGAAGACGTCATTGCCGCCGTTGACAGCCGCTTAGAGGAGATGGAGAAGAAGAAAGTCAAAGCCGTCATACTCGATGCGCCTATCCCAATTGAGCGAGGCTTTATTGACAACGCCGATCAGATTTGGACAATTAGAGCTGATGACGACATCCGACTTGAGCGACTAAGAAAACGCGGGATGAGCGATAGCGACGCTCTTCGCCGCATGCGTGTTCAAATGTCACCGGAGCAATACAAGGAGCTCGCACATTTTGAAATCACGAACAACGGAACATTTTTGGAATTAGAAGATAAAGTCCATGAACTTCTTCGACAAGAGTTCGGTTTGCGTGGAATCTCTCTTCCGGGAATTCCTGCGAATATTGTCGACTGAGCGATCGTCATTCATAAGTTGAATCGAAAGAGGATGAAGTCGTCTTCGCGCACGACATATGATTTGCCTTCCGATCGGACGAGACCTTTTTCACGTGCGGCGACAAGCGATCCTTGTTCAAGAAGTACATCAAGCGGTATAACCTCGGCTCGAATGAAACCCCTTTGAAAATCAGTGTGAATGATGCCTGCAGCATCGAAGGCGCTTGAACCGCGATGAATCGCCCATGCGTGTGCCTCTTTTTTATTCGCTGTAAAAAAAGAGAGTAATCCGAGAAGTTCGTAAGCACATCGGATGACACGCGTGAGACCTCCGCATTCTAAACCTAATTCATCTAGAAAAAGAGCCTGTTCCTCCGCAGGAAGTTCGGCAATTTCCGATTCAAGGCGCGAAGAAATTGGGATAATCACTTTCTTTGAGTTGAATGCATCGATCAGCGCATTCAAGCAATGCTCACTGAAGCCGTCATCCGACTCGGCGACGTTTGCGACAATCATTTCAGGTTTTATCGTCAGGAGAGAAATGTGGCGCAGTACATCGTATTCACCTGAATCAAAGATGAAATCTCTCGCCGGTCTTCCGTCGTTCAAATGTTCGAGAAGTCTCTCAATAACTTCTAATTCGTCCAGTATTTCGGGCGTATTGGCTTTAGCGGCTCGAGCGACTTTCTCATGACGCCGCTCGAGATGCTCAATATCGGCGAGTATGAGTTCTGTCTCGACCGTCCTATAATCAGCGATTGCATCGATTTTATTTTTAACATGAGCAATATCGTTCTCTTCGAAGCAACGAACGACGTGTAAGAGCGCGTCTACCTCGCGAATGTGAGATAGGAATCGGTTTCCCAGTCCTTCGCCTTGACTGGCACCTTCGACGAGTCCTGCGATGTCGACAAATTCGACCGTTGCAGGAACAGTTTTCTCCGACTGGAAGAGATTCGCCAAGACGGGAAGACGATCGTCGCGTATGGGTACAACGCCGATATTAGGTTCAATCGTACAGAACGGATAATTCGCGACATTGGCGTTCGCATTAGTCAATGCATTAAACAGTGTGCTTTTTCCGACATTGGGCAGTCCGATAATACCTAGTTTCATTAGTATCCATACTCCCTCGTTTTCAACGATTTCATTGGTTCACTTAGGAAGCTTCGCCTTTTTACACTTTCTTCGATTGAGAGTCGAAACATCTTGAAGCGAGCTTGAAAGGGTGTAACCTATCTGTATAAGCGTAAGTGTCTTTGACAATCAACATGTTACACTTATTTTAGCCGTACGGTTGCCGCATTAGTATAATTTATAATCAAAAATACTTTCGAAATTACTCTCGCAACCGAAAAGTTAGTAATACTTAGTGAAAAAATGATTCTTTTCTGACAAAATGTCGCAACGCGCCATCCAATGACACCAAATCAATAAAAGAAATATAGCGAGAAGCGAGAAACTGTCTTCATGAGCGTTAAGAACTATCATCGTATTTGCTCATGCGCACTGACAGGACTTGAAGGTGTCGTCGTCGAGATCGAAGTTTCGATTCTTCCCGGATTGCCACGCTTTGAGGTTACGGGGAGGGGAGATCATGCTATAAGGGAATCGCGTGATCGCGTGCGTGCCGCGATACGACACAGCGGCTATAATTTTCCTAAGGGACGTGTCATCGCGAGCTATGCTCCCGCCTCGCTGCCGAAGCAGGGGAGCGCTTTCGATCTTCCGCTCGCACTTGCAGTTTTGACATCGTGCGATCAAGTTGTACGTATGGCAAAGGCACCGGAAACGGCAGCATTCGGAGAGTTATCACTTGACGGTCATGTCCGTTATGTTCATGGCGCACTGGGGCGCCTCCTTTCGTTGAAAGAACAAGGAATTCGACACGTCATCGGTCCTGCCGCTTGCGAAAGAGAAGCAAATGCCGTTGACTCCATTCGATATCAGGGTGTTAGCACGCTCAAGGAGGCGGTTCTGCGATATTCAGGTGTCAGTAGCCCAAAGGGCGACGTCGCCATCGCATCAGCACCTGAGGATGCGCACGATTTAGAGATTTTCGATCCCTTCGGAATGATACGAGGTCAGGAAGAGGGAATTCGCGCATGTACAATCGCGGCAGCAGGATGGCATCCGATCCTACTAATGGGCGCTCCGGGGTGCGGCAAGACTTCTCTTGCTTCCGTTATTCCGGAGATTCTTCCTCCGCTTACGGTTGATGAGTCACTTGAAATTTCAAGGATTTACAGTGTTTCCGGTCATGCTCCTCGTTCAGGAGGTCTCGTCAAAAGTCGACCTTTTCGTCATACACATCACACAATTACGTGCGGCGCCCTAATCGGTGGCGGCATCATTCCAAGTCCTGGCGAATGTACGCTCGCGCACCGCGGAGTCTTATTCCTAGACGAAGTGACTGAAATACAGCCCCGCGTTCTCGATGCTTTACGTGAACCTCTTGAAACGGGTCATATTCATCTTGCGCGCGCCGAGTGGAGCGCGACTTTTCCTGCCGATTTTCTATTTGTGGCTGCGTGTAATCCCTGTAGATGCGGATACCTTTTGGAGCAGAAGGGTCAGTGTCGATGCGATGATGCGGCTGTCCGGCGTCACCTGTCACGAATCAGCGGACCTCTCTTCGATCGTTTTGATCTTGTAGTATCCCTGACACGCGTTGATACACAGGAAATGATTTCCATACCTGATACGGATTCCACGACTTCGACGATGCGCGCCAATGAGACGAAAAAGCTCATTTCAAACGCATGGGCGAAACAACAAGAGCGTGCGTCAAGGAGAGGGCTTACAAATTTTCTCAATGCAAAAGTCAGGGTGCCGGATCCTGAGCGCTACTTTGCCGTCAGCGATGATGCGATGACATTTGCAGCCGATATCGCCGACAGGAGAATGTTATCTGTGCGATCATTCTTTTCGATGTTGCGTATTGCCCGTACGATCGCTGACTTGGAGCAACATGAGTACATAAGAGAGATAGATATTGCTGAAGCAAGTCATTACAAGGCTCGACTGCCATTCGTAATGCCGCAGAATTGAGGCTAAGCGGATGACGGTAGCTCGGTTGAGGATCGCCATGGCGTTTACTAAGTCCGCCTCTTCACTTCGCATCCCGCATAGCGAGCGTTCCATCATTCTGGAGAAAGCTTATGGTCTTGAAGGGTTGCAGAATCAACTGCTCACAATGAAAGACGAATCACCGCGACAAAACGAGCTCTACAGACGTTTTCTAAATGAATTGTCGCATACAGATGGTTTTCTTCCGACCACTGACAGTGATGCTATTTCGATTGTTCATAGAGACTACCCGGAACGCCTTCTTCATACGGACCAACCTCCTTCGATTCTTTTCTATCGCGGAAAATACATCTCTTCACTCAATGATCCCTTTGTTATCACGGTCATCGGAACGCGTAATCCTTCCTTTTACGGTTTGGAAGTGACGAAGAAACTTTGCAAGGAAATGGTACGAAGGGGCATTACGATTGTTTCGGGCGGTGCTCGCGGCATCGATGGGCAGGCGCACAGGACAGCAATCACGGGTGGTTCGGCGACTGTTGCCGTCCTTGGCTGCGGTGTAGATGTCGTGTACCCAAAAGAGCACGCATCTCTATTTGAACAGATCGTCCACAGAGGTGCGCTCGTCTCCGAATATCCCTTCGGAACCTTGCCTCGAAAGCATCATTTCCCAGCCAGAAATCGTATTTTAGCCGGTCTTTGCGACGCAGTGCTTGTGACGGAGGCGTCAAGCTTCAGCGGTACATTGATAACGGCGGGATTTGCAGCTGATTACGGAAGAGATGTCTGTGCGGTACCCGGATCAATCCTAAGCGGTACAAGTCGCAGTTGTCATGATCTGATTCGCGAAGGCGCCGTTATAATCGAATCGATTGACGATATTCCCCGCATACCTAGTCATCCGATCCATGGAGATGAATCGATCGATATATGCTGCTTATCTCCTTATTGCAATCAGCCTGAGATGGCGCAGAATGATGTGAGCAAAGAAGAAGAATGTATTCTGAATCTTTTGGCGTCCGCTCCGCGGACCCTTCGTTCCATTTCGGAGCAATGCCATCTTGATTTGCGTAAGACAGCGCTCTCATTAGCAAATTTGCAATCCAAGGGGCTTGTCAGCCTTTACCGCGGTCTATATGTACGATCTGGGGTCGTATCTGGGTAACATCTTTGCAATCTTTTTATCGTTTAGCTTTCTATCTTCTTTGACAGCGACAATTTTCTCATGTATATAATGTTTGACTTCAGACTGGAGATTATTTGAATGAGTAAAAAGACACTTGTGGTGGTGGAATCGCCCGCTAAAGCGAAGACAATCGCACGATATCTCGGACAATCCTTTGATGTCCGATCGTCTGTCGGACATATCCGTGATCTCCCGACTTCAACAATCGGAGTAGACATTAAGAATAAATTTGCCCCGATGTATATCACTATGCCCGGGAAAGATAAGATCGTCAGAGAATTGAGAGGGGCCGCTGAAAAGGTTGACCGAGTGCTTCTCGCAACTGACCCCGACCGCGAAGGGGAGGCGATCGCTTGGCATTTGGCGTATCTGCTCAATATTGAGCCCGAAAATCCTTGTCGTATCTCTTTTCATGAGATTACAAGCAAGGCAGTCAACGAGGCGGTCGACCATCCGCGCCCAATTGACATCGACCTTGTCAATGCCCAGCAGTCGCGCCGTATCCTTGACAGGCTCGTCGGCTACGAATTGAGTCCGTTGCTTTGGCAAAAGATCAGGCGCGGTCTGTCTGCCGGTCGTGTCCAGTCTGTTGCGGCGCGTCTTGTCGTCATGCGCGAGCGCGAAATCGATTCTTTCGTACCTGAAGAATACTGGAAATTGCGGGCGCTTTTAAAGCAGAGCGCAGACGACACGCCATTTTCATCTCTATATCAGGGCGTGAAAAAAGGTGGTCGCGTATCGCGAGTAAAGTTGTCTTCTAAAGACGATCTCGATATCCTCTTCGGTGAATTAGAGGGGAGTGACTTCGTTGTCGATCTAGTCAAACCGGGACAGCGCAAACGCCGCCCCTTTGCTCCATATACAACGAGCACGTTACAGCAGGCCGGTTCACGTACGTTCGGATTCACGTCTAGTCGCACAATGCGAGCCGCGCAGTCTCTATACGAGGGCATAACCCTCGGTCCACACGGACATACATCGCTAGTGACGTATATTCGTACGGACTCCGTTCGTGTGTCCGCTGACGCCGTTCAAGCCGCCAGAGATTTGATCGCTGAACTATACGGTGATGCATATTTGCCGAAGAGAGCCCCATTTTATAAGAATAAGAGCAGCGCTCAAGATGCTCATGAGGCGATTCGCCCGTCTCACTTCGACTTGCCGCCATCACGCGTACGCGAATTCTTGACTTCCGATCAGTTTAAGATCTATGAGTTAATCTGGAACCGTTTTATTGCGTCGCAGATGGAAGTGGCCGTCTATGATCGTGTCACGGTCGATATTCTCGCAGGCAATCACCTCTTTCGTTCGAGAGGTGAAAAACTAGTGTTCCCTGGCTGGCTTCGCCTATACGGCATAACGGGAGACGAGAAATCAGATACAGATAAAAATGGTAATAACGATGAGGATAACGAGCCTGAAATTGTCGATCTGCCTGACCTTAATGAAGGCGAACGCCTTCTGCTTGATAAGCTCGTACCCGAGCAGAAATTCACGCAACCGCCACCTCGCTACACAGAGGCTTCGCTGATCAGCGCGATGGAGGAGCTTGGCATCGGACGACCTTCGACATATGCGCCGACGATTTCTACGCTCTTTGATCGTATGTACGTTGAACGCGAGGGGCGTCAAATTAAACCGACCGAACTCGGCGTGACTGTTACCTGCATGCTGGAAGAGAATTTCCGCGACATTGTCGATACTGAATTTACGGCTGAATTGGAGAAGGAACTTGATGATGTCGAATCCGGCGAGCTCGACTGGGTTGAGCTTTTGGAGAAATTTTACGATTCTTTCCACCAAGATGTTGTGAATGCCAAGAAAACGGTAGAGAAAATCGTCATCGAGGATGAACCGACGGGAAGAACTTGTCCTTTATGTGAAGAGGGAGATCTTGTGATTCGTGTCGGACGTTACGGCAAGTTTATCGCTTGCACGCGCTATCCGGAGTGCAAATATTCCGAAGCGATCTCAGAGGAGACAAAATCGCATTGCCCGAAATGCCGGTCACCGATTCGTGTACGCAAGATTCGTCGCGGCAACCAGCTTTTCTTCTGCGATAAAACAAACGATCCCGATTGTGATTTTACAAGTTTTGACTTGCCTATTGACGGAAAGGAATGCGACACATGCGGTAGCTATATGGTCCAGAAGAGATTCCGCGGACGCACCTACGAGCGCTGCAGTAATAAAGATTGTCCTACGAACGCAAAAAAGAAAAGGGCGACCACGAAGAAGACAAATAAGAAGGCGGAAGCAAAAGGGTGAGACTGACTGTTGTAGGCGCGGGACTTGCCGGATCAGAGGCTGCGTTGACTGCCGCATCGTTTGGCGCCGACGTTACGCTGATTGACAGTAAACCGGGCGTGCGATCACCAGCGCATATGTCTGATTTTTTTGCCGAGCTTGTTTGCAGCAATTCACTTAAATCAGATCGCATCGATACGGCTCAAGGACTTTTAAAAAAAGAACTGCGCGCTATGGGCTCGCATCTTCTCGCGATCGCCGATAAGACTTCCGTACCTGCGGGCGGCGCTCTTGCTGTCGACCGCGACAAGTTCTCGCGACAGGTTACAGACGCCATCGTCCGGCATCCGAACATCCTGATTGTTGAGAAGACCGTTCGCCACCTTGACGATGTCATGGATGGCGATGTCGTTATTATATCGACCGGACCGCTTACATCTGGGTCGCTCTATGAATCCATCGAACAGATGACCGGTGTCGGCGGAATGCATTTTTACGATGCAGTCGCGCCCATCGTCGATGCATCCACACTCGATTTGAAACATACTTTCGTCGCGTCGCGATATGGAAAGGGCGGAGACGATTATATTAACTGCCCGATGAATGAAGACGAATATTCGGCATTTCGCGAAGCGTTGGTAGAAGCCGAGAGAGCGCCCGTTCGCGATTTCGACCGCATTTATTTTAAGGATTGCCAACCAGTTGAGGTGTTGGCGGAACGCGGCACGGATACACTTCGCTACGGACCTTTCCGTCCTGTCGGATTGATCGATCCGAGAACGGGTAAGAGACCTTACGCTTGTCTTCAACTTCGACGGGAGGACGAAAAGGGGACGATGGTATCGCTTGTAGGATGCCAGACTAGGTTGACGTTTTCCGAGCAACGACGTGTATTCGCCATGATTCCCGCGCTCAGAAATGTACAGATATTGCGCTACGGTGTCATGCATCGCAACTCGTTCTTAAACGGACCTTCCGTGCTTTCAAAGGGATTCCAGTCTCGCGAGAATCGACGGCTCTTTTTTGCCGGTCAGCTCTCCGGACTTGAGGGATACGTCGAGGCAATCGCTTCGGGACTAATGGCTGCCATCACCGCTCTTGGCGTGGCGAAATCGCTCTCATGTGAAGAGATTGAGTCAATGATCCCCTCGGCGGAGACGATGATGGGAGCACTGGCGCACTGGGTGTCATCTTCGAACGAGGAAACTTTTCAACCTATGAACGCTAATTACGGTCTCTTACCATTAGCCGCGGAACCTGTACGCATCAAAAAAAAGGATCGTCCGCGCATTCGTGCGGAACGATCAGAACATGCGCTTAAAAAGACGATCTCCGCGATTGAATCGCTACTTGGTGAGTTACCGCGAAAGAGCGAAGAACGAGAAATCGCCTATGATCTTCTGACTTCATCCTATGATTATTATCTTCCGCTGGAATTGATTGCCAATAGACCGACTAAAGTGCGCGATCAAAGCAGACTCCTCATCATGAGGAGCGGTAATCTCCTCGAACATCGTCTTTTCACCGATTTGCCTTCTTATCTGTCATCGGGCGATTGTCTTGTTCTCAACGACACACGCGTAATACCCGCGCGAATTTATGGACGTCGTGATTCGACAGGCGCAAAACTTGAATTTCTGCTCTTGCGCAATATAGAAGGGAATACATGGCGCACAATTGTCAAACCGGCGCGGCGAGCACAGAAGGGGGATCGCATCATTTTTTCCGAGGATGGTGCAGAATGTGTCATTCTAGATGTTGAGCCGGACGGCGCACGCATTGTCGAGTTTATTTATGAGGGAGATTTTTTTACTTGGCTCGAACGTATCGGAGAGATGCCTACTCCACCATACATAAAAGAAAAACTTGAAGAGCCCGAAAGATACCAGACAATTTATGCTAAAGAGCGCGGCTCCGCAGCGGCGCCGACGGCAGGTCTCCATTTTACGGAGGAACTTTTACACAAGATCGATTCTAAGGGTGTGAAGATCGCCCGCGTGACGCTACATGTGGGACTCGGAACATTCAGACCGGTGAAAGAGAGCGTGATCACTGATCACAAGATGCATGAAGAGTGGTACGCATTTAATGAAGAGGCAGCCCAAACAATCAACGAGACAAAGAGAACCGGTGGTCGCGTCATTGCCGTCGGAACAACGAGCTGTCGTATTCTTGAAAGCGTCGCTGCTGTGCAGTATTTTGGTGATAACGATGTTCCATTGAGTCCGATGACCGGCGAGACGGATTTATTTATTTATCCCGGTTTCAGGTTCAGAGTGATTGATGCGATGATTACTAACTTTCATTTGCCCCGTTCCACCCTGCTCATGCTCGTCTCAGCTCTGATGGGACGCGAGGCGATGCTTGAGGCTTATCGCGAGGCAGTAGAGGAGAAGTATCGTTTTTTCAGTTTTGGTGACGCCATGTTGTTGCTCCCGTAGCGCAACATATGTTTCTATAATGGGAGATAGCATGAACAATCACGATGAAGCATTGAGTTTTGAACTGAAACATGTTTGTCGACAGAGCGGCGCGCGCTATGGTGTTGTCACAACGCCGCACGGTTCTTTTGAAACTCCTGTCTTTATGCCTGTCGGGACGAGGGCGACCGTCAAGACAATGTCAAATGAAGAGCTGATCGACATCGGTGCTAAGATTATCCTCGGCAACACGTATCATCTTTTTCTGCGACCCGGCACGGAGATTATGGATCAGGCAGGCGGTCTTCATGCCTTCATGAATTGGGACCTCCCAATTTTAACTGACAGTGGCGGCTTTCAAGTTTTTTCTCTCGCAAAACTGAATGACATCAATGAGGAAGGTGTAACATTTCAATCGCACATCGACGGTTCACGTCATTTTCTTTCTCCGGAGAAATCGATCGCTATACAGGAATCGCTCGGTTCAGACATTATGATGCAGCTCGACGAGTGTACGCCTTGGACCTCGGACGAGTCCTATACGAAGCAGTCGCTTGAGCGGACGACGCGCTGGCTTGAGCGATGCATTAACGTCTGGAAGAATCCAAGAAGGCAGGCGCTCTTCGGCATTGTCCAAGGCGGGATGTTTGAGCATCTCCGCATACAGAGCGCAAAAGAGATCACATCCTTCGACCTTCCCGGTTACGCAATCGGCGGTCTGTCCGTCGGAGAACCTTCCGAAGTGATGTTCAGAATGCTTGAAGCCGTTATGCCGCACATGCCGACCTATAAGCCGCGCTACCTAATGGGCGTCGGATCTCCCGATTATCTCGTTGAATGTTCAGTTCGTGGCATTGACATGTTCGATTGCGTTTTCCCAACTCGGATGGGACGAAACGGGACTGCTCTGACGTCACAGGGGCGTGTCGTTATGCGCAATGCTGTTCATGCTCGCTCTTTTGAACCGTTGGACCCGAATTGCAGCTGCTACGTCTGTACGAAATACACGCGCGCCTATCTTCATCACCTGATACGGTGTGGAGAGATACTCGGTCTCCGTCTGTTGTCATGGCATAATCTGTTTTTTCTCATCGATCTTATGAGAAAGATTAGAGAAGCAATTTGCGAGGATAGATTGATCAGCTTTCGCGAGGAATTTTTCTCCAAATATATTATGAATGACAAGTAAAGGTCTAGTATGGTACACTTTCCGTGTTCCGAGGTTTCGGCGTTCAAATAAGATGTATGATGCCCTGACATTCGGACATTAACGATAGGCTCATTCAAGGAGGATCACATGGCCCTGTTATATCGCTTTTTGCTTGATGCGACCGAAACGCAAACTTCGAAGCCCGGAGGACTTCTCGGCTCTCTTTATGCCTTCATCCCGTTTATATTGATCATCGGTGTGATGTATTTCGTGTCAATCCGACCGCAGAAAAAACGCGAAAAACAACTGAAAGCACAACTTGAGAAGATGAAACCCGGTGACAAAGTGATGTCTATTGGCGGTATTGTCGGTCGCGTCGCTAATATTTCAGATGACGAAGTAACGATCTATTCCGGTGTCGCCAACACAATGCTGACATTCAAGAAGTCAGCTATCAGCACGGTCATTTCGCAAGGTACCGAGAGCGAGGAGTAAATATATATTACTTTCCTTCATGTCACGATCGCGGTTTAATGAACCTGATTCAAGCTATATACGACCGGACAGCGCAGGTGTTTGACGCCGTCCGGTTGTGTATTTAATAGTCATGATCCGCAGCGTCTGGTATAATTTAAGGTTACAGGCGCCACATTGCAAGTATTCGAAGAGCGGAGCGTGAGATCATTGGGGCTCATTCCACAACAGTCCATTGATGCGGTCATCAATGCGAACGACATCGTTGAAGTCGTTTCGCGTTATGTTCGTCTTGAGAAGAAGAGTTCCCTAAATCTATTTGGACTTTGTCCGTTCCATGAGGAAAAGACGCCTTCGTTCAGTGTGTCACCTGGCAAACAGATCTTCTATTGTTTCGGATGCCATAAAGGCGGCAATGTGATCAAGTTCATTCAGGATATCGAACACCTCTCATTCCCTGAAGCCGTGCGCTTTCTGGCTGAGAGAGCGGGTATTGCCATCGTTGAGATAGAAGAGGACAGTCAGTGGCGCGAAAAAGCAGATCGCAAAAGAGCCGCTTCAGAAGCGCTGCTTGAGGCGGCGAGATACTACCACACGCAGCTTGAGTGCGCTGACGGCAAAGATGCCCGCTTGTATCTTGAGAATCGAGGCGTTGACGAGAAATTGCGACGCAGATACGGACTCGGGTTTGCTCCTGCGGAAGGTGATGCCTTGTACAAAAGTTTGAAGGGTAGAGGCATCTCCGAGACCGCCATGCTTGATTCGGGGTTAATCGTCAAAAGTTCACGCAGAGAGGGATATTACGATTTCTTTCGCTATCGCGTCATGTTTCCGATTATCGAAGGTCGCGGGAAAGTTCTTGCATTCGGTGGGCGTGCCATTCGTGACGGAGGTCCGAAGTACATCAATTCACCAGATTCGGTCGTCTATAGGAAAGGTAGGCATCTTTTCGGGATGCCGCAGGCGATCGGCTCAAAGGAGCGCGATTGGTATCTTGTTGAGGGATACATGGATGTCATCGCTCTCGCCAAGGTCGGTATCTATCACGCCGTGGCACCGCTGGGAACTGCAGTCACGGATTATCAAGCGAGGGCTATCGGGAGACATGTGGACAGCGTGCTCCTCCTGATGGATAGCGACCGCGCGGGAAGGAATGCGGCTTTGAGGTCACATGAGATCTTCGAGAGTATTGAAGTCCCTGCTAAATTTATACTGCTTAAAGGTGCTAAAGATCCTGATGACATGCTTAATCAATTCGGCAGGCAGCACCTTATGGCTTCACTCGGGATGGCGCTCGACAGGACTGAGTATTTGCTGGAACTATTAAAGATTGGCGATGAATCCGAGCGCGAGATTACGCAAGCCGATTACCGCAACCGCGCCATAGATATTCTTGCTCAAGAAAATGATGGCGTTAAGAGAGAGATATACGGCGGGAAACTCGCAAATGAACTACAATTGAATACGGGAAGTTTGATCCGCGAGATTGAGCGACGTCGCTCACTGTTACTCAAGCATGATGATAGTTCCGGTGACACTGAGCCAATGAATCAAGTTGTTCAAAGGCGCAGAATGCGCATTTCAGGTCGGACAATTAGTCGTGAATTATTTTTGTTGACGCTTCTATCTTTTGATCGAACGCTCGTGAGCCTAAATACTCGTTTGAGCGAATCGGATTTGACAGGTTTTGTTTTGACTGATGATGTTAAGTCGTTGCTGTTGTCGGATGAAACTAGGCGATCGCTATCACCTGACGATTTCAGTACCGATTTTATGCAACATTTAGCAAAAGTCACCATCCGGGAAGCGAAAACGGATGATTTGACATTGGCAGGACTTGATGCGGCGATCGGAAGTACTTTGGCTAAAATGAGCGAAGGTCTTCCTGAAGAGGAAACATCAAAGCTTGCAAAAAGTGCCGACGCCTTGCATACTTTGTTGATACGCCAACATCGGGAGGTGACCGAAGCCAATTTTGCAGTTGATGAGCTTAGTGACATCTTTCTTGATCGTCTGGCTTATCTTAGAATATCTAACTGGGCATCTTGCGCCGAACGTTGGAATAGGGAGGCAAACGAACATAATCTGTCCGGATCTGAGAAGGAAGCTGAGAGTTTATATGCGAAAGCGGCAACGTATACGATGGCCGCAGAGACTTATCGTATGTTGATACAAGGAGATTGAGGATCGTGAGCAAAAAAATAGATGACTTACAGACGATGACGTGGCGTGAAGCCGCGACTGTCACCGCGGTCAGGACACTTGACACTCGAGATGACGACATGACAATTTCAGAAGCAGAGCTTCCTGTTTTGGTATCGATGGATAATTATAAGGCGATCGATGAACCTGCGCTCGACATTTTTTCAGAAGATGAGATAGAAATTGTTGATGCGAAGGAAATCATCATGAAGCGCGTTGCAGCTGAAACGTATGCTGCTCGTGCAGAAGTCGACGACCAGAGAGAGCTCATTGATGAAGATTCTGTTGACGAGAGGGATTTTGATCCTGACGTTGAGGATGACGGCATCGATGATTCGCTCTACACTGGCGACGAGGAAGAAGTTGTTGAAGACGAGATGGATGATGAATCGATTCTCGAGCGTATCCATGACAGCAATTTAGATCTGAATGCACTCTATCCGCTCGTTTGTCACGGTAAGGACAAAGACGGCGAACTTGAACAGCAAGAAGTGCTCGATTTTCTTGAACAGATTAAATGGGATGAAGAACGTCTCGATGATGTGATCGTCCTTCTCGAACGTGCGGGCATCGAAGTGATCGACGAGGATGAAATTGAGCGCGAGATGCTTGAGCGTGATCGCAGCAAGAAAGCGGAAGCTTTCAATGACGCGATGATCGTCGATGATCCCGTCCGCATGTATTTGAAGGAAATCGGCAAAGTCGAACTGTTGACGGCAGACGAGGAAAAGGAACTTGCCGCTCGCATGGAAGCGGGGGATTGGGAGGCGAAGCAGCATCTGACTGAAGCGAACCTTCGACTCGTTGTCAGCATCGCGAAGCGCTACACTGGTCGCGGCATGCACTTTCTCGATCTGATTCAGGAGGGGAATCTCGGTCTCATTAAGGCAGTCGATAAATTTGACTATACAAAGGGGTTTAAGTTCAGCACGTACGCGACATGGTGGATTCGACAGGCGATCACGCGTGCGATCGCCGATCAGGCGCGCACGATCCGCATCCCTGTACACATGGTTGAGACAATCAATAAATTGATCCGCATTCAGCGGCAGCTGGTTCAAGAACTCGGTCGTGAGCCTGAGGTAGAGGAGATTGCTGCGGAGATGGATATCACGCCGGAGAAAGTGCGTGAAATAATGAAAATCTCCCAAGAGCCCGTCTCACTTGAGAAACCGATCGGGGAAGAGGAGGACAGCCATCTCGGCGATTTTATTCCAGATGAAGATGCACCCTCGCCCGCAGAGCAGGCGGCGACAACTTTATTGAAAGAAGAGTTGGAGAGAGTCCTTTCCGGTTTGACTCCTCGAGAGGAAAAAGTTCTTCGTCTGCGTTTCGGTCTAGATGACGGAAGAGCGCGCACACTTGAGGAAGTTGGACTCGAATTCGACGTGACACGTGAACGTATTCGCCAGATCGAAGCGAAAGCGCTTCGAAAAATGCGTGGACCGAGAATGAGCGAAAGACTGCGCGATTATTACGACTGAGCATAACCGATAGATATATCTTCAAATTGGACAGATTGACACTCATCACAGCATGCGTCCCGCCGTGCCGGCGTCTCATTGACGTCGGCAGTGACCATGCCACGGTGCCGATTTCACTTTTAAAACGCGGTACTTGTAAGCAAGTCCTGATCACCGATATTCACCGCGGACCGATCGAGATGGCGCGGCGGCGTATTACAGAAGCGGGATTGTTGGATGTCTGTCGATTTGTGTTGACGGACGGTCTCAATGATATAACTCCTGAAGAAGGTGATGTGTTGCTTATCAGCGGTCTTGGAGGGGAGAATATCGCTGACATTCTTGAACGCGGCTATCATAAATTATCGAGATTTGATCGACTGATCCTTCAGCCTCAGACAAAGGATAATTTATTACGAAGCGCCATTGATCGTCTTAGTCTGACGCTTCTCGATGAGAGGGTCGCCGTTGAGGATCGGCGACCTTATCTTGTCATAATTTGTGATTCTTCGACTCGAGCGTCCTGCATACGCCTTTCTCCGATACATTTGGAGTTCGGTCCGAAAATCCTTGAGCGGTTTGAAAAACTAATTCAAATCTCCCCACAACTTCCCGAATTGAACATAAATGTGAAAGCTGCCATTGATGAGCTGTCCACCCTTGAATTATTAGATCCACAAGATCGTGCGCGACTTGTTTACTTATTATTCAAGTTCGATAAAATCGCCCGCCGCGCACCCTTTCATATTCAGGATCAGGTGTTGCTCAAATCATTTGATAAGTGGTTCTTGTCTTTGTTCTAGCTCGTAGATTCGATGAGATTATTGACCTTCCTGTCACGGCATTGTCATTTGAATCGGCAATATCTCTTGCGTATAATGTCATTGACAAATGCGCCGAGTCGAACGGATGGTCGCGGCGTCGTACCGAAAGGTCTTCGGCGAGGAAAGTCCGGGCTCCTAGGGCAGGATGCCGGCTAACGGCCGGTGAAGGCGACTTCAAGGAAAGTGCAACAGAAATAGACAACCGAGCAAACGCTCGGCTAAGGTGGAAAGGTGAGGTAAGAGCTCACCGGCGCCATGGAGACATGGTGGCCCTGCAAACCCCATTCGGAGCAACGCCGTGGAGGAACAAAACTGTCGCCCGCAGGTTCCGTGGAGGCGGCTAGAACCGCTCGGCAACGAGAGGTCCAGATAGATGACCATTCATGACAGAACCCGGCTTACAGGTCGACTCGGCGCTTTTGATTGATCATCCGGAGATATGTTATAAATACTGAATATGACGGATATACCCGCTTTTAATATGAATCGAAGTACGTTTGCAATCAAAAATCGCCGTCGCTGTGCTTGGAATAGCAAGAGCTTGTCCTTATTGGCCTTTCTCTTTCCTTTCTTGCTCTTAGCGATCGCTTATGCAGTCGGTCAGACATTTCCTTTCGGTAACCGACACATGTTGACGGTCGATCTCTTCCATCAATACGCTCCATTTTTGCAACTTTTACGCGATAAGATTCTTACGGGCGGTTCTCCATTCTATTCTTTAGTGTCCGGACTCGGTGTCAGCTTCTACGCATTGTTCGCCTATTATCTGGCAAGTCCGCTCAACCTTCTTCTTTTATTGTTTCCCGCTTCTTTCCTGACTGAGGGCATTTTTCTACTGACACTCATCAAGGTCGGACTCATGGGGTTTGCGTTCTTCAGGTTCCTATTGGTGAGTTACAGGAGAAAGGGTATTCTTGCAGTCGCTTTCTCGACGTTTTACGCTTTGTCGGGATTTACATTGGCGTACTCATGGAACATCATGTGGCTCGATTCATTGATTCTTCTACCAGTCGTCGTGTTAGCGCTTGTACGCCTCATACGTGATGGTAAATGGATTCTGTTTCCCATTTCGGTCACGATGCTTCTTGTTTGCAATTACTATTCGGCCTTTTTTGCCTCTATCTTTATTGCGCTATATTTTCCAATTCTGCTGTTTCGCTATACAGAGGGCTCCGGAATTAGAAAAAAGATTCTCATTGTATGCAAGGTTGTCGTACTTGTCGCAATAGGAGTCGCGCTGTCCGCCATACTGCTTTATCCGACTTTCCGGTCGTTGTCGCTGACATCTGCCGCTGGAGATCATTTCCCGCGAAAATTTGAATTGATCGGCGAGCCGCTGACTTATTTAGGGCAGATGTTCCCGTTTTTACAGCCAACCGTTCGCTCAGGTGCTCCAAATCTTTATTGCGGGCTTCCCGTATTGTTTCTATTGCCGATATATTTCTTGTCGGGTCGTATTCGTGTCAGAGAAAAGATTTTGAACGGGCTCTTGTTGCTATTTATCTTTTTGTCGTTCGACATCAAAATCCTCAATTTTCTCTGGCACGGTATGCACTACCCGAACCAACTGCCTTACCGATACTCTTTCGTTGCGATATTCCTGCTTTTGGCGGTCGCTTACGACGGATTACGTTCAACTCGTGAATTCAGACCGCTCGAAATCGGATTGCTGGGAACTTGTCTTGCGTTTGTCGCTCCTGTCATTTTTGCTCTCGATTCCGAACTGAAGACGGCCCCATGGACACAGTGGGGAACTCTAATTTTTATACTAATTTACACACTGCTGTTTTCATCATTCAGAATGCGATCGATCAAACGCAGTATTCAGGTCAATCTCCTTCTCGCCGTTATGCTACTTGAGGTTGCTCTCTCAACATTCTCGGGTGTCTACCACATCGGACAGAATGAATATTTTGGCGTTCGTGACGGCTATTCGTCAGGTGCCATCGTCACATCCATACGGGAAGCCGCCAGACAGACAAAAGCGATGGATGAAGACAAATCGTTTTACAGGATGGAAGTCAAGCCGCACAAGACATCGAATGACCCCGCACTTTATGGCTTAAATGGTCTATCTTTATTTGCTTCATCATCTGCGAAAGCGCCGGTTGCTTTCTTCAAAAATGCCGGATACCAAAATAACGGCATCAACAGTTACCAGTACAGGGGATCGACCTTATTTTGCGATTCGCTGTTTCGCATCAAATACGTGATCGCGCGCGATAAGCTTCCTTATGAAGACCATGAGCGTGTCATTACGCTTGGTAACAGCCATGTGACGGTGTATAGGAACGACTATACTTTTCCCCTTGCTTTTGTTGCGGATCAGTCGCTCCTAGAATATAAAAGCCGTTATGGTGACCCGTTCAAAACTCAGGGCGATCTTGCCAACGCTCTGATCGGCGAGAAAGTTTCACTCTTTTCCAAGCTGAGGGCTCTATCTCGAGATGGAGTTGGCGTCAGTTCGTCGTCTTTAGCCAATACTCGTTTTTCCTTCTCGCGTCCGGCAGGTTCCGATGACTGGGAGATCGAATTGAACTGGAAAGCGAAACAAGCCGGACCTCACTATTTAAGTCTCGATATGAGTACAACTGAAATCGAAAAGGCATGCGTCGAGGTTAATGGACAATCCATCTCACTTGATAAGAAGAAGAAAGGGATAAGCGAAATAGGCTCCCTTGCCAAAGGAGACGAGATACGGCTATTGATCGAGCCCGCAGATACCATCGGTTCAGGCAGTTTTGAGGTTCATCTTGCCTCGCTTGATATAGATTCTCTCAATCAACTTAAGGACTATACGCGGGAGCGTGCGTTAAACATCGTCAACATGGGAGAAGACTACATCTCCGGTAACGTCTCATGTGCGGACGACGGCATCCTATTTTTCTCGATTCCATTCGACCCGGGCTGGCACGCCATGGTCGATGGCGAAGCAGTCGAGATAGAGACTGTTGGAAATGCGTTTATGGCGATTCCACTGAATTCCGGTACACATGAAGTCTTTATGTATTTTCGCCCCGTTGGATTTGAAACAGGTCTTATGGTCACTTGTTGTGCGGCTTGCGCGCTCGCTTTATTGCTCTTATTCTCCTTTTTGCGAAAAAGGCATATCCGTAAAAAGATGGAAGACGCCGAGTTGCCCTTTAGCAAAAAATCAAAAGAAAAGAAGGTCACATCCGAAACAGTAAAAGAGAAATCAGCGCCTGATACGGCTGAGTCGTAGTAACTCCTGCGTTTCCTTAGGCGTCAGTTTTCTCCATGATCCGACAGGCTGCGATCCGAGTGCAATGTGCATGATGCGCGTACGTTCAAGATCGGTAACGTTGTATTGAAAGTATTCGCACATTCTACGTATCTGACGATTCAATCCCTGTATCAGCACGATTCGAAATTCTTTCTCTCCTGTCTGCCATGCGCGGCAAGGCAACGTGATCGTATTGAGGATCGGAACACCTTCTTGCAACGCCTCGATGAACGACGGCGTGATGCGCTTGTCAACCGATACCCTGTATTCCTTTTCGTGTCCATACTCTGTTCTTGTCAACCTGTATGCCAGTTCTCCGTCATCTGTTAAGAGAATCAGTCCAGATGAGTCACGATCAAGTCTTCCGACCGTAAAGATTCTCTTGGGGTAGTTGATGTAGGAGATGATGTTATCCCTTCGACGCGAATCACTCGTACATGTAATACCGACCGGTTTATTAAATGCAATATAGACGCGATCTCTTTCATGCGGGAGAGTGACGACAGAGCCTTCAACGGTAACTACATCGCCATCTTGCACTTTCGCGCCGGCAACGGCGGTATGTCCGTTTATGTTGACTCGACCTTGTTCGATGAGACGATCAGCCACTCTGCGACTGCAAATGCCGGCTTGCGCGATGTAACGATTAATTCTCATAGAGGCAGTCATCAAAAAGAACTGTCATCGCTATCATTTTCGCTGTCATATACATCTTTTAGCTGACTGAGCGATTGCATGACATCATCTGCATAAGGGATATAAAGCGTGAACGTTGAACCGACATGTCGCTCGCTTTCAACTGTCAGTTCGTACCCCAACTGATCCGCGATTTCCTTCGCAATTGAAAGTCCAAGACCTGTTCCAGGCTCTTTATGCGCTTTGTCTTCTTTAAAGAAACGATCAAAAATATGTTCGATATCCTCAGCATCAATCCCGATTCCAGTGTCAGAAATTGAGACGAATGCATTCTCCGGCGTTTGACCGATTGTTAGCGTAATGACACCTTCTGAAGAGGTAAATTTCATGGCGTTATCAATGAGTATGATCAATATCTGCTCGATTCTGTCTGCATTGCCCCAGACATCGGGACACTCACCGTCCAACCCAATCGTCTCGAGGTTCAAGTTGTGGTCGAGAATCGTAGCTCTATAGTTATCGGCAACGTCCAATACTATTCGTGTGAGATCGATGCGCTCTTGGCGATACGTTGTAGCGCCCGCCTGAATACGTGATAGTTCAAGCATATCGTTGATGAGACGTGAAAGGCGCATTGTTTCGCGGAGAAGTATTTCGTGATATCGATGTTGGTCTTCGGGAGATGTCACCATCCCTTCCGTAAGCGGTTCTAAAAGACCGCGCATTGCCGTCAACGGTGTACGCATTTCATGTGAGACGTTGGCGACATAATCGCGACGCGTCTGTTCTAATCGCTCTGCCTGCGTGATGTCGCGGAACAGTCCGACGGCACCATTTATCGTCTGTTGCTCTGTCAGGAGCGGCGTAATGACAACTTGAATGTGGCGATGGTCTTTCGAGATAACACATGTCACAGTCTCTTTCGAATCCATCGCCTGCCGGAAGAACGTATTGATTCGGCTCGTTTCGAGAAAACTTTCAGGCGTCATCTTCGTCGAGTAAGTGCGATCTATACCGAAGACGCCGAAGATGTTGTCGTTGTACTGCGTTATATTGCCGTGGCGATCGACAGCAACAATCCCTTCGCCGATGCCGTCAATAATCTGTTTCAGACTCGACGCTTGAGCGCTCAGGCGCATAAATGATTCTGAAAGATCCTCTGCCATGCGGTTGATCGTACGAGCCAAGTCACCGATTTCACCTTCCTGTTCCTCGTCAGCGCGCTGCGAGAAATCTCCCTCGCTCATGGACAGCGCAACCTTTCTCATCGATTCGAGGGGGCGAGCAATGCAAAGGGCGGCGATGACGACAGGTATCGCCATGATAACGAGAACAATAAGAGAAGAGGTGAGAAGTGCAAAGTTAAGACTTTGAATACCCGCATTCATTTCTTGCGAGGGTTGAACGATGATGGTTGAACCCATCTGGCGATTCTCTGAATCGAGAATCGGTACGGAAATCACTAGGAATCGATCGCCGGAACCGGTGATGCGGTGTTCGCCCAATCGATGTTCGGCACCCTGAATCAGCAACTCCTCATGTTCTGATAAGACAATCAGGCTCAGTTGTTTCGCGAGTTCAGGTCGATCATCGGGGAGAGGGGAATGGTAACAAATGCCGTTTTCATTGTCAACGATATAAATCAAGTTGCCGAAAAGAGTACCGGAGTTCTGAATCAGGTCAACACAAAAATCGCTCGCCTGACCGGGGCAATCTCGCTCATAAACACTATCGGCAATGAAAAACGCACGAGGCAAGAGCTCGCGCGCTTTAATACGTGTAAAAACGGGGTTGGCTACATAACTGTAAAACAGAGCTGTCAAGATCGTCCACAAGAGAATTGCGGCGATCAGCAATACAAAAATGCGTCTGACGAGAAATCTGTTTTTCATGGATTCCTCAGACAGTCGCTTCAAATTTATACCCGACACCGTAGACGGTGATCAAGCCGTAGTTCGGACTGTCGCTATCGATCTTTTGCCTAATGCGCTTGATGTGCGTGTCAACGGTGCGCGTATCGCCAAAATAATCGTAGCCCCAGACTTTCGAAAGGATTTGTTCGCGATCCATTACCTGTCCCGGATGCGAAGCGAGCAGATAGAGAATCTCGACTTCCTTGGGAGTAAATGGTACGACCTCATCGTTAACTTTGACTTGGTAGTTATCGAGATTAATCTCGAGACCATCAAAACGCAGGATAGAAGATTTCTGACCCGTTTCAGTGTCATGAATGCGACGGAAGACAGCTTTGATACGTGCGATCACTTCGCGCGGACTGAGGGGTTTGACGATGTAATCATCAGCACCAAGCTCCAACCCCAACACGCGGTCGATTTCTTCACCTTTTGCCGTGAGCATGATGATCGGCACATTCGAGGTCTTCCTGATCTGGCGACAAACATCCGTTCCTGACATCTTCGGCATCATGAGATCGAGAATGATCAAATCGGGCTTGTCGCTAAGCGCCTTTTCGAGTGCCTCTTCTCCATCGAATGCAGACGAATGGGGAAAGTGCTCCGCGTCGAGATATAGACCAAGCGACTCGTGCACAACGGGATCATCATCACAGATAAGAATATGCGGCGTTGAGGACATGTACACCTCCTTGTATATTAGTGTTCGCCAGGGTCGTGATACTTTAGCGAACTTTTCTGTTCATCCCACAAGCCACGTGGGATAATGGAACCGTGCAGTGGAGGGCGTCGGCATCCTCCTTGTATATTCCACTTAAGTTAACTACATTATATATCAATCATTATGTCGAACGATCCGCATTCACCATCAAGTGACTGATTCGGTGATATGATGACGGCATGAACATTTTAAAGCAGCTAGACATCCTCTACGAAGATAACCACGTGCTCGTCGTACTCAAACCTCCGGGCGTTCCGTCTCAGCCTGACAAATCGACTGCACCCGATATGCTCGGTCTCTTGAAGTATCATCTTGCCATTCGAGACCATAAGAAAGGCGACGCATGGCTTGGTCTCATCCACAGACTCGACCGACCGACAAGCGGTCTAATGGTTTTCGCCAAGACTTCGAAGGCAGCCTCGCGTATGAGCAAATCGTTCCGTGGTAGAGAGGTGAGGAAGTACTATCTCGCACGCATACGCGGAATACCCGATCAAGAGGGCGGCACGTTGTGCGATTACCTTTCAGCCCGGGAAATCGAGGGACGCGTGAGACTATTGTCTACTGACAGCGCAAGTGATCCAATGACAGTTTCTAAAAGAAAACTGTCTGACTCTGCAGACGTTCAATTATCACAAAAGAATACATGGGATGAACTACTTGAACTATCAGACGAACTTTTATCGCCAAAACTTAATGGTGAAAAACTAGCTGAACCGTCAGACGAGCTTTTGTCGCCAAAACTTAATGGTGAGAAACGACAACTAAATGACGCTAAAATTGCCGAGCTGAGATGGGCTGTCATCAGCTCTATGAACCGCCATTCAGTCAATGAATCGCTTCTTTTCGTCGAACTCCTCACAGGTCGCCGTCACCAAATACGCGTCCAATTTGCGGACAGAGGTTTCCCCATACTAGGGGATAGGCGATACGGTTATAACGACAAGCGCGACTTAAGTGTCCCGACACTTGCTCTCCATGCATGTGGACTCATATTCCCGCATCCCGTACGTAAGACAACCATGGCTTTCTACGCGGATCCGACCATCAATCCATCCTTTTGCCAAGATGATGTCGATGCATTCAACTTGTACTTAACGTCATTAATCGATGACGGCAAGCTTTCCAGTCCAACTCTCTGATCGACCGCAATGCACCGTAATCTCATTTTTTGATCTGATAGTATCGCAACGTTATTGCAGCATGTGGGCGAGTATTACGCACTACTATTTCACTCACTCATTAATCGAATGCAATGCACCGTTACATCCTTCTCAGATTGATTATATCGCTCCATTTTTTCAGCATCAGATCAATTACATTGCACGACCGTTATTTCATCTTGATAGTGAACGACTGATAAGATACCCTCATTTTCATCAAATTGACGGGTATTGCAAGTTCGAGCCAAATTATCCCTTACGGGTATTTCACACTCTTCGCTAGACTCTAAGTATGATCGATCACTTTGAGAAATTCAGTGGATTTCGTGCACGCGCAAGTTCATTGGGCTTCGAGTATGAGTAATGACGTCAGGAAACCATTGGATCTCAATCGCTCACGAGGACAATGCAGTGTGTATCGGACATCTAGCATGCGCAAGCACACTGAAGAACAAAATGATCCACAGCCATCGATCGAACAAAGAATACGTTGGATATCAAGCATGAGCAATTTCGTCAATAATCTTGGACTTCGAACATTGTACGATTACGTCGGAAATAATGTGACGTTGATCATGAGCGATGACGTCAAAAGATTTGGATTTCTTGCATGAGCGGTTATGTCGAAAAATATCTTTGCGGAAAAGCCGCGCTTGACTACTGGGACGTACCGGCAATCCGAGGCAAAATCGAGCCGCCCGACATGATCTTCCCCGAAGAGTATGTCATCTTCACCGACAAACCCCTTTACCGTCCCGATCGAGCTAAAATGCACACCTGCAGCATCCTCGGTGCAGAGACATATGTAGATGGACGTGCGTGTACCCTCCCTCTAGTCTTCCTGCAAGTCGCTCTGGAGTACAGCATCCATGAGTTAATCTATCTCGGTCTCCAAATCTGCTCCTACCGCGAAGGCGATCGCCCCCGATGCACCGTCGAAGAACTGAAAGCCTGCGCGAATGAGCTGCAAGGGCACCGGGGACGCCGAAAAGCCCTCCGGGCTATCCGTTATCTCGAGAACAACTCGCGTTCCCCGATGGAATCGATTCTCTATATGTTCCTGCGTTTGCCCAACGCACTTGGAGGATGCGGCTTCAGCGAAATCGTTCTCAACGAAAGAATCTCTTTGGAAGGTGGGAACAAAACCTACTACGCCGACCTCTACGTTCCCTCATGCAAACTCGACATCGAATACGACAGTGAAGAGCATCATACCGGTACTTCAGCCTTAGCAAGAGACCGGGAACGAGCTGCCCACCTGGAATCCGAAGGCTATCGAGTTGTATCAGTAGGCTACTCTCAACTCAACAACCTGAAAGCCTTTCGGAACTTAGCACGCCAGCTCTCCCGATGGATAGGTAAACGCATTTACATCCGTGCGAGAAAGTTTTTCGAGAGTTTTGTCGCACTACGTGATCTGCTCCTTAGAAAAGGGCATAGCATTCGCTCACGTTTCCGCAAAATCCACAGCTACGAGGTCCCTTGGCATACCGGTGTCCGCACAGCGTATAGAATCTACCTCACCGCCTGGAATCGTCTCATCCGCCACCCCAACTGCCCCTTAGTCTTAACGCGTGCGCCTTGAGTGCCTCATGTCCCAAGTTAACACTCCACACCGAACAGCAAGTTTCCTGTAGCTCCATAACTGAGAAGCACCATCACAAGCTCAGAGCTTATTCAGTGCGTCACGAATTCTCCTTTTCATCAGAGTATTCCACCAGATCTGCGTAGCGACAGCGTACAAATGCCTTAAAACAATAAATTACACCTGGAGCGCACCTTTTTCCCATCACACCTCCACCTCTACTCACACCCTCCCTGTACAATTTATCAATTTGCTTCGGAAAACTGCGACATGTGGAGAGAAATTTGTTCTCACATAGGAAGGCATATGGGACAGATCGACCATGCGGCGCACCTTCCCAAGTGCAGTTTTTCAACTTGTTTCGAATTATTGCGATACGTAGAAATGAATTGGTTCTCTAATCCTAGGAATAGAGGGGAAAGACTGACCGTCGCGTACATTCACTGTACAATTATTCAATTCGTACTGAAAAATTGTGCTAGGGGTGTGCGTGTGGTGGCATTTAGGTGGTGTTTGTGTGGAAAGGTGTCGCTCTTGTCGTCCGGAGAGTCGCTCTTGTCGTCCGGTGACAAGGGAGCTTACAGCTCGATTGTGTGGTCTGAATGACCAGCTATAAAAAGACGACTTTGGATTGCATCCATTTTGTCGTCTATTATTGGTGCCGGTGGCCGGACTTGAACCGGCACGGGGTTTCCCCCATCGCATTTTGAGTGCGACACGTCTGCCATTCCATCACACCGGCATAGCAATTGATAATGAGAACGGATCGCCCGCCAATGGGCAATCCGTCAGACAAGTGGTGGGGGAGAGTGGATTTGAACCACCGAAGTCGTTGACAACAGATTTACAGTCTGCCCCCTTTGGCCGCTCGGGAACTCCCCCATATAAGCTTGTCTGCGTCGTTGGTGGGCCATCAGGGACTTGAACCCCGGACCGACCGGTTATGAGCCGGCTGCTCTGACCAACTGAGCTAATGGCCCACGCGTCCTGAACGGCACTAAGTGATTATATGAACGTTTATTGTATTTGTCAAGTCAGATATTTTGTGCAATTGGGTCTCGCAAGATGACTGTTAGATGACCTGCCGAGGCGCTGAAATGCCTACGATTTATTGGTCTTCATATCGAATAATGTACTTTAAACTATAGCAGAATATATATAATTAAATTGTTTTACTTATTAATATGCGCCGTAAACTCTAACTGATTATGTTGATGTAAGTTCGCCGAGATACCTAAAATTTGAGTATTATGCCAGCATGACATACTGTAACAGAATACTCGAAAGCTCTATATATCATTGTATTTTATACAAATATATGGCTCGTAGTGCTTTCATTAATATAGCATTTTGACTTTTGCAGCGTTGGGGAGATTGTGTATAATACTTTGAAAGGAAAGCGATTGTGCTCGCTTGCCATGAAGTGAAACGCTTGGCAACTTGTCATAAGCGATTCCGACTGTTACAATATTGGAAAGTGTGTCTAAATTGTAACGACACAATATCAAAAATGGAGGAAAAGAAATGAAGAAAATCTTTGCGATTCTCTTGTCAGTGCTTCTTCTGATCGGTTTAGCGGCCTGCGGGCCAAAAACCCCAGATACAACTGACCCGGTTGACTCTAAAACAGACAAACCAACTGAGCCAACAGAGACTGAAGCGCCATATGTTCCTACCGACCCGAACTATGGAACCATTATCTATGGTTCGAGCACCGAAATTTCCGGTGACTGGGGACGCGCTTTCTGGACAAACAACGCGACAGACGCTCTCATCCGCAACTTGATCGACGCATACGGAACGATTGTGACGGACTTTGGCGCTGCTTACGTTGTGAACCCGACCGTTGTCGAGAAGATGGAGACAGAAGTTGTTCCTGGCGCTCCGCCGGAAGGTCAGGAGCGTGAAGAGGGTGTTAATTACGACACTAAAATCTTCAAGATTACCATCAAGCAGGGGCTGACATACAACAATGGCGATCCGATCACAGCGAAAGACTTTATCGCCAGTGCGCTTTTCGCCTGTACGCAGGAGATGCTCGATCTCGGCGCGAAATCGACAGCTGCGATGACATTTGTCGGTGGTGCTGCTTACCAAAAGGGTGAGGCGGACGTGGTAACGGGTATCCGCTTGTATGACGACTACACATTCTCATTCGAGATCGTCGCCGACAAACTCCCATATTATTACGACGTCACATATGCCGGTGCTTCTCCGATGCACTATAAGCGTTGGTTCGGCGAAAATGTTGACATCAAGGATGACGGTGAGGGCGCCTACTTCAACGAAGCATACACGCTCGAGTACATCACACCTTTCGTCGAGGCGGAGCGTTTTGCTTCCGAGAACCGCGTCTCTGCTGGTCCGTACACGCTGGAGTCTTTTGACAAGGCTGCGCTGCAGGCAACACTCGTAGCGAACGATAAGTTCGCCGGCGACCTCTACGGCAATAAACCCGAAGTCAAGAAAATTGTCATTATCAAAGCTGAGGACACGACATGGGCAGATGCGATGAAGACTGACCTCTTCAACGTATACGACCATATCACCGGCGGCGCAGACATCGACACGGCTTTGGATATTGTAGATGAGAAAGGTATGCAGTACGTACAGTATGACCGTGCCGGATACGGTAAACTGATGTTCCAGTGCGACTTCGGACCGACACAGTTCATCGACGTGCGTCATGCCATCGCCTATCTGCTCGACCGTCCTGACTTCGCTGACGCGTTCACATCCGGATGGGGCGGACTCGTCCATGGACCTTATGGCGTTGCGCAGTGGATGTATCTCGACTCTGAAGAGTGGCTCGAGGACAACCTCAACAAGTACACAGCCGATCTTGATGATGCCAAAGCGGCGCTTGATAAGGCCGGATTTAACCTGAATGATAAGGGTGAACCTTATACAGACGGACTCCGCTACAAGAAAGTCACAGCGGAAGAGGCCGGCGATTACAAACACAATGTCAAGCTTGATGACGGCACCATCCTGATGCCTCTGATCATCGAGTGGCTCTCGACCGAAAACAACCCGGTCTCCGAGCTCCTGAAGGTCAAACTCGCTGAGAGTGACAACACGAAGGCTGCCGGTATGCAGATCAACCGCACAGAGGTCACCTTCACCGAGCTGCTGAACTATATGTATCGCGACGGCTCAGTGGGTGAGCAGTACAAGGTCAAGACGTACGGCATGTTCAACCTTGCGACGAACTTCTATCCGGCTTACGACCAGTCATACAGCTGGACGCTCGATCCGGCACTCGTTGAACAAGGCTACAATGTCAACTTCCTGTTTGACGAGAAAATGGACAAACTTTCAATGGACATGGTCTACGGTGTTGAATCCGGTGATGACGAGAAGTACCTCGGCATCTGGCGTGAATTCATCCAGCGTTGGAACGAGCTTCTCCCTGAGGTTCCGCTCTACTCCAACACGTATATCACTGTCATTCCCGACTGGCTGCTGGATTACGAGCAGACGGCATTCTGGGGCTTCGCAGATGCGATTATCGGCGCAAAAATTAAGAAGTAATTCGTTGCGCTCAGCTCGCCTAGTTTAATCTAGGTTAGGGATGGGGGCGGTCCTCAAAATACCGCCCCCATTCTCGCTTATTCTCACATGTGGAAAGGATGTCACAATGGGCAAGTATGTCCTGAAGCGTCTGGTTTACATCGTAATCGTCTTTTTTATCATCTCGTTCCTGATGTATGCGCTTTATAATCTTATTCCAACTGATCCAGCAAGAGCTCAGCTGGAACCGATGCGTCCGCAGCTTAAACCTGATGAGTACTTCCGTATGTACGAGCAATTACGAAAAGAAATGGGACTTGACGACCATTTGGTGATACGTTATGCGCGCTGGATGGGGATCATCAAAGGTTTAAAGGGAGAATTTGACGGACTGTTACAGGGTAATTTCGGATACTCGCAAACATTTAAGAAACCTGTTGTTCAACAAATAACTGAACCGATGAAGAATACAATCTTCATCAATATTTTCGCTACGATCGCCGCTCTCGGCATTACCTTGCCTCTCGGCGTCTACTGCGCCGTACACAAGGGTAAAAAGTTCGACACAACAGTACAAACTATGTCAATTCTTGGATACAGTCTTCCGATCTTTATCATTTCATTGATTTTTATGTACTTTTTTGTCGTCCGTTGGGGAATATTCCCATTAATGGGTTCAAAAACTCCCAACGCTTCTTATGAGCCCGGATCATGGGCCGAATTTGTTGACAAGCTTTATCATATCGCGTTACCCGTTATCGTGATGACGTTTGCGTCGCTTGGCGGTATGACGCGCTATGTACGATCATCCATGATTGAGGCGCTTGGAACGGATTACATCCGTACTGCGCGCGCGAAGGGGCTCAGGGAAAAGGTCGTCATCTATTCGCACGCATGGCGCAATGCGCTGTTGCCGATTATCACGAGCATCCTCGCGTGGTTCCTCGGGATTTTCGGCGGCTCCGTTATTATTGAAAATACGTTTTCCCTGAACGGTATGGGCAAGCTCTATTGGACAGGACTCAACACCCTCGACTTTGAGCTCGTACTCGCCATACAGATGTTCTACACTGCCGTTTCACTGATCGGGTCGCTCTTAATCGACTTGAGTTACGGCATTGTCGATCCGCGTGTTCGCGTGGACAAGTAGGGGGGAATATACATATGAGCAAAAAAATGAAAAATATAACCCCGAAGAAGAAGAAAAAACGCAACACGTTAGCTCGTTGGTTCCGGCAAACAGTTCTCAGGAAGCACGATATCGACTATGACAATCCTGAAGTGATTGAAACGCCGCTAAAAATTGTTGCACAGAACTTCTTTGCTAAGAAAACGGCTGTATTCGGCGTTGTGGTGTTCTTACTGATCCTTCTCGTCGTTTTGATCGGACCGTATTTCTTCAAGCTGAATCTCGGTGAGCATGAACAGACTCTCATCCATATTCCGCCTTCAAACAATATGATGAAAATACCGAAGGAAATGCACGGACGCATTCGCGACATCGCTCCCGGGACTACGTTCGGTATTGGCGTTGATGTTGAAGGTAAAGTCTATTCATGGGGGCATACGCGTGTCACGGACCGCATCAATTTGAATGAAATACCCGACGAAGTGCAGGAGGCCGACCTGAAATTGATTGCTGCCGGGATGGACCATGCCGTCGCTCTCGATACAAACGGAAAACTTATGGTTTGGGGTAATACGAGAAGATCTCAGGCTCGATTCACCCCGGATATGGAAAAGGCTCAGAAATCGGGCAAGAACTGGAATATCGTCCAATTAGAAGCCGGCATGCAAGTTTCCGCTGCTCTCGACGAGGGAGGTTATCTCTATCTTTGGGGGAATAGAAGCAATTTCGATCTCGGCATTAAAAGAGAATACCAAGGCAATATCGCAAAAATCGCCTTTTTGGCGAACGAGTATATTTCGTTGCTGAAAGACGGCAATGTTGCCTACACCGGTATCAAAGGTAAAGGATCTCCGTTCAGCAGAATTCCTGACGAATTGCTACAAGGTAAAACGATCGATATCGCCGCGACCGACAGGACGTGCGCCGGATTGACTGAAGACGGCAAGGTCTATTTCTGGGGACGTCTCGAAAAGGGTGAAAGCGAAATGCCAGAGATCGATTCCAAGATCGTTAAAATTGAAGGTGGTCGATACCACTACAGCGCTTTGCTTGAAAACGGCAATGTCGTCAGTTGGGGGAGCAATGACTATAACCAGACTGCAGCTCCCGCGAAAGTCACTTCCGGCGGCAACGTTAAGGAATTGTACGTCGGCAACTTCCAGAATTACGCCATTTTGGAAAACGGCGAGCACGTGACGTGGGGGCTTTCGGGATTCCCGTTGGGTACGGATAATTTCGGTCGCGACATGCTCGTCCGCATCATCAATGGCGGGCGCGTTACTATGCTTGTCGGTGCGATCGCTGTTGTTATCGCGACGATTATCGGCGTTATTCTAGGTGGACTTGCCGGTTACTTCGGTGGCGCCGTTGATCTTATTATCATGCGTATATCGGAGGTTGTCGGCGGTTTGCCGTTTATACCTTTTGCCATGATTTTATCTGCCGTCATCGGATCTAGACTTGATCCGACGCAGAGAATGTATTTGATCATGATCGTACTCGGTGTTCTTAGCTGGGTCGGAACTTGTCGCCTTGTACGTGCACAGTTCTTCGCCCAACGTGAGATGGAGTATGTCACAGCTGCAAAAGCGATGGGTATCAGAGAAGGCGCCATCATTTTCCGCCATATCTTACCCAATGTGTTCTCGCTGCTCCTGGTCAGCATGACCCTTGACTTCGCGACGAGTATGTTGACGGAGTCAACGCTCTCCTATCTAGGTTTCGGCATTCCGTTGCCGACTCCGACTTGGGGCAATCTGCTCACCGGTGCGAACAACTCAATCATCATTCAACAGTACTGGTGGAGATGGGTATTCCCCGCCGCAATCTTCGGAATGTGTACCATCTGCATCAACTTAATCGGCGACGGTCTGCGCGATGCGATGGATCCGAAATCGACTGAGCGTTAGGGAGGGGGATACAGATGTCATTATTGGAAGTAAGAGATTTATGCACATTCTTTAGAACGAAGCACGGTATCGTCAAAGCTGTTAACGGCGTTTCATACTCCGTTGAGGCCGGTAAAACACTTGGTATCGTCGGTGAATCCGGATCCGGGAAAACTGTATCCGCGATGAGTATCCTGCAGTTGCTCGACACGAACGGTTTCATCGAAAGCGGGAGCATCAAGTTCGACGGTCGAGAACTGACGACGTTGACGCGACGCGAGATGTACGAGATACGCGGTAACGACATTTCCGTGATCTTTCAGGAACCGATGACTAGCCTCAACCCTGTTTTTACGGTTGAACGCCAAGTTTCCGAGCCGTTCATGGTTCACCAGGGCTTGTCGAAAAGGGAGGCGGCTCTTCGCGTTCTCGATATGTTGAGGGATGTTCGCATTCCTAATCCTGAGGTCGTTACGAAGCAGTATCCGCACCAGTTGTCGGGCGGTATGCGCCAGCGCGTTATGATCGCGATGGCGTTGGCGTGCAGACCGCGTATTCTAATCGCTGATGAACCTTCGACGGCGCTCGACGTCACGATTCAGGCCCAGATTCTCAAATTAATGAATGATCTTCAGCAAGAGAAGGGGACATCCATCATGTTTATTACGCACGACCTCGGCGTTGTGTGTCAGATGGCCGACGATGTCGCCGTTATGTACTGCGGACAAGTCGTAGAGATGGCTCCTGCGCGAACGATTTTCGGTAAATCTCAATTCTCTCATCCTTATACTGAGGGGTTGCTGTTCTCGATACCGCGTCTCGATACGCCGTCCAATGTTCGCCTTGAGGCAATTCCCGGTGCCGTACCGCATCCGCTTAAGTTGCCTGTCGGCTGTAAATTTGCGCCTCGTTGCAAATATGCGACAGAGCGATGCAAGGTAGAGGAACCAGAATTGGTCGAAGTCCAACCAGGTCAAGGTGTCCGCTGTTTCTACCCTGATTTGAAGGAGCGCAGAAAAGATGGATAAAAAACAGGATCAAGCGGTCTTATTCAGAATTCAGAATTTGAAGCAGTATTTCCCTGTAGGCAGGGGGCGCTATTGTAAAGCCAATGACGGGATTACGCTCGTCATTTACAGCGGTGAGACGCTGGGGCTCGTCGGTGAATCAGGTTGCGGCAAATCGACGCTCGGGCGCACGCTTCTTCAGCTTTATAGACAGACTGACGGACGATCTCTCTACTACGGGCGAACGGAGCATGAGCTTGCTCCCAAGTACGTTAAAAAGACAATACGAAAACTCGAAAAACTCCGTAGGCTGTACCGTGAAGCGAAAGAGGACGTGAAGAAAGCCGAAAAGGCATATGAAAGCGCTCCGGAAGGCAAGCATAAATTCATTGCACAGGAAGAGCTCCAGAATGCCCAAACAAAAGAATCTAACGCGCTGTTCGATATGACAAAAGTTGTCGGTGGGCTGATCGTTTACGAGGATCTTTCAGAAGTGAAAAATCGCTACATGCTCGTCTTCGATATCGCGAAAAACATCCGTAATATTGAGCTAAAGAAGCTCCTCATTGAAAGGGATTATGCCGACGCCGCCTTCAAGGTCGAGAAGCTCAATGAGCAGGGCAAGAGCAGTGACGCTGCGCTCCGTAAAGCTGAAAAGTATCGTAAGCGCATCGAAGCCTTGAACAATCAGATTGAAGAGAAGAACATCGAGTTGAGCGCGGCGGAGGTCAAGCTGAACGAACTGCGTGTAGCTAAAGCTGGCGATTCCGAATTTGAAAAGTATGAGGCGATGCGTGATGACGGTATCGATCTGGCGCGTCTCACCTACAACGAAATTCGTCATTTGAGATCTGACCTGCAGATGATTTTCCAAGATCCTTACTCATCCTTGAACCCGCGTATGACTGTTGCCAACATTATCGGCGAGGGATTACGCGCTCATGGTAAGTTCAAGAAGCGTGATGAGCGTATGCAAGAGCACATTCTTAAAGCGATGGATGACGCCGGGCTGCAAAGCTATTTCATCTACCGTTACCCGCATCAATTCTCGGGCGGTCAAAGACAGCGTATCGGTATTGCGCGTTCGCTTGCGATGAACCCGAAGTTTATCGTCTGCGATGAGGCGGTTTCCGCTCTTGACGTTTCGATTCAGTCTCAGATTATCAATTTGTTGAAGGATTTGAAGGATGAGCAGGATCTAACATACTTGTTCATCACGCACGACTTGTCCGTCATCAAGTACATATCTGACCGTGTCGCCGTCATGTATCTCGGCAACATCGTCGAGTTGGCACCGACGGATGAGCTGTTCGAGAACCCGAGACATCCGTACACACAAGCGCTGATGAGCGCCATTCCGACGACGGACCTCGACGATACGCGCGAGATGATCCCCTTAGAGGGCGACATCCCGAGTCCAGTCAATCCGCCGGATGGCTGCAAATTCAATACGCGCTGCAGCTATCGCACGGAAGTCTGTTTCCACGTCGTACCCGAGTGGGAAGAGGTGGGCAATGACCATTTCGTTGCCTGTCACCATAAACTGCCTGTGGGAAGCGGGATTGGCGGTCTTAAGAATAGGTCAAAAACGGAACAGCTCAATAGCTATGACGAGACGAAAGAACTGAGAAGCAATCCAACAGCTTAGTCGGTCACCCACACTGCAACTGATCGGGTGCGCGTTTGCGCACCCGATTTATTTTGCGATCACTTCACTTCTTATCGAATGAATGAGGATCGTCATCCAATGCCAATGCTACTAGCGTCTTTGGCTATCCACGATGATCACATTCGTGATATGCTTACAAAAGAAAGGAGAAACTCGATCAATGATTTTTCGAAGAAAATATGAGCGCGCCGTCGAATTTCAAAAGGAAAAAATGAAGGGCGTTGAAAAAGCCTCCGAGAATACCGACATCGAGAACGTGATGGAAAAAGGCGATAAAATGGCTATGGTCATTGCCGCTTTGGTCACGATCCTTCCCATCTGCATCCTCCTTCTCTCCATCATGGCCTTAATTGGTTATCTCTTCGTTGTTCGCCCTTGGTAAGTCTTGCACTATCTCGAAGCGAAGCATTAGTTTTCGATAAATTGGGGCTGTCTCAAAACCGCTCAAGAGTAGCAGGATCGAGACAGCCCTTTTCATGTTAGAGAGAGGCGCTACTCGAAATGGACCGAGTAACGCCTCCAAAACTGGTCGAGGTGACAGGACTTGAACCTGCGGCTTCTTGCTCCCAAAGCAAGCGCGCTCCCAACTGCGCCACACCTCGCAGAGACCATTTTAATGTGTCACAATCAAATCGTCAAATTCGAAATTGAATGATAGATGATCTGTTCGCACTGAATTATTCAGTGGCATGTTCAGTATCGCGTTTGATGAGAATCCATGTTTTCCGTGCCTGTGATAAAATACTCAATACACGCGGTTGACGCGCAATTTAAATTTTCAATCGAGAGAGGAGATTCCAATGTCATTGGATGACCTGAAGACTGCTAATTTTTTACATATTGAACCAGATTCCGTTTTTTATAGATTCTTTTTAGAATCTACTTATCCGTGGGAACTGCTCGGTAAGATCGGCGATTTTGTCAAGGCGATCGGCGCTTCGCTTTCTTTGTCCGATTATGAAAAAATCGGCAACGACGTTTGGATTTCTAATGAAGCGACTATCTACGAATATACGACAATTCAAGGTCCTACGATTATCGAATCGGGCGTAGAGGTCAGACCGGGAGCATTTATCCGCGGCAAGGCCTACATCGGTCCGCGATCTGTTGTGGGTACGGCTACCGAGATCAAGAATTCATTTCTGATCGGTCATGTGGAGGTGCCGCATTACAATTACGTCGGAGATAGCATTCTTGCCTTCGGAGCTCACTTGGGCGCCGGTTCGATCACTTCGAATCTCCGTGCCGATAAGGGCGATATAACGGTCCGCTACAAGGGCGAGAGTATCGACACGAAGCTTCGTAAATTTGGCGCGATCGTTGGGGAGTCTGCTGAAATCGGCTGTAACGCCGTGTTGAATCCAGGCGTTCTGATTGGTGAGAAGAGTGTTGTATACCCCTTGTCTTCTGTGCTCGTGTCCGTACCCGCTCGCCACATTCATAAACAGACAGGCGAGATCAAATGCCAGATTCGTCACAGATAATATCGCTTTCACCACGAAAAGACTTTTAGAACGCTCCAAATCCGCTTCAATAGACAACATCTCGGTTCGTGTAACGTATTTGCAGGTAGAGAGAAAAAGAGATTCAATCAAATAGACAACATCTCGCGTTCGCATCGTCTCTTAGCGGTCATATGGTAGAATATCCGTATGATTTTGACTCTCTTCATCGTCTTTGTCTGCTCGCTTATTCTCTTCTGGAAGGGAATACTCGGGTACTACATCGGGTTTGCCCTCATGGCTTCTTCTTTGGGCGCCATGATTTGGATTCAAATCAGGAATATCCAGATAAGGCGCAGCATCAAGTCCGACGCACGTGAACGAAAGGCGAAGTGGGGCGGCGAATTGACTGTTGTCTCCGGTCTTTCAAGCGTAACCGGGACTCCATGCAGGCTCTTTATTACAAGATATGATGAGCTTATCGTTGAAGACCCCATCAGTGAGCGTATCATTCCTCTTGAAGAGATTGAAAGAATGGTCCTGCTGTACGGAAAGACGCTCGAATCGTTGAACGATGTTCAAATCGGCGAGGAGGTCGGCTTCCATTCGGTACCGAGATTTTCCCACGTCCGCGCTTGGATTGCGCGTAATCCGCGCTCGAGAAAACGACTTTTTCTCGCCATAAGATTTCGCAAACCGTTAACAGTGGTCGAGTATTCTGAGATGGCCGTTTTTTCTGATCTCCATCAATTGGGTAATCTCAACGCTTTCGGTTTGAGACCTGAGATTGCTGTGAGGACGGTCTTTCTGCCACGAAAACTGCATAAGAAGAGAATGCTCCGCCGTGGTACACCGATGCACTTTCCTAAAATTCAGCGCGAATACCGCGATGAACCGAGAAGGCAAATACACAAGCATGCGCATAATGACTTAGGAACCGCAGTTCCGCCTCAAGGCATCAAGCTGGCGCCCGCCGTTGAGCACGATTTCGATTCAAAATTCCCGAAGTATTTGCCTTCAGTCAAGGATTCCCCCGGGGCAAAAGTAAATAAGAAAGAAGCTGTCATAGATGAGTAGAAATGTAGAGGACGCGATCATACTTTGCCGATCGATTGAAGAAAATATCGGTCGCGTCATAGTAGGCAAGGAAGCGACGATAAGGTTGATCATGATCGCTTTGACCGCCGGCGGTCATTTGCTCATAGAGGATGTACCCGGCATTGGAAAAACGACGATGGTGCGTGCACTCGCACGTTCACTTGATTTGCAGTTTTCGCGTATTCAGTTTACTCCTGACGTCATGCCTTCCGATGTGACGGGGTACAATATCTTCAATCCGATGACGGGTGAGTTTGAGTTCCGCCCAGGCGCCATCATGACCCAGATTCTTCTCGCGGATGAAATCAACAGAACTTCACCGAAGACACAATCTGCGTTGCTGGAGGCAATGCAGGAAAATCAGGTGACGGTAGATCGACGGACTTACCATCTGCCTCGACCTTTCATTGTTCTCGCGACACAGAATCCGATCGAACAGCAAGGGACTTATATACTCCCCGAAGCGCAACTTGATCGCTTTATGATGCAGATCACGCTCGGCTATCCGAGTTTTGAAGAAGAAATCAATATTTTGGATCGCTTCTCTGAAGATGAGCCGATGGAAGCATTGCAACCCGTCGCTTCTGCGGAGGACGTAATCTGGTTACAGGAGACGGCACGCAAGATTTACGTGTCAGAGCCGATCAAGCATTATATTTCTCATCTTGCCCAAAAGACGCGTTCACATCGCGACGTCGAGTTAGGTATTTCGCCACGTGCAACACTGATGCTTCTCCAAGCTGCCAAGGCACGGGCATTGCTAGAGGGTAGAGGGTTCGTCGTCCCTGATGATGTCCAACAGCTCTTCCAGCCGGTTCTGCAACACAGGCTTTTGATCCGTGCGGAAGGGCGTGTTCAGGGCATTGCTTCCGCACAAATCCTCGAAGTCATTTTGCGGCAGGTGCCAGTTCCGACGCATCAATGACCGTTTTTCTTGTCATTTGCCTTTTGCTCATTCTTCCGCTAATCGGAGGAGCGAGTTACCTCGGCTATCAAGTTTTCACGATCCTTCTTTTGACGCTGATCGTCCTAATCGTTATCTCTTTTGTTGAGCTTCTCTACATCAGGAGACGGCTTAAGGTTGGAACTTTTAGAGTCGTGTCGGAGTTACCTCGCGATGAAATCGTTCACTTCACGCTCCCTGTTCGCCTTGAGACGCGTTGGTTGCCTCTCAGAATTAAGCTGACGGCTCGATACGGCTCAGAAGACAAGACAATTCGCGTTCAGAAGGAGAGTTCTTTTCGCGACTTACGTGCAGGTGACGACGTCGAACTGTATTTTTCCGTCGCGGCACGCCACTCCGGCAAACTCATCCTTGATGAGGCTCGCATTGAAGTACGTACTCTCTTCGGGCTTTTTAAATTTCGAAAAGTGTTCCGCCATCGTGACCATCCGATGTTGACCTACGTTCTTCCGCTGCCGGATAAAACGGAAGATACTGTAATACGAGCTTTCCAACAAGTTGAGGAGAGCGATCTCGCAAAACGTCGTGTTGAGGAAAGAAGCGACGAGATTGACACCCTGCGCACGTATCGCGAAGGAGATGACATCAGGAGAATCCACTGGCAGGTCAGCTCGCGCATGAATGAGTTTGTCGTCAAACAGTACGAGGCTCCTCTTGCGATTGAGACACACGTTCTTTTCGACGATTTTACAGGCTATTCGTTAGTCAACGATGTAGTGGCATGCGACGATGCTTTGACGCGCCGAGATCATATACTCGATCATGTTTCGGGTGCGATCATTTGGCTCTTGGAGCACGAGATGCCCGCATCGTTCCATACATACTCCGCAGACTCTCTGAACGAGCGTATAACCATCACGAATGAACCTCTGCGATATAGGCGCTTGTTGGCGATGCTTGAGCCCGATACGTCTCCCACACTGGGAGAGTCAATCGAGAGAATAAGAGGTTACGCTTCACGTGATCGATATCTTTTGTTTTCATCGCGTATTTCAGAGGAGACGGCAGCCGCGATCATTGCACTTCAAAGGAGAGCTTACCAAGTCATCTATTTCCACTTCAGACAGGAAAGCCAATCACGGGAGGAAGATAACGCTCTGAGAATGCTTCGGCGAGCGGAAATAGAAGTTTATGAAGTGGCTGCGCGACGTACGGGCTCGGGCGTCAACGGTTTTAAAAGTGAAGGGCGTAAACATGCATAAAAAAAGAAGACACGCCCCATCCTCTTCCGTCCTTTCCATCGGCGGACGCCAATTGGCGGACAGGCTCGATGCGCCCTTGAGGAGTGCCAGAGTTCAGCTCCTCATACAGGCATTTTTCATGATGGTGTACACATACGCTTTGACCCACATTTTGCTCTTCGCCATCGACTTGCCGGTGAAAATTCTTCCTCTTATCGCGGTAATCGTTGTGACTTTTGTCGCTTGCTTTGGTTTTCTTAGATTTAAACGCGCTTTTATCGCCTCGTTTGTCGTTCTTGCAGTGGTTGTCGTTCCGGCATTGATTTGGCCGAATGCTAAATTCTTCCACTCGATCAGCAAATCGTTCTATGCCCTCATCGAGCAAGTCAATGATTGGTTTTACACAGTTTTCTACCAAATTCAGACACCGAATATCGACTATTCAAGTGTCTCAATGCTCTTTGCCTTCCTGATCAGTATCCTCATGTTCACATGGATGAATCTTTCCACAGCGCCGTTCGCCATGGGGCTCGTTGTTTCCGTTGCTTACGGTCTCAGCGAGTATTTCAATGAAGGAACTCATGGAATTGAGATTAAAATTCTCTATCTCTTGGCTATGTTCGTCGTGTTGCGCTTTTTGGCAGAGAGAAAGCCTGCCGGCAGTCGATACGCATCGCTCGGCGAGATGACGAATAAGAAAATGAAACTGAGTTCCGGCGACGCTTCAAGGCGCAATTGGGCGGCTTTCGTTGCATTATTGCTCATGTGCTTTATCGTTTTATCTCAGGTCGCTTTACCGACCGATTTCTTCCATAACCAATGGTTAGACGATCAGATTGCGAGTTTTGTCGGCAAGAAGCACGGTCGTGGCGATCAGCCAACCGGGTATAAGGAATTCTCTTTGAAAGAATTCGGCTATTATCCGCTCGAGAGAAGGATTGGCGGAACAGCAAGACCGACAAATACCCCTTATCTCAGAATTTATACAGACGGTCGACCTCTCTGGTTAAAAGGCACCGCTTATCAAACGTATACAGGGCAGGGCTGGATTTCTGAAGGCATGAATCCTAACTGGCGATTCGGGCATCATGCAAATCTGGAAGCACAGGGTAAATACATTGGCGTTCCCAATGTGAACGAAAACGATTTTATGAATCTTGTTTTGCGAAGAACGCGCGTATCGATCACTCCCGAACAGGATCAGCAAGTCGTTTTTCAAAGCGGCAGACCGCGTGTTTACACGCGTAACAATGACAAACGGGCATTCAACGCATATTTCAACACGTCGGGACACTTGTATCTTGACAATCTCATCCCGGAGAACGGTTATTCGTCTGCAGGTCAGTCGTTCAATGTGCTTCACTTGCGAACTTCTGAGGAAATCACGCGGTTTGGTAAATCATATGACATTGCATACGGTCAACCATCACAGCGGTTGACAAAGGAAGATCGCGCTCTCTATCTGGCTCTTCCTGATTTGCCCGACTTGGAATCACGCGTCATGGAATTCGACGAGACCTTGCATCGTTATATTTATAAGCGCGTGAATGCGATATCTGATGCCGACATCATCGCCCTGATTCGAGAAACGCTGTCTTCGCGCATGACGTATACACTCAGAGCCGCCACGCCAAAAGAGGGTGAGGAGTTTGTCGGTTGGTTTCTCCGAGAGAAGAAAGGATATTGCACCTTTTTCGCGACAGCCGTGACTGTTCTTGCGCGTGAAGCTAAAATCCCAGCACGTTATGTCGAAGGTTTTCTAGTACCCGCCACGGAACCCGGAGCGGCAAAGAGGCAAGTCCTGACCGGATTGAACGCCCATGCTTGGGCTGAAGTATGGATCGAGGGCGCCGGTTGGATCCCTGTCGATGCGACACCGGGAGGAGTACTTGACGACATGGCGCGCTCCGATTATGCGGCACAGCACGAGAGCGAAATCGAAGATCCTCCTCCAACTGAACCGCCTGAAGAGACTGAGCCCACCGAAACAATTGAGCACACGTTGCCGGAGCCCGACCCTCAGGAAACCACTCGACCGAGCGGGACGGGACGTTCCGGATCAGTCATTTGGTTGTTATACTTTGCCCCGCTTTTGATCTTTTTGTTATGGCGACAGTTTATTTACAGAATCAGACATCGCGAGAAGTATATCGAGCACAGGTTGTCGCGTTGGGGTATGAAAAAACTCGTCATTCGCATTATGTGGGACATCTTCACTTTGTGGGCGTTAGACGGGAAACATCGCAAAGATCATGAATCGATCCGCTCCTTTATACTGCGCGTGGAAATCTCGCGTTATACAATGTTTCCGCCCGAGTTGATCCGGTTCATCGAGCGCGCGCTTTATGCTCCGGAAGGATCCCCAATCATTCGCGAAAATGAATCACTTCGGACATTACTTGATTTCTATCGCGAAGAAGAAGTTTATATTAAGAAAGTACTCGAAAGAAAACGCTGGATCTTTTACCGCTGGCTCACATCTAAACGACATCCATTTTGATGCACTGAGAGTTACAGTACGCATTGTTAGACATGAAAGCAAATTTTGATGAAAAAAGATATATCTCTGAACACGAATTTGACGAACACATCGCGATCGTGAAAGATTGGACGAACACTATCATCCGCGATACCGGCGAGGCGCCTACCTATTATATTCGCACGTTCGGTTGCCAGCAGAATGACCGCGACAGCGAGCTCGCCGCAGGTATTTTAGAAGATATGGGCTTTCGTCCTGGGGCGTCTCCTGAGACCTCTGACGTTGTTCTCTTTAACACTTGTAGCGTGCGCGCCAATGCGGACAATCGCTTTTACGGTCATCTGGGGAGCTTAAAACCGATTCGAAAGGGCGTACATCCCATTATCGGCGTTTTTGGCTGCATGATGGAGCAGGATATACACGTCAATGCAGTCAAACGCACATTTAATTACGTCGATTTTATTCTTGGCGCCGGCACAGCTCGCGTGTTGCCTTATGCACTGTCGCAGACGCTTTTATCCGACAGAACTAAGAGAGACACTATCGACTTGACGGATTGGCGCGGTCTCGGCGACGATACGTCGTTGCCCGTGTGGCGTGCTGATCCGCATCGCGCGCTTGTCACAATTATGACGGGATGCAACAATTTCTGTTCATACTGCATCGTTCCGTATACGCGCGGTCGCGAGCAGAGCCGTTCCTATGAAATGATTGTTGAGGAGTCGAGATGTGCAGTTGAGCGCGGCGCGAAGGAGATTATGCTTCTCGGACAAAATGTCAATTCCTACGGCAATGACCTCCGGAGAAGGGGAGAGGACAATGCTCCGACCTTTGCAAAATTGCTCCGCGAAATCAGCCGTATTGAAGGATTGTGGGTCGTGCGCTATATGACGTCGCACCCAAAGGATCTCTCCGATGAATTGATCGAAGTGATCAGCCGGGAATCTCGCGTCGAATCGCATATCCACCTGCCGCTACAATCGGGTAGCGATCGAGTGCTGCGTCGCATGAATCGCCGATACGATTCAGCACATTATCTTGATCTCGTTCGCAAATTGCGATCAGCTCGCGACGGCATCGCGATTACGACTGATCTGATCGTCGGGTTTCCGGAAGAGACGGAAGAGGATTTCGAAGCGACACTACGTGTTATGGAGGAGGCGCAATTTGATGCAGCTTTCACTTTCCTATACAGCCCTCGCGTAGGAACTCCCGCCGCCGACTGGTACGATGAAAGCCAGCAGGAAATCGTTCGAGAACGATTCAAGCGTCTGGTAGAATATCAGAATGAATGTAGTCTCGCTTCCAACAAAAAACTGGAAGGGCAAGTCGTGGAGGTACTTGTCGACGGCATAAGCCGGCGCGATGAGACGATATTGTCCGGCAGAACGCACGATGATCGCCTCGTCAATTTCCCGGGATTGCTAATGAGCAACTTCACTTGTCAAGAGTGGTCGTCTAATGAGGTTTTCGTCCCGCATGAAGTGAACCGCGGCGACGTTGTCCAAGTCTTGATTGAGAGTGCAGGCATGTATTCATTGGACGCCAGACAAATACAGAATGATTAGTGCGCTCGGAGGAAAGTCATGGCGCTTACCTTTGACAATGTAGATCGAACACGGCTCACGCCGATGATGTTGCAACTGATTGAGCAGAAAGAGAAGTACCCCGACTGCCTCATCTTCTTTCGCCTCGGCGACTTTTACGAGCTGTTCTTCGATGATGCGATTACAGCGGCGCGAGAGCTTGAGCTCGCTCTGACGGCTCGGGACTGCGGACTTGACGAGCGCGCTCCCATGTGCGGCGTGCCGCACCATGCCGCCGATTCGTATCTGAAGCGCTTGCTCAGCCGCGGTTACAAGGTCGCCATATGCGACCAAGTCGAGGATCCGGCGACGGCAAAGGGACTCGTCGCACGCGATGTCGTCCGCGTCGTGACGCCGGGTACGCAAATGGATCCCGAATCGCTCGACGCTAGGGCATTTCAATATCTCTGTTGCGTCTGCCGTGAAAGCGATGCGTTCGGTCTTGCCGCTTGCGACCTATCATCCGGCAGATTTGAGACAACTGAATTTCTTTCCTCAAACGCCGAAGCTCAGCTTTTCGATGAGCTCTCGCGTCTTAATCCGGTCGAATTTGTCGTCAATGAGGCATTCGCAAACGATCGACGCTTCCAAAACTATCTCGAGCGCCAAGCCGTCACATGTACGGTATTGCATGACGGAGCGTTCTCTTCCGACTCCGCTCGCGCGTTCGGTCTGACTTTTTCCGATAACGATATCTTGTGGCCGCGCGCTTCCGCCGCTTTGTTGACGTATCTATCGGAGACACAGAAGCGGACTCCCGGTCAAATACGCGACATACGACCCTACAAAATTCATGAGTACATGGTGCTCGACCGTTCGACGCGATTCAACCTGGAGATTACCGAAACGATCCGTGACAGGAAGAGACGAGGCAGTCTTCTTTGGGCCATCGACCGCACGAAGACGGCGATGGGAGGGCGTCTCTTGCGTTCTTGGCTCGAGCAGCCTCTTATCAATCGTGCCGCTATCTTGAGGCGTCAAAACTCCGTCGCCGCGCTATACGAACGCTTCATCCTGCGCGAATCGCTCCAAGAGGCGCTTATCGGTCTCTACGACATCGAGAGACTATCGGGTAGGATTGCATCAGGGTCGGTGTCGCCGCGCGATTTAGCGGCTCTGAGAGGCACCCTAGAGCGCATCCCGTCACTCCTTTCATTGCTTGAGACGGAAGAGGAGGCGGGACTTTCCGCATTGCGTGAAAAAATATACTTAATGCCGGAACTCACCGACCTGCTCAATCGAGCCATAGTTGATGACCCGCCCCTCGTGATCACGGACGGCGGCATTATTCGCGACGGTTACAACGGCGATGTCGATGAACTGCGAGACATCACGATTCACGGACGCGACTATATCTTGTCGCTCGAAGCTAAAGAGCGCGAGGAAACAGGTATAAGAAATCTTAAAGTAGGCTATAATCGCGTTTTCGGCTACTACTACGAAGTCTCAAAGGGGCAACTCGACAAAGTGCCCGAACACTACACAAGACGACAGACACTCGTCAACGCGGAACGGTTCATCACGCCAGAACTGAAGGAAAAAGAAGACAAGATCATAGGAGCCGAGCACAAACTGAAAACACTCGAACATGAATTGTTTTCCGTCGTGCGAGAGACGGTGTCAACATATCTGCCGAAACTGCAGTCAACGGCACAAGGGATTGCCACACTTGATGTACTGCTCTCATTTGCCAATGTCGCCGAGCGCCATCGTTATTGTAGACCGACCATCCTAGAAGACGACACGCTCGTGATCGAAAACGGACGCCATGCCGTCGTCGAGAGAATTTTAAGCGGTGAGAACGATTTTGTCGCGAACAGCCTTGAACTAAACGGTGATGATAAAAGGCTGATGATCCTGACCGGACCCAACATGTCCGGAAAATCGACTTATATGCGACAGGTCGCCTTGATCGTTCTTCTTGCGCAAGCAGGTAGCTTTGTGCCTGCGGATTCCGCTTCCATCGGAATCGTCGACCGCATCATGACGCGTGCAGGCGCTTCCGATGATCTCACAGGCGGACAGTCAACGTTTATGGTAGAAATGAGCGAAATGGCTGCCATTCTTGATCAGGCGACGCCAAGAAGCCTTTTGATTCTCGATGAGATTGGGCGCGGAACGGGAACTTCCGACGGATTGTCAATCGCATGGTCCGTCATGGAATACATCGCCGATACGCGCTTACTCGGTGCACGCACTTTATTCGCAACACATTACCACGAGCTGATCGATCTGGGGAACACATTACCGGGCGTCTTCAACTGCCATGTCGATGTATCGGAAGAAGATGGCGACATCGTTTTCCTTCATCGCGTTCGACCCGGAGGCGCCGACAACAGTTACGGCATCGACGTCGCCAAACTCGCCGGTATGCCCGATGTCGTTGTCGTTAGGGCAAAAGAGCTCATGGAGCAAATTGAGAGAAATAAAGGGGAGAGGCGTTCGCTCGTGAAACGCAGTGCGCGCAATATGGACGGGCAGCTTGATTTGTTCAGCGAGGCATACGCAGTACGTATCGCCGATACGATCATCGAACGCCTGGAAGAGGCTGACGTCGATCACATGCGCCCAGTCGATGCATACAGTCTCCTCATTGACCTCAAAGATTTGGCAACGAAACGGAAGCGCCAAAGCGGACAGGAGTAAATAATGACGCAAACCATACGTAAACTCGATCGTCACACCATCGACAGCATCGCTGCGGGCGAGGTCATTGAGCGCCCGGCTTCCGTTGTAAAGGAGCTCTTGGACAATGCGCTCGACGCCGGTGCATCAGTTATTCGAATCAAGATTGAGAATGGCGGCATTCGTCTCATTTCCTGCGAAGACGACGGTCGCGGTATGAGTCCAGAGGATGCCCTCATGGCAGTTGAGAGCCATGCGACAAGCAAACTCGTGACAACCGATGATCTCCATGAACTCAAAACGCTCGGATTTAGAGGTGAGGCGCTTCCATCGATAGCCGCTGTCTCGCGATTGGAACTTCGAACACGGATGCGCGATGCCGTCGAGGGTACACGCGTTGTCGTCGAAGGCGGCGAGCTTGTATTCTCGGGTCCATGCGGACTGTCGTCGGGGACTGTCGTTACGTGTCGAGACCTGTTTTACAATACGCCCGCTCGCTATAAATTTCTAAAGAGTGATGCGGCAGAGGCCGGTGCCGTTGCAGACTTAACAGGTAAAATCGCTCTGACTAGACCGGACGTCTCTTTTCGGCTCGATCGCGATCAGGAGCGTCGTGAAGTACTCTATACGCCTGGCAACAACGACCTTTTGAGTACTATTTATGCTGTATTCGGACCCGATGTCGCAGCCGCCATGGTACCTGTGAAAGGTGAATTGTCGCCCGTTCGTGTTTCGGGATTCGTTACAACGCCGGACGCTTCGCGCCACAATCGCTCGCGACAGATATTCATCGTCAACGGACGCGTCATCCAGTCCGTCACACTGCGCGCGGCTGCCGATGAGGCCTCCAAGACGTGGTTCATGCGGGGACGCTTTCCCCAGCTTGTCCTGCATATCTCAATCCCCGGCAATCTTGTTGACATCAACGTACATCCGCAAAAACTGGAGATGCGTTTCTGGGATGAACGCATCGTGTTCAAAGCCGTATTTCAGGCGCTTCGCGGCGCATTTGAACATGGGGCTCAGTTTATTGGAGTCGATCTATCCGGTGATCGCCCGCCTCCGAGACAGGAAAAGTTACAGGAACTCATACCGCAGGAATCACCTCTCGATGACGCGGACAGCGCGGCGATAATCGCCCCATCGCTCACCGTCAAGAAGATAAAGCGTGACGGCGAATCTCCATTGGAATCTCCCGATGTTCTCGGCAAATTCGTAGAAATCGACACGGTATGTGAAGAAGGGACGAGTACACTCCCGTCATCCGATTTAGAAATTGTTTCTAAACAGAAGGGACGTGAAGGTACCTATCGACAAACACAGTTCCCAACTGCTCGTTCGCCTCATTCCGCTTCCCCGGATTTGCCATATTCCTCCGGAACCGACAGGACTCCCATTCAATCTGATGATGTCCTTTCGCTTCTCGACGCGAGACTCATCGGCGTTCTTTTCCACACGTATATTTTGCTTGAAGAAAGTGATTCCTTTATCTTAGTTGATCAACATGCGGCACACGAGCGCATTTTGTACGAGGAGTTGTTGCAACGACGCGAAGAGAATGAAGACGGCAGATCGCCCGGTCAACTATTATTGGTACCCGTACGCGTTCATGTCACGGATAAAGAATTGGCATTTCTGACCGAAGAAGAGGAACATTTTCGTTCGCTCGGATTTGAGTATGAATCTTTCGGCGGTCAATCCGTCGTCGTGCGTTCCGTCCCAGCAGGAAGCCGCTTTGAAGACGTCGTCTTTGACCCGTCCGCCGCACTTCGTGCCGCCCTCGATTGCCTTGAAGATGCTCACAGGACGGGCAATACAGTTGAAGACACGGAAATCTTGCATCTTGTCGCTTGTAAAGCAGCCGTCAAAGCGCACGATCGACTGAGCGAAGATGAAATCAGACTGCTTCTCGAGAGATTGACAGCGTTAACAAATCCGTATCACTGTCCTCATGGGCGCCCTGTCGCCATCAAGCTGTCTAAATCGGAAATCGAAAAATTATTCGGCAGAATTGTCTGATGCCGTCTATTCAACTCCATTGATCTATATACGTGAAGGCATTGAATGCCAAGAAGGGGAGTATTGGGATGTCACATACAAAGGATGATTCTTTTATCTTTCGTTCATCCTCTTTCCTTGAGATCGAAGAGAAGCTCTTTGAGCTCGTAAATCGGCGTCCCGCGGCGATTCCCGTCATCACCGGTCCGACGGCGACCGGTAAATCGTCGTTGGCGTTTCGCCTGGCACATGAAATCAACGGTGAAATCATCAACGCCGATGCGATGCAAATCTATCGCGGGTTTGATATCGGAACGGCAAAACCGTCTCATCAGCAACGCCAAGAGGTCCCTCACCATTTGTTCGATTGTCGAGACGCGTGTGAATCTTACAGCGTCGCGATGTATGTTGAGGAAGCGACATCCCTCCTTGGCGATTTGTCGTCACAAAACAGAAAGCCGATCGTGTGCGGCGGCAGCGTTCAGTATGTATCCGCACTTTTGGACGGGCTTGAGTTTCACGGACATCGACCTGATCGGGCACTCCGCGAAATCATCAAGCGAGAAATCGATGAGCGCGGTGTCAGGGAGTCTTGGAGTCTCATAAACTCATTGGATCCGGAAGCGGCTTCCGCTATCGCACAGGTCGATAAGCGCCGCATCGCAAGATTCTTCGAACTTTATCGCCAAACAGGATTAACAAAGACGGAACTCAACAGGCGTTCGCGCGAGCGAGGACCTCAGTTTGATTTTATCCCCATTCACCTTGATTGGCATCCGCGCACAGCGCTTTACGAGCAAATTAACGCGCGTGTTTTGGCAATGTATGACGCGGGACTTCTCAATGAAACGCGCAAATTAATGGAAGAATACCCAAGCTATCGTGAATGTCCCGCTTTTCGCGGAATCGGCTACAAAGAAGCCGTGATGCATCTTGAGGGGAATCTTACTGAAACTGAAGCGCTGGAGCTGACAGCACAATCGACCCGACGCTATGCCAAACGTCAGCAGACTTGGCTCCGCCGTCGAAATGACTTATTTCTATTTCTTTTTGAAACTTCGTAACGCCATTTTTCGTTGACAGCGAAATTATTGTGACTTTTTTTTATTATTCTTTAATGACTCACCCTTGAATTCTCATAGAACCTGCCTTCAAGTAGATTAACTAGGAGTTTTCATAGGAGATAGAAAACTGCTTTCATTAAAAGGGGGGTCAAATAATGGAACAGAATAGCAGAATCAATCAATCAAATCAGAAAAGAACACCGTTATCACAGTCATTTCGCATACAGGAGACATTCCTCAACCACTGTCGCCGAGAGAAGATTAATGTCGTCATCCAGCTCTTCGACCAGTCGATCATCGAAGGACTAATCGTCGGTTTCGATCAAGAATCTATCGTTGTCTCATCGCGTGGCACACAACAGCTACTGTTTAAATCATCCATCGTTTGCGTGAGACCGTTTGAAGAGCTTCACCTTATCTTTAACGATGAGTTAAGAGGAAGCGGACGAAGAGGAACTACTTTTCCACGCGTTACGGTAGCAGCGAACTATCGTCATCATTAGAATGAGAGACGCATCAGACGAGCATGTAACAAAGCTGATGAATGATCAAATACGCATCATTATTGAGGCGAGATAAGTCATAGATAAGTAGCGACTATACGTCTGTGCGGAGCAGACCTCGCACAACGCCTAAAATGATAGCGTCGCCATCATTAAGCGGAATATCTTCATAAAGCTCATTTTCAGGATGGAGATAATAGGTGCCATGTTGATCACGCTTAAGCGATTTTACTGTCGCCTCATCGTCAAGCAAAGCGACGACGATCTCGCCGTGCTCAGCGCTTGTGCGTTTCTCGACAATCACGATATCGCCATCCAGAATGGCGGCGTCTGCCATACTGTCACCTTTGACGCGCAAAGCGAACAACTCATCCGTCGCCGACGACCAAACATTGACGGGGAGAGGCAGCATGCGTTCGATGTTTTCCGTCGCAAGTACAGGCTTCCCGGCAGTCACCGTACCGACAAGCGGAATCTCTTGCGAATCGACACCTTCGAGTGCAGGAACACGAATTGTACGGCGCTTGCCTTCATGAAATTGAATTAGTCCTTCCTCAGATAATCTCCGCAAGTGATTATGAACAGTAGAGGTAGACTTGAGACCGACGCCTACACAGATATCTCGGATCGAGGGAGAATACGCATTCTCTGAAATATATTCAACGATATAGTTATATACCGCCGCCTGCGTTTCCTGAACATTTGCCTTCGTAAATGGATATTTCTTTGCCATAGTCGTATCACTCTCCAAAGGTATCAGCAAATCTAATTGATTTCATATAAAGTATAACATAACAAAACAAATGTTCACGTTCAACAAATATGTAAGAATATATTTGGCAACCTTTCATTCATCCCCAAGGGATTCCCGATTCCCGCAATAAATGTAAAAATCGAAGAAACTGTCGTCATCTATGCTAAAATATTGTTCGCTAGGAGAGAGCATGACTGAACCGAGAGATTACAATCATAATAATCGTCCAAGTCGTCAGAGAGTTCCCGTCATAAAGGGCAACAGAAACGATCACAACGATGGCGATATGCGGATCGACCGACAATCAATTGCGAGCGGGCGTTCCGTGCGCACTGTTGATGATCGCGGTCATGTAAGACAGCAGAGATCACCCGTGTTAAACAGCGATAGGCGTAGCGACACGATGACCAGAATTACGAATTTTTATCGCCGAGATACTGCACTCAATGCCGATAGTCAGCGCAAGTCAGGACACCGCGTCTTTCGATTGAAAGGCTATACAACAGTCGGTAAAATCAATCGAAAGTTCGCACAAGAGAGACAACAGCGGACTTTGAGAAACATCCTTACAACGCTGATGGTGATTTTGTTACTGATTATTCTGTTCGTGATCTACAACCCGTTTAAAGATATGAGCGAATTCCGAAAGATAAGCGGCGAAGACAGTCTCTACAAAAGTAGAACGACAACCACTGCCGACGTCGATGAGACGCCGAATAGCGGCGTCAACCCGTAATTTTCAATCAATAATATCTGTTCGGTTCACGACAACTGGGAGAGGCTGAAGCAATTTTTTATACCCTGAATAAACATATCAAGTAGAAGGGCGATGGCGAATCAAAATAGTATTCTAGAGCACGAGGCTGTCTCGAAAAACCGCTAAAAAGTAAGCGGAGTCGAGACAGCCTCTTTCCTTTATGAGAAACCGAGATCGTAAAGTCCTCTTTATCGAAATAAATTGAAAAACTGTACTCGGACGACGCCAAAATGCTTAGCCTCCTATGCTGTGCAAAATTTCAACTTAAATCGAAAAATCGCTACTATAAGTTGAAAAACCACACATCTAGGGTGTTGGCACCAGGTGAAAAGTCCAAAAATTCGATATTAACTGCAAAATTGTACCCTTCGAGCGACGCAAAATCCAAAAAATGGCAGGTGCGCGCATATCCAATATTTCAAAATAAATTGAAAAACTGCACTCCGGTTTGGAGCATGCAGTCCAAAAATTCGATATTAACTGCAAAATTGTACATTAAAAAATCTGGCGTTTGAATCGAGAGCATATCCCCAAAAGGAGAGGCTATCTCATCATCGCTCTTAATGAGCGGTTTTGAGACAGCCCCTTGCTTATTAAAATAAATAAGAAGTGCAAGTATTCTGTCTGCTTGCAGAGAAAATATTTTCCATAAAGGGAAAATATTTTTCGGAAGATATATGCTAATTCAGAGAGACTTTACCTTTACAAGATCCTGCTGAAAAATCGTCGTATTTAGTGAATTTATTTGAAAATACTTATATTCAGGATGTGGATGTCCTTGAGAGAAATAATATAAAGAACGAAAAAGAAGTGCTTGACGACGTGATAAGAATTGTCGCCTCAAGCGTAGGATCGCTCACTAATCCGTATAATATCGCCAATACGTTCAAGTCCAGAAATAATATTTCAATCAATTCAAATACTGTAAGCCTGTACCTTGGACTGATGATTTCGGAATTAATTACGTTGGAGTAAGAGAGTTTCGTTGGGGCATTACATTGACCTGGAGATGGTGTAGAAATTCGATCTACATATTCAGATTTCCATTTTCCATGAAAACGACCGATTTTACCCTCTCCGTACTTCGTAAAATTTGTATTTTACGAAGTACGATTTTATGGATCACAGACGAATTTCAGATCATTATAATGCAAATCACCCTCTTCTCTTCCGTTGAACACGGGATGTAAGGTGATAATGACAACTTTAGTAATACTATTTGTTGCGCTTCCTTGAAGACGGTTTACTCATCATTACACCCCGTGTATCACTTTATCTTTGTATGTGATCATTATCCCATCAGACGATCCGCAAGCGGTTCGAGTATTTTCTCGCGATCGAGATCGGGACGACTCTCGGCGAGGAAATTCAATGCGATGCGAGCCCCCTTGTCCATATTATGGGAGCCTGCGAGCACGTAGACTTCACCAGGCTTGACTACGGGAAGCGTGGCTACGATTGACTCCGTCAAATTAGGCTCATACGTGTATTTATACCCTGCAGTCGTTAAATCGGACAGAACTGCTTCGCGCTCATCGTCATGCACGACATCTCTTGGACGCGCCGTATCGACGCTCGACGTGACGTAGAAAGTCTTCCAATTGATCTTGTCACGGAATTTAGCAAATTGTGCAATAACCTCGCGATTGACGAGCACGCCCCTGCTGCCGCGAATCGCGACAACGATATGGACAGGTCTCCCTGCCGATATGACCTCAAGCGCTTCGAGCATCTTGAGCGTGTTGTCCTCGTCGCTGATATGATCGTCGATTATCGTAAAGTCGCCGTCATAGATGATCTGAAGCCGTCTTTCTACGCCGGTGAAACTCTCTATGGCTCTAATGGCATCCTCTACTTCTATCCCGTAGTACGAGCAGATCGTGATGGCAGCCATCGCGTTGTAGACAGAATGCCTGCCAGCCACTTTGAGGTTAACCTGCCAACTCCCCGACTCCCTCTCCCCTTCACGTGTCATAAATGGCTCTAAAACAGTGTAATTAAATGAAGGAATTCCACCTGCCATATTAAGAGAATCAGCAGTGATCGTGACGTCGCGATGATCAATACTGATTGTAATGACATCTCCGGGAGTTACATGTCGCGCCTCGTAGACGCGCGGATCGTCGCGATTTAAGATAACCGGCACGCCTTCCGATACGCGTTCAACGAGTTTCAGCTTCTCCAGATAGTATTGTTTAAATGTGCCGTGATCAGGCATATGATCGGGAGTTATATTCAAAAAACAGACGATGTCGTAATCGATTCCGTAAACTCGATATTGAGCTTCGGCGATTGAGGAAACCTCCATGGAGACAACCTTGACGCCGTCATCGCGTTGCTCTGCAAGCATCGCATGAAGATCTGAGCTCTCGGGCGTTGTCAAGTTCGATTTGACGCGCACATCGCCGTAGCTATATGCTACGGAACCGATGACGGCAGTTTCGATGCCATAACTCCGCAAAACATGCTGTACCATTGATGTCGTTGTCGTCTTGCCGTTCGTCGCCGTCACACCGACCATAAAAAGGTCGAGATCAGGATAATGAAAGAAGCGGCGAGACAGTTCGGCGAGAGCGCGTCTCGCGTTCGGAACCATAATCTCAGCCACTTTATCTAGAGATTGAGGTCTCTCGACGATGATCGCCACCGCTCCTCTTCTGATCGCCTCTTCGATGTAAAGGTGCCCATCGGTCAAGGCGCCGGGAATGGCGACGAAAACAAAACCCGGCTTGACTTGACGCGAATCGCATGTGACACCGGATACGTCAGTGTCCTCAGGAAGGTAGAGTATTTCTGCTTCAGAAAGTGCATGTAGCAGCTGGGTCAGTTTCATCTTCAAATCCTATTTAGTTTGTGTGATCCAACCTTGATGGACGAGCAATTCCGCCGTAAGAATAGAGCCGCCTGCTGCGCCGCGCACAAGGTTGTGAGACAGGCAGACGAACTTGTAATCAAAGATGGGGTCCTCGCGTAGGCGACCAATGGAAATACCCATCCCCTTTCTTGAAGAGACATCGTATTTCGGTTGCGGTCGATCGGTTTCTTCGAAATAGCGCAGAAAGGGACGCGGCGCGGATGGCAGGTTCGCCTCCCCTACTACACTGGAGAAATCGCGCCAGCGCATCAGGATGTCCGTCGATTCGATCGGTTGGCGAAAGCGCACAAAGACGGCCGCCATGTGCCCGAATTCGACAGGCACGCGAAAGCACTGGGATGAAATAAGCGGTTTTCTCGCCAGCTCAATTCGATCTTCAGTGAGTTTCCCCCAGACCCTCAAGGGTTCCCATTCGCTCTTCTCCTCTTCCCCGCTGATAAAAGGGATGACATTGTGCTGCATCTCGGGCCAATCGGAGAGACGTCTCCCCGCGCCTGACACGGCCTGGTACGTCGTAACGAACACTTCCTCTAACCCGAATTCCCTTAGCGGCGTCAAAGCCGGCACGAAACTTTGGATTGAACAGTTCGGCTTGACAACGATAAAACCGCGTTTCGTGCCGAGGCGTTTTCTCTGCGCTTTGATGAGTTGCGTGTGATCGGGGTTGATCTCAGGCATGATCAGCGGGACATCAGGCGTCCATCGCATCGCAGAATTATTCGATATGACGGGTATTTCAGCCTTCGCGATGGCTTCTTCCAACTGGATCAGCGCGTCCTTTTCCATATCGACGGCACTGAAGACGAAATCAACCGAATCTTTCAGAAGCGCCGTCTCGTCCGTTCCGTGTACAATACATTTTTTGACTCCTTCCGGCATCGGTTCATCTTGTCGCCACCCATCGCCGACGGCTTCCGAGTACGCTTTGCCTTTCGAGCGCGGTGACGCGATCAGGTGCGAAATCTCAAACCAGGGGTGATCTTGCAACAAGAGAACAAAGCGTTGTCCTACATGACCGGTAGCGCCTAAAATGCCGACACGAAATTTTCTCATCTATTCAAACCTCATGCTATTCATAATGATTGTATTACTGCCAAGTATAACAATTACCGGTTAGACCTGCACCGTAAGTTTGCTAAAATAGAAACAAGGTAGTTTAAAAATATGGCAAGTCAACGCAAGCAACCGATCGATACGTTTCAGAGGCTTGAAGAATTTCTCGGTTACATCAGAGCCATTCTTGAGCGCTCCGCCGGTACGGTGCGCCAGTACCGTTACGATCTAGTACTGTTCTTTCGCTTTCTCATCGCCGACGATCGCAAACTGCAACCGGAGGACGAAGAGTGGTCTTCGATCGATATTTCAATCGTCGATGACTCATTTCTGCGCTCTTTACAGCTGTCCGATCTCTACTCTTACATCACATGGCTTGCGTCGACACGCAAGACTTCTCCTGCGACGAGAGCGAGACGAACATCGTCGCTACGGACCTTCTTCGATTACCTGACGACGAAGGCACACGTTTTAGAGGAGAATATTGCGCTAAATCTCGAACTTCCGAAACAGCTCAAGCGCCTACCGCGTTACTTGTCGCTCGATGAAAGCCGCGATTTGTTGCAAGCCGCCTCCAACGATGACTCGAAGCTTTCAACGCGCGACTACTGCATTCTGACACTCTTTCTCAATTGCGGCATGAGACTCTCCGAACTGTGCGGCATCAACCTTTCCGACTGGCGTGAAAATACGCTCGTTGTCTTGGGGAAAGGCGGGAAAGAGCGTACGATCTATCTGAACGGCGCCTGTATCGCCGCGATACGTGACTATCTCCCCGACCGCATCAAGCCGATTCCGAGTGATCGCGACGCGATGTTTATATCACGACTTGGCAAACGGATCACGGATCGCGCCGTCCAGAACATCATAAAAAAATATATACGGCAGGCAGGACTCGATCCGCAACGCTATTCCACACATAAATTGCGACATACAGCGGCGACACTTATGTACCAGTACGGAGAAGTCGACATCAGAAGTCTACAAGCGATTCTCGGTCATTCAACTGTCGCAACAACTGAAATATACACCCACATCGATAACAGATCGCTCCACGATGCCGTTGAACAGAATCCGCTCAATTTCGAACGGAACAGACCGCGTCAAACGGTTGATGATGAGTAATCGCGCATCGCGGCCGACCTGCTTTTTTTACTCACTTAATGATTTAAGCGCGCATCTTCTCAAAGAATGCCTTGTAGGCGACGTACGTCATGTAAATATCGATTTTGCTCGCGATCTCGAAGCATGAGTGCATCGAGAGAACGGCAACGCCGCAGTCGATGACGGAAATACCGAGATCGGCCTGATAAATCGCGACTGTTCCGCCGCCTCCCTGATCAACTTTGCCAAGCTCTCCGGCTTGCCATGGAATACCTGCATCGTCAAGAAGACGCGTCACTTCGTTGAAGTATTCCGCGTTGGCGTCAGATGTGCCGCCTTTGCCGCCTCTGCCGGTATACTTGCAAAATGCGATACCGCGCCCCGCATAACTGTGATTCAAAGGATCTGAGACGGACGGGAACGTCGGATCGAAGGCGACTGCCACGTCGGAGGACAGCATCGCCGACCGCTCAATGTTGTCCTGCAATTCAATGGCGGTAGGCTCGCGATCCAGGATAGAGCGAACCATACGTTTCTGCACCGATGGGAAAATCTGTGAGCGCGCGCCTGTAATGCCGCCTGAGCCGGTCTCCTCTTTATCGTAGAGAATGACAAGCGCCGTGCGCTTCAAGGGCTGCTCTAGATCAATAAGCGCTCTCAATGCCGTATAACCGCATACGCGATCGTCCTGACCATAACCGCCGATAAACGCGCGATCAAAGCCGACACAGCGAGCCCTCGCCGCTGGGACAACTTCGATCTCCGCCGTAACTAAATCGCGCTCGTTGAATCCGTATTTTTTATAGAGCAAGTTCAAAATACCGAGTTTGAAACGCTCTTTGATATCCTCACCGCCGGGAAACGGAATGCCGCCAATGAGAACGTTAAGCTCTTCACCCGTTACGACTTCATACGCTTTTTTCTGCATTTGATCGGCGCCAAGGTGCGGCAGCAAATCAGTGATCGTGAAGACGGGATCGTCAGGATCTTCGCCGACACGAAGATTGACAATCTTACCATCCTTGAGTATGACGACACCGTGGATCGCAAGAGGTTGGGCGACCCAGTGATACTTTTTAATTCCGCCGTAATAGTGCGTCTTCAAAAGAGTCATGTCTGCGGCTTCATACACAGGGTTCGTCTTGAGATCGATTCTCGGAGAATCGATGTGCGCACCGACGAGATTGAAACCATCAAGCGGATCGCCAGAACCAATAACTGCGGCGATGAGCGCCTTTCCGTGAATCGACTCATAGACGCGGTCGCCGGGTTTGAGAGAATCATCCGGATCAAACGGTTTGAAACCGTTCTTATCCAAAAGATTGACGGAGTAATCGACAAACTCGCGCTCCGTCTTGCCCTCATCAAGCGCCACCTTGTAATCTTCACAGAAATCCATGATAGCTTTCATCTCTTCCTCATTCTCGGGATTCCAGAGATTTTTAAATGAGAAGGTCAGCTCTTTGCGCATCTCGTCCGCCCTCTTCTTCGCGTCTTCCGCTTTATCCTTATTGTTTTGCCCTACTTCGGTCATATGTTTATCCTTTCTCGCGATGCCTTAGAGATAATGATTTCCCCCCTCAAACAACATCGTCAATTAATTTGTATAAAAAATTATACGGTCACTCTTCGGAGCAACCGCAATGTTCGTAGTTTTCATCGTGTTCGCATTGTCCGAGAATAGCAAACTTCTTCGCTCTCTCGGATGTCATAAGTCCTTCGCGAATATAGTAGGTTTCAAGTGCCTTCTTGACAGCCTGTTCGGCGAGTACGGAACAGTGCATCTTAACAGCCGGTAAGCCGTCAAGCGCTTCGGCGACGGCTCTATTCGTCAAGTCGAGCGCCTCATCAGTCGTCTTGCCAATAATCAACTCAGTCGCCATACTCGACGTCGCAATCGCCGAACCGCACCCGAACGTCTTGAATTTGGCGTCAACGATGATGTTGTCCACGATCTTCAGATCCATTTTCATAATATCGCCGCACACGGGATTGCCGACCGTCCCAGAGGTTGTCGCATCCTCGATTTCGCCCATGTTTCGCGGATTCATGAAGTGATCGAGCACTTTGTCACTATACTGCATTAAATGTCCTCCCATTCACATGACACAACATATCCTGAACCATTATACAGAATCTGTATGATAACGGAGCCATGTTCCAGGTTAATAACTTACGACCGCCATCCGTATCCGCCGTCGATCGCAAGATCCAAACTACCCTCAGGGGGAATGAGAGGCTGCAACTCCCCGCGTTTGAAATCTGAATATAACGGCGACATGTCGCGCAAACGTTCAACAATGAGCGGCAAATCGATTAAAAAGCGATCAACATCCTTGTCGGTCGTCTCGATACCGAGCGTCACTCGAAGAGAACCATGCGCAATCTCCGCAGGCAAACTGATCGCTAACAGGACGTGCGACGGGTCAAGCGAAGCCGATGTACAGGCAGATCCGCTGGAACAGGCGTAACCGAACTTGTCGAGGAAGAGGAGAATCGATTCACCTTCGATAAATTCAAATGAAAAATTGGCATTGTTCGGGAGACGCTTCGTCACATGACCGTTCAATTTCGTGTGCGGAATACGCTCCATGACGCCATGAATCAGGCGATCACGAAGAGCTGTTTGTCTCTTCGACTCATGCTCCATGTCGGCTAGAGACATCTCGAGTGCCTTGGCAAGCGCGGCAGCAAACGCGACATTCTCCGTACCGCCGCGCTGTCTCTTCTCCTGCGCGCCTCCGTCAATCAGACGATCGATGCGGATACCTTTGCGCTTGAAAAGGAGACCAATCCCTTTGGGCGCGTAAAGTTTATGACCTGAAAACGACATCATATCGGCGTTTAATTCATTCGGGTATACAGGAATGGCGCCAAGCGCCTGTACGCCATCTGAATGGAACAGAACACCCGCTTCACGACAGATCGCGCCGATCTCCTTAATCGGCTGAATCGTTCCGATCTCATTGTTCGCCATCATAATGGAGACGAGAATCGTATCGTCTCTGAGCGCTTCGCGAACTTTTTCGGGTTCAAGGATACCGAGATGATCGACATCAAGGTATGTAATCTCGAAGCCATCGCGTTCAAGAGCCTCCATCGAGTGCAGAACGGCGTGATGTTCAAACGTTGTCGTGATGAGGTGCCGTCCCCTACTCTGACGAGCATACGCAGCACCTTTGATCGCCCAGTTATCCGACTCGGTTCCGCACGACGTAAAAAAGATTTCTTCAGGTTGAACCTGAAGGCATGCTGCGATCCTAGCTCGCGCATCCTCCAACAGCCATGAGGCGCGGTGACCTTCTTGATAGAATGACGACGGGTTCCCGAAATCGTCTTGTAGCGTCCTTATGACAACATCGAGGACCTCCGGTCGCGGGGACGTCGTAGCGGCATGGTCAAAATAAATGCGCGGTCGACTCGCCGACTCGCGCATACGTTCTTCAAAAATGATGTTCATCTTCAATGCAATCCTCGTCTAGCGGTTCCTTTTTACCACTCATAATTGTCGACCAAGATCGATCACTTTACAGTCTCGAATGTTACCGCTAAGTGAGAAGTTTTGCACACAATCGCCTCTGATCACCCTTTCTATAAATCAGCTTCCCACTTTAATGCATCGAGAATGTTACCTTTCCGCACCTTGCGCGATCCAAGGTTCATGATGAGCATTATGATAACCGTAACAGCGACAGCCGATAGGAAGAATGTAAGATACGGAATTCTAAACGAGAATTCGATCGCCAAACCGATCGCCTGATGCACAACGAAGCTCGTCAGCACAGCAAGCGGAATCCCATAAAGTATAACCTTCAGAGAATAGAAAAAACTCTCAACGCAAAGCATCTGCCTAAACTCTTTTTCGCCCATCCCGACTGATCGAAGCACCGCGAACTCGCGTCGACGGCTGCGAAGTGAGGCTGACAATACATTGTAAATATTGACCATCACTATCAGCAAAATCATGGCAAGGAAACAGCAGATGAGCATCGATGACAACGAAACCACATCTTTCGTCGACTGCACATCGGCGACCATATTGAAAACATACCCATGAAGCTTCTCCTCGTAGATTTTCGTTTCAAGCCTTTTGATTAACGGCTGAAGTTGATTATCTTCAGCATTGACGTACATATTAGCCCTCAAACCGCGACCATCTCCTGCCAACAGATCGAGTGTTTCCGGAAGGACAATGAGTTGAAGAGTATATTCTCCCAAAGCACAAAAATCCAATCCCTCCGACAACACCTTGGCGACTTCAATTGTCATCGCAACTTCATGATGACCCTCTGTAGCCATCAGTTCAATCTTTGACGGAGTTATGTCGAAAATGTCTTGCGCACGACGGAGTCCGTCTTCCTGATAGAAGAATTGATTGACAAGCACGGCGCGTTTTCCTTCTAAATCTTCCCTCGATACATGCCAATCACTTAACAGCCGACCGAGTGTCTTCGAATCGAAGCTAATGATCGCCACTTGTATGTTGCCGCCGAGAATATCAAGTTCATCAGCAAAGCGGTCACTTCCATAAAAATAATCGTCATTCAACGCGTAAATAAGATAGCCGTCCTTAATTCCTTCCGTTTCCAAGAGCTTCTCATATCGGGCAAATTCTTTGCTGTCTTTATGTTTGGTGCAGTCAACCTCAATATCATCTTGCCCGAGACCGATACGACGCATACTTATATCCATGTAGAGTGTCACACTGCTTAGTGTCAAGAAGAGAACCATACTAAAGACTAAGACGACGAGTGCCCCCTTGAAACGGCGTCTGTTGCGGCGCATATTTTTCCAGGCGATCTCCCCTCCCATGCCAAACAACCTGCTGATGATTTTAGGACTTTTTAAGCTCTTAAGCTTAATTTTAATGTCCTCTTGCAAACGTACACCGGGGAGCGGAGATTTTTTAGAGGTGCGTACTACAGGAATAACAGAGGCGATGAACAGTGTCACGAACGCCGCGACGGCGATGATTACAAGCGTGAGAAGGTCCCACGCTAACTGCATGGTCACATCCGTCTCTAGGATGTTCTGCATTTTCGGCGTCATCACCTTAAGGAGCACCGTCATAACGGCAAAACCTGTCGCGATTCCAATCGGCATCCCGATGAAGTATAATCCGAGACCCTCGGTCAACGACATCATCCACTTTTGACGGCGCGTCATGCCGATGCTTGAGAGAACAGAGAGATCGCGCATGCGACGGGAAAGGCTAATGAGAAATCCGTTCTGAATCAGCGCGACGCCGACCAGGGCGACAATCACAAGCAGACTGTACGTGCCGGCTTTCATCAACAAGCTCATCTCGGATTGAACGGTCGGATAATAGTGTGTCAATTCGAGCAAGTTATATTCCAGATCATGTAAACCGCTGCAAAAATCATCCAGTCTCTTGGTCGAAATGTCTTTGATCACGAAACCCGCCCACAATCTGTCCGCCACCGAGATCTCCTCGGATGTCTGATAGACAAAGTAGACGCCGCCCCTCATCACGCGCCCAAGATTCACATTCTCAACAATGCCCACAATCGTGACCGGCAAGTCTCTGTCCTTAGTGTATTCGAACAAGCTTAGCACTGATTGACCGTCTTCAACGGTTTGAACGTATTCGTTAGAAGGGTAAGCGTAATGATTCGGTTGATGGAGATCGATGACGACTTTCTGACCGACCGTTAACGACTTATCTTCATAGCTGTTGACGCGTTGCGTAATGACTGCCTCTCCCTCATGAGCTGGCAAACGCCCCTCAACGATTTTGAGAGGGACGGACTCCTTCATCGCCTCCGGACTGATTCCCGCCACGATAAAATGGGTTCCGTGATCTTGATCGATTTTTTCGACACCCATGAGAGATAAAAGCGTTCTCTTCTCTACAAGCTCCTGATTTGGAAGCGTCTCAAGTCTCTCGCGACTGATGTCTCCGACGGCGACATGTAAATCGCCGTCCTTCTTGATCGTAGCGTCTCGGGAAAAACGGTATACGGAAGTTGAGAATAAGAAAAGCCCCGTCATCAAGGCAACGCTCAGAATAATGCCAACCAAAATGACAATGCTGGTGGTTTTGTTCCTCTTTATGAACCGAACGGCAAGCTTTTGGACGATATTCATTTTCGCACCCGCTCGTCTCTGACGATTTTTCCGTCCTTTAACGCGAGAATGCGCTTCGCGAGCATCGCGATACGTTCATCGTGCGTAATAATCAGAATCGTCTGATTGAGGCGTTGATTGCTATCGATCAGCAATTCGACGATCTCGCGGCTGGCATCGGAATCAAGATTCCCGGTCGGTTCATCGGCTAGAACGATCGCGGGCGAATAGATGAGCGACCGCCCGATCGACACTCGCTGCTGCTGACCGCCTGACAGTTGATTGGGCAGATGGTTGAGACGGTCGTCGATGCCGAGCTGACGGACAAGCTCATTGAATTTGTCATCATCCACTTTCTGGTGATCGAGCAAGAGCGGCAGTTTAATGTTTTCCTCGACGGTCAGAATCGGAATGAGATTGTAAAACTGGTAGATCAGTCCGACTTGTCGGCGGCGGAAGATCGCAAGTTTTTCATCCGATAGTTGATAAATATCCTGATTGTCAATGAGAACCTTGCCGTCTGTAGGTCGATCAACGCCGCCGATCGCGTGCATCAACGTGCTCTTACCAGAGCCGGACGGTCCGATGATGGCGACAAAATCGCCTTTTTCCACACTGAAACTGATGTCGTCAATGGCTTTGACAAGCGTCTCGTCTTTTCCATAGTATTTTTTAAGGTTTTGAACTGTGAGAATATCCATAGTGCCCTCCATTAAATCCAGTGTAGTGGCTGAATGTGACCGACAGGTGACGATTAAAGTGAGAGAATCGTCACTTTAAGTACTGAATCGATTAAGTTATCCGCATAAAGGATATGAAGAAGTGAGGGCGTTGTCTTTTACGTTTGATCGCAAGACACCACAGTAAAGCTATCTGGGAAATCTCATGCGGAAGGTGGTTGTACCCGCCCCGCTCTCAACTTCAACCTGTGCCCCCTGTTGTACGGCGATCGCCCGACAGATGGCCAAACCGATGCCGACGCTGTCTTCATGCGCATGACTTCCGCGATAAAAGCGCGTAAACAAATGCGGCATATCGTGAGGAGCAATCTCCCCTTCGTTTGTAATCTCAATCGCCGTCGTCATCGGTCCGTCGATCACACTGAGCTCGACTGCTTTACCGAAGGGTCCGTGTTCCGATGCGTTCTTCAGGATGTTGGTGAGCGCTTCTGCCGTCCAGTTGCGATCGACCTTGATGACTGAATCGATTTGACCGCTCAAACGGACAGGTTGCTCTTTGAGCTCGAAGTTAATCTGCATCGGTTCAATAGCCTTCAACAAGAGTTGATGACACGTAGTGTCTTCCTTTGTGTAGACGATCGATTCTGCATCTAACTTGCTGAGAATCAAAAGATTGCGAACGAGCCAATCGAGGCGATTGATCTGTCGTCCCAATCGACGTATAAACTCGTTTCTTTGTGCCTCGTCCAAATCGTCCTCTTTTAGAAGGTCGATCAGTACATTCATCGATGTGATGGGTGTTTTGAGCTGGTGAGAGATGTCGCTCAAGGAATTGGAGAGCCACACTTTATCGCGTAAAAGCGCGTCTGCCTGTTCTCGATAAGAAATTACCAGCTTGCCCAAATCGGACGACAAGACTTCGAGTTCACCCTCCTCAAATGCTCCAAAATCAAAACGATAATCGCCTTGAATGAGTCGGCGGAGTTGCAACGACAAAGCATTTATTTTTTTCTTACGATTTCGAGATTCTACATACGCGATATATCCCAGGACAATCAGAGTTACTATCATTACTGCGCCCGCCAGCCAATGGATGAAAAAACTCGATACGACACCCGCGATCAAAGCGAGAATCCGCATAATTCGAAGTGACTTATTCATTACTCACCTGCGCGGTAGCCTAGACCGCGGACCGTCCGGATGAGTTCACCTTTTGTGTCACCGATCTTTTCACGGATACGCTTGATATAAACACTCAACGTATTGTCGCTAATAAATTGGCTGTCGATATCCCAGAGGTGATCGAGAATCTGCTCGCGCGTGAGGAGTTGCCCTGGATTCTGCATGAAGAGAAGCAACAATCTATATTCAAGAGCGCTTAAGGTAATCTCATCTGGTCCGTTAAAGACACGTGCTTTGGACGGATCAAGCGTGATATGTCCGAGAGAAAGAATCTCTACGCCTCCTTTCTTCTCCCGTCGCATGAGAATACCGCGTATGCGTGTCAAGAGCTCTCGGAGTCGGAAAGGTTTCGTGACGTAATCGACGGCTCCGAGCTCTAGCCCCATCACGACATTTGCCTCGTCATCCATTGCCGATAAGATCACGATGGGGATATCGCGTCCCTGAAGCGCACGGCAAATCTCATACCCGCTTCCGTCACGAAGCCCAAGGTCCAGCAGCACTAAATCAAATCCGCTTTGTAAAGCGCTTAGCGCTTCTTTGACACCGGTATAATGCTCGACAGCATAGCCCTCTTCACTCAACGAGTAGCTTAATGCCATAGCAATCGTTTGATCATCTTCCACAAATAAAATGCGTTTCATGATTCCACTGTACTAACTTTTCTTAGAATCTACAACAGCAAACTTAGCATCGTTTCGAACGATTGATTCTTGCCGGAAATACTAGATTGTATTTATGAATAGGTGTTGAATCGCACGAGAAAGTCAGATCAGTGGATGCTAGTCATCACGTTCGCGCAGACGTTTTCTGAGACTCTCCACGTAGTTCATCCACTCAATGATACGCTTTTCATATCCGATGTCTTTTGCCTTGTAGTAAACAGCGTCTGACGATTCTTCCGGCAGGAAAGTCTGACCGGAAACGGCGGAGGGGAAATCATGACTGTACTCATAGCCCTTGGCGTATCCGAGTTCTTCCATGCCGGCAACGGGCGCATTTCTGAGATGAAACGGAACCTCTCCCGTATCGCGACTTTCTACGTCCGCCATCGCTTCTTTGATCGCAAGGTATGCGCTGTTCGACTTAGGGCTCGTCGCGAGCGCGATAACGACCTCAGAGAGGATAATGCGAGCCTCGGGAAGTCCGACCATGACAGATGCCTGCCACGCCGACAATGCAATGGTGAGCATCTGAGGGTTCGCCAGTCCGATATCTTCGGCTGCTGCAATGACGATACGTCGACCGAGAAAGTTGAGATCCTCTCCACCCTGAAGAGCTCGAGCCAAATAGAGAACGGCAGCATCCGGATCGCTGCCGCGCATCGACTTAATCATTGCAGAAATGTTGTCGTAATGTTGTTCGCCGTCGCGGTCGTAGCGGGCGATCTTCTTTTGCATCGAATCGAGGACGATCTCCCTTGTCAACGTAATCACTCCTCTATCATCAGGAAGCGTCGTGATCGCGGCGAGCTCAATGCCGTTGAGGGCAACGCGTGCGTCCCCTCCAGCCAAATCGGCAATCATCCCGAGCGTTTCATCGTTGACTTCGAGATTGAGCTCTCCGAGTCCCCTCTCCTTGTCTTTAATCGCACGTCGCATGATCTCGAGGATGTCATCTCTTGTCAAGGGATACATCTGGAAGACGGTTGAGCGCGATACAAGGGCTTTGTTGACCTGGAAGAATGGATTCTCCGTCGTCGCACCGATCAGTATTAATCGTCCGCTCTCAACGGACGGAAGGAGCGCATCTTGCTGCGCCTTATTAAAACGGTGTATTTCATCGATAAAAAGGACGGTTCGACCGCTCGGAGTCAAGATAGGGTTCTCCGTGTCGGCGATAACATTTTTGATGTCGGCGACGCCCGACGTCACAGCGTTCAGTTTTCTGAACTGAGAACTAGTCGAATGGGCAATCACGCGTGCAAGAGATGTCTTGCCAACGCCGGGGGGACCGAAGAGAAGAATGGAAGAAAGGCGATCCGCCGTGATCATACGCCACAGCATCTTCCCTTCTGCAAGAATGTGACGCTGACCGATAAAATCGGTCAGCGTCGTAGGCATCATACGATAAGCGAGCGGCTCCTGCCACTTGCTTGAAGATGTCTGATTACTTAAGGTCATCGTAGAGCGGGAATCGATCGCACAATGATGCGACGCGCTCACGGATCTCGTCCTGTTTCTCGTCAAAGTCGTGGACTGCCATGGCGATCAGCGTTCCAATCTCGCGCATTTCCTCAACGCCCATGCCGCGCGTGGTGACGGCAGGCGTCCCGAGGCGAAGCCCTGATGTGACCATCGCCGATTCTGTCTCGAACGGCACGGTATTTTTATTCGACGTGATGTTCACTTCGTCGAGTCTTTCCTGCAGCATGGCGCCCGTCACGCCTGTTCCCTGAAGATTGACGAGGAGCAAGTGCGTATCGGTGCCGCCTGAGACGAGTTTCAGACCGTTATCGACGAGAGCTTCACCGAGCGCCTTGGCATTCTTGACGACGTTCTTCTGATACTCCTTGAAGGACGGCTCAAGCGCTTCTTTAAAAGCGACGGCTTTTGACGCGATGACGTGCATCAGAGGACCGCCCTGAATTCCGGGAAATACGGCTGAGTCAATTTTTCTTCTATATTTTTCCTTACAGAGGATAATGCCGCCTCTCGGTCCGCGAAGTGTCTTGTGCGTCGTTGACGTCACAAAGTCAGCATACGGAACGGGATTCATGTGGAGACCCGCCGCGACGAGTCCGGCGATATGAGCCATGTCGACGAAGAGCAACGCCCCGACTTCATCAGCGATTTCACGGAACTTCGCAAAATCGAGTTTGCGCGGATAGGCGCTCGCGCCGGCGACGATCATCTTTGGCTTCACTTCGAGCGCACGTTGCCGAATATTCTCATAATCGACCTGCTCCGTGTCGGGCATGACCTGATAGGCTTCCGCATGGAAGTACTTACCGGAGATGTTGATTTTCATTCCATGCGTCAGGTGACCGCCGTGCGAGAGGTCAAGACCCAGGATCGTATCGCCGGGATTGAGCATGGCAAAGTAGACGGCAAGATTTGCGGACGCTCCGGAGTGAGGTTGCACGTTGGCATGCTCCGCGCCGAACAGTTCTTTCAGGCGATCAATCGCGAGCTGCTCCACTACGTCGACATATTCACACCCGCCGTAGTAACGTCTTCCGGGATAGCCCTCTGCGTACTTGTTTGTGAGAACGGAACCCATGGCATCCAGGACAGCCTGGCTGACAAAGTTCTCGGAAGCGATAAGCTCAAGTTTCGTCTGCTGGCGATCAAGTTCGTCCATGATCGCTTCGTACACTTTGGGGTCGACACTTTTAATGTTTTCGTATGGCATAAATTCCTCCTTAAGGCAAAATATCGTACCACCGAATATCGTATCACAATTCAAGGAAAGGTGTGGAAAAAAATGCCCAAACAAGTCACGACAAATGTGATCAAAGCTATGATTAATCGCCCTCATCAAATGAGAGATCGATAAGCTTCGTCGATATTTTCTCGCAGGACATATCGACGATGGCTTCCATATCGAGTTTCGCTTCCGCCCTATCGGCATCGCAGAGGGACGGATGCGTCTTCGGATGTTTAGACACAAAGACGGTACAACAGTCATCGTATGGGAGAATCGACGTCTCGAACGTCCCGATTTTACGTGCGAGCGCAACCGTATCGTTTTTATCCATGCCAATTAACGGTCTGAAAACCGGCAGATCGACGACAATATCAGTCGTCATGAGCGCCTCCGCCGTCTGACTTGCAACCTGTCCTAAACTCTCTCCCGTAATGAGCGCCTTCGCATGGCGCTCAATTGCGAGCTTTTCGGCGACGCGCATCATGACGCGCCGCATAACGACCGTCAACATATCTTCGGGTACTTTATCGTTGAGTTCGAGCTGTATGTCGGTGAAATCGACGACATGAAAAGTGATGCGTCCAGCAAAACGTGATAAAATCCGCGCGAGCTTCTCAACCTTGTCGAGCGCTTGCTGACTCGTATACGGAAAAGTATGAAAATAGACAGTTTCAAGGATCATGCCGCGCGACGCCATCATGTAACCGGCGACGGGACTGTCAATCCCACCGGAAAGCAGAAGCATTCCGCGTCCGCTCATGCCCACAGGGAGCCCCGCCTGACCAGGGATCGTCTCATGATAAATGTAAGTCTTATCGCGAATCTCCACGTGAAAAATAAAATCAGGCTCAAGCATCTGCACGGAAAGCTGCTTGGGGAATTTTTCAAGGAGAATGGCGCCGAGTTCACAGCTTACTTCATAAGAAGACAGAGGAAACGATTTGTCGACACGCTTTGTTTCAAATTTGAATGTCCTCTTTCCTGCCCCTGCCAAAACGTCAGTCGCATACTGTCCCATGACACGAACAAGAGTCTCCCAGTCAGAATCAAACTCAATAGCGGGACTGATCGAAACGATGCCGAATACACTCGAAAGCCGTCTTGCGACCTTCTCCATGGGAGGGGCGCCAGAAAGAGCATGGATCCAAATACGTGAGTGACTCTGAACAATGGAGAACTCCCCTAGATCGCTGATGCGCCGTTTCATATTGCCGATCAGTCTCGCGACAAAACGACCTCTGTTCAGACCTTTCAGCGTGATTTCACCGATCCTGACGAGCAGAAGCTCACGAACATTCTCGAGACGATCAACCATAAGGCAATCCTCTCCTCTTTCCGTGCATGGCGTAACGCTTATAGAGATCGGCAATACGCCTAACCAGATGTTCGACATCATCGGTCGATTGCGTAGGCGCGAAACTGATGCGAACTGCTGAGAGAATCGTCTCCTTGTCATATCCCATCGCCGATAGGACGTGATTTTCACCCGTTCGCTTCGAACCGCACGCTGAACCCGTTGAAATATAAATATTTTCCGCAGAGAGAGCATTGAGCAACGTCTCACCGCGAATTCCGGGAAAGGCAATCGATAAAACGTAAGGCGAAGCACCGTCAGGCGAAATGATAACGTGCGGAATACGGAACGAATCAACTCTCAGCAAAAAGAGTTTCCGCAGAGACGCGACATGTTCTCTTTGTTCGTCCATCTGCATGACATGCGACTGCAAAGCGAGCGCGAGCGCATAAGCGCCCGGAACATTTTCAGTCCCGGAGCGAAAATTCTTCTGTTGACCTCCGCCGTAAATGATCGGACTTAAAGGACTATTCTGTCGCTTGAGTAATACGCCCGTACCTTTCGGAGCGCCGAATTTATGACCGGAAAACGAGGCGAGGTCGAGACCCGAGCGCCTAAACGAAAACGGCATCTTGCCGCATACTTGAACGATATCGCCATGAATAATCGCCTGCGGCGAATATTGCCGGACAAGAGACGTGAGGGACGAAATATCGTTGATCGCACCAGTCTCGTTGCTCACGACGATAAAGCTCGCAAGTCCGCATGGCGCTTCTTCGAGAGCCGTTCTCAATGCATTCCTGTCGACGACACCCTCGTGTGTCATCGCGACAAAGTCAATGTCGACATCATGCTTGACACGCAGAGCCTTCATCGTCTCGATGACGGCATCGTGTTCACCCGACGTTGTGAGCGCCCTCTTCGGTCGGCGCCCCATAGCGGCAACGGTACCTAAAAGCGCTAAATTGATGGACTCCGTCCCGCCTGAAGTGAAAATAATTTCATCCACAGAGCAATCAAGACAGCGGCTGATCATCCTCTTTGCTTCGTCAAGACGGGCTAGCGCACGCAAACCGCCTGCATGTGATGACGCGGGATTATTGCCGGACTCGCCGAGCAAGCCGACATAGACATCCAGCACTTCGGGAAGTACCGGCGACGTAGCGGTTGTATCAAAATCGTAAATCAAAGTTAGTGTCAGTTGATCTCCAACTTCAACAAGTCGGAGCGAAGGGCGGTCCGAATATACTCGCAAACAATACCGCTACGCCCATATAGTTGACCCGTTACGGCTAACACGATGGTTCTCTTGGGAATTTCAAGCAGCGATGCCTCTCTATTTCTGGCAGGTCTGGCAATCAATTGGACGCTCCCCTTGACCGGCAAAAAAGCGTACTTATTGCTCTTGATATCGATCATGCGCTTACCGGAAGCGATGCTCTGACCCAATTCCGGAAAGACTTGGGCGGAAACGTAGGACGTGCACCAGCCGAAAATATGTCCGTCAAACATGACGGGCCACTGCAACATCCAGTAACCGGGATGCTTTACATCGGGAATATTGAATGCCGCATCGAGCTCCGGATCCGGCTCTATATGTTGGACCGGCTGCAGACCGATTCCTTCGTATGACGTCATATTGAGAAAACTGAAAGTCAGAGCATTGAAATGAGGGATCATCAAACGCTCAGGCTCGACTGAAACGAATGTGCCTCTCCCCTTGTGTATCTCCAAAATGCCGTCCGAAACAAGTTCGGAAATCGCTTGTCTGACAGTTGGACGCGATAGTCCCAACTCCTCGCAGAGCGTCATTTCGGATGGAATCCGTTCACCTTGACTATATATGCCCTCTTGAATTCGTTCGACGATTAATTCACGCAACTGCGCATACAAAGGGACACTGCTGTGGCGATCTAACTTCATCATCTTCGCCTCCTCGGAACTGATACTAACATCATATCATAGATACCATCGTAAACAAGCGGCTCTCCCGCTGTAATTTATGACGTCATGATGTGTGACACGAATGGAATAAAGAGCGCAAATCAATAACAGTCATGAAAATGGCATGTAGCGAATATTGATGATTTCACCCGAACGCCCCGTATCGACAGCCGCGAACAACATCTCTACTTGAGATTCCATCTGATCATGTTCCTCTAGCCATTGCAAGGCGACTGACCGGATACGCTCCGTCTGTCCGGTCATTAAGGTTTCATCTACTCCCCCGAAGGATAAGGAAGAAGGTCCCCTTCCCTTGCACTCGATCACATAGATCGTATCTTTGCGACTCGTGATGAAGTCGATCTCGCCGATTTGTTGAACGGCATAGCGATGTTCGAGAATCGTATGTCCTCTTGCAATAAGGTCGTCAGCAACACTGTGTTCGATATGGACACCTCGATCAAAACATGCCTTACGAGGATCATTCAAGATATTTCCGAGAAAACTCATGCGATGGATGGGAGAAGGTCCATGAACTCGGATCGCGTCCATATGTTCTCTCGTACCGTATCCCTTATGAGAGGAAAACCCATAGACAGGATAAACAGCATTCCAACTCATCATCATGTGATCGCGCGTGACCTTCGCAAGAACGGAAGCCGCCGCAACAGCGTTAATACGCGCATCACCGCGTTTCTCAACCAGGACGGGATAATCATCTAACCCTTTGAGCGCGACGGCGTCTGTGACCGCGATATCGGGTCCTGTGGGCAAGCTCCTCAACGCCTGTCTCATCGCTTCCTTTGTCGCTTCCAGAATGTTGATGCGATCGATCTCGTGATTCGAAACCATCGCGACCGCCCAAGCAACTGCGCGACGACGTATCTCGCTATAAAGTGCTTCGCGACGCCTCTCGGTCAATTTTTTCGAATCATTAAGACCGTAAAAGGTCTCGCCCTCAGGCAGAATACAAGCTGCGGCGACAACAGGACCAGCCAAGGGACCGCGCCCCGCCTCATCGACACCCGCGATCATGCTGTAACCGTCCTCGCGAAGCTTCGACTCATACTTCGCCATCTCCTCAAAGCGGTCGATGTCGCGTTGCGATATGCGGATAGGGCGCTGCGGTTTGGCGTCATGACTCATCGCGTCACCATCTAATCAGATGTGCCCTCGGCATCATCGGGACATTCCATAGAATCAGAAGAAGGTGGCCATTCAAGCGTGATACGCCCGATACGCCCGGCGCGAAAATCGTCGAGAAGCATCGATGAAAACCTTGCTGTGTCGGGCACCCCTTCGCCAAGAATGCAACCCATGCGCACAGCGCACGAATCAAAATCCAATGCCTCATCGCCTTCGGCTTCGCCGTAACGCGCGACTGTCTCATCACTATAATCCCTGCGAAGACGCACCAATAGCTTACGCGCGACTTCCTCTAGCGGAAGAATCGTATCGCGGATAGCGCCCGTTGCCGCCAGTCCGAGCGCCTCATCCTGATCGGCAAGTTTAGGCGGCAGAATGCCCGGCGTATCGAGTAGATGGAGCTCCGTGCCGGAGCGAAGCCAGTTTAGAGAACGCGTGACGCCCGGTCTCGATTCGACGATCGCAGACTTCTTCCCGACCAGCTTATTAATGACGGTCGATTTCCCGGTATTGGGGATTCCGACGACGAGCACACGCAACGCGCGCGCGATTCTTCCCTGCTGTTTAGCCTTTTCCAACAGAGGTCGATGTATGTTGAGAAGACGTCTCCTGATCAGCCGAATATCGGCATCCGCCCTGAGATCACATGCGATGACCGGCACCTTCTCCTCTAAAAAGTATTCCATCCAACGGTCGTTCGCTTCGCGGTCGGCAAGATCGGCGTGCGATAAAAGGAGCAAGTACGGCTTTTGCGGTGTCAAGGTCATATAAATTGGATTTCGACTTGCGACGGGTATACGCGCGTCGGCAACTTCCAGCACGGCGTCGATGTGTTTCCAAACATTCTTAAGCTCGCGCGTTGCGCTCGCCATATGACCGGGATACCAGTGAATCTGTTTGCGATCACGTCCTTTAGTCATTGAAACCGCTCCCCTTAATCTATTACCTAATGCCCTAATGTCTAATCAGTATAGAATAAATCGCAGAATGACGCTTGATTTGACGACAAAAGAAAGAACGACCGTTGTTCGGTCGTCCTGTTCTCTAAGTATTTATCGTCGGCACAGTCGGTTCCTCTCTGCGCACTTTGATCATTTTCACTTATTACTTGTGGGCAGCTTCTCACGAACACGAGCAGCCTTACCAACGCGATCGCGCAGATAGAACAGCTTCGCCCGACGCACACGTCCTTTACGCAGAACGTCAATCTTCACAACCTTAGGCGAGTGAAGCGGGAAAACACGCTCGACGCCAACGCCATACGCGACGCGGCGTACGGTTACCGTCTCGTTCAGACCTGCTCCCTTACGTCCGATCACCGTTCCCTCGAAAACCTGAATCCGCTCACGCGAACCCTCGGTGATCCTGAGATGAACATTGACGCGGTCGCCGATCTCGACGTTTTCGTACTGATCGCGCAGATATGGTTGCTCAACCGCTTTAATATAGTCCATATTGCGTACCTCCTTTATCTATTCGTTGGATGTTCTTGCACGCAATTGCAGCGGACCACCCGTTTTCAAACCTCAAGCATTGTAACAGAAAGATTAACCCTCGACAAGTACCGAAGAAGATTTCCCCTTACTCCGCGACTAGAGCTGAATGCCAAAGTAAACTGGACGATGAGAGGTACGGAAAAACCGGTTTACTTTGGCATCTCTCTTCTAATAAAGTGTTCTCTCACTTGCCATCCCAACCGTAGTAGCAGAGTTCAAAAAACAGCTCGCTCTTGGCAAGATCCATGTTGGCAGGCGATAATTTCGTTGCCATGCCTTGCAATGAAATCTCCGACCAACGCGGGATATTCGCCAAGTATGCCGCTTCATCGACACCAGCTTCCTTGAAGGTGTTGTACAGACCAAGTTTGGAGTTAAATTCCTGGATGTGGCGCACCAGCTGTTCCAATAACTCTTCGTCAGTACCGCTGTATCCGAGGCGCCTCGCTATACAACTGTAATTTTCGTTAGGACCGACGAGCTTCATGGAATAAGGCAACATGATCCCGCACACAATTCCGTGGGGCAGATCGAATTCCGGACCGGGATGGTCATACGAGTGCACAATGCCGGTAAAAGAATTCGTAATGGCAACACCCGCCAAGGAAGCGGACATATGCACCTTGTCTCTGGCTTGCTTGCGCAAGCTATCGGAAACATTTGAGCCCACGGCAACGGGCAGGGATTCTAAGATATCGAGCGCCGCCTGTGTCGCCACGGCGCGCGAATACATATTCGCATTCATCGCCGTCGTCGATTCAATGGCATGACCCAAGGCATCCAAAGCTGATTGCACTAGAACATGTGTCGGCAGACTATCCGTAAAATCGGGGTCTATAACGGCATAGCGCGGAATCAACGTATTGGAGAGCAAGAGGCTTTTCACGCGCGTTTCCGGGTCGATAAATACCGCGGCTGACGAAGTCTCTGAACCTGTTCCGCTTGTCGTCGGCACAAAGACGCTGACCGCCTTCTTGCCAAGTTCAGGAAGCTGAAAAGGCTTGAGACTGTCTTCAAAAGACATATCCGGATATTCATAGAAAAGGCAGAGACCTTTGGCAACGTCCATAACACTTCCGCCGCCAATAGCTAAAATCAAGTCAGGCTGAAATTCATGCACCGCGTCCAAATTGTCAAAAAGATCGCTGATGAAAGGCTCGCGATCAATCGTAGCGATATAGCGGACTTCCGTCTGAGTCCCTTCAAACAAATCTGTCGCGATTTCCTTTACGACATCGGAATAGCCGACGACAGCAACGCGCTCCTTATTAAGAGTTCTGACAAAGGAGATCGAACCGCGTCCGCAAATAAAGGTTGGCATATGAATGTGGCTAAAACTTTTTTTCATGGCATGTCCTCCATAAACAGTTAATTGTCGTTAAAACTAACGTTCTTCTAGGCGCCCCGTTAGGCAAACGGGGCGCCTTCGATCAATTGTTGTGTAAACTCAGTATTCTACGGCAGATAACTTGCTGGCACCGCATTGGTTGCCGCTCATATAGAAGTGTATCGTCTGCTCAAAAGTGATCGGTTCATCGGCGGGCGGAAAGAACCCGCCCGTCTCCTTATTGAGCCGCATCACGTCGCCGCCGACCACGCGACTAACCTGTGGCAGTGTAACTGCCTTTTCAATGGAACCGCCGCTGATCACGGCATCCGCCTCCGGCACGTCGTCGACAAGCAGAACACCTTCGCTTCCGTCTTGACCGCCAAACTCAAACGTAATGGTTGAGCATTTGATGCCGTGTTTCTCCGCAGTCTGAATCGTCAGCATGCCATCGACCGCCGCGTTTCCGCCGCCTTCCCAAGCCATGATCAGCCCGTCGGCATCTAAGTATTCAGCAATCTTAACGCACATATTTGCATTGCGCAGCTTATGCCAGTTTGTCGGATTGTGACTGCGACAGAAAATGACGCCTCTGAAATTGAGTTCCAAACCATGCAAACGATAAAGCTCCAACAAGATGGGGTGATTCACATGGTTGTAGGTAGGCACCTTAAAGGCGGGCCATACATAGTTGCCGCTGACTACCGCGCCGTCCAACATTTCATTGGGGTGCAGCAGCGTCGGCACGATGTCGTCGATTGGAACGCCGTAGAGCAAGGTATTGGCATACGGTCCCTGATTCTGGCATTGCCAAACGAGCACGACATTGGGAAGCTCCGGATCGACCTCATCAATCGTATATGTTTCGATGTAATCAGCCGGTAAATCGAGCGTTAACTCCGCCAAGGTCATGGCTACCCTGAGTCCGATATACCTAATCTCATCATCGTACTCGGCACTGGATCGACCTTCTTCCAATTCATACAGAATGACGAGATTATTAGTCTCGGAAAAAGGCGTCATGCCTGCGATGGGTCCCTGCATGTCGAGAATGGCATCACGAGGATAGAGCAGACCGCTGCTGGCGCTATCTTCATCCCACGGCAGAGCACAACTTTCCATGACAGCAAGACCGGACATCACGTTTGTCGAGCCCGTTCCCACCATATAAGGATCACTGAAGAAGCCGGAATAGACTCTCCCGCTTTCATCTGTGCGCTTAATCATGGGCAGAATCGTGTCCAAGAGATGAATGATCCGTGTGTCACTGCCGGGTTTCACAAGCTCAAAATCCACCGATTTAACATGCTCAAACAGAGGTTGCACGGCTTCCTGCAATTCTCGCTTAGAGATCGTAAGGTGACCGTTCTCCAGCTTGCTCTTCTCACCAAACTCTACCGAGTCAACTTTGTAAACGTATCTCTTTAAAACTTTATTCATGGTATTCCTCACTAATCTCGTAGATGCGCTGCTCTTCAATAGGATCGGTCAAGGCGCGCAAAGCCGCCTCAACAATACTCCTTCTAAAAGCGACTTCCCGATCTAACGGCAGATTCGGGTTTCCGCTGGGAGAAGTGAAGTGACCTCCGTTAACAATTCTCGTCGCACCCACGTTATAGGCAATGGACGAGAAAGCTGTAATTAGGGCACAAGGTATACCAGCTTTGTCAAAGACATTTGCTATCGTTGCACCGCAACGCGTACAAGTTCCTCAAGTAGAGGTAAGGATTGCAGCCGTGACTTCTCCTTCCCTAAGATCGCGGAGCATCGCCTCACCGATGTTGACACTGCTCTCAACGTTCGTGCCAATACCGCACGTTGTTAAGAAGTAAGGATAGATACTGCCAACGATCCCTTCCTGCTGTAAGGCGCGGAGCGCGTCATGAGGAACGAGACGATGAGGATCTGCACTGGCATACGTTGTGTCGTAACCTCCATGGATTGATTCGAAGTTATCGGAAGTCAAGGGATTGCTGTCCGTCAACTCGTACTTGCCATGTGCCACCGAAAAGGCCTGCTTCAGATTGTCAGGGTTGCCCTTGGGCACCAAGCCGCCAACAGTGATCAGTGCAATTTTTGCCACAGACAAATCAACGACCGGAGGTGCCGGGATGACACGATCCAGTGTTCTCAGAGGAACCTCGGTAATGAAGGGCTCATCGTTCAACTTCTGAAGCAGCATCTTGACAACCCTCTCAGCACCGGTCTTCTCCACATATTCATTTTTACGTTTATCAGTGGGGAAGTAACCGACCTTACGAGCGGGTCCTAACGGCTCTCCTTTCGCCAGCGATAAGGCTACCTTACCTAAGTCAGGGAGTGATTTGCGCATGCCCGCCGCCGTTTCCGTCGAACTCATGATGGGTACGCGCCGTCTGTACATCTCAACAGCGGGATTCTCCCACCACATTGAGGTAACGACAGGAATCCCCAGTTCCTCGCCAATGAAAGCCATGACCTTGGCACAAGCGACGCCGTAGCGCCCGGCATTAAATGCCGGACCTGCCAACACGACATCGGGCTGAGCTGATTTGACCATTTCCAACAGTTCTTCACCGATCGCTTCGAAATTCTCATCAATGTTGATGAAGTTGTCTCCGGCATAAATCGTCCTAACGACCTCCATCTCGCCTTTCCATTGACGAGTCAAACCGACGGCTGGTCCTTTAGGTTCATCAAACATGCCTAAACCGATGTCAGCAAGTTCTTCGCCGCCAAGACCGGCAAAGAATTGATTCGTGTAATAGACTGCTTTTAGCAAAATTATTCTCCTTTATCTACCTCTTCTGTCGCCACTAAACCCTTCTTTTTGTTGATATAGAAGCGGATAAGGAAGATTGCCATACCGAGCGCATACCAACCTAGTGTCAGATAAAGTGACATCATACCGCCGTCACCCATGAAGAGGTAAGTGACGGTCGTTGCAACAACCACCAAGGTAATGACAGGGAACAGAATGCCGAAGGGCACCTGAAATACGCCACGCTCTTTAATTTCGCCCTTTTTCTGTTTATACCTTAAGGTAATCAGCGTAATGGCGATAATAGCGACAGTAATCGCTGAACAAATAGACCCCGTATTGATAATCAGCCAAATAAGGTCGGGCTTTAAGGTCAAAAGCGCTGCGACCACAGTCACCGCTGTCAATGCCCAGACGGGCGTTTGGGTCTTCGGGTGTACCTCACCCAGCTTACGCGGCAGATAGCCAGAGATTGCTGTCGTCTGCACGATTCTGGATGCGCCGAGCACCATGATACTCATGTTCGTCGTCAAGGCCAAAAGAGCCGCAATCGGAACAATATTGGTGATCCAGGCATATGACTTTCCGCCGATGCTCGAACCAAGGGCATAAGCCAGCGGGTAGTACTGCCTGCCGGGGTTCTCCAAGAAATCTCCCACGGGCGCCATCAAGAAGGTAGAAAGCAGAATTAAAGCGTATACCGAGGCAACAATGGTAAGGGCGGTGCCGATGATTTTCGGGACGTTCCTCTTAGGATCACGAATTTCACCTGCGTATGTAGCCACCGACATGACCGAGCCGTAAGCGAGCATCGCGATCGGAATGCCTGCAAGAACACCACGTCCACCCATCGTGCCGGAAATGAAGGGTTTAAGATTCGTTACGCTGCCATTGATTAAACCGAGCACAATGTAGATGCTGATAACAAACATCAACGTGTAGGTCAGAGTGTTATGAATCTTGCCGAACTTGTTGATGTTCAAGGCATTGATAAACCAGACAAACAAGAGCCATACGAGCGGAATAATATACTGCATCGCGGTGCTGTCTTTAATGAAGGCAAGGAACTCTTGCAAATAAGTAGCCAGGCAAATGGCGGAGAAAGCCGTGCCGAACACTGTTACGTTAAGCCAGCTCCAAGAAGCCAACCAACCTGCAAGGTCTCTTTGGAAAGTTGTCTTGCCCACCACCTTGCTCGGGTAGACGTAAATGCCTCCCGACTGCGGATAGATTGTCGCCAATTCCGCGATATTCAGAGAATACAGCAACAGGACGACTGCCGCTGCAAGCCAGGTTAGGATAGCTCCCGGACCCGCCATACCGTATGTCACTCCGGACAGCGTGAAGATGGAGCTACCGACCATGCCCCCGATCGCCATCAAAATGCATACGCGAGGCGATAGTCCTTGATTTTCTTTACCCATATTTTTGTCTCCTAATCATTTGTTATATATCTGCACCCCTATTGTAGGGCGGTGCTGTAACCAGCAGCACTTTCGCTGCCTGCCCGTCGCCGTAAACCACGTGTTCGGCATCAGAAGCAAATATGATGCCCTGGCCTTCGCCGACAGAATACGTTTTGTCTTCCACGACAATTACGACTGCACCTGAAATGACATAAATCAACTCATTGCCACTCATGTGCTTGTGAACGCGTCTCTCGCTGTCATCCGGATAAGGGATACTGACGACGGTCACCTGCAAGTAGTGAAAATCATCACTGCTTACGAGGTGAAAACGCGTACCTTCATCAGTCAACAAGCCCTCTTCCGAGCTAACATCAAACACACAAACCGGTTTATTGCTCTTCTGTAAGAAAAAAACCAAATCCACACCAAAATAGGCTGCAAGTCGCTGAAGATTCGTCAGCGTGATTGAATGCCGACCGTTCTCCAATCCGGACAAATATGAATAACTCATATGCGTCTCTTCAGCCAGCTTCTGAAGCGAGATACCGCGCGCTAATCGAAGGCGCCTGATTTTTTTCCCCACCTGTATGCTGCTGTCACTAGAAGCTTTGTTTGATGTCTCTTTCTTCATTAGGGCGCATTTCCTTCAGCGAGATTGACAAAGGTCGTCTTCGAAATCATATACTTCTTGAAACCGGCGACCCCAATGCCACTTTCCTTCCAGCCGGTACCTGGAGATTCGATCATGCCCGTACTAAAGTAGGAATTGACGTAAATTTGTCCCCCGCGCATCGCTCTGGCGACACGAAGAGCCTTCTTAATATCTTTAGTGTGTACACCGCCGGCAAGACCGAAATCAGTCATATTTGCCAACCGGATAGCATCCGCCTCATCCTTAAATGGTGTAACACAAAGAACGGGACCAAAGATTTCCTCTTGGAAGACCTTCATATCAGGCGTTACGTCAGCTAGGATGGTGACAGGCACAAAGAATCCCTTCTGCAAGTGAGGCTCAGTAAAGGGTTTGCCACCTGTGATCAGACGGGCGCCCTCGTCAATTCCGCTTTGAATGTATTTAAAGACACTATCAGCGTGCCCCTTATAGCAGAGAGCCGTCAAATTGACTTCCGGATTAAATCCGTCTCCTGCCACGAACGTTGAGCACAACTCTTTCAAATCGGCGAGGAAGTCCTCGTAGATCGACTCCTCGACCAGCAACCGCGTGCCGGATACACAGACTTGACCATTGCTCAGCGTAAAGGCGAATCTTGCCCAACGCAATGCCTGCTCCAAGTCAGCGTCGGCAAAGACAATGTTCGGGCTCTTGCCGCCCATTTCAAGGGCGACAGGCTTAGCCGTCGAGTGTGAAGACTTTATGATGGCCTTCCCAGTCTCCGTGCCTCCCGTCATTGAAACCATATCGACGTCTTTGCTTTCGACAAGGTAGTCACCGATCAGAGCGCCGGGACCGGTTACGACATTAACGACACCGGGAGGGAAACCAGCTCTTTCGAAAACTTCCGGCAGCATGAGCATTGTCAATGCTGCTTGCGAAGAGGGCTTTACCACGACGGTATTTCCACCTGCCAAGGCCGCGCTTATTTTCTGGCAACCCATCATCATCGGACCGTTCCAAGGCAAAATCTCGCCTACCACTCCGTACGGATACCATTCCACGATGTTGAGAACATCCTGCCCCAATGGCACAACTTTTCCCTCAACAAGTCGTGTCAGACCGGCGTAGTAGTAAAAAGCATCTGCCGCCATGTCAGCCTCGTAGTAAAGCGCACTCATGTACTGTTTGCCACAGTCCAATGTTTCGGCTACGGCAAATTCCTCTTTCATCTTTGCGAATTCATCACCGGCTTTCCTAAGCAATGTTGCACGTTCACGCGGTGACATCTTCGGCCAAGGTCCCTCGTCAAATGCTTTGCGGGCTGCCTGAATGGCCTTTTCGCAATCTTCTGTTCCACCTTCGTAAGCTGTCGCAAAGACTTCTCCATTGGCGGGATTCACCATGTCAAAAGTCTCTCCCGATACCGATGGCACAAAAGCCCCGTCGATATACAGTTCGTAAGGTGTCTTCTTAATAAATTTTTGCCAATCCATTTTCACCTCCATCACCTCATTTTGATGTTTTTATCTAGTGACTAACAAACTGAGAACAATGAATACTAATGCCCCCAGCACATACCGGAACAAAGTCAATTGAAAAGTTTCGAAAATATAAGGAATCATACCAGCTAAACATTCCTAGATACGTCTCCTGTGATCGCCATTTTCATTAAATATACTATTAATCGAATTGAATATCAACAAAAAACCATGAAAAATGCGAGAAATATCTCATTTTCAATCGAATATCGCTATATTATGCCTGTTTTATCTGAAAGTATTTATATACAGAAGAAAAAATGAACAACGTCCATCGCTTCGCGTCTTTCTTTTTTGGAAAAGAGCCGTGAGATGCTGTATATTTTAGATTAGTACAAAATGTGCGCGTATATACACAAAAAATAGAGGAACCCACATGAAGAAGTCTCTGATCGGTCTAGCTATTGCAACCCTAATCTTGGTCCTGCTTGCCTACTATTTAGGAGGTGCTGAATTGGTCTTGGCTGGACTGGAAAGAGCTTTTGGCAATACGAAGAAGGCAGCCTTGCTGATTCTCGCTTCTTTCCTCCTAATCGGACAGTTGCTGAGTATAGTAGACGAGAACATGATTGCCCGCACCTTAAAGAGCATCAAGGGACTTAAAGGTATTGTCATGAGCGCATTAGTGGGCGGTTTATTTCCTGTCGGTCCTTATCTCTTCTACCCTTTCGTCAAAATGTTTCACGGCTATGATCTTCCCTACTACATTCTGATCGCCTTCATCTTCGGTAAGCACACATATGACTTCGCCCGAATACCGATGGAGATAAGTCTGATCAGTCCCAGAATCGCTCTAATTCGATACCTTACGACCCTGCCCATACCGATCATTGCGGCGCTCATTACATACCGTTTGTTCCGAAACCGCACGCTCAATCAGCTTCACCATCGGATCGCTGATTCAGATGGGGTGTAAGAACATGGTGACCACAACAGCCATCCTCGCCCTTATTGCCCTAGTCCTGTTCATTTTCAACGCCAGACGAACAGGTCAACAGGTGACCGGTTTGATAACGGGACTCAAGTTGTTGCTAAAGAATCTGCCCATCATTTTACTGGCGTTAATCTTGGCGGGCATGGTAGAGGTCTTAATCCCTCGTGATTTTGTTCAGAACTGGCTCTCGGCAGAAGCGGGCATCCGCGGCGTCATCATAGGTGTCTTAGGGGGCGTCATGCTTGCGATGGGTCCTTACGCGACCCTGCCCATTGTATCCTCCATTTACGTTTCAGGCGCCGGTGTGGGCACTGTTATCGCACTCATCAGCAGTTGGTCTCTCCTAGGACTGAGCAAAACACCTCACGAAGCGGCGCACTTGGGCGGCAAATTCGTCGCCTACAAAACGATATTAGGTCTTATCCTGAGCTTTTTAGCCGGTTGTGTTGGATTGGGTTTAGAGTATTTAGGCTTATAAACTGGCGACCTCTGTATATGTTAGTCTACTCGTCGTTCGAAGTATCCGACCCTAGCCGTTCGGCGACGAGTTCCCACAACTCTCTATCAACAGACTGCCCTTTCAATAATTCAGGTTTCTTAGTGATCGTCTCGATGAGTCGCGAGACTTCACGCTCGCAATCGATGTTCGCCTGATGTCCGGAAAGGAGAACATCGGGAACTGCGCGATCACGCCAGACACGAGGGCGCGTGTACTGAGACCACTCCAGTAAACCGTCAGAAAACGATTCAAGCTGCCACGCCTCCTCATCGGGCAGAACACCGGGGAGCAAACGCGTAATCACGTCGATCATGACAGCGGCGGCAAGCTCCCCTCCCGTCAAAACGTAATCGCCTAAAGAGACTTCATCGGCACCGATCTCGTCGATTACGCGCGCGTCGACGCCCTCATAATGACCGCAAATAAATGCGATATGCGATTTTTTTGATAACTCGAGAGCCATCGCCTGATTAAACGTTTTTCCAGCGGGTGAAAGGAAGATGGTATGTACAGACTGACAATTTTCGACGCTGTCTCCACCTTCATTGGATCGATCTTCCTTGTCGTGTGTTGCCTTCTCAACGACAGAAAGCCATGCATCATAGACGGGATCGCACATCATCACCATCCCGCGACCTCCCCCGTAGGGCGCATCGTCGACTTGTCCATGGTTATTGATCGCATAATCGCGTATCTGTACGAGTTCGAGCTCAATCAAACCTCGATCCAAGGCTCGAGCCGTCATACTGAAGTCAAGCGCTTCGCGCACCTGGTCGGGAAAAAGTGAAAGAATCGAAAATTTCATGACTACTCTCTGTAGAGCTCGAATAGCCCCTCAGGCAATACGACTTCAATCGTATCGGTTTCGATATCGACGTACGGAACGATCGATTTTAGAAATGGAATGAGCACGTCGTTCTCGCCGGGTTTTCGGACAACGAGCACCTCTGATCCACCGGCACTGATAAAGTCGACCAACACGCCGAGATCGCCGAGCGAGCGATCGATGACGCGCGCCCCGACGAGGTCACTCGTATAAAATTCGTCGTCATCGCGAAGTTCGATCGCATCTTCCCTATTGACGGCAAGGTATGAACCGCAGTAGCTCCTAGCCGTTTCACGGTCTTCACATCCGCGAAGCGCAAGCAAAAGACCTGACGGTGTCGCGCGAATGTTGGTGATCGTCACTTCGCCGTAGGGCTCGGCATCCCTATCCTTCACAAGAAGGCATCTCATACCCTCCGTAAAGCGCGCGTCGTCATCCGTAAGACTTCTCGTAAGAATTTCGCCACGGACTCCGTGCGCGCGCTGAAGGTAACCGATTAGAAGACGAACCGACTTCATGAAACGATATCAACCGATACGCGTTTGCCGTCCATAGCGCCCTTTGCCTTCATGACGGCACGGATGGCGTGCGCCCGTCGACCGCCGCGCCCGATTACGCGACCGATATCCTCCGCATGGGCATGGACGATCAGGACGACTTCCCTACCCCTAGTCTCCTCTTCAATCACGAGGTCCTCCGGATGCCGGATAAGAGGCTCAATTACAGTTTTCAACAAATCTTTCATGACTTACTCCAAAATACCGTTGTACTTCAACAGTTTTTTGACTGTTTCCGTCGGCTGCGCACCCTTCGAAATCCAATCCTTGACCTTGTCGGCGTCAACTTTGAAAGTAGACGGATCGGTGTGCGGATCGTACGTGCCGATTTGCTCGATAAAACGACCGTCACGCGGTGAACGCGAATCGGCAACGACAACGCGGTAATAAGGTTGCTTTTTCTTTCCGACTCTCTTGAGACGAATTTTTACTGCCATATTTTCCTCCAATATGTATGATCGTATTTATATTCACAGTGACCTTGTCACTGCAAAAATCTATATTTTCAGCGGCATTCGAAATTTTAAAAGCCTAAGCCGCCAAACGGCAAACGCTTACGCCGTCCCTTCTTTCCGCCGAGCATGCCGAACTGTTTCATCAACTTCAGCATGTCGTCGTATTGACGCACAACGCGATTGACGTCCTGTACCGTCATGCCGCTCCCGGCGGCGATGCGACGACGGCGCGATGCATTGAGCAATTTTGGATTTTCACGCTCGCGCACGGTCATCGACTGAATGATGGCGCGTGTGCGTACGAGTCCCCTCTCATCGACTTCCAAATTTCCCATCCGTTGCCCCATACCGGGAATCATGGAAATCATTTCCTTCATCGAGCCCATATCCTGAATCTGCTCGAGCTGTTCAAGCATATCCTGCATTGTAAAGGTGTTCGCCTTGAGGCGATCCATCGTCTTTTGCGCCTGTTTCTCGTCGAACGCGTCCGAAGCTTTTTCAATCAATGTCAGCACGTCGCCCATGCCGAGTATGCGTGAGGCGAGTCTGTCGGGATAAAAGACTTCAAGGTCGCGCAGCTTCTCGCCTGTACCGACCATTTTGATCGGCTTGCCCGTCATGCGCCTTATCGAGAGCGCCGCGCCTCCCCGCGCGTCGCCGTCCAACTTCGTCATAATAAATCCGTCAAGACCGATTTGTCGGTCAAACGCCTCTGCGATTGCGACAGCCTCTTGACCGATCATCGCGTCAACGATCAAAAGTCGCTCGTCGGGTTTGACGACATCGTCGACTTCCTTGAGCTCTCGCATAAGCTCATCATCGACCGTCATGCGACCTGCCGTATCGACGATAAGCGTGTCACACATCATGTACTTCGCGCGCTCTAGCCCCTGCCGTGCGATCACGGCTGCGCTCTTCTCTTCAGGGTTTATGTAACACTCAACGCCTGCCTGTTCAGCCAATACGCGCAACTGCTCCTGAGCGGCAGGGCGATGGACGTCGACAGAAACGAGCATAGGTCTCTTGCCACGCTCTTTCAAATGAAGTCCAAGTTTTGCTGCCGCCGTCGTCTTTCCCGTGCCCTGTAACCCGTAAAGCATGAAAACAGTAAAACCGGTCGGCGAGACTGCAAGTTTTTCTTCTTCGCCGAGGATATGGATCAGCGATTCGTGAACGATTTTGACAACTTGTTGACCCGGCGTCAGACTTTCCAAGACTTCTGCTCCGAGCGCCTTCTCGCCGATTTCGTCCGTCAATTCCTTGACGACGCGATAATTGACATCGGCTTCGAGCAGAGCGAGACGAATCTCGCGCATCATGTTCTTGACATCCTTTTCCGTCACACGGCTCTTGCCGCGCATCGCATCGGCAATACGCCCAAGTCTTGAACTTAAGTTTTCAAAAAGCGACATGTCAGCTCCTCTCGCTTTCGTATAGACCAAATGTATATAACAGCGCATCAAGCTCGTGCAAGACCTTTTCAGTCTCGCCTTCGGCGAGCAAACCCCTTATATGAACCAAAGCTTGAGACAGCTCGCGTTCACGCTCCGCCAGTCTGAGTTTGCGTTCGAACTCCTCGAGTTTCGACGCTCCCCTTCTCACCTGCTCGTGGACACCCTGACGCGTCAATCCGGTCAGGTCGGCAATTTCAGCCAACGACAAATCATCGGCGTAAAAATAAGTCAACACTTGAAGCTGGCGCTCGCTGAGCAAATCGCCGTAATAGTCGAGCCAGAGACAAATGTCAGTATGCTTTACTTCATCAAGACGTCCGCGCGAAAAATCCATAGAACGATTATATAGAGCAAAAAAATAGCTGTCAAGCATTTTACTTGACAGCTTGCCATATTACAAGATTTAAAAAGTGACTCAATTCAATATTCGGGCAAGATCGCCTTTAAGAAAAGGTCGCGATCAAAGTCCTGCAAGTCGTCGGCGCCTTCGCCCAAACCGGCGAGCACAAGCGGAAGTCCCGTCTCCCGCGCGACGGCGATCGCTACGCCGCCTTTAGCGTTTCCGTCAAGTTTTGTAATGACTATACCTGTAAGTGCCACCGAGTCATTGAATGCGCGAGCCTGGATGATCCCGTTCTGACCTGTCGTCGCGTCGATCACCAACAGCGTCTCGAGCTTCGCATCGGGAGCCTCGCGATCGATCACACGCCGAATCTTAGCGAGCTCGTCCATCAGATTTTTCTTCGTGTGAAGACGCCCGGCTGTATCGACGATGAGCAACTCCGTACCGCGCGCCTTAGCTGATTGAATCGCATCAAATACGACGGCGGCGGGATCGGAACCCATATCGTGCGCGATCACGGCAGTCTGCGTCCGCTCGCCCCAGACTTTTAACTGGTCGATCGCCGCTGCTCTGAACGTATCGGCGGCTGCCATCATCACGCGAAATTGTTCACGCTTGGCGCGCTGGGCGAGCTTCGCCGATGTCGTCGTCTTGCCTGTCCCGTTGACGCCGACCATCAGATAGATAGTCAATCTGCCGCGTTCAAGCGTCAGTTTCCTTTCAGTGAGCATCGATGAAAGCGTCTCGTGGAGAGCTCCTATGACACCGGCTTGCGAATCATCGCCCGTATTTCTGATATGCTCGCGGATCGCCTCGATCGATTCCGTTGAAGCGGTGATGCCGCAATCGGCCTGTATAAGGGTCATCTCAAGCTCATCGAGCATATCGTCGTCGAAATGCCCGAACTCGGCGGCAAGGCGATTGAACTGCGCCGACATAAAATCGCGCGTTTTCGTCAGCCCGCGTTTAAATTTTTCAAATACACTCATGACTTATCCCCCGTAGACAACGCCTTTAATCTCCGAACGATAACGCAGATGAGAGTTTCATCGACAGCACACGCGAAATGCCTCGCTCCTGCATCGTGACTCCGTACAAGCGGTCAGATGCTTCCATCGTACCCTTGCGGTGCGTGACAAGGATGAATTGCATTGACCACGCATAACGGCGCACGTAGTCCGTAAATCGCTGCACGTTCGCATCGTCCAATGCCGACTCGACCTCATCAAAGACGCAAAACGGCGCGGGTTTCAGCTTTAAGATTGCAAACAGCAGCGCGATGGCAGTCAGACAGCGCTCCCCGCCGGACAATAGAGACAATCTCTGAAGTCTCTTGCCCGGGGGCTGCGCGCGTATGGCGATGTCGGCAAGGAGAACATCCTCATCTCCTTCGAGCACGATCTCTGCCTGACCGCCGGAAAACAACTCGGAAAATACTTGCGAGAAATTCCTGTTGATATCTTCAAATGTTTTGCTGAACTGTTCACGCATCGACCGGTCTAGATCACGGATAACTGATTCGAGACCGCGTCCCGCCTTTTCAATGTCTTCACGCTGAGTCGTCATGTATTCAATTCTCTCGCTCAATGCCTCGTATTCGGCTACGGCGTTGTGGTTGATCGGACCAAGCTGATCGATGCGGCGTTTCAACTCGGCGCGCTCCGACTGCGCCTTCGACACCGATGGTATCTCACACGCCTCGCGTTCAGCCTCAAAGCGCGTCCATCCGTGCGTCTCCCAGAGCCTGTTCAACTGATCGTCGATCTGCTCACGACCACGCGCAACTTCAGACATCTGACGCTCGTAGACCGCCGTCAGTCTGGACACTCTGTCGTTGACGTCGGTCATCTTAACGAGTAGTTGGCGCTGTTGCGCTGACTCCTCCTCGCGCTTTTCCATTAAAAGGGTGATCGTTTTCTGACTCTCCTCGCGCTCTGCTGACACCTTCTCAAGCGCCGCGCGATTGTCTTCAAGATCGCGTCGACTCTTATCGATCAGCAGGCTTTGTTCTTCCAGTTCGCGTCCAACCGATTTGAGACGCATCTCGGCATGCTCTTTCTCGCTACCCGTTCGGCTCGTCAATGAATCAAAATCGGCGATCGACGCGTCAATGGAGTCGATAGAAACCTTCAGACGCGTCAAGCGATCGCGACAGGCGTCGCGCTCGACGGCACGCTCACTATTTTCCGTCTCAAATTGAATGACAAAGAGCGCCGCTTCCTCTCGCTCGGAAAGGACCGCGGTACGCTCTTCCTCAAGCCTTTTCATTTCTTCAACAAGCTCTTCAAGGCGTCCGTCGATGGCAGCGACCTCTGTCTTCAATTCTCCATTCGTCTTCACGAGACGCTCATAAGCCTGCTCTCGTGCGGAGATCTCCGCGGAAAGGCGCAACAGCTGTCGTCTCGCATCAGCAAGCTTCTCAAGAAGAGATTCCTCCTCAGCAGCTGCAAGCTTCAACGCTTCTATCGCCTCATCGAGTTGTGCCTCCATATCGACTTTGCGCTTCTCAAGAGCCTTGATGCGCTCACCAATTTCACGGATTCTCGCAGGTCTTCCGAGAACACCGACTGTTCTATTCGAACTCCATCCGCCCGTCATGGATCCGCCTCGGTGGACGACATCCCCACCTCGAGAAACAATGGTATATGAGCGGTGAATCGCTTCGCTCAGTTGAACGGCATCGTCGAGCGTCTCGACGATCAACGTCCGCCCTAACGTAAACATGAGAGCCGGTTCAATAACCGGATCGCACGTGACTAAATCGCTCGCAAGCCCAATCCAGCCTGCAGCGCGACTCGCCTTCTCCAATATCGCACGATCTATCGCACGCGACTCAATCGATTCTACTGGCAAAAAAGTAACCCGCCCAGCGCGCGTCCTACGCAGCAAGGCAATCAGCTCCTTAGCCGTGTCGGATGTATCGCAGACAACATGGTGCGTGGAGGCGCCTAGAGCCACCTCAATGGCGCGCGTCAGATCCTCCGGCACAGAGAGAAGCGAGCCGACCGGACCGTAAATTCCCTCATACACGCCGCCCTGTGAGCGCTTAAGCTCTTGCATTAGAAGCTGAACCGGTCGTTGATAACCCTCGAAAGACACTTCAAGACGCTCAAGTGTCTCGGATTCGTACCGAAGTCTTTGAATCTCGGAAATCGTTTCGCCGAGCGATGCGTCGATCGTATCCGTCTTCTCGTGCAGCTTTTGCACACTTTCCTTTGCGACCGCCGCTTCGACTTCAGATCGTGAGATAACCTCATTTTGTACTTCTGCTTCAAGACGCAATTGGTCAACTGACTCGGCAGTTTTAGCCAGATCATCGTCCAATATATGCAAATCTTGTCTCACGTGGTCTCGGCGGCTGGCGAGCGCCTGTTTCTCTCCCGTTCGCTCCCGATATGTTGCGAGCAGCGAGAATGCGCGTTCCGATAGTCTGTCACGCTTTTCCAAGGCTTGCGCCGCATGCAATTGGATCTCATTGAGCTTATTCTCAACGGCAGCGAGCTCTTCTTCCGCTGCGTTCAGTTCACACGTCGCTTGTTGTTTGCGTTCGAGTAGATTTTCGCGCCTTGAAGCGCGCCCCGTGAGCTCGTGTTCAAATGCCATCACTTGCATAGTCAAGCGATTTCGCTCTTCCATCAAAGATTCGGAATTCTTCTTCGATGCGGCGAGCTTTTCGCGGAAGAGCGCTTCGAGTCCGGTCTTTTCCGTTTCGATGACAGACAACTCATTAAATCGCACTTGTTCGCGGTCGATACGACTCTCCAAGCTGTCGACGAGCTCGACAGCGGAGGCGTGTGACGTCCGAGCCTCGTCCTGCTCGACTCTCGCCTCTTCGAGGTCGAGTTTTGTCAACTCCAAATCGTCGGAGCGCTTCGCCTGTTGCAGCTCGAGACTCGCGATCTGTCGCAGTGTCAAAGCAGCGTCGATTTGTTTAAACCTCGTTGCTAACTCAACGTGAGAACGCGCGTCGTCCGCCTGCTTTGCGAGAGGGACAGCGCGATTATTTAACTCTGCGAGAAGATCATCGATACGTACAAGATTCTGCTCACTGCGCCTCAACTTTCGGAGCGCCTCTTCTTTTCGCGTTCGAAATTGGACGATTCCGGAGGCTTCCTCGAAGACGGCGCGCCGATCCTCCGAGCGGTTACTGAGGATCTCGTCCACTTTTCCTTGACCGATGATCGAGTATCCGTCAAGTCCGATTCCCGTATCCATCAACAACTCATTGATATCGCGCAAACGACATGGTGTCTTGTTAATTAAGTATTCACTCTCACCCGAACGATAGTAACGTCTAGTAATAGAAACTGTCTCATAATCAATCGGAAGAATTTTACTTGAATTGTCCAGTGTCAGCGTCACCTCAGTAAAGCTGACGGCACGCCTCTGCGCCGTGCCGCTGAAGATCACATCTTCCATGCGGCTCCCGCGGAGTGACTTGGCGCTCTGCTCTCCGAGCGCCCATCGGATGGCGTCCGTGATATTCGACTTACCGGCGCCGTTCGGTCCGACAATAGCAGTAATACCCTCGTGGAAAATAAGTTCAGTCCGCTCGGGAAATGATTTAAATCCTTGAATTTCAAGTGACTTCAACATACCGTATCAGCTGTCGCTCCTGTTTCGGCTATTGAAAAACACGCGTGAAGCTTGCTGTTCAGCAGCTTTTTTCGATTGACCGCACCCTTCGGCGGATAGAACGTCATTGATCCATAAACCGACCCTGAATGTTTTGTCATGAGGAGGACCGCTCTCTTCCAATACAGTGAATGAGATGACATTATCTCCTTTCGCTTGCGCCCACTCATAGAGTCTGCTCTTGTAGTCATAAATAAGACGACCTTCGAGAGCGAGTTCGAAGTAAGGTTCAAAAAGGCGTAAAACGACTTCACGCACAGCTCCATATCCGCCCTCAAAGAAAATCGCGCCCAAAACCGCCTCGACAGCATCGGAGAGATTCGATGGATTCTCATTGCCTCCGGCAAGCGATTCACCGTGTCCAAGTCGTAAAAAAGATCCGAGCCCGAGCGAATGTGCCACAAGAACAAGCGTCGGTTCACAGACAACACCGGAGCGCAGCTTTGTCATTTCGCCTTCGGCAGTATCGGAAAGTGTTCGATAGAAATGCTCAGTAACGACAAGTTGGAGAACGGCATCACCCAAAAACTCAAGCCGCTGATTATCCTGCACCGCAACATTCTGCTCATACGCATACGACGAATGTGTCAACGCATCAACGAGCAGCTGCTTGTCCAAGAACGAGTAGCCCAAACGACTCTCAAGTGCCGCATAGTCTAAGATCACAACGAAAAGGCGCCTAAGCGCGTCATATAAAGACGCTGAGAGGGTTAAAGGTTCGCCACGATAAAGTCAACGGCGTCACCGACCGTACGAATGCGCTCTGCCTCCTCATCGGGAATCGCCAAGTTGAATTCCGTCTCCATAGTCATGACCAACTCAACAATGTCGAGCGAATCGGCGTTGAGATCTTCAATTATGTTAGAAGACATCGAGATGGATTCCTCGTCAATACTCAGTTGATCCGCTAAGATCATGCGAACTCTTTTCAATATCTCTTGTTGCGTCATTACAATTCTCCTTACAATAATACCGATCGCCTACACACCGTTATACGCCGGCGGAATCAGCAAAAAGATCTTTATTCTTGAGCCAGTAATCAAGACCGGACAATATGGTCAACAGCACGGAAATCGCCGTCAGTATATCGCAGGCGTACGTCCAAGGCGTGCCATAACCGAAGAACGGTTGGTCGCGATCGATCCACTGTACAATGATCGGTTCGAACATCAGCGCAATCAAAGTGATAATCTGCGACACCGTCTTAATCTTGCCGAACCAGCTCGCAGCGATCACGACTCCGCGGTCGGCGGCAATCTGCCGAATTCCCGTAACGATAAATTCACGTGCCATTAGAACGACAACGACGTATGTCGAGACTCTCCCCAACGCCGTAAAGGCGACAAATACGGATAGAACAAGCAATTTATCGGCGATAGGGTCAAACAGCTTGCCAAAATTGGAAGTAGTGCCCTGTTTCCGAGCCAATAAACCGTCGAACAAATCGGTCAGGGCAGCAAAAATAAACAAAATCAGTGCGATAATCCGACCTGGTGCCGACAATATGAAACCTGAAAACGCCGTATCTTTCCCAAATGGGAAAGGGAGCATAAAAAATAATATGAACGGAATCATGATAATGCGCGATATGGTTAATCTATTCGCTAAATTCATTGAACAATACTCCTTAAGTTCAAGTATCCCTTTCAGCTCCGCTGACTTCCTGCTTTCCCCTATTCGTTCATCGAGGAAAAGGCAACTGCTAATAAAAGCGTGTAAATTTTACTGCACTTTTCACTAACGTGTAACCTACTGTGAAATTATACCACGATCCGCACTATAATTTGGGGCAACTGCGATCTGATACAGTACGACGCTATTGCGCTCAAGAATTTGCTTATGATTTTCTGAATTCCTTGATGACATCCAGAGCGAGAGCGGCATGATAGCCACGGCGCGTAAGCAGCTTCATCACGTCAAGATCATCCACTTCTTCGCGTCCCGCGTACATCGCATCGCAAAGTTCGAGAGCCGTATTGCGATCATCATCCAGCGCTTTAGCCTCGTCCTCCGCGATCTCGCGGTCAATGCCGTTTTGCAGAAAAACGTAGAACATGGCGCGCCTAGAACGGAGACGGCTCCCCTTGTAACGGCGAGCCACTCTCCGCGCGGCGCGGCGATCGTCGATATAATCGATCGATTTGAGATACTCGATCACACGTTCGGCAGTCTTATCGTCAACGCCTTTCTTTCTCAAGTTATCGCGAACCCTGCCCGAAGATTTCGAGTGATCGATTCCTATATAGGCAACGGCCAACTCCCGCGCTCGATGAAACGCATCCGAGTCAATCACAAGTCAAGTCCGAGAATGGCGTCGACATCTGTATCGAGGAAATCGCCGGGATCGTTCGATGGCTTATCTGCGGCGTCAGCACCCTCCGCAAGCGAATCGAGATAATGAGTGCGAACTTTCGCATTAATCTCCTCGAAAAGCTCCTCGTTCTCTTCCGCTTCAAAAAAGGCGCGCACGTTGTCGCGACCCTGTCCCAACCTTGTCTCGCCATAAGAGAACCACGATCCGCTCTTGTTGATGATACCTGCCTCAACACCCATATCGAGAACGCAACCCTCCTGTGAAATACCCTTCCCGTAGAGAATATCAAACTCGGCCTCGCGGAAAGGCGGAGCGACTTTATTCTTCACGACTTTGACACGCGTTCTCGATCCGATAAGTTCGTCACCGGATTCAATTCTGCCAATACGGCGAACGTCGAGGCGCACACTAGCATAGAACTTCAACGCGCGACCTCCCGTTGTCGTCTCGGGGTTTCCGAACATGATGCCGATCTTCTCGCGTAGCTGATTGATGAAAATAACCATCGTGCGACTCTTGTTGATGACGGCGGCAAGTTTCCGAAGAGCCTGCGACATGAGGCGCGCCTGAAGTCCGACAACGGCATCGCCCATTTCACCGTCAATTTCCGCACGCGGGACAAGCGCTGCGACCGAATCGATGACGATGATGTCGACGGCACCGGATCGCGCGAGCGCTTCGGCAATTTCGAGTGCCTGCTCACCGTAATCCGGTTGCGATACGATCAAGTTATCGATGTCCACGCCCAGATTCTCGGCGTAAACGGGATCGAGCGAATGTTCTGCATCGATGAAAGCTGCGTAACCTCCAAGCTTCTGCATCTCCGCGATACAGTGAAGCGCGACGGTTGTTTTACCGGAAGCCTCCGGTCCGTATATTTCGATAACACGCCCGCGAGGCAATCCACCGATACCAAGCGCGACATCAAGCGAGAGCGCTCCGGTCGGAACAGCCTCAACCTCCATGCTCGCCGTATCGCCTAACGTCAGAACAGCTCCTTTGCCAAAATCTTTCTCGATACGATCGAGAGCCGATTTCAGTGCCGCCTGTCGGTCTTTATCGGCAATCGGCTTCACATCTTGTTTTGATTTTCTTTTTTTCGACATGTATTTTCTCCTATTCGTCCACGTCAGTGGAACCCGCGAACTTTTGTTCTTGTTATGTTCAATTTTACCGAATAGCGAAGCTTCCGTCAATGAAAATAACGCCGTAAACGGCTGTGAGCGGCATCTGTCTGTCAATCATCGCCATTTACTTCCGACGGGCTTCAATCTCAGAAACCGACGGATCATCCCCTGCAGGTCGAGCGCCTCGCGGAAACGGATGGCGAGACCCGACCAATAATATGTCAGGAAAATAATGATTGCCTTTATGCAGTAAATCACCAGCTGAAGTATTTTATTTTCCGAGTTGAACGGAATCGTATTAATCCCCAATGCGACGATCACGGTCGGCACGGAGCATGCGATCAGACGCAAATAGTACGGCAACATGCGATATGGTCGCGCCTCTCTGATATGACGGCGGTACAGCGCCGACAGCAAGATGACAGTCAGAAACGAGTTGAGAACAAACGCTGCCGGCAACCCGTAAATGCCAAATCCCAGCACTCGCGTAAAAATATACGAAAGGATGGGATTCAGGGCAAGCGATAAAACAGACGTGACAAGTGACAACCTCGTAACGTGACGCGCGTAAAACGCGAGAGTGACGATCTCATAAATCGTTACGAGAATAATCGCCGGAACGTACATCCTGAGCAAATTGGCCTCGATCAAAAGATTTTCAGTCGGAATCGCCGATTTCCATTGAAAAATCGCCTCTACCGTCTCCTCGGCGAGTACCGCAAAGAGCAACGCGAAAGGCGTAACGTAATAGAGAGCTCGCCTCAACGACGTCGTATAGATTTTTCGCATATCCTTATAGTTTCGTTTCGCGTAGGCAGATGTCAAATGAGGAGACATGACGCTTGCGACGGCGATCGCAAATATGCCCATCGGCAACCTCCACGTTGTCTGAGCGTGGCGCAAAGACGTCACGGCACCCGTAAACTGATTTGCGAATCCGGTCTGAATGATCGCATTGAGCTGGAGGACCGTCCCCGAGATAAGCGTGGGGATCGCCAACCGCATGAGACGTCTGAAACCTTTGTCGTGTATGTCGATGATCGGCTCGTAATGGATCACCTTTCGCGACATGAAAAGCAGGTACAGAAAATTGATTGCCGCCGAGATGGCAACGCCTAAAGCAACTTTTGCCGGCGCCTCTTCTGACGTTCCGCCCCAACGCAACATGAAGAAGATACAAACGACGTTATAGAGTGTCGATGTAAAAGCCGTCCTTTGCCACAATTTATGTCCCGTCAAAATACCGGTACACATGCCCGCAAGAAAGAGAAAGAGAGTTTGCGGGAAGAGAGCGCGCGTCACCATCACCGCGCGTCTGATGACTTCAGGATCCTTGTCGGGATTATAGAGGTTGATGATGGGACCGGCGAGAATTTCACCGATCGCAATCAAGATGATAAAAGCTATTAGGAACACGTTGATGAATGTGCTCAAGCTCTTCCATAGGCGTCGTTCGCGACCGCGAGCGAGTGCCGAAGAGACGGCAGGCGTCACGGCGGCGGCAAACGTCCCCCCTACGAGCAATTGATAGGCGAGATCGGGTATTTGAAAACCGATGTAGTAAGCATCCGTATTGATCCCGTAACCGAATGTAGGGGCGATCAAGATCTCTCGGATAAAACCGGAGATTCTAGATGAGGCAAGCGACAAGACCAATACGACCGTCGCCTGCGACGACGAAAGGACTCGCATACCTCGCGTTTTCGGAGCGTCCATCAACGGCGGATAATCTGAAGAACGTTTACTCACCCGACAATCATATCCTTTCGGAGAAGATTTAGCGCGGCTGCGACTGATTGCCTCATGACTCTTTCGCGATCGCCGCGAAAGAAGAATCGCTTTACCGAAACACCTGAATGCTTTGAAAGAGCGATATATACCGTTCCGACAGGCGCATCCTCCGTTCCTCCGGAGGGACCGGCAAACCCGGAAACGGCTAATGCATAATCCGCTCCTGTCAGCGTACGGCAATGATCCGCCATCGCTCGTACACATGCCTCGCTGACAGCGCCCTCGTCTTCGAGAATGTTGAGCGGAACACTGAGAAGCGAATGTTTCATCTCATCGTTGTAAGTAATAAAACCGCCGAGCAGCGCGTTCGAGGCGCCGGAAATCGACGCAAGTGATGATGCGAGCATGCCGCCGGTGCAAGACTCCGCAAAAGCGCACGTCTCCCCTCTCGCAACTAACATATCGAGAACGACCTCGTTCAAAGTTCGCTGTCCGATTTCAAATACAAATTCGCCAACGCGCTCCACGATCGCTTCGACCACTTCATCCGTCTTATCCACATCTCCGCTCTCCAAGCGCTGCGAAACGCGAAAGATAACCTCTCCCGGATTTGCGTAAGGGGCGATGGTCACCTCATCCTGAGAATCGATAAGATCACGGATCATATCCTCGCTTCTCGACTCGCCGATCCCCGTCAATCGGACATAGCGATGGACGAACTTTGCCGCACTATGCATTTCAAGAAACGGTCTCACGTAACGGAGAAACATCGGTACCATCTCATCAGGCGGACCCGGGAGCATCAAAATGGCCTTTTGCGACCCGTTCACTGTAAAAAAAGTTAGAGATCCGGGCGCCGTGCCGTTATCGTTATGAAAATAGCGACTCCCCTCGGGTATAAGAGGATAGCCTGGCGGTACATAGCGTCCGCGGCTCTCCAATCGATCTATAATATCGCGATCTGAAACGAGAGAAACGCCGGCGATATGAGCCACGACGCAGGCTGTGATGTCGTCTTCCGTTGGACCCAATCCTCCGGTCGTAATAACGAGATCATTATCCCTCAAGGCATTTTTGATCGCCTGCTCAAGACGCTCGACGTTATCGCCGACGACGACATGCCGATAAGTAGATAACCCGATCTGCGATAATTGTTCCGATAAGAATTGCGCGTTCGTATCGACAATCTGTCCGATCAGAAGCTCAGTCCCGACAGAAATAATCTCAGCGGATCGAAAGATCATGCGATCATCGGAAGTCATGGGCGTCTCCTCCGGCGCCATCGACTTCGCGCATGATGCGTTCGTACTGTTCACGCTTGATCAGAATCTTCCGAGGCTTGCTCCCTTCATGAGGACCGACCCACCCAAGTTCACACAGACGATCGATGAGTCTCGCAGCGCGCGGATAACCCACAGATAATCTCCTCTGCAGAAGCGAGACGGCGGCGTAGTCAGCTTCAATCACTGTCGTCAGCGCATCCATCAATAGTTCGTCCTCTCCGCCGAAATCGCCTTGATCATCATTGGGCGCTCCGTTCGGATCTTCAAGTGCGGCGGCAACTCGCTCGTCATACTGCGGATCGTGGTAGTCCTTGATGTATGTAAGAACTGCCTCAACTTCGCTGTTCGAGACGAACGCACCCTGACCGCGGATCGCCTTGATCGATCCGATCGGGAAATAGAGCATATCGCCTCTGCCAAGTAGCTTTTCCGCCCCGCCTGAATCGATAATCGTCCGAGAATCGACCTGCGACGCCACGGCGAAGGCGATACGGGACGGTATGTTCGCCTTGATGACGCCGGTAATCACGTCAACGGATGGACGCTGCGTCGCGATAATGACATGGATACCTACAGCGCGAGCCTTCGCCATGAGACGCGAGATCGCATCCTCCACCTGATGCTGAGTAACAGCCATCAAGTCGGCGAGCTCGTCGATCACGATCACAATGCGCGGCAAGGGCATCTCATCTTCATCCGGGTCTTTGATTCTTCTGACGGCATCATTATACGAATCGATATCGCGCACCTTGCGATCAGCGAACATCCGATATCGCTTGTCCATTTCACGTACGGCGAAATTGAGGACACCGTACGCCTTCTCGGGATCGGTCACGACAGGATGCATCAGATGCGGAATCCCGTTGTATACATTCAACTCGACAATTTTCGGGTCGATCATAAGGAGGCGAAATTCCTCAGGCGACGAGCGGTAGAGCAGACTGATCAGGATTGAGTTAATACAGACCGACTTTCCCGAGCCTGTCGCACCGGCAATCAGAATATGAGGCATTTTGGCGAGATCGCATAAAATGATGTCTCCGCCGACATCTCGACCGAGTGCCGCCACAAGAGGACCTGTCGCCTGCTTGAATTCATCAGATTGAATAATACTGCGCAACAGGACAGGACTCGTATTGCGATTCGGGATCTCTATGCCGATCGCCGATTTACCGGGAATGGGCGCCTCGATGCGGACACCCATGGCCGCGAGACTAAGAGCGATATCGTCTGCGAGACTGACGACACGGCTTACCTTTACGCCGGGACCCGGCACAAGCTCGAATCTCGTGATTGTAGGACCCGTAGTATAGTTAGCGATGTTCGCCTCGACACCGAAACTGCTGAGGGTCTCCTCAAGCTTCCGCCCTAATTCGCGAATTTCTCGAATTTCTTGCTGTGATTTTTTCATGCCGCGATCTTCTTTAAGAAGCTTGATCGGCGGCGGCTTATAAGTATCCATAATACTGAGCTGCCTTCTCACGCGCTCAGGTCTTCGCCTTATCGGGGTCTGCCCCTCGTTCCGATCCTGCCAACGCTCACGATCGATGATCGACTCTTCCTGTATAGATTCCTCTTTGCGCCTGATGGCAAAGTCGGATCCGGGAGACCACGTCACGGAGGGCGGACGGACGCCGGATCCTGCTGTATGATCGTCGGCATAATAAGACGAATCGAATGGAGGCATATCGAAAAGATACGGTTTGCCTTGCAAAGGTTCGCGCTGCCGTCCCCGCGCATAATCTGGCTGATAGCCAAGTGGAGGTCTCCTGAAACCTTCCTCATGTGAAGTATGAGCCGTTTCGAGATCATCGGACGACACACGCTCGAACGATTCCCACCCTAAGGGACCGCGTTGAGGCTCAGGTAAAGGGATGTCCCGACGATGACCTGCGCCATCGATCATCGCGTCAGGATCATCGAGTACTTCATATTCATCGGCATCTTCCGAGTACCATTCTCCTCTTCTAAAGAGTTTGGCGAAAAATGATCCGGCGAAAGGCGACTCGACTTGCACATACGCATCCGCGGCACCACGATCACCCGACGGTTCTTCGCCTGCCGAAAAACCGCCCGAATATTTCGCGCGTTCGGTGAGTCTGGCGGGAGAAAGTCCAAACGCAAAGATGAGAATAGAGACAATGACGGCGAGCAGGATGATCACCGCACCCGTCGTGCCTGCAATACGTTCGAGCGAATGCGCAATAATCCCCCCCAGTAAACCGCCGCTCATCTTGTTGCCCTCACCTATCAGCTCAGGATGAAGACCTATTTCCCACAACTTGCCTAGCGCTCGGAAGCCGACGATTCCCTTCTCGCCGAGCGGCTCCAGCATCGGCAACAGCGTCTTATACGGTAAAGAAAACATCGAGATAAATGATGTCGCAATCACGTATAAGGATACTGAAGCGCCGATTTGCCTCGTCGTCACGGAGAGTTCACGCTCTCTAAAAAACAGTAGCGAAAAGAAAAGCAGAAACGCCGGCAACAAGAATGAAAGGCTGCCGAAAAAGCCCTTGACAACAGTATTGAGGAATCGACCGAGCCAGCCTGTCCATGAAGCGGGCGCAAGAAGCGCGAAGGCGAGCAGAAGCCCGAAAGCGAGAAAAATAATCCCCAGCAAATCGCGCTGCTGCCGTTTGGTCATCCTTGATTCCATTCTGTTTTCGTCCGTCGGCACGTTACACTCTTTCGTCTTATCGTCGATGATGTCGCAGTTATCAGAACCGCGAGCGGACAGTCACCTCTCGCGAGTTACACGTAAATATCAACGCGTAAAATACCCGATAAAATCGGCTGCCATGTAGATTCCCAAACACGTCTTGCCATCCGTGATCAAGCCGTCCCTAATCTGGTTAAGAGCGTCTGTCAGATGAATTTTCTCGACGGTCAGAAACTCTCCGTCATCCGGTCGCGCATAAGCTTTTGATAAACCGCGCGCTAGATAGATGCTGATCACCTCGTCCGTATATCCGGGCGACGGATAGTAGCGCGAAAGCAAATCCCACTGTTCTGCGATGACGCTCGTCTCCTCTGCGAGCTCTCTTCGAGCGCATTCGAGCGGATCTTCAGGGATATCCAATTTACCTGCAGGTAATTCGCGCGTCGTATCTCCGGTTCCGACACGGTGTTGGCGCACCAGAAACAGATTCTGCTCATCGTCGAGAGCGACGACACACGCCCCACCGGGATGGCGAACTACCTCACGCTTGGAGAGACGCCCATCGGGCAAACGGACATCCTGTACCTCAACGGAAAACACACGTCCGATAAATCGAGGATCGGATGACAACACTTCTTCCGTAAGAACCGGAGCATTGCGTCGTTGCATGGTCTTCCGTCGCTCTGACCGTTGACGTCGCTCCGACACTGAGCCGCTCGTATCGAGCGTCTCTTTGTTTTTATGTTCCGACGGACGGGTTAATGAAAACGAATCGCCTTCACCTCTTGTAAAACGGAACCTCGGCGCACGGTGTTTCGATACTGTCTTTTCCGTGTCTTTTTCGCGATTTATATCATGCGGCATACAAATATCCTTCTTATCAGCAATCCATTCAAGTATTTCTTTGAATTTCATTAACCGCCATTTTATCACAGCGATTATTGAACTCATTGTCCGCATGACCTCTAACCTTGTACCACGTAATCTCGTGGCGTAGATGTTCCTCCCATAACGCCTGCCATAGATCCTGATTCGCGACGGGCATCTTTGCGGCATTCTTCCAGCCGTTCTTATGCCAGTTGATGATCCAGTTCTCATTGAAGGCGGAGACAAGGTAGGCGCTATCGCTGTAGAGATGTACGCGACACGGACGCTTCAATGCCTGTAATGCCTTGATCGCAGCCGTGAGCTCCATTCGATTATTCGTCGTATCGGCATCGAATCCTGAAAGCTCTTTCTCAACTCCTTGAGCGATAATGATAGCCGCCCAGCCGCCTGGACCGGGATTGCCGGAACACGCTCCGTCGGTATAGATCATGACCTCGGTCAGAGGTTTTTTCCTTTTCTTGGGGTAGCTCATAGTAAGTATTATACACGTTACAATCGCGAGGAAAATTCCGATAGCTGAAAAAAGAAAACAGCCGTCAATGCGGAAATGACATCGACGACCGTGTTCTTGAATGGTCGGAGTGACAAGACTTGAACTTGCGACCTCTTGCACCCCAAGCAAGCACTCTAGCCACCTGAGCTACACCCCGATCACCTCATCGATGATAGCCTCAACGACAAAAACTGTCAAGAACGTAAAGCGTATCGTCAGTTATTATGTTCCCAAACACAGTGAACAACCATTTTGTCGTCAGTTGTCATCTTTGACCTCTCAGTTATTAATTTCAATTATATAAGCTTACTCTGTTGAGTATTTTTTATAAGACCAAATAATATCTTCTTTTCAACCCGACATTTAGAATGTCGGATTAAACAAAAATCACTCCCATTAAGGCTTTAAACATCCAAGCGGGATCACATAAACACCGTCAGACCTTCGATACGCCATTTGAGTATTCGTTAATATCATAAGTAAAGACGGTTTAACAGTGGATATGTTTGCTAATTTTATTAAATTGGCACTTGCTTTATCAACTTCATTTTCTCCCAACTTTACTTCTATTCCTGCCCAGCTTCCGTCTTTTAACTCAACAATCAAATCTATCTCAAGGCCTGTTGTATCGTTATAGTAATAAACAGTTCCTCCAATTTTTTCCGCGTAAACCCTAATATCTCTTGTCGCAATTGATTCAAATAAGAAGCCGAGTGTTTCGAAATCTTTTTTTAATTTATCAGGGGATAGTCCTAAAGCAGCAACAGGAATACTGGGATCAACAAATTGTCTTTTACTTCCTTTTCTAAGCCTAGCCGAACTTCTAATGTTTTGAGACCAAGGCAAAACATCCTCTATAATAAATAATCTTTTTAAAGAATTAATATATGTATCAAAGGTTTTGGGATTTACAGCAACATCATAACACCGACTACCAAAAAATCAATAGATTTAGTGCTAAGAAATAGCGTAAATCACTACTAAAAAATGCGCTAATTTGCTGCTAAAAAATTCTAAGCTTGGATTTCATTCTTTTGTGGAAGCTCTGAAACCCTGCGCAAATCCAAACAGCTTGATATCCAGTGAAGCACTATTGTTGTGCTCCGTGTCAATCGCATAATTTGTTTCGCCGCAGTATTCTCCATCTTCATAGATTGAAAAGTGATTGACCTTTGGTCTGTTTTGAATCATCCAATTAAGCCATCTCTGCTCTTGAAGAATCCGGTTTATGTTTTAAAATAGCATAAACCGCTTTCTTCGTTCCGTTCAAAGTGACATCCAAAGTGACATCCAAAATGTCACTATGAACCTGTGGGCGGTATATTATAAATTTGAATCCGTTATCTTTATTTTCGTAAGAATACTTGATTCCGGAATCCTTACATAGGCTATCTATTCTCTTAAAACCGCTTCCGAACTGCTCTATATATTTGCTCAAGTACAGGATTTTTGAAATTGTCGCATTTCTTATCTCAGACTCCACATTACCTTTTATATATTCTTCCGGTTTATATCTACTGGCATAATCTCCGGGGCTATATATAGTTATCATACTCGGATGAATACATATCTCATGATTTGTCCTGCTTCCATACATTGCGTGTGCAAAACTGTTTGCCAAAACTTCCCTTATCACTGCAGTTGGAATTTCCGGAATCTCGCTCCTCTCCGATTCGATAATTTCAATTTTCCATCGTATATTCTTAAATATGTAATCTTCAGCCGTGATCCATAGACGACTTGAATTTTCGGCATTAATCTTTTAAGCAGCCAATAGGAATAACCAACACACCGTCATCTCTTCGATAACCAAATTGAGTTGCGGTAATTACCAATTTTAAGTCCGGAATGCGAAGATGATTTTGTCTTTCTTTTTTATTATACTCCCTCACTAATCTTTCAATTTCACATAAATGTTTAGCCCCCTCATCGACTCCGTACTCTCCTAGTTTTATCTCTATGAGCGCATATCTTCCATCATTCAAATGAAGTACTGCGTCTGCTTCCAGCCCCAATCTGTCACGATAGTATGATAGATAGCCATCGTTATTTGATGAATATATTTTTAAATCCCTTATGCACAAAGATTCGAATAAAAAACCGAGAGTTTTATAATCTTTATCAAAGTATTCCGGAGACACACCAAAGGCTGCAGTCGCAATAGAAGGGTCTATGAAGTTTCTTTTCTGTGAAGACCGAATTGAGGTTTTTGATCTGATTGCGGGACTCCATGCATCGACATTTTCTATAATCATCAACTTTTCCAGCGCAGATACATAATCATAATAACTCTGTCTAGACATATCGCAGGTCGCATTAATGTCTGCCAAAATAGTTTTTGTTTCAGCCAAAGCACACAAATTACGCGCATAAGATTTTAAAATCGCTTTCGCCCATTGAGAATTGCGCTTCACACCGTCTATGTTGGAAATATCCACATTGCAAGTCTGGTTAAAAAGGTCTTTTGCTATAGCAAGTTGAGCCCCGGGGGTTTTTCTATTCAAACTTGCTGGCCAGCCCCCTCTGCAAATCGCAAATTTAATTTCATCTATTGTCAAATCGGAATGACATCCTTCAAATGAATCCGGATTATCAAATAAATTTTTAAGCGAGACTTCTCCGTTTGATTCCCCACTTTCAAAAAGACTCATCGGATACATCTTGAGCCTCGATATTCTAAGTGTGCCGGTATGCGGTGTCTTTACTTACCATTACCGTTTATCAAGAAAAGAATAACATAGAGCAAAGGCTCTAACAAGATTAACTTGACAGATTTGCATCAATTTGATTGACATATTTGTTTCTTTTAATTTGACAGATTTGACGATAATTGAAATCTTGGTTCGTTACTGCGTTTTCCCCCTTTAGCATTATTATGACGTCCTCCCCTGAGAAGAGGTCTAAAATAAACCGCCGTTTTTGTACATTTTCAAACCTGTAAAATCCCATAAAATCAAGCTTTCCTGTGTCTAGCATTTGTCTGACATCAGGGGGCTTCTTAAGTTCAGGTACAACAAATTAGAATTTGTGTCTATCTGACAAACCGGGATTTGTCTATTACATTACTTTCTCTTTGGCATGGTTGCAGCCGTTGTACAAATATTTCGTGCATAAGATTGCAATATGCCTTGAGCCCATCTTTCGTTTCTTTTTACTCCATCAATATGAGAAATATCCACAGAAAGGGATTCTGGAGTGATTTGTGGTGTTTTGTCGGACTGATTTGTGATTAGAGTAGCAGCAAACTTCTGCTATAAAAGTTATTACGGTATGAAACTTGTCATATTGCTGTATCGTACATAGTTTTGTCAATCATGCAGAATGTGGTGCATCTTTAAGACTGTCGTGCAACCATACGTCAACATTTCGCAAAAATCGCTCAAAACGCTCACATATCGTAAAAAAAGAAAACCCGGAAACCTCAAGATTTCAGGGCATAGAAAAAGCACTGCTATTGTATTGTAAAAGCAGTGCTTATGTGGCAGGGGAGACAGGATTCGAACCCGCAACCCACGGTTTTGGAGACCGTTGCTCTACCGTTGAGCCACTCCCCTATTTTGGTGGTAACGAATCGGTCACCACCTGATGGCGTTCATCATATCAAAAGGAAGAAAGCCGTGTCAATTTTGCAGCTGAACGAACGGATGACGACCGAAGACCTAGAAGTACCTTTCGCCTCTCGGTTCTCTGTCATCATCATCGCGTCCGCGATCAACGGAACGACGGTTGTCACGCCCGCCGCGATCTCTGCTTCTGCCGTCGCGATCTCCGCGTGAACGATCGCCGCGAGAGCGGTCACTGCGATCGCCGCGTCTGTCGCCGCGGAAAGAACGTCCGCCGCTTCTGCCGCTTCTGCCGCCGTCATCATCGGACCGCTCAACATAGCCTTCGGGCTTCTCCATCAGATCGCGCATCGAAAGATTCAGGCGACCTTGATCGTCAATCTCTGAAACGACTACGCGCACTTCATCACCGACAGCAACGACGTCTTCAACGCGGTTGACGCGATTCCAAGCCATTTTCGATACATGGACGAGCCCTTCTTTACCGGGCGCAATCTCAACGAAAGCGCCGAAGTTCATCAATCTTGTCACCACGCCGTCGAATACAGTGCCAGGCTCGGGATCGAAGACAATTGCGCGAATAATGTCCATCGCCTTTTTGCCCGATTTCTGGTCAGTCGAGGCTATATAAACGTGTCCTAAAGGACCGTCTTCTTCGACGTCAATCTGTGTACCGGTCAACTCTGTAATGCGACGGATAACTTTTCCGCCTGAACCGATGACGTCGCGAATCTTATCAGCAGGAATATCGATCTGGTCAATCTTCGGAGCATTCGGCGCGAGCTCCGGACGCGGCTCAGCGATACAGGGCGTCATCACGTCATTGATGATTTGCAGTCTTCCTTCTCTTGTCAGCTCAAGCGCGTCGCGAATGATGTCGAGCGTCAGACCGTCAACCTTGATGTCAACTTGGATGGCTGTGATACCGTCACGCGTTCCTGCAACCTTGAAATCCATGTCGCCGAAGAAATCTTCGATACCCTGAATGTCCATAAAGACAAGATAGTGATCCTCATTCTCGGGATCGATGATCAAGCCGGACGAAATGCCGGCGACCGCCTTCGTAATCGGGACACCTGCTGCCATCAGAGCAAGCGAACTCGAACAAACGGACGCCTGCGATGTCGAACCGTTTGACATCGTCACTTCGGAGACGCAGCGAATCGCGTACGGGAACTCCTCGATGTCGGGGAGCACAGGAATTAACGCCCGCTCCGCGAGTGCACCGTGACCGATTTCTCGCCTGCCCGGCGAACGATTGGGGCGCGCCTCTCCGACACTATAGGATGGAAAGTTGTACTGATGCATATAGTGTTTGCTCTCGCGCGGATCCACTCCATCGAGACGTTGCGCTTCGCTGACAGTACCGAGCGTACAAATCGTCATTACCTGCGTCTGTCCGCGTGAAAAAAGAGCGGAACCGTGTACAAGCGGAATCAGGTCGACTGAGGCGGAGAGCTTTCTGATCTCATTGAGCTGACGACCATCGACGCGACGATGCTCGTTCAAGAGGTAATCGCGCACCACAAATTTCTGTAGATCATCAACGATACCGAGAGTATATTCGATTTCCTCCGGGTAGTTCTTCTCGATGAATTCTCTGATTTTTGCGGACAATTCAGAGACTGCTTTATCTCGAACTGACTTATCCGCCGACAAGACGGCTTCGCGCATATGTTGAAGATACGCGTCTTTGACCGCAGCGAAAAGCCCCTCTGGTGGTGTCGTCGATTTGTAGGAGAACTTCTCCTTGCCGATTTCGCGGCGCATATCCTCGATCTTGAGGCAGAGATCGCGGATCACTTCATGTCCCTTTTCTATCGCTTCGAGCATCTTCTCTTCCGAGACCTCATTCGCGCCGGCTTCAATCATATTGATCTTCGTCGCCGTGCCAGCCAGAAACAAATCGAGATCAGAAGCCTCGAATTCTTCAAGAGTCGGGTTGATGATCACTTCACCGTCGATCAGAGCGACCTGAACTCCGACGACCGGACCGTTCCAAGGGATGTCTGAGATGGAGATCGCAGCAGACGTACCGATTAAAGCGGCGACTTGCGGCGAGTAGTCGTAGTCGACGGACAATATCAAATTGTTCACAACGACATCGTTGCGAAGATCGCTAGGGAAAAGCGGTCTGATCGGTCTATCGATTGATCGAGCCGTCAAAACGGCATTCTCAGTCGGGCGTCCCTCTCTCTTCAAAAAGCCGCCGGGAATCTTCCCGACACTGTACATTTTTTCTTCGTAGTCAACCGACAGCGGGAAGAAGTCTATCCCCTCACGTGCTTCGGTCGAAGCGGTGACTGTCGTCAGCACGGTTGTCTCACCGTAGCGGACGAGTACCGCGCCATTCGCAAATTGAGCGAGTTCGCCCGTCTCAAGAATGAGGGGCGCTCCATTAAATTGCATTTCAAAAATTCTTTTTGCCATGTTTTCCTCCACAAAGGTTTGCGTACTCAAACAGAAAAAAACCGAATGGACGGTGAGCCGAGAAATGAACGGCACGTTCAAATGAGTACGTCAATGTATGAAATTTTCTCTTCGGGATCTGATACTAGGCAATAGAGTGTAGAGTCCGCATCCCTCTTCTCGTAGAGAAGCGCAATCTACGTCCCACTGCCCGTATCGATTCCGGTAACCGTAGAAAGCGGCGGTTAACGCCGCCGCTTTCAGTTCTTTTCCTAGCGTCTCAAACCCAATCTCGAAATCAGCGTACGGTAACGCTCGATATCGGTCTTAATCAGATAATCGAGCAATGCACGACGACGTCCGACAAGCTTCAGAAGACCGCGGCGCGAATGAAAATCCTTTTCGTGCGTCTTCATATGCTCAGTCAGGTGATTGATTCTCCACGTCAACAACGCAACCTGAACCTCAGGTGAACCTGTGTCCCCGGGATGGGTCGCATACGCTTCGATGATAGCCAGTTTTGTTTCTTTGTCCATTGTAATTTCCTCCTATACTCCCATTGACAGCGTAAGGGGCGGACAGTCCTCAAACAATGTCAGGGAAATACCACGCGTTATTGTAGCACAAAAAATGTTCATCCGCTACATGGCTCGTTCCAAAGGAATATGTTACCGTGGAAAGCTGTAAAGAGATTGTGTCGACGATCCTCCCACGACTCAGACTCCCAACTTGCTTTCTCCGCGGACGATCTCCCACATGAGAATCGCGCCGGCGGAAGCGACATTTAATGATTCAGCCTTTCCTCTCATAGGAATTCTGATCGAAAGATCGGCGACCGCCAAGGTCTCTTCGGACAATCCTTTCCCCTCGTTGCCCATCATCAGGACGAGTTTGGGAGCCTGGGGACGCCCTGAAGCGAGGTTGTCGCCTTCGATGTCGGAAGCCACCAAAACATACCCCCGTCGTTTCAAATCGTCAGCTATCAGGCTAACATCGCTTCGCAGCTCGACGATAGGAATGTAAAAGATCGATCCCATCGAGGCTGCAACCGTTTTGGGATTGTAGATCGTCGCCGACGAATCAGTCAGCAATACGCCATCGAAACCGAGCGCATCAGCCGTCCTGATCAGCGTGCCGACATTGCCGGGGTCCTGAACATCCTCCAAGAGAAGCAGTCGAGCAGTTGACCGCTCCAGCGCATCGAGCAGCTCCACAAGCGTCAAGGACGGCGGACGCGCGATCGCGATGACGCCCTGATGCGTCTTCATCTCCGATAGGCGTTCGAAAAGATGCGGGGCGAGCCAACAAACCTTATCATTCAACACAACGGACAAACTAATTTTCATCTCCCCTTCGAGATTGTTCAAGGCATGTTTTCCGCGTGAATCGTTCGAGAAGACAAGATGGTCGAGCTTGATGTGATTTTCGATGAGATCGGCGACATGGCGCGTTCCCTCAACGATGACGAGCTTCTCCTTTTTCGATTGGTGCGGTAATTTCAATCGAAGAAACGATTTGAACAAAGGGTTATCGGCAGATTCGATGATTCTCATGGCAGTGACCTCCTGCAAGCATCATAATACCTCATGCAATTCTAGAGAATAGCTTTCTTATGAAAAAGAAAAGGCGGTGACATCCGCCTTCTCGTTAACAGTCAAGCGTTCAATCCATCACGCGCTGAGGGCTTTCTTAGAGATCTCGACGAGTTCGGCAAATCCTTCCTTGTCATTGACAGCAAGGTCAGCGAGAACTTTGCGGTCGAGACCGACACCGGCAACACTCAGTCCGTGCATGAAACGGCTGTAGCTCATGCCGTTCAAGCGCGCGGCGGCGTTAATGCGAGAGATCCACAGACGACGAAAATCGCGCTTCTTCAGACGGCGATGCTCGTAAGCGTACTGACCCGATTTCATAACAGCCTGTTTCGCTACGCGGAAGTTTTTACTCTTGCGACCGAAGTAACCCTTTGCCTGCTTTAAAACTCTTTTATGGCGACGGCGTAACACCGTTCCTCTCCTAACTCTGGACATTTTACCTGCTCCTTTCCTCTTATAAATCAGTGCTTACTTATACGGCAGAAGCTTGCGTAGCCGTTTGGCATCCTGTGCGGACGCAAGGGTCGTCTTGCGAAGATTACGTTTTCTCTTCGGCGATTTCTTTGTCAAAATATGGCTCGTAAAGGCTTGAGCACGAAGGTACTTTCCAGTCCCTGTTCTCTTAAACCGCTTCTTCGATGAGCTATGTGATTTCTGTTTAGGCATACGATGCCCTCCCTTCATTCAAAAAATGTGCATTCCAACTGTTTGATCGGCTCGACAAGTCATAAGCAAAAATGCTCGTCGGGCATTCTATCTCATACGGTCGAACGAAAACGCGATACAACGACCGCTCGTTCGCGCCGGTTCAATACGGTACAATCAATACGCCGCTCGTGATGTGTGTCGAGTACTATTAACCTTTGAGCGGTGCGAGAAACATAATCATGTGACGACCTTCCGCACTTGCAGCGCGATCGATGACACCGACATCCGCGACAGCTTCCGCAAATTCTTCCATCACGTCGTATCCCTGTTCCATGTGGGTCATTTCCCTGCCGCGGAAACGAATAACAACTTTGACTCGGTCACCCGCCTCGAGAAAGCGTTTGGCGTTTCTCACTCGCACATCGAAATCATGTTTCTCCGTCGTCAACTTCAACTGAACTTCCTTGACTTTGACGATCTTCTGATTTCGCCGCGCCTCGCGTTTCCTCTTATCTTGCTCGAATGTGAACTTGCCGTAATCCATAATCTTGCAGACGGGATTATCCGGCGAGGGTGAAACGAGCACCAAGTCGAGGTTGGCATCGTATGCTTTCTGCTGTGCGTCTTCAATCGAGACGATGCCTACCATGTTTCCCTCTTCATCAACCAACCTGACACGCGGAAAATGTATTTCCTCGTTAATCCGGTGCGCCCTATTTTCGTATCTGATATCGAACCTCCTTTTTGACCACAAAAAAAGCGGTCTTGTTCCGCCCAACAAAACCACTTTTAATATCGTTTGGTTTCTGGACCTCTTCGCGCTAGCTGGAGGTGAGAAGCGGAACTTCTACTTAATCGTTAGCAAGTATAAGCGAAGGTATTCGCTTTCGTCAAGCGCTTTGACTCCTTTTTCCGCGATGGTACACACTCTTGAACAGTTCTCCCGCAAAGAACGGGATAAGTATCAAAGCGATAAGAATAGCCCAATCTCGTAAACTCAACGGTATTGTCTTGAAGTACACATCGATGAACGGAATATACACGACAAGAAGCGTCAAGCCTAAAGACAGCAGCGAGGCTTTGTTGAGCGTCACATTCGAGAAGAATCCCTGCTTAAACACTGACACCGTTTCAGACCGGCTTGAAAAGACGCGCAAAATCTCCGAGAGTGTTAAACCGATAAATGCGAATGTCCTCGCTCCCCAGGATGGAGCTGTGTCCGCCAACGGAATGAACGAAAACATCGAGACAGTACGATCAAGCGCAATCTCGCCATTGATAACGAGATTGTCGGGATAGAGGAAGCGCCCGATGTTAAACGCGGCAAACACGGTTACAAATAATGCGATCGACTGAACAGCTATTGACCATGCCATATTCTTGTCGAGAATCTTATCGTTCTTGTGGCGCGGCGGCTGTAGCATAATGCCCTCTTCCGCGCGTTCGCGACCTAGCGCAAGCGCCGGGAAACTGTCCGTCACCAAATTGAGCCAGAGAAGCTGAACAGGTAGCAGCGGAGAATAGGCAGGACCCATGATCATGGTCGTAATGAAGATAACGAGTATCTCGCCGACGTTACAGGAGAGAAGGAAATTGACCACCTTACGAATATTTGAATAAATGACGCGACCTTCCTCGACTGCATTGACGATCGTGCCGAAATTGTCGTCGGTCAGGATCATATCTGCGGCGCCTTTGGCGACTTCAGTACCCGTGATACCCATTGCGACACCGATGTCGGCGCGTTTCAACGCCGGTGCGTCATTGACGCCGTCCCCCGTCATCGAGACGATACGATCAGATCGTTTCAGCGCCTCGACAATGCGAACTTTATGTTCGGGCGAAACGCGTGCATAGACGGTCGCCGATTTGGCAGCCTCCGTCAGCTCATCGTCCGACATCGCTTCAAGTTCTTTTCCGGAAAGGACGAGATCATCTTCTTTACGCAGAAGCAAATCGTCGGCAATCGCGGCAGCCGTCTCATGATGGTCACCTGTAATCATGACGACGGAGATTCCCGCGTTGTGACATACAGCGATGGCGTCGCGCGCTTCAGGTCTCGCCGGATCGATCATTCCCATCAACCCTGCGAAGACCATGCACGATTCCGCTCCCTCGAATGACTCGTCGTCGTGCGTGCGATAAGCGAAGCCTAGTACGCGAAGCGCCTGCTTGGCGAAGATGATATTCTGAGAGAGGATGACCTCTCGTCTCTCGTCGCTCAGAGGGACGACCCCCTCTTCCGTCAGCTCGCGATCACAGCGATCGAGTATACGGTCCGGCGCGCCTTTCGTAAGTGAGTGGGGAATACTGTCTTCCATAAGGCAGCCGACTGTCATCATCTTACGTTCAGAATCGAAAGGGAGCTCCCAGATCACGGGACGCGCTTCTCTAAGTCCCGACACCGATATGCCGCCCTTTTCCGCAACGGTCAGCATCGCACCCTCGGTCGGGTCTCCGATCATGGCAACATAACCCTCTTCATTCGTCGTCAGGACGGCATCGCTACAGAGCACCCCTATTTCAAGGACACGCTTCAAAACATCGGACAATACCGCGTCACGCGTCTCAGACGTGTTATCTCGCGTAATAACGCCTGTTGGTGCGTACCCGACACCTGAGACTGTATATTGCTCATCGCCCGCGTAAAGGCGAGTCACCGTCATCTCATTCTGCGTGAGCGTCCCCGTCTTGTCAGAGCAGATTGTATCAACGCAACCTAGCGTCTCGACGGCGAGCAAACGTTTGACGATCGCATTCTCCTTCGCCATCCTGTTCATACCGAGCGCAAGCAGGATTGTCACGACGGCGGGCAGTCCTTCGGGTATCGCCGCGACGGCCAAACTGATCGCTGTCATGAAGAGCGCCAGCGGCTCACCGCCCTGCAAGAGACCGACCGCGAAGATAATGGCGCAGATAGCGAGAAAGAGAATGCCGAGAATCTTGCCGAGGCGATTCAAATTCTCTTGTAAAGGCGTCGCTTCCGTCTCAATACTCTTTAGGCGATCGGCTATCTTTCCGATCTCAGTCTTGGAAGCCGTTGAAACGACGACACCCTCACCTCGACCGTATGTAATCTCCGTCCCGCTGTACACCATATTGAGGCGATCACCGATACCGGGAACTTCTTCGTACCGAGCAGCGGCGTCTTTGTGCACCGGGACTGATTCACCCGTCAAAGCCGATTCATTCGCCTGTAAGTTAGCGGACAAGACAAGCCTCAAGTCGGCGGGCACGACGTCGCCCGCGACAAGTTCGACGAGATCTCCCGGTACAAGCTCGGCCGCCGGCACCTCGCGTATCTCACCTCCTCGCTTGACACGTGCGAAAGGCGCAGACATCTTTTTTAGGGCTTCGAGCGCCTTCTCCGCCCGGTTTTCCTGAATCGCGCCAAGGAACGCATTGATGACAACAATCGCCAAAATGATGCAAGCATCGAATATCTCTCCCAGCGCAGCGGAAATGACGGCAGCCACGATCAAAATCAGAATGAGGAAGTCCTTGAACTGATTAAGCAGCTTGACTATGAATGGAGCGCTCTTCTCATCCTCCAACTCGTTGCGACCGAAACGTTCAAGCCGTGAAACAGCTTCCGTCTCAGAAATTCCCGACGCCGTATCCGTCCCAAGTGACTCGACGACGCACTCAATCGATTGAATTGACGCCTCCTCGCCGGTCATCAGACATTCAGACGTTGTCTCGATCTCAACGACAGTATTCTTTTTCATAATAATTCCTCAGCAAGAAAAATGTAGTGTGCAAAAAAATGTATAATCATTGTACTCCTAGTGGTCGTCTCTGAGTTCGCGCGTCATTCCGCCATGCGAAATGGGCGTTCGCGAAGAGCAACAGCCTACTCCTCATCTTCCGAGACTTTATCAGGCAATACCTCAAGACGAATACGTGATATTCTTCGATCATCCATCTCAAGCACCGTAAATTTAAGGTGTTTAAAAGTCGCCTCAGGTTGAGTGCCCTTCTCAGGGATGTAACCGAGAAGCGAGAGAACGAATCCGGCGATTGTGTCAAAGTCATCGTCCTCTTTCAGCTCATCGAGCTCGGGGACATAACGTCCCGCTTCGGCGGGCGTCAACAAACCGCTGAAGACGTAGGAACCGTCGGCATTGACAACGACACTCGTCACCGGCGCGTCGTACTCGTCTTCGATCTCTCCGACGATCTCTTCAAGCAAGTCTTCCATCGTGACGATGCCCTCCGTCCCGCCATACTCATCGACGACGACGGCGAGCGTCGTGTGTTGCTGTTTCATCTCGCGGAAGAGAACATCCACTTTCTTCACCTCAGGAACGAAAAAGGCAGGGCGCAGAATGCTCTCGAGCTTGAAATCAGCGCCGCGCTTGGACTTCGGGACGCGGAGCAAATCCTTGACGATCAGGATGCCGACGATGTCGTCGATGTCCTCGTCGTAAACGGGAAAGCGCGAGTAGCTCGCATGCGCGACGATCTCGACGGCTTCTTCATACGTTGAATTCAATGGCACGCTCGTAATCGAGACGCGCGGCGTCATGATCTCCGAGACGTATTTGTCATCGAAAGCGAATATGTTTTTAATCAGATCGGCTTCCGACTCCTGCAGATCGCCACATCCCGCACCCGCTTCGACGAGAATGCGAATCTCCTCCTCCGTGACACGCGACGATGCCTCATCGGGGTCTATGCCGAGCATGCGCAACACAAGGTTCGTCGACCACTCGAGAAGTTTCGTGAACGGTCGAAAGACAAAATCAAAAAATCTCAGAATACCCGACACCATCATCGCGAACTGCTCCGGTCGGCGCATCGCCAGTCTTTTCGGTACGAGCTCACCAAACACAAGCGTAAAGTAAGACAAAACGATCGTCATCAGTACGACCATCAAAGTCCGTAGCGAAGGATATACCAAACCCGGATCAACGAAAACATATAGCCTGATGGCAAGCTTATCAGCCGCAAAAGCGCTCGACAGAAAGCCTGCCAACGTAATCGCCACTTGAATCGTAGAAAGAAAGCGGCTTTTATTGTCGACGAAGCGAAGCAGACGCTTCGCAGCCGCATGACCGGAATCTGCCATCTGGCGAATTTTGTTATCGTTCTGCGTAACAACAGCCATTTCTGCAGCAGCAAAAAAACCGTTGACCAAGATGAGAAAGAATATCAGGATAAAATCGAACAAAAGCGAACCGCGAACGGTTCCCGCGCTCACATGTTCAGTTAAGATAACCCTCAATAGAGGGTCGGTACAGCTACTGCCGTCCAATCAGACATACCTCCAGCCATCCATCACGTATATAGATACTCATTGGCTTCAAAAGAGTCGAAAGAATAGATGGATCCTTCGTGAAGCGATATTTTATGTTAGCAAAAACAGCGTCACTACGCAACGTAGCACATATGGTAACATATAAATATGAATCATTCGTGCTTTTTGCACGTCCCACTTCAGAAAGGTTTAACGATTATTTAATATGGCAACTACGAATCAGCAGAAAATCAGCGATGTCAGACTAGCTGTTCTGATCGATGCCGATAACGTGCCGCCTCACAACGTGCGCGGCATGATGGAAGAGATAGCCCGCTATGGCACACCGACGATCAAGCGCATCTACGGAGACTTTACAAAGCCTAATTTGGCACAGTGGAAAAATCAACTCCTCGATTACGCCATCAGTCCCATCCAGCAATTCAGCTATACGACGGGAAGAAACGCCACCGACTCCGCCATGATCATCGACGCGATGGATATTCTCTATGCCGATAAAGTTGACGGCTTCGTTCTCGTGTCGAGCGACAGTGACTTTACGAAGCTCGCCACGCGACTTCGCGAATCGGGGAAAATCGTGTACGGACTCGGGGAAATGAAGACACCGAACGCTTTTATCGCCGCATGCGACCGCTTCATCTACTTAGAGATTATCGATCAACATGGCGAGGAAGATATCGAGGTGGATAAAGAGGTTAGGCAGACAGGGCGTCTGACGAGCACGATACGCCGCGATGCAGACAAAAAAGAATCGGGTCGAAAGTTGAGCGATCGCAAATCAACCGACCGCGATCAGAAAAAGACAGATAAAAGCATTCAGAAAGTCGACAAAAAACTGATTCAGCTCATCTCCTCATCCATCCGAGATGTAGAAGACGAGAACGGTTGGGCATTCCTTGCCGAAGTCGGCAACCTGATCGTCAAGAAACAACCCTCGTTCGACTCACGCAACTATGGCTACGACAAGCTGACGACACTGATCCAATCGATCGGTCGCTACGATGTCGAAATGAGGGACACGGGAAATCCGAACGTCAAGCTCGTCTACATCAGAATCAAGAGCGGCAAATAACTATAACGATTCAATTTACCCGAAATGCAAAGCCTTGATGCACACCAGCGTATCAAGGCTTTTCCTTTGCCGCCTTAGCGACAAAGCGAATAATCCAATGTTGAGGTACGATTTTCGAGAACAGGCGAACGAGTCGCCCCAACAGCGATGTAACGACAACTACTTTTCGTTTTCGTACTGCCTCGATCGTTTTTTTCGCGACGAGAGAAGGTTCCTCAATGGAAAATCGCTTATAAGAAGAAAGAAGTTTCTCCCTCTCCTCCGACGTGAAGAACTCGGTCAACATCGGATTTGGACATGTCACCGTTACGCCGATGCGACGAGGGCGCAACTCTTCTGCAAGCGCGCGACCAAACGAGAGAATGAACGCTTTTGAAGCCGCATACGTCGCGAATCCAGGTTGAGGCAGGAATGCGGCAACGGACGACGTAAAGATGACGGCGCTCCCCTCCTCCATATATGGAAGAACAATCGATGTGAGAGTAACTTGAGCGCTCACATTGAGAGCGCAGAGCGACCGATGACAGGCAACACTGTGTGTTTCAAAATGTCCCGGCATCCCCTCCCCCGCGTTGTTGACAAGGAGCTGAACCGTCACACCATCCGAACGCAATGCGTCTTCAATGACAGCAAAGGAGTATTCTTCCTTCAGATCTAGCGCGAAGCATCGCGTCGCATGTTGCAAACCCTCCGCCAACCGTCGCAATTTCTCCTCATCTCTCGCGATGAGCCAGAATGATATTTCCTCAGGAAGTGTCTCGTCGAGCAAGCGCACAAATGCCAAGCCCAGACCGGACGAAGCCCCCGTAACGATAACGACGGGATTTTTAGACTCATAGTTTGCTTGATCAATCATGGCGCAGTCTCTCTTCAATAACAAAGCTTCAACAGCAGGACATCGCGGTGTTCCATCTGAGCAGTTTTGAATGTCTCAATCTTGAGATTTGCTGCTCGCACAAGGTCATCCCATACACGAAGTATATCACGCTATATACAGGTCCAATTATGCTATAATTCGTAACGGTATGGAGGAAACAACATGGCTCGAACGATGGTAATCGGTCTGACGGAGTCAGGCGCGAGTACAAAAGTAAATGAAGATTCTTTTAGTTGCGGAGACCGCGTCTACCCCGACATGATCACGGGCAGCGAGGAGCAGTCGCTCGGCGCATCCGATTACACACAAGTCTACATCGTCACACAGGGATTCGGCGGTTCCGGTGCAGGCGATCTAGCCGGACGCATCATCCAACGCGTCAGCAAAGACTTTGTCGCCAAGCTTGACGACTACAAATATCCCGAATTCGACTTCAACAGTTTTTCAAGCGAACTCATCGAGGAAGCTCATCTTCGCGTGTTGGACCAGATCGCTCAGCGCTCCGATCAAGGTGTCGGCGCCTCATTCGCACTACTTCTGATCGATGCCAATACAGCATATATTCTCAATGTCGGCGATACAAAGATTCATCTTTACCGCGACAATGAACTATATTCACTTATCGATCCTTACGATGCTGAAACTAAATCCTACCAACCCGTTTACATCGGAGACCCCAAAGCCCCCTTTGAGATACCTGCGCCGAATACAATGAAGAAGTTTGACCTCGAGACGGGCGATATCATTCTACTCACCACGGAAGGATTTCATACGAATTTCCACCACAGGCAATTAGCCGAAGACATAGCCGCTCCCGACGCCTTCGCGGCGAACATCCGCCTAGCGCAACTACACTCAAGACAAGCAGACAACTCGGAGAACGGCACAGTTCTCGCCATCAAGGTGCGCGACTTGGAACTCGTGGAACCCGACGATTCGGCGAAGAAAAATATCGAGCGTATTCAAAATTCTTATGGTTCACAGGCTTCTGAGAATGGAACATCTGTAAATGTAAAACCGAAAAGGCGCAACGCAACAGATAAATCTCCTGAGTTCGGACAAGAATCTGCATTTTCTCGATCAGGAGATAATGGTATGCAAAAAAGCAACTTAAACGGCAGAAATGGTAGTGAGAATATGGACACAGCAAATCAGGCAAGGAAATCAAGAATAAAGAGAGAATTGAAGACATTCGGCTTGAGTCTCTTAGCCGGTTTTCTCATCGGTTTGGCGGTGATTCTGGTTGTGTGGTTTGTTGTTTTGAGATAAGCGGATTTATTCACAACCCAAAATCCTTCATGCTAGACTAACTTGACCATAGCAAATAATTGAAACCATAGAAATGGATTGTGTAGCAATGTATGAATTGTTTGTCAAACGATTGTTAGATATATTGTTTTCCATATTACTTTTACCTATCTTTTTAGTTTCATTACTTGTTATTGCCCCAGCAATTTACCTGTCAGATAAAGGACCTGTATTCTATAGCTCTGTTCGTCGCGGCAAAAATGGCAAAAGATTTGTCATGTACAAGTATCGGTCAATGAAAGCCAATGCGCTAATGATTAAAAATCCTGATGGTTCAACATTTTGTAGCGAAGATGACCAACGAATAACAAGAATCGGACGTTTTCTAAGGAAGTCTTCTTTGGACGAATTACCCCAAATTATTAATATTCTTAGAGGAGATATGAGCTTTATCGGACCGCGACCAAACCTAGCAAACAAGGAATACGATGAGCTGAATGATATCCGAAAAAAAGGTGTTAGTGTTAGACCCGGCATCACGGGATATAGCCAAGCATATTTTCGTAATTCCATTCCATCAAAACAAAAGTTTGAGAATGATTGCTACTATGTCGATAACATGTCCTTTAGATTCGACTGCAAAATTCTATTAAAAACTCTCTCTACCGTATTACGTGGAAGGAATATTTACTGACAAATACCACTTTTCCATGATTTGTGATTTTAGGGTAAGAGAAAGAACTAAGGAGTAATTGTGTTTGATTGCAAAAACAAGAAATTGCTGGTACTGGGTGGAACTTCCGCTTCAGTTGATTTGGTAAAGACTGCCAAAAAAATGGGAGTTTATACGATTGTCACGGATGACCAAGATTTTGGAGTGGCAAAGGAAATAGCTGATGAAACCTTGAATATCAGCACAACAGATATTTCAGCTTTAGCAAGGTTCGTTAAATCCAGAAAAATTGATGGAGTTTTCTGTGGTCCAAGTGAATTTAATATTAGAAATGCTATGAAAGTGGCTCATTTATCTCGACTACCCTTCTATGCAACTGAAGAGCAATGGAACATTTGCTCAAACAAAGAATCTTTTAAAGAATTATGTCGGGAATTCTCTGTTCCCTGCGTCTTTGAATACGATATAAATAATTCTCTTGAGACGGAGACACTAGAACATATAGACTACCCCGTTATTGTTAAGCCTGTTGATGGTTGCAGTTCCAAAGGGATTGAAGTTTGTTACTCTGAGGACCAACTAAAGAAAAGCTACGAAAATGCAATCCGATATTCAAATCAAGGCAGAGTTATGATTGAGCAATACATCGATAATGGCGGCATCGTAACTTCAGTCAGATATATTGCTTGCAAAGGAGAACTATATCTATCATTAACGGGAGACACGTATATCGTTGATCCCATCAATAGATCGGCATTGATAAGTGCATTAACCGTCTACCCTTCCAAATACACCTCGCACTATGTTGACAATATTGATCCCAAAGTGAGGGAAATGTTTAAAAGTATTGGATTTAAAAATGGCGTTCTGTTTATGCAGTCCTTACCCCTAGGAAATGAATTGTTTTTTCATGAAATGGGTTTACGGCTCAGCGGAGGTCTTACTTATACAATCACAGAAGCTGCAAATCAAATTAATGATTTAGAGATGATGATAAGATATGCCCTAGGTGGATCTATGTGCAGCGATGATGAGATTAATAGAATTGATCCACTCCTAGATGGACGACTGGCAGCAAGTCTATGCATACCTCTCAAGGCAGGGAAAATTGCAAAGCTTGATGGCGTCGAAGAGATTATGAGAACACTAAATATTGAAAATTTTGCACAATACTATAACGTTGGTGATCAGGTATCTAAAGACAGCATAGGTACCTTGATGCAACATTTTGGACGTTTTAAATTTTTTGCCAACAGTATGAAAGAGCTTATAGACACTGTAAATCAAATTCAAAAATTGCTTATAGTTGAAGATAAAACGGGTCATGATTTGATTTATGCTTACTTCGATACGGACAGACTACGATAGGACATAAATTGGGAAGGGTTTATTCCAGATGCCTAGAATATTATTAACTGCCAATTACTCTGAAGAACCTATGCGAATCTTAAAAGGCACCTTACCTAGCGGGTTCTCATTGATAACACTTGAGAGCGTGACGAAGAATGAGCTGTTAAGCAAAGCAATTCATGCGGATTATATTCTAGCCAGTGGGCGACTTCCGGTTGATAAAAATACTGTTGATATGGCAAAGAACCTCAAAATGGTTCAAAGAACAGGCGTCGGATTGGATACTCTCGATTTAGATTATCTAAAAGAAAGAAGAATACCGGTGTATATCAATCAGGGAATCAATTCTCAAAGTGTTGCCGAACACACCTTATTATTAATGCTCGCTACACTCAGAAAACTGCCTATAATACACAACAATTTGAAAGCGGGAATATGGGACAAGCAAAAACAAGGCGTAACGACCTGCAGTCTTTACGGTAAAACCGTAGGGCTCATTGGAGTTGGCGCCATAGGCAAAGCTGTAGCGCAATTACTAGGGAACTTTTATGTCAACATTTTATACTATGATACGTTTCGTCTTCCGCGAGAACGCGAAATTGAATTAAAGATTGAATACGCTCCATTTAACGATCTCTTAGTAAACGCTGATATCGTGAGTTTACATTGTCCGCTCAACGATCAAACTCAACAGCTAATAGGCAAAGACCAACTCAGCATGATGAAGAAAGACAGCATTATTATCAATACTGCCCGCGGTGGCTTAATCGATGAGAGTGCTTTAATATCATCCCTTAGATGCGGGCACATTAAAGCCGCGGGATTAGATGTTTTTGAGAACGAACCAATTAACAGTGAATCTGAATTACTTAATCTGAATAATGTGGTTTTGACACCGCATATCGCCGGTATTACGTATGAATCCTTTTATGAAATGATGTCTGCTTCCATATTCAATATCAGAATGTTTGAAGAAGGAAATTTTGAAATCATCGAAAATAGAAAACTTAAGTATTAAAATGCACTACGATTCAAATAATCATCTCCATATTACCAATCATATAGTGGACTTTCTTCATGAGTTCAGAACCTCCCCACTTTTGGAAAATGCTTATTACCAAGCAAAAAACTGTTTGCTTGATTACTTGGGCGTAACAATCGCCGGTTCAAAAATTTCTAAAAATCACATCGAGCAATATGTTCAGCTTTCGAATAATATCTCCGGCGCATCGAGGATCATTGGTCAGCCCTATAAGACCGATATAGTCAGTGCCATACTTTTGAACGGGATTTCTTCTCATATTGCTGAGATGGATGATGGACATCGCTTCGGCATGATACATCTGGCATCGCCAATCATAACTCCGTTGCTTCTAGTCGCCGAGCAAGAAAAAATGGACGGCGAAGACTTTCTTCGAGGAATTATCCTCGGTTATGAGATTGCAATTCAGTTAGCGTCATCCATGCAACCATCGCACAAGAATAAAGGATTTCATACAACTGCTACTTGTGGAACTATTGGGGCTGCAGTTGGCATCGCATCGGCATTGAAGTACAACAAAACCCAGCTAAAATCAACAATTTCCGCTGCTGCAACTAGTGCCTCAGGAATTCTTGAAATTCAAGAGGATGGCTCCGAGCTTAAGCCATATAATCCGGCTATAGCAGCGGTTAATGGCTTTCTTGCCGCTCGTATCGGTCGCGTCGGTTTTCTTGGTCCCGATGATATACTTGGGGGAAGGCGCGGCTTTCTTTCTGTCATGTCAGACAATAGTTTTGAATTTAGTAAACCCAACATTCATGATTTGGGCATTCTTAATATTTACTTGAAGCCTTATGCGTCATGCAGACACTGTCATTCCGCAATTGAAGCAACTCTGCAAATCACCGCAGAGAATCATTTTGAAGTAGACAAAATTCAACAGATTAGAGTACATACTTACAGTGCAGCAGTTAATGGTCACGACCATAAAACAATACACGGCACAAGTTCTGCAAAAATGAGCCTGCCATACAGTGTTGCTGTCGCAGTTCATTCAGGCAAGGCAAATATCAATGAGTTTGATATTGATTCTGTCGAGCTTGACTCAATTCTTTCTGTCATGGAAAAAGTCGATATTTTCGTTGATTCAGAACTTTCTGCTCTTGCACCTCGTAAGAGAGCCGCAATGGTAGAAATAGAGACCACGGAAGGCGCTGTCTATAAGGCACAAGTCGATTACCCTCGAGGAGAGCCCGAAAATCCAATGTCATTAGAAGAAATAATAAACAAATTTTTATCTCTTTCTATGTATGGGGGCAAAAATCAAACTGAATCATATCAAATAATCGAGAAAGTCAATAACATTGAAACCGATTTTGAGTATCTTTTCGATCTTTTGTAGAACGTAGAAAGTGCTGAATTGCAGATTAGTGATAAGCATTAATCACTTTCACAATCACTTTTTGTTTAACTACTAACACCACTAAATATTCGATCAATAGCCCCAAAAGTATTGCCCAGATGCCAATGAACGGAATCATAAGCCAAACTACTGCTATGTACATCGAATTTGCAATTAATGAGATATAAAAATTTTGCTTGACCTGTCCTAAAGCAATAAACAAGGGGTGGATAGGCGCAAAGGATAACGCAAAACCTCTAAGCAGCAAATATACAAATAGAACTAACCAATTATTAACGTAAATAGGATCAAGCGTTAAATGCAAAAACAGAACACTTGCCCCAGTAAGAATTAAGACAAATGGCGCCATAAGCATATTGCCCTTTGCAATCATTTTTTTATAGTAGGCGTAGCATTCGCGATACTTTTCCTTTGATACCAGCTCTGAAAACAACGGCATAATGGCTTGTTTGACTGGAGTAGCAAATTTAGTTAGAACTTGACCAATCTGTTTATAAACTTTAAATACGGCAACCAAATCATAGGAAAGCATGGAAAGAAAAATTGTGTCAAATTGTTGCACGGGAATATCAGCACTTGCCGTCAGGCTAGTCCAAAAAGTGAATTTAAACACTTTCTTCCAATCCTGCTTAATGTCGCTTTTAATAATTCGTCTGATCGACAATGACGTGTGTTTTCGAAGCTCATTAATAAACAATATAAAAAACAGCAAATAGCCAAAAATGTAGCCTAAGGCGTAGGCAAATGCGGCTCCTTTAAGTCCCATCTTTAAAACTAGACAAAATGCCACTATCAGTAGAAGCCTTATAATCTCCGAAGCTATACGGAATACAGAATACAGAACAAATCTATCTAAGAGCCTTATGATACCGACTGAGGTCCCGGTAAAATTAAAGAGAATCATAAAAGAGAGAATGTAAATGGATTGAGTCGTCTGAGCATTCCACCCAAATAAATTGCTGAAAAATGATGCAGTGGATAAGGCTAAAACTAAACCAAGAATCGCCATTGAAACGTCAATGACAGTGCCTATTTTTATTAGTCTCTCCAGAGCCCCATAGTCATCATTTTCAATTGCATCACTTCCAAAAGAAATCATTGCATGCCATGCTTGGAAATTTACTACATTATCGACAATTAAAACAAACGAATAGGCAACAACCAAAATGCCATAATTGGTATTCCCTATGATTGAAATTAAAAAAATAGTCGAAATAAAAGATAGAAAAGATGCACCGCCCTCCCCAATGAAGGAGATTAAAAAGTTCTTAAGAAACTTAGCGACAAAAGAATTATCTTTTATCTTTTTTATTCGCTTGTTAATCCATAATTTAATGTTCATCAATATAATAAGCTTACCTCACCCTCTTTAACATCGCATATTAAAGATTAAAGATGAGCCGTCAAACATAATATAATGACTCAAGCGCCTCCAGATTTTGTTTTATATCAAACCCCGCCTCAATAACATATTGAGAAGTATCTTTTCGGGTGGAAAAGCTTTCTAAGTTGTGGCTCACTGTCTCTGCTAGATTGTGGGGACCGTCATCTAATGCAAACGACCAGCACCGTTCCGTAATCACCACTTCCCGTGTTATATTCGATGACAAATAACAAGGCAAACCGGATGCCTGCGCCTCTAGCGCAACAATGGGAAACCCTTCAACATATGAAGGCATCACAAGCAAATCCATCGCTTGGTAGAACTTGCGCGGGTCATTCTGATAACCAAGAAAAACAACATCATGATCTAGCCCAAGATCATATACTCTATCCTTCATACGCTGCTCCAGCTCTCCATCTCCAACTAACAACAACTTGGAAGAAGGTACCCTCTCCTTAAAATGTGAAAAGAAATCAATGAGAAACGCATGGTTCTTTACTTCAACAAACCTGCCGACATGACCTATGACAAAATCATTTCGAAAATCCAGTTTAGCCCTTACAATCTCTCTTGTATTCTTATTAAACGCCAATCCCTCAACGTCAATCGCATTTTTAATGATCTTATATTTCTTCTTTCTAATGACGCCTCTTGAAAAAAGATTCTTAGCTGCCTCCAATGAACACGCACAGTATTGATCAGCATATAGGGTTAACAATGGTGAGAAAACGTCGATTGCGATTCTCTTGATTGTCGAATTAATTCCTGCACTATGTGAATGAACAATAATATTATTAATGCAAGCTTTTTTTGCAGCGATAGCACAAGCAAGTACTGGGAAAAATGCACCCATATTAATATGAACAGCGTCATAATTCTTATCCCTAATGAATGAGCTTAACTGACGAATAATCGCTGCAAAACGTTTTAGACCGCCTACCTCAATCCCAAGAGCGAATAATGTCGAGCCCATTTTTTCAAAATCATCCCGGTATTGCTCAAAACACTGATTTCGAATTGCTAAAAAATCAAAATGTATTCTTTCTCGATTCATTTTTGAGTAATAGTTGTACAAAAAGGATACTGTTCCCCCAACGACTGGCTTCCCGTTAACATTGTCACGCAATCCACCAGCAATCTGTAATACTCTAATCTTTCTTCTATCACTCTTCATTAGTCATTTCTTTCTATAGCTCAAGACTGGCAACTCTTGGTTCAAAGCAACAATCCGGTCTTATTGAGACAATCCTAACACCACTAGCCCTCTGGGAACCAACTCTCAAAAATGTCGCCAATACAGAGTGGTCTCCGCCCAAACCTAATGGTCCATGACCGGCGGCATTCACTCTAGAAGTAATTTCCTTTTCGAGATCATTTTGAATGTCATATTTCCCGTAGACCTGAGCCTCCATCATCAAAGCCGTCGCCTCAAATTGCGATCTGCCAATGCCGATAGAAAGCGTACAGGGAGTACAGCCAAGCTTCGAGACTCCTTCAGATGCCAGCGTAACGATCTCATCTATAACGACGGACATGCAATGTTTATGGAAGACGCTTTTTACCTGTCCCCTTATCGCCGGACCACCTCCATACAGCAAGATATGTACGCGAAGCACATCATTCTCATCAGCGCTCTTGATTAAAAAAGGAGCGGGTAGAACGGCACCCGCATCACCGTCAATACCACCGGACTGTTCCAACCTTTGGATTGCATCTCCCCTCAATGCCATCGGTCTTCCCGGCATCGCTCTCAAACCTGCCGCAATTCCCTCTTGAATCGCTGCCATCACCGCGCCCGACAAGCACCTGTCCTTTCCTATTTCGATCAGAACGTGAGGGATACCGGTGTCATCGCATAAAGGCGAAGCTGTATCTTGCGCCACCTTAGCGTTCTCAAGAATCGTCTCGAGAACCCATTTCGCTCTTTCATTAGTTTCACTGACAATTGCCTTTTCATAGGCATCCATCTGATCGGCACGAAACGTTGTGCCTGCCTTTATGAGCGTTTCCGCAATCTTTTTCGATATTTCTTTCGACATAATACTCCTAGTCCTGAAAAATCGATTTCCCCTTTGCAGCCGCAACAATTGCGGTAAACCCATGAACTTTCAGACGGAACAACGCCTCCATCCCCTCCTCGGGAAATGCAACGATTTCTTTTTCAACGACTAAACTGGTTAACAGCGCCGAAACAGGTGGAATAATCGCAAATACAGCATGATGGTCAGCTAATCCGCGAATCGTATCGTCACCTATTGCTCCTTTACCGATATGCAAGCGCACCCCCATTTTCGATAGAGGCACCATGTTGCTTTCAATTTCCAACTTATTACTTGACGTTGGACCCACTCCCGCAATACTCACAGCTGAATGAAAAACAACACCGCCCTCCAGAGATATATTCAGATCGCCTAACCTGTTGTCATGACCTAAACGAACCAGCTTCGGCAAAACAGAATCTCGACCGGCGTATATATACCCATGAACCTCAATGAGATCGCCAACCTCTAATTCGTCAATATCCTTCTTTGAGATCGGTGCAGACAATACCTTCATAAAAATCCTTGTAACCTAAACCATTAAGAAAAAAGTTTAATGTATTCGCTTTGATCTTTGATCACGCCGTAGGTCTTTGCCGTATACAAAATCCTTTCCGCCCAATTCATGTGAGGCTTCGTTTCATTCATTTTATTGGAGCTTGTGCTCTTGATAACACCGCCCGAAGAGCCAACTATCTGGAGCGCGTCATCATACTCTTCTTTTGTAACAGCGTACATACCGTTCACATAGCTCAAGTGAGTCGGATGAATAATCGTTTTCCCAATAAAACCATTGGCCTTATCCAGAACCAACTCTCGCAACAGACCGTCAATCGCGTCATTGACGATGGTGTCTTTTTTAATGAGGGCTTTCGTAAAATCAAACGAGGGAAGCTCTCCCCATCTCATGTCCTTGCTGGCTCTAAAATACTCCCAAACAGGTCCTGAGACTGTATACATGTTCTCTCGACTAAAAACGTTGAGTATATCGGTGAGACAATCACGCACTGTAACGATGTCATAGATCGTGTAGTCGATGCCTCTCCTCACACCAAAACATGCAGAAAAATCCGTTCCGCCAACGCGAACGTTAAGTACGAGATCCCGATATTTGTCCAAAATTCTTTTAATTCCCATCAATTCGTCAATTCTTGTCTCAAGATAGGCAACTGACGCATCCTCTAAAATCGGCATACCATAGAGAATGTCATCGAACTTTCTATTGAGCTTTTCCAAATGATGATAATATGCCTCCCCATTGTCGGAGTTAAATTTAGGGAAATTGAAGCCGGTAATAAGCTTCACAATTTTCGGGTTCAATTTACTGGAAAAATCTTTAAATTGGTCAAAGTTTCTAACCCTTAAAAACAACAAGGGCAAATCAGAATAATTAAAGCGATTGTCTTCGATCGCATCACTCAACGTATTCAGTAATTGCAAGGCGTTACTTTCCGCAGCAGGAACATCCTCAAGTCTGCAGGCGTCTTCAAAGCAGAGTACGAACGACGTGAGACCCGGAAATTTCTTTTCCAAGATTGCGGAAGCAAAGTCCCTCGTCCCGGGCATATACATCGTGGCGCCCAGACAATACTGGAGAAGTTTTTTATCAGTATATTTGTCAAACTCAACCGGATCGACGACAAATTCAAACTGTTCATTGTAACGATGGTGTTTCACCTTATTACACCTCAATCATAGCCATTAAACACACATATGCATGTGCCTAAGACTACCCTTTCGTTCTTCAATATTTAGCAAACTACTACTCAATCGATATATAGATGTACCACGAGATATTAGTTTATCGGATCGAACCCCGTGCCGATGCCAATGCTTCAGGATAATACTGGTCGATCATTCGCTTTACAAGGAGAACCTGTTTCGCTCTTTTCTTCGCCTCACTGTCCGATGTATCCCAACTATGAGATTTAGCAACCGACCCGCCCGTTTTCAGATAAACAGGACATGCAACTCGTATCATTTCAGGCACTTCATAATGCCGTATAAATCCCCCCGATGACTCCGGATTCTCCGTATGCAGATCAATTGGAATATCAATTGCCTGCCTCATCGACGCCAACATTTGCAACTGTATATCTCGTATCGGATTGATGGAATCAGCCCCGATACGCTCTAACAATTTAGCTGAACAGGGATTGCCATGACCGCAGTGGGCAGACACTTTAAATCTGACATCTTTTGGCAGCTCTCCGAAATTTCTCATCTCATTTAACACCCAGAGATGACCCTCATCATAAACGAGAAAAGACTTACAGCCAAGTGAAACAGCTCTTTTAACATCTTCAATGGCACGAACAACCTGCTCTTGTCCTCTCAAACGATAACCCATCCTCTGACCTTCCGGCGTGCGAACGGATGCACTTGTATCGGTTGTCGCTCTCGGACCGATGGCCAACACAAGATCAACTTGCCATTGTTCTGCAAGCTCCACCATTGTTAAAATCTCATCATCCGTAAGCGTCATGATGCCTTTTGTTTGTGTCACTCTGTGAATTGAAACATTGTGCTCAGCGAGCTCCTCAAGTAAAGTACGCATCGCACCGGGTCCCTGGATTCCCGGAACCTCGAACCTGTATTGCCCACCATCCAAAAACCGCTTTTTTGAAGAGGGTAAATCGTAGAGATCTCCTCTTGGCAATCCGATTTTCTCTAAGAATGCTCTTGTATTTTCCATCTATTTTTTCTCCTAAAAATATTACTTTTTCTCGTAAAGAGTCTACTCTGTACGCATTGAAGAATATCTATCTATACCAGTAGTTTAAACTTATAATTTAACTTTGGGAACGAGGATAATAAATAAGAAAGACCTAATACAATCAAGATCGTTGTCCACATGGCGGTATTAAAGAATTGGGCAAGAACGAGATCGAAATTCCAACGAGGTGCTTTTACGAAACCATCAAAAAGAAAGAAAACAAACGCTAAACGCCAAACTGTACTTCTAGCCAGCTGGCGAACATTGTTGACGAAAGCCATCAGCCCTCCGTACACCATACTACCGATCGTTACACCAATGTAACTAAAATCGAAGAAAAGCTCGGCTATATAACAACTTCCAACTCCGAATCCTTTCAAATATCTATCTGATCCCAGTGCAATAAAGCTAAGTGAATGGGCTAGCGAATTACCTTGTAATGCAAATTGAATGTTATTGTTGAAATATGAGAAACCGTAGTCAAAGTCAAAAAAGAATCCCACGATAGTATTTGTACGTAGCCATTTTACTAAGCTAAAAAATGAGTAATACGCCTTAGGATTCAAAGATGACTCGTGATATTTTGTCAGCCGGATGACACTCGAACTAAATCCTTGTTGTTGGAAAAAACCTAACACTTGATCGAAGAATGATTGTGTTCCGCTTGCACGACCAAATCGAGCGTAATTATACTCAAATAGGAATATTAACAATAATGGGACTGTTAACAAAGTCAAAAAGATCGTTCTTTTACTAATCCAGTGATCATCGTATACAGATAAATCATTGCGCAGAATGACATATATTGCCAACAATAGAACGACTAATACGAAACTCGTTCTTCTACCGGTTAATAGAGAACCTGCTGCGTACGCAAAATAAAAAAAGAAGGGAAACTTGCATTCTGACTTTTTTGGCATCGTCGCCAAAAATATAAGAAATGCATACGGCGCCATGTTCCCGAGTGCACGAACAACAAACGGAGTGTTCGGAGAAAAATCGACATAATAAGAGGCGTACCCAGAGTCACGTACAAACGCAAATTTCTGAATAACCTCGACAAATGCTAAAAACGGAAATGTCAGGTAAAAAACGGTTTTACTTGCTCTGCCAATACTCCTAGTGTGGTTTGAAGCAGCATATTCATGCCAACTGGAATAATGGGTCCAATTTTTTGACGAAGCCCTCACAGTCATCACACCGTCAGTAACACAATGCGATATCAGAATAGAAAGAAGACTTAAGGCGAGCAAAACATTTGAATGTCTATAATACTCATAGCCAAAAAAGTAATTTAGCTTGTAGCCAAATATTTCATAGACGAAATGACCACTCAACAAAAAAACAAAAAATGAAATAAGAAATGCTGTGTAAAGCATCCGATGCCTAAAATCACTGAGAGCGTAAAAAAACGATACACACCAGATAGAAAATGCCATCACGAAAAAGACATCTACACCAAATAAAACTAACAGACAAGCCACTATAAGAGAGACTAGAGTGTAAACACCCATGCGTTCTTGATTTTGATTAATCGTCACTATCAATTGGTATCACCATCCGATTACGCTCGTATATGAGTTTACTCGTCTACTACTTGTTTTCTTCAACAACAAAACAAATGCTATCGGCAACATTACGACACACATCAAGAGCTAATTGAGGATCATCCATTACAGAAATCACATGACCTAATCGATCGTTACTACTCTCCAAGGTGTTCACATGATCACCCACTTTCACATAGATCGACAAGTCCATTACGTCCTTCATGTTCTCTGCAGCCTCTAATCCCGATATTTCTCGAAGAATACCAGAACCACTGGCGGTGAGAAATTGAATGGCGACCCCTCTTGTAGTGCCCGACACAACGTTGACTCTTTCGCCAAGCGCAACTTGAATGATCGCTTTCGTCATATCAAAACCGGTAGAAGCAGGCACTAGATGAGAGCCAATAAAATCTCCCCCCATCCTGGAACCGATCTCAACAATTTTAGGACCTTCAGATGTCACGATCAGTTCTGCATGAACGGCACTATGATTGATGCCAAGGGCTATGATTGCGCGGCATGTAACATCTCTAATGGCACCAATTGTTTCTTGCGAAAGCAAAGAAGGCTGGCTGTGTCCTACTTCTACAAAGTGAGGCGCGCCGCTGGTAATTTTATCTGTAATTTGAATGATATGCGGCGTTTTATCGATCACCATCGCTTCACAGCTGACCTCTGGTCCCCACATAAATTCTTCTAGGATGACTCCCCTACCTCTGTCTTTTGAGAAACTGTAGAGTACAGATTCCACAAGTTCTCCAGGTGATTCAATAAAGCGAACACCGCGACTCCCCGATCCATCTACCGGTTTTGAAATGCACGGGTAAGATGGAATCCGGTTTGCATCCAAGAGATCGGGAGTCTTAAAGTACATATGCCATGGAATTGGAAGCGATGCATCTTCAAGTGCTACTCTCATACGCGACTTATCTGTCGTCTTGACTGCAACATCGTAATCCAGACTAGGCAATCCAAGCAATTGACACGCATAGGCAACAGATCGCACCGGCAAATCGGTTGCGAGGGTCGTTATTCCATCAGCTCGGAAAAGTTTTGCGGCTTCAGCGACACCAAGCTCATCAATTGTGCTTACTTCATAGAATTCGTCGGCGTATTCTCTTCCTACAGCAGTGGGATCTTGATCGACAACGCCCACATAAAGACCCATTTCTTTAGCTTTGAGTATTCCGGGAAGTTGCAACCTTGAAGCTCCAAGAATTAATATCCTTTTCTGTGGTTTCAAAATATACCTCCCCATTAGTACCCTTAGTAAAAAGCGACCTAACCGACCTCCAAAAGGGCAACTACCGTGTCCACGACATACTCAACCTCTGCATCAGTCATCGAACTGAACAATGGAAGAGTTACTTCGTTCTCATACTGAGCATACGCTTCAGGGAAATCTTCAATTTGAAAACCACGCTTTCTATAGGCACTCAACATAGGCAATGGTTTGTAGTGCACATTCAATGAAACTCCTGACTTTGCAGCTTCCACGATAAACCTGTTCCTCTCATGAACATCTTTGCCGTTCAATCGGAGCAGGAACAAATGCAAACTTGATACCGCATTCTCATTAAAATGCTCCAGCCACGACACATTGAAGTTTCTTAAACGATCACAATAATACTCAACGATTTCTTTGCGCCGCGTTAACATAGACTGATATCGTCCCAATTGAGACAAACCGATAGCGGAAGCGATATCGGTTAAATTGCACTTATAGTATGGTTCGACGATGTCGTATTCCCACGAACCGGGATCAGTTTTGGAGAAAGCGTCTTTTGTTTGTCCATGTAACGACAAGAGCATGTATTGCTCATATAAGTCAACATCATCAAAACCCTCAAGTGATCTCCAGCTTGCAGCACCACCTTCGCCGGTTGTCAAATTCTTAACCGCATGAAATGAAAAATTAGAAAAATCTGCAATAGCGCCCGCCATGATCCCGTTCCTAGATGCACCGAGCGAGTGAGCAGTATCCGCCACCACAGCAACTCGACCAAGACTCTCTTGAACTGATCCAACAGGCTTGAAAAGATGGCGCTTCCTATCGACGGCGTCGAATATCCTATCGTAATCGCAAACAACTCCCCCCAAGTCAACCGGGATAATAGCTTTGGTCCTCTCGTTGATCGCCTCTTCCATAAGATCATAATTCATCTCAAATGAATCTTTTGCACAATCGATCATGACAGGTGTAGCACCAACATGATAAATGATGCTGCATGAAGCGCTGTATGTATACGCGGGAACGATGACCTCATCTCCAGGACCAATACCGAGCAGGAGCATCGTACAAAAAGTAGCATTGGTTTGCGCATTAAGAGCTGCAACCTTATTTACACCCATATAGTCTGCCAGAGCTGCTTCGAATCGCTTTGTGACTGGTCCCGTTGTTAACCAGCATGAACGTAAAACATCAGAAACAGCAGCAACCTCTTGCTCTGTAATATCCGGTCTAAAAAAAGGAACTTGAAGCATCGTTAATCACGAAATATCCTTTCAAGCATTCATTGTTAAACTTAAGAACAAAATGTTCTATTTACCCCTCTTCCACATATCCTCACCATTATGACATGAAATCGGACGGTGTTCGAAAAGTGTTACACTCATGTAAAAGATTATACACCCTAAGACAACTACATGCACCAAATGAGCTGAGCTCATTCGATAAACTAAGAGAAGAAATTATGAGCGTAAGTTCTACTCCGCAACCCTACTCAACTATATTTTAAACAACTACTTTTGTGTATCAGTTGTCTACCATTTCATATCCATCTCCAAGATGCCCAAGACATCTTTGGAGAGGTCGGCACTTCTCCGGATACTATTGTCAATACTTGCATTCTTACTTGAAGATTTTGATAATAGCAACAATCCCGAGCATTCTCTCGCAGCCTCAATTGTATCGGGATCATCTTGTAAGCTCGCACCGGAAATTAGATCAACTTGCAGCCCCCCTCCATCGTGTTTAAAAATATTACGGATACCGGATACGAGCGACTCTGCACTTGCATCACCTTGAACGTATGGAATGAGGATATTAGCTTTGCGGGAAGAATTCTCCTTTTCCATCTTGATTTTTAATGTGCTTCGAAGTACTTGCACCACATACTCTGCACGTTTCACAGCTTCTGACGGTTCATACGCCATCCCAAACAGATTGATGAAGAACTTATCGATTGACCTGCCAAAACGCTCGCTCCGTCTCTTCGCCCTTTCAGAATAATAAGGTATCTTACCAAGATAAGTCACTTGTCTTTCTCGTGCGATCGCTGAAACATCCTCTCTTACAATCTGGTCTCGATACCGCAAGAAAGAAATAAATGCGCTTAGCAGGAACCCTAAAAGGATGGCTGCAAAGACATACTTCAGAGACATCAATTGAACGGCATCACCACTCGGCATATCTGTATTAGTTTCCTCTAACGACTCCTTAAACGCCGTATCGATCATTTGATTCAACTCTTCGATAGTATCTTGATTAACCTGGAGATCGCTTTCGATTCTTTCTTTAAACATGGTAATAGAAGGATCTTTAACAACTTCTTTTTTCACATGGCTGAATTCTAAGAAATGAATAGCTAAAAGGTCGATCTCGGGACGGACGACTTCCTCAAGATAATCTTTTGTCATTTTGACGAGCTGATCGATGATGACTTCCTCCGGAGCTGTCACCGTAAATTCGATACAGCCTTCTAGCTTGAACGTCATATCGACTAAATTGACAAGATCATCAGGATCAAACCTGAGAATACCTTTCGTCGCGAGAAATTTCATATAACGATCATCCGACAACTCTCTCACGTACTGAAGGCATAACATTTGGTCCGCGCGAATCCTCTCCGCCTCATCGTTAAAGTTGACATTAAAATGCGTAAAACGGAGTGTAAAACGCTTATTCATACGTTGGTCAGGATCAATCTGAAGAAATAGACTGTTTGACAATTTATCTTGCAGAATTATTGACTCTTTCTCCAGCGCCGCAATCTCAGCAGCCCACCCCTTCGCCATTGCGTCCGAAGCAATAAACTTGTCCCTTATCTCGGAGAGTTCTTTCTCCTTCTGTTCGGACGTATCTGCGTCCCGTGCCGCAGGACGAAGATACGTTATACCGACTGCGAGGACAATGCAAAGAGCGACACAGAGCAGAATCGTGCGCCATGAGAAAAAGTAATAAAAGAACGCTTTCTTCAAATCGAGTATTTTTAAGTTTCTCATCGAATAACCTTAAACAACTTGAATATTCGGTTTTTTTCTTTTTGATTTTGGTACAAAACATTGTGTTGTGTATGTACCTGTACCGATAAATAATATTAATATTTCTGAATCATTAATGCCAACTATTGAACGTACATTCTTTTCCTGAACTGGAGTAAGTGACGCACTAAGTGGTATTGTAGCAATCTCTTGGTAATGAAGGCAATACAACAAATTCATAGCATACATCCCGCCGTCGATGTATGCCTGATATTGTTCCCTGTCTTGATTAAAACACTGAAGATCCGCAGTAACCAAAATAAGTTTATCAATATTATTTCCAAAACCTCTATTGCCGTTTTGATTTTCCAAAACCGTATTAACATTTGCTTTATCAATGATAAGATAAGCTTTCCAGCCTTGCCTGTTGCAAGCTGAAGGAGTCCCCTGTGCCATCTCTAACGCCTTATAAATTTTTTCAATATTAACAGATTCACCGGAAAACTCTCTGATGCTATGTCTTGAACTGCAAAAATCATTGAACTCAGAATGAATTTTATTAAGTATAACATTTTTTTCGATTTGAACAACGCCGCCATAAGTATTAGGAATACCAACTAAGCTATTATAAGCTGTTTCAATTTCAGAAACATCATGTTTCTCAGATTTATTGCGCAGAATATACTGTTGTATGTTACTTAAAGCGGTTCTATAGCATTCGCTTTCTAACGAATAACCGTTTTTCTCATATTCCTTTAATAACCCAATAAGACACAGAATGTTTGCTTTCCCGAACCCTGCACTAAAATTACGGTATGACAAGCCTTTCTCAATCCCATGATACCTTCTTATTATTTCCGCCTCATACTGAATATAATTATATTTATGGTTTGGAGATATAGAATATTTAGAGTATCTTTTAAAATAGGCAGTAAAGATTCTACGCTTATTTACAAATTGAATTGTCATTTTCTTAATCATTCTTAAAATATTCATTCATTTGCCTCATTATTCACATCACATATTCTGATTCATTGAATCTATTTGTATTTAACGAATGCAACTTTTCTCTTATTTTTTTATTAAAGATAATAAAATCTGTCGCCGCCCATATTGTAGCCCATAAAAAAACTTCTCCTATTTCTCCGATAATGCTATCCAATTGAATTATGTTTTTCAAAAAATAAAACAATATTCCCAATAAGACATTTACTCCTATAATGATTGCAGATTCTTTCCACGGATATATGCTCTTGAAACTTATTTTAGTTTGTTTTGAAGTGTGATAAAGCAAACTAAGCATACTAAGCACTGTAACAAACAATGTCGAAAGTGCTGGACCGATAATTCCGAAAACATAATAAAATACAACATTAAATACTGCGTTAAGTGCGAGAATTACTAAAGCATTATATAATATGTACTTTGATTTTCCCATTGAATTTAATATTAGCCCTAAATATGATGATCTGATTATATATGTCAACGAATATATAGAAAAAATCATTGCTCCATCAATATATTTTTCTGAATAAAGAACAATAATAGCTTCTTTAGAAAAAACAAATAATCCTATCGAAAAAAAAGCATTAATAATCAACGACAAAACTGTTGAGTCCTTCCATAATTCAACAGCTGCAACTGTTTTCCCAGCCTTTATTAGACGGGCAGTTTGAGGAAGCAAAACAGCAGTTAATGAAGCAGCTATAATTGTTATCGGCAATTCTTTAGCTGCATTGGTGTAAATGGCAACAACTTCAGTGTTGCAAAAAAAGCCGATTACTAATTTATCGATTTCGGACTTTAAAACACCACACGCTGAAGCTAAACCTATTGGAATAGAGAATGCTAAAATTTTTTTAAGCAAGCCATAATCAACATTTACAGATATTCCACCAGATAATTTCCATACAATACAGTAAACTGACAAAGCGAATATTGCTTCAACAATCAGATATAACCAAAGATACTCCCGAAATCCTAAATTAATGCCTCTTGAAACAAGAACGCATAACACCACTGCCACTCCATTAATAATCCGATACGACGCAAGTAATAGCGTTTTCTTATACACTATTAGTAAATTATCAAGACTGTTCATGATAATTCGCGTCCATGGATAAACCGCGATAAAAAAAGCGAAGCTGCTTATCAACTCATTTTTAAAATACAGTTCAATCAATGGAATAGAAAGCACTAAAATAATTCCTAATAAAATACTTAAAACGGTATTAACCGTATAATACGTGGAGAGAAAATTATTACGTTGCTTATCCGTATTTGCGTTCGCTAAAAAAAAGTTTAAGCTATTGGGCATTCCAAGCATAAAGACAGTAATAAATAAATTAACTACCAGTAATATTTGAGAGTAAGTTCCATATTCTTCCAACGTCCTAAAACGTGAGAGAAGCATTATGTTTACCAGAGAAATGGCTTGATATATAATTTTAGAAGAAGCGACAATGCCCGCATCTTTAACGATTGAATCGCTTTTGATTTTCATAAATATCTTATCTTAATCAGGTGTAATGCCTTTAAGCATTTTTTTTCCGTTTTCAATAATTGTGCTTCTGACATCCTTATAATGAAAAGTAATTTCGTTATGTAGTTCTTCTCTGCTGATCCAGAGTTCATCAAACATCTCTATCAGCATGGAGGAATTGCAGTCATCCTCGGACAAGTGCCATTTTTCTTGTCCGTATAAAGACATCAGTTCTGCATACTTATAGTGCCACCCAATTACAATCACTGGGACGCCAGAAGATAATGCTGCAACGCATGAATGGTATCTGGATGCAATCAAAGCATCACATGACGCAATAGTATTCTTTAAATCGGAGCTTGTCATATTCATAACATCAAGAATATCTATATCGATATTATTACCATTTGTCAGACGGTCACGAATTTTCTTAGAAACATCGATGTCATTGAAATAGCGCGGCGAAAATTCATTTGGTATAAGTATGATTTCTGCATCAATCGACGCTTTTATATGTAAGCATAAATTGCATATGCAATCTATATAACTTTCTTCGCTTTTCCATTGACGAATAATCTGATGGCTTGTTGAAATGCCGATAACGCTTTTATCAGAAAGCTTACGTTTTTTATATTTCATCAGATTTGCAACATCGGGCGCAACTGAAATATCGTTCTGTATTCCAACTTTTCTTAACGCTTCTACGCTTTGCACTTCACGGGCTACAAGCTTATTAAATATTTTACTAACAGAATAATGGGCACCAACAACATTAAATTTACTTTGTGCGGGACCAAAACTGGATGTGTTTTTAATAGAATAAATTCCATGTTTCATTGCATAATAATTAAACGGGAATCTCTTTATCCAATACAACGGAATCAACGGCGTAAGCAATTTTCTGTCATTGAGACTGTCACAAAAGCTAATACCAAATACCTCAACCACCACATCAGAATGTTTTACTATGTCAAAGGCTTTTTGTATTTCGTTTTCCTTCCCTACTCTCAATTTGTCACATAGAAGTTGAATATAAAAGTTTTTGGGAGTATAGCTTTTTAATGGCACTATGTTGTAATTCATATCAGACAGATGTTTATCAATAACATTGCCGATATGAAGATTTATCAATCTGAAGTTATTTCCGAATACTTCATTTAATAATTCATAAAATCCATGCATAATTGATGGACAGCCGAAATTATATTGCAAGTTTGCTCCACAAGTTACAACGGTTATCATATATCATATCTCCTTGTATATCGTACTTTTATCATTCTTATAGCATACATAGTATATAATATTAATTGTGCCTGTACACTGTTTAATATTTTTTTGTCATGAATCTATAGCGTATTTTCTCTTGATATTTTTTCATAATAAGAGAGCTTACCTGTTCAGAAACCGAGTAATTCATCAGCGAATCTATAAATGACTTAACGTTTAATCTGTATTTGTCGTACTCACTTAAGATAATTTTAATTCCGCATAACACATCATCTGTTGAAACTCCGATTGAATATTTTTCGCACAAACGTTTTAGGGGAGGATTTGTTGTAGTAACAACCGGTAGCCCTTCAAATAGATATTCATAAAGTCGCCCGGAAGCGCAATAAATACTATTTAACCGATTTTGTGAATACTCAACTGTACCAATATTGCATCTTGACATAATATATCTTAGTTCAGATAGCGGTTTTTTATCAAAAATATAAATATTCTGTAGTTGATTTTCTGATATTATCTTACATGCTTGTTCATAGGCTTCTGTCGTACCTCTACCGCATATATAAAGTCCACAGTTCGGCAATTCTTTCATCGCCAATATTAATCTGCCTACCCCACGCTCAAAGTCCAAACCTCCAGCGGAAATAATATTTATTTCGTGCGTGAAATATCCTGAATATTTAAGTTCCATTTCGTCTGGATCATATTCTTTTTCTATCCTTCTGATATTTTCAAGTATAATTGGGGTTTCAGAAAGCTTGTAATGCTTTTTCATTATATCAGCACGTTCAATATTTCTCGCCAACACAATATCAGCTTTTTTTATTAATTTTGATTCGAATTTCAAAAATATATTTCCCAAGCCTGGCATTTTATAGTCTATATACAATTCACGTGCAAGCACTGCCATAAACACTCTTTTGTTAAGCATATAAGCAACAAATCCAGCTATCGATGAAGTATAATTATCTATGAACAATAAATCGTATTTATTCTTTTGTATTAATATTATTGTCATAATAATATATCTAATAAGTACAGAAATATTATTTGTCTTGTGTTCACTTTTTAAAATTACTTTTTTCACATGACTGTCGCTTATATTGCTTCTAGATAGTACTAAGGTATCCGTGTCGCCAAGTTTTCGACAAATTTTTTCAATTTCGTTTATTCCGCCATTTGTTTCATAGATCGAGTATGACAACAACAGTATATTCATTAGATATTATCCCTTACAATTCAACATATTTAATATCACTTATTAAAATAATAAGATAAAAATTATTCCTAAAAAGCATAATCCCAGAAAGCTAAAAATCAATATGTTTTTCCTTTTTACAGGATTGATACTATACATTTCCTCATATATAAGCATAAACATTAACGGATATGATAAAATTATATGTCGAAATCCTGATGTAACAAGCCGATTACTCATATATATGATTAAAAAGGAAATTGCCATATAATCAATTCTGAGAATTCTTTTAAACAAAAAAGGAAGACAAATTATTTGACCAATAATACCTATAGAAACAAAAACATTTCTAAAAGAATAGTAATTACTGAACATTTCTGCTATTTCAAATATACCTGTTGGTAACGGAGATACTAATCCGTATAAGCATCTTGCTATCAATCCAAATGGTAGTAATGGCATACCATAGAGAGCGTTAATAATTTTATTTTCAGTAGATGTTGTATATACAACATAGCGGCTATATTTATCAATAGAATAATTCCAAACACCAACAACATACGCTAATGCAAAAATGATAGCAGCAATTGTAAGAAGAAGTAGAATCCGTTTGCTTTTACTCATCTCATTCTTTAAAAAAGAAGCAAACAAAATACATACAATTATTATTGCACTCTCCATACGAACAAAGAAAGCAAATACAGTTGTGAAAGTAAGCAGTATATATTTATATTTACTTTTATTATTCCTATCCAAAAGTGTAAAACTAATTAAGATTAAACAGCCACACAATGTGTCTCGAAATACATGTGTCGTTATATATATTGCATTAGGAAAAAATAATAAAATGATGAAGCAAATTATATTAGAACGTTCTTTTCCTATATGTCTGTTCAAATAGTTTAATACAATCAATGATGAAAATAGCCAAATATTGATGTTTACTACAATGAATGAAAAAGAATGATAATCACTAACCAAATTTACTATGCGCATATGCAGTGCAAGAAACGCAACAAAACCGCTGTAATTGCTTAAGGGTTCGATTTTTAAAAATTCCCAAGGCCAAATCATGCCTTTACTAATCATTAAATTCGCTGATTGTTCAAAATAAAGATCATCGGATCCACCAACATAATACAGATTACCATACATGCTTTCATAACAATAGCATTGAATAACTGCGTAGCACACTGCCAATACTTTTCCTAAAAATAAAACTCCCAACGGAACATTTTCTACTTTTGATGCATATATTAAAATAAGCGAAGTGTAAATAATATCGGCTACCAAGATACTTGCTGTGTCATAGTATATACACAAAATAATATCTACAGCAATATTTAATAACATAAATAGAGTAGAACTAAATGCAATACTTGCTTTATTACGAAGCTGTATTTTTAAAGCTTTTTTCGATATAGCATTCATTTTAGCATCCATTTTTCTCCCTAAGTATACTCAACTTGCTGAGAATTTATGCATAAAAAACATAAGTATATATCATTCAATAAAAGGTAACTTTATTAGCTCAATTTAATTGCCTTTCAAAGCAAAGAATGTGTTTAATTTTTCAAATAAATTGTTATGACTCATCAAAGCTTCCTGTCTAAACTCTTCACATTTGTGTTCAACCTTTGACTGATCAAAGTTTCTATACCAATCATATAATTGTGTACAAATATCATTCGGGCTATCAAAATCGATTTCAAATCCTATTCCAAGATCAGTTGTAACTTTTGCCATATAAGTGCTATGGCTTACAATAATAGGAATTTGCATACAAACTGCATAATACAGTTTGTTAGATAATGCAGTTTGTTCACAATGATTATCATTGCCGTATACATTGAAAAGAATGTCACCAGTAGTTAAAACATCCATAGTTGATGAACTTTTAAAGCCACCTGAAACTTCAATGTTTTTACACCCTACTAGATCCGCGTATTTTTTTACCGATTCCGATCCGTTTCCTATGACACGCATAAAAAAACGATTATCATTTTTAAATCTGTCAATCATTTTACATGCATATTGAGGATATGAAATATGACCGGAGTACAGTATTATGATAGGTGTTTTCTTCATGTCTGAACTAGTTAATACTCGTTTCTCAGGTAACACTTGTGGACTAATATTATGAACCAATAATGACTTGTTTTTGTTAATAAAAAAATCACAGAAAGCCGGAGAAGAAACTGTAGTCAAGTAACTGCCTTTAACAACTTTATTCAGCAGTCTTGTAAGAATATTTGCGTTTTTTATTTTTGAATGCTCATTAAATAAATCTTTAACGCTAACTATATATTTACCCTTATAATGAGAACATAAAAATCCTGCAAATAGTACTGCAGTTATTTCATTACGAAGTACTATTAGATCATAATTTTGTTTCAATAATGTCTTTTTGGCAAAATAAATAAATCGAGCATAATTTTTTATTTTTTGTAATGCATTTGGTGCATATACAGTATTTACTTTATAAATATGCTCGGCAGTAGTTTCATCATCTTCTCCATATGGATCTGTACAAATTATGTCATATGGTATTTTATGATGGTCAAAATACTGCCAGTATTGAGCAATAGACACCATATGTCGCGGGGCTTGAACACTTAATATACATGCTTTCATATCAATCTCCAATACACATCACCTAAAATTCCTTTTTTCAATACCCAGCAACTTAGAGAGTTTAACTGCCATTTTTATACTTTTGAAGCTGTTTTTATAATCTCTGAATGTCTTATTATCAAGCTTATAGAATTTCATAAGCTCATCCACGGTAACACCAAGCTTGTCACAAATGAAAGCCATGTCTTCATTGGCTATTTTCTCATCATAAGGCTGATTTTGAAGTTCCTTTAACGCTTCTCCTCTTGTCATTTGACCGGTGAGAATAAGGCTTGAAAAATAACAGCGTCGTTTGTCATATCCAAATTTTTTCGGCATCCACCATCCTTCATAAAAACGCGTGAATCGGTTCTCGTAGTGCTTATTGGAATACTGCTCCCAATCGAAGTTCTTAACGAGCAAATCGATTGCCTCTTGCTTGCGATAATCAACATAATTCAATATTCCGATTCGTTTTATGCCTTTAAAATACCTGTACCAAATACGATATTTAAACATGCTGCACAGCGGAAATTTTTTCATTGGTTTCTTCCCAAAACGAGAGTGAATATCTTTAATCATTCTTGTATCGTTGTAATATGTCCATTCCTGCGGGGGTTTTACACATTCAGTAGAAATATTTCCGCCAGTCAGAATATACTTATATCCATGCTGCACGGCAAAGTAGTATAAAGATGAAAAGATTGCAACATCTTGCGGTAAATCCTGATATGGTACTGCAGATTTGAAGAACGCAAGCTGAAGATCCTTCATTTCTTCCCAGTCAACCGTAATTGTCACCATATCAAGATTCAGCTTCTTAATCAGATTCTCAATATTGTTGTTTGTAACGTTGAGATTCCAGCCGGTATCGACCGCGACAAGCAACGGATTCAAACCGAGCTTTTCCTTAGCGATATAAGTAAGATATGAGCTGTCAGTCCCGCCGCTCAAACCGATAATACAGTCGTACTTCTTCACCTTTGCCTCTTTACGGATATTATCGGCAATGGCGTAAAGCACCTGCCAGTCCTGATTGCCTTTATGCCAACTCGGCAATATAGTTTTGTAGAAATTATCACAAAAATCGCACAGCCCGTTTTCGTCAAACCTGATTTGTGGGTCGGATGTATCCATTACACAGTTTGTGCATATCTGATAATTACGGTCTTCCATATTCATTTCACACCTTTCATTCCTTCGATTATCATCCTATGACCGACAAACGCGTCCTCTATGCCATCGTTCTTCTCTTTTCCCCGCAGCACGTCGGCGATAAAGCGGTATTCCGCGTCAAAACCCTTGTCCTGACGGAGTTTTATCTTCGTAGTTTTTATGCTCCCATAGCGTCGCAAGATGATATAGTTATTTAGCTCACATACAGAGCCATTTGAAAATACTCGAAGCTGTTCTTTCGGATATTTCTTGCTACCCATAGAGGTGTATACGATGTTCGCCACAGCGCCGGAGGAAAAGCGCAACGTGATAAGTGCGTTGTCTTTCTTTGGGTAAGCACCATTGTCAGCGTAAGTAATGTCAAGCGATTTCAGTTTGCTACCGTCGAGATATTGAATAGTATCGACAAAGTGGCATGCCTCGCCGATAATCCGTCCACCGCCAACAGCCTCGTCCTGCGTCCAGTGGTCGTCTGGTATAAAGCCAGCGTTTACTATATAGTCGTAGACTGCAGGAATCTTTTCTGTGGACAAAATATCCTTAATTTTTTGAACTAGAGGTGCGTACCGACGGTTCATCCCGCAGAACAGTTCACTGGACGATGCATGATACGCAATTTCAATTCGGTCAAGCTCATCCTCCGTCAAGCAAAGTGGCTTTTCGCAATATACGTGCTTTCCCACTTCGAGTGCCTCAATGATGAACTTCGCATGACTATTGTGATTTGTCGAAATAACGATAAGGTCGATATCCTTGTCGTCAATGAGTTTTCTATAATCGTTAGTTGTATACTCAAAACCGAAAGAGTATGATGCTTGTGCCGCGCCGATACCACCTGTAGTAGCGAGTGCCTTAAGCCGATACAGCCCTGTACTCTGCATAATGGGGAGCAAGGTGTTCTTCGAGAAGTTGCCCGCACCAATAAGTCCAACACGAATCTTACCCTCTGTGGCTTTCTTCGCGGCGCGTTCGATACTCGACAACCACTTTTCCTCGCGCTTGGGGTATTCCAATAGTACACCGATATACTGCTCATGATTTACGTTAGTTGTGATCATTTCATAGGCTTTTGCTGCATCATCAAAGGGAATGACATGTGTGATAAGGTCGGTGAAGTCGGCACGACCTTCGCCAACAAGCCTGACAAATTCTTCAATATTACGTCCTTCAGTAAAGCGCACATGACCAATGGGATAATCTACACCTTTTTCCTCATAGGTGGAGTCATAGCGACCGGGTCCATATGAACGGGCAATGGTAAAGGTCAATTCCCGTTCGTAATATGGACGGCGGTCAATGTTCATCTGCGTAACGCCGATCATGCAAATAACTCCCCGGTCACGGGTGATAGCAGCAGCTAAATCCATCGGTGCATTGGAGTTTGTGGCGGCGGTAATGATAACCTTGTCCACTCCGCGTCCTTTAGTTAAAGACTTGGTGATGTCAGCGGCATTTTCATCGTTAGAGTTAATAAATGCTTTTATGCGTGTACCCAGCAACGTCTTATCAGCAATGTCAAAGGCGATAACGTCGCACCCATAGGCATTCAGAATTCTCGCCGTAATATGACCCAAAAAGCCAAGTCCAATGACAGCCACAGTCTCACCCGACACAACATTTGCCTGGTGGATACCCCGCAACGAAATTCCTCCGAGCGCGGACATTGCATACTGCCGTATGTCAGTGGCACTTCTAGGGAGCTTCGCGATGAGATTACGGTTGACTCGGTTTACCTCAGCATGATATGCCTGCCCAACCATAGCGACGCGGTCACCTATTGTGATATCTGTAACATTTCGCCCGCAGGCGGTCACAGTACCTACGCCAGAATATCCCATCGGCATCGGCTCTTTAAGTCGTGTAAAAGCGGCATCAAGTGTGGTAAGAATACCGTCTGCAGATATCTTTTCCATGACTTTCTTTACTTGATCTGGGCGTTCCATAGCCTTTTGAATCAGATTCATTCCGCCAAAATAAGTAAGTCCACGTTCAGTACCGGCGCTAACGATAGAGTATTCTGTTTCTACAATAACATAGTTATCTTTTACGGTCGGCGCGGGCGTTTCGATCAGCTTAACCGAGCCGTCGTTGACCATCAGGAATAGCTGCTTCATATTGTTTTACCTCACTGCTCCAATATATCTGCAATACGCCTGCTGGCAAAGCCGTCTCCATAGGGATTGCTGGCATAGCTCATTTTTTCGTATTCGATTTTATTTTCTAGCAACAGTTTGAAATTATCGTAAATCACTTGCTCGTCCGTTCCAACTAGCTTCAGCGTCCCTGCACTAATTCCTTCTGGGCGCTCCGTGGTATCCCGCATGACTAGTACCGGCTTGCCGAGGGATGGCGCTTCCTCTTGTATTCCGCCGCTGTCAGTGAGAATCATATAGCTGTGGGCTAGAAAGTTATGGAAATCCAGTACGTCCAAAGGCTCGATGATATGGATGCGACCGCACCCCCCGAGTTCTTCTTCCGCCGCCTGACGGACGAGGGGATTCATGTGTATCGGATAAATTGCCTTGACATCAGGATGCTCCTCCATAATACGACGGATAGCCCGGAACATATGGTGCATGGGTTCACCGAGATTTTCCCGCCGATGGGCTGTAATGATGATAAGGCGGCTGTCGTCTGCCCATTCCAGCTCCGGGTGAGAGTACTCTGCTCGGACGGTAGTTTTCAATGCATCTATGGCTGTGTTGCCAGTAACAAATACTGTCTCAGGTTTCTTGCCTTCACGGAGCAGGTTGTACTTGGACAACTCCGTGGGAGCAAAATTATACTGCGAAATAATACTCACAACCTGCCGGTTGAACTCCTCAGGGTAAGGCGAGTAGATGTCGTATGTACGCAATCCGGCTTCCACATGACCCACTGGTATCTGCAAATAAAAACAGGCTAGAGCAGTCACAAAGGTGGTTGATGTGTCTCCGTGTACGAGTACCACGTCGGGCTTGACTTCCTCCAACACGGACTTGATGCGCTCCAATATGTTCGTCGTGATGTCGAACAACGACTGCTTGTCTTTCATTATAGAGAGGTCGTAATCCGGTACAACACCGAACACTTCCAGGACCTGATCGAGCATCTGCCGGTGCTGACCGCTGACGCAGATAATGGTTTTGAAGTTTGGACGTGTTTTCAGTTCATTGACCAGCGGACACATTTTGATGGCTTCCGGACGTGTTCCGAAGACAATCATTACCTTTTTCATCTGTTACCTCAATTTAAATTGCCTTTAACAAAAATAGATTCCCAGTTGATTTTTTTCGCATACATTACCGCACCAGCTTTCGTCAGATGCCAACAGTCCTGACTGATGAATTTGCCTTCTGGCGTAAAAACCGGTACTGTTCCATCTGCATTTTGAACCAGTTCTATAAAATTGATGAATTTACTTCCCCAAGATAATAGCAGTTCATTATTTAATGAAAGGATACTTTCGGGAACACTTACCGTCATCTTCAGATAATCCGATCTAAATCGTTGCGAATATATTATGCCATTGTTTTCACCGAATCTCTTTGTGCCGATCCCATATACATTTTCTGGATTATCAATATTATTCCATACATATTCTGGCACATTTTCTTTAGTCAAACCTTGCGAAAAAACAAACCTAGCTTCTTTAATTATCGGAATCAAATCATCATTCCATGAATAAGAATAGGATATATTCACAAGACTCCCGAATTCAGACTCTAAAATAACATTCGCGCAATCTCTCGCATAACTGTTTCCCACAATCAGAATATTGATTTTTCCGTTATCTTCAAATGAACTGTTTTCATACTGCCATATCCTGTGATTGTACTTTGAATGCATTCCTCGCGTGACATTTTTTGTTGTAATATCAAGTTCATGTACATCTCGAACAACGCCAGCACGTAAATAAATAACTCCAGCAGCACCGGAAATCAACGCCGTGGAAATCGCAATAATTATGATCGAGCTTACAAAGTGTTTTTTCATGACACTGCCCAACCGTTTTTCCACAAATAGATAGGAGAAAGCCGAAACAGCAGCTACGGCTGCGAAGTAAATCGCCGCGACGAGAACAGTGAATTTTGTGGTAACGGTATATCTGGTAAATGCAAGGAGAATCTGGTGCCAGATATAGATACTGAAGCTGGCTTTACCGACAGCTACAGCAATTTTGCTTGAGGTTATCAGGCTGTATGGTTTGCTTTGATTGGTACAGAGAACCGTGCATACAGTGCAGCCTACAACTAAAAGGCGTCTTAAGGTATCCGGGATAAAATTAAAAGGCAAAAACAATGCAACTGCAAGGATCGGAAGAGCTGGCTGTAATGACTTACCTACCCCTAGGTTTTTTGTCCACTTTAAATGGATATATGCTGACAGACATCCTAAAGACAACTCAAAGAATCTGAACGGCAACATGTAAAACTTTAAGTTGCTATTGAATACGGGAAGTAAGTATGCTCCCAGAGAAAGGACGGTTGTGGCTGTTAGCATAATAAGTACGCCTGCAGTTCTTTTCTCTTCCTTGACAACCTTCATGATGATTTTATATAGCAGTAAGAACACAATATAAAACTGAACCAGAATGCCGAGATACCAAGTGTGCATGAGCGGTTTCAGTTCGTTCACAACTTCCCAGTAATTACCTGTTGTGATGTATGAAAGTATATTGTTAGCCGAAAGATTTGTGGCTACAACAGACTGAGACAAATTCTCATAATCATCAGGAAGCATAGTAAAGAAACCCACAACTAGGCATATAGAGCAAGCAATCAAAACTAACGGATACAAGCGTAACAGTCTGTTACAAAATTCCATAAAAAAGGAAAATTGTTTTGTATTGCGTTTTATAAGACTGTTGATAAACAGGTATCCGCTAACAACTAAAAAGATATCAACACCGAGATATCCATATACCGCAAATCCCATGTGATACAAAACAACAGCAATTATTGCGAGTGCCTTCAACCCATCGATATCGTTTCTATATGCTTGATTTTTTGTTAGTAAGGTTTTCATAATCTGAATGTTCCCTCAATGAAGCATATGTTTCTTGTATCAAATACGATTTTGTCTTTGAGCTTATCCATGTTCTCCTTGATCTCATTATGCCCAACCATAATAACCACCATATCAATGGACGAGAGAAACTCATCTAAGTTGTGATGTTGATTCGGAACAATGTCCTTCTCGATATACGGATCGTAAACCTGCACCAGCCCGCCGGAGAGTGCATCGTCCATGCGTTCCAACATCTGAAGCGTAGGACTTTCACGTACATCGTCCACATTTTCCTTATATGTTAGACCATATAGTCCAATACGGCGCACATCGGTCAGTCCGGTGTCTTTCATAATCTGACTGATACGATGAATGACAAAGCGGGGCATCCCGTCATTGATCTTCCGTGCTGCTAAGATAATATTGGTGAGACCGGGGTAGTCACCGACAAGAAACCACGGGTCAACAGGGATGCAGTGCCCGCCCACACCGGGACCGGGGGAGAGGATATTTACGCGGGGGTGCATATTTGCGATTCGTATTATCTCGTTTACATCCATGTTGTCGCTTCGGCAGATCTTCGCCAATTCATTGGCAAAGGCGATATTGATGTCACGGTATGTATTCTCCACCACCTTGGTCATTTCGGCAGTTTTGATATCAGTTACGACGATCTCGCCTTGACAGAAGGAGGCGTAAACGGCTTTGATTTTTTCTCCTACATCCCTGTCGTCTGCGCCGATAGTCCGGTTATTGTGAAGCAATTCATAAACCATATTGCCCGGGATGATGCGCTCTGGTGCGTGAACAAGGTTGATATCCTGACCGATATTAAATCCAGCAGCTGTAATCTGGGGTCGAACATATTTGTCTATCGTACCCGGAGATAAAGTAGACTCAATGACTACTGTCGCCCCCTTGGGGCAGACTTGCATAACGCTCATGACCGCCATATTAACATAACTGGCATCTATTATTTTTCTTCTTTTGTCATAAGGTGTTGGCACGGAAACGATGTAAATATCGGTAGACTGGTAATCGGTACTGAAACGAATGCCAGCTTTTAGCGCGTCCTGAAACAGCTCATTAAGCCCATTTTCTTTGAAAGTAGTTTTACCCGCGTTTAGAGTGTCAACTAATTCATTGTTATAGTCTGTGCCGACTACATCAACGCCATGAGATGCTAGCATCAGTGCTGTAGGAAGACCAATGTAGCCAAGACCGATTACGTTAATCATGTTTATTTTCCTTATAAATTCCTTTTATTAATTGTGAAGACATAGCTTTGCTGTTTGTCATCGCGTACCAGTTGAACTCAATACAATTTGTTTGGGGCAATGGTCCAAACGTCGTAGCATAGTTTTGGCGCTACTACTCTAGCGCCAAAACTTCCTAAAAAGGTTTGAATTTCCTTAAACATTATGATAACTCTCATCCTAGTAAGTTCGTCAGAGAAGCGGTACCTTGACAGCAACCTCTGTTAATCCTATAAACCACGCAGGATAATAGACCCGTGCGGTTAAGGGTGGTGGCACCTTTTTGAGCACATATTACCACAAAATGAGATAATGGGAAAATCTCAACCTAAGTAACCAAGGTGAGGTGACCTTCGACGGGCATGATTTACATTACTAATTCAATCCGCACGAGACTATTTCTCTTTGATGTAATGCCTATTGAAATCTGATAAATGCTTTCTTTTTCAAGGTAATGTAAACTTCTATATGATTGACTTATTTGAATATCATCCCTGGTAATAATCCTTGCAATCAACTTGTTATCGAAAAACAAATCTAATCCATGTTCATTTCTTTCAATTTCGCACGGTGTGTGGAATAGAATCTCATAATTCTCAGCGTCTCCAACTACGAGATCTTCAATTGAATATCCTAGAGATTCTTTGTTGATTATTCGCGTGTGAGAATATCCATTCTTTGATGTCATCGTTCCCTTGAAATGATATTCCGTGAACTCAATATCACTTGCACAAGACCAACTATAAATAAAGAATGGACCATGCTTTATCATCTGTTCTTTATCACGGATCTTAACAGTATTATGAGCAGACGTTAAAGCTAATTGTTTACCTAAATCAGTTGCATAAGAATAGGTCCCACTGTCACATAAAATATTAACTCCTTTATGCCATAAATCAATATGCATCTGATCCATTTGTGCAGGTCTAGTTTTGAAATCCTGCAAAACAACCATCAAGTGTCCATCGGTATGTCGTAAAGAGTAGAAACCAGATTCTCTATAAGCAATTGATTGTCTCTTTATACCTGCATGAGGTATATTTCCAATATCTATTCTAGAAAACCACAATATTTCTTCATCATAGTTCCCTATTTCATAAAGTCGCTTTCCCTTAAGTACAGCATAGACGGAATTCAGCATTGGTCTAAAATCACGATAACCACATATTGTCACAGGAAAAATTAATGCACCATCATTAGAACCATAATTGGGAACATCGCCAGTTTCATCTTGCAATTGATACATTTGCAAAACACTTTTCTCGATTAGCATTTTGCTGTGTTCAGATAAATCAATTCCTGTGGTATCGCTTATTTTGAGTACAAACTCCATTATTTGAAGTGCAAATCTTTGATAATTAAAAGAATATTGAATGTAACCACCATCACTCATGAATTGTTTCCCAATTTCTCGATCCATCAATTGGTAAGCTTTTTTTAATGCAGTTTCATCTTCGCAACACCAAGCCCCAACAATTAAACCAGTAATCTCAGAAAGGGTATGATTATTTTTAATGCATTTATGAGCATAGAAAAAATTTGATTTAACCTTCTTGTAACTATCTTCTACGAGTTTCTTTAAGTGTATTTCATCTGCTTTAGTAGCTAATCTATAATTCTTGAACACAGAGTATGCAATTAACGCACTGATCATTCTTAAGGTTGCTTCTTGACCACATTTATAATTCGGTCCATACGAGTACGGGTTCTGCTTAATCCAATCACTAATCTGTGTAGAAAAAGCCTTATAGTACTTTGTATCCTTGGTAATCATATAAGCTCGTACAAAATAGAAAAAGTGGGTAAATCTTGAGGCTTCCCATACAACCTTAATATCTCCACGGACTGGATCAAAATCCGGAATATTATACCATTTAATATGCTTATCAACTTCAATTTTTGTGATTGGATTTAGATGCCAGTTAATTGGGCTTCCATAATTCAATTCGATGGAAGAGAATCCACTAATCTTTCCCTCTGCAGCATCATCAGCAATCTTAGTAATCTCATGTTTCTTTTCTAAAGAAATATCGTTTAAGAATGCCTCTATTTCTCTTGTATCTACTTGGAAGATATCAATCTGTTTAATTGCAACCTTTCTCTCGAAGAATTTTTCTGTTATTGGTATAGCACTCATCATTTTTAGCTTAACTGAATATAGAAAACGATGAATGACCCAAGGAATACCATATTCAGTTAAAAGCGACACATACATAGTTACACCTCTAATCTAAAGAATCTATAACAGCAATTAACTTACTTGTTAGTACTTTAAAATCAAAATCATTTGCACCCCTTTTTGCATTGGCTCCAAGATGTTCATACTCATGTTTAGGCATATTTTTAATATCATATATTGCCTGCGCCAACTCTTCAGGCGAACTATTATCTAGTTCAATTCCACACTTATATTTTTCAATGATTGAATACCCCATCTTTACAGTGGATACGATTGGTTTACCTGATGCCATATATTCAAACAACTTATTTGAACTATTACCCCTTGACCAGTTGTATAGGTTGTGAGAGTAATTTAATAAATTAAGGGATGATTTGCTTAAGATATAAGGGATAAACTGCTTATTCACATAGCCTTTCATTTTGACATTATATAAGCCCTCACCTGCTACTCTTTTTTCAAGCATTTCATTTTGATTACCATCACCATAGATCAAAAATTGAATCTCATGATCATCTATCAAAAGCTTGGCAGCATCGAGTATGTTCCCTACATTATTAACTGGTCTTATTGCTCCGACATAAACTACGTTAAATTTCCCAGACTCTAGATCTTCATCCTCAACAACATTTTCACTGATGGACTTATTGAATCCTTCAATATCTACGCCATTGTTTATGTAGTGAGCTTTTTTTAAGTTGATATCACCGCCTTGTTCGGTATCCCATTTCTTTTCCTTGATATAATCCGTATCACCCTCTTTTGTGAATATCAAAGCATCTGCCCTTTTATAAATCCAATGCTCACCAAACACAAGAATTTTACCAAGTAAACTGTTTTCTCTCACTCTATTGAAAGAAAAAATGGCTTCAGGCCACAAATCACGTATCTCGCAAATACAAGGTACATTCATTTTCTTTGCTATTTTTATCCCTGCAACCATGGTAAGAGGATGAACACTTGACGCAATGATTACATCTGGTTTCCCATGCTCCTTCGCATATGTCTTAGCGACTGAAAACAAGTTCCAATAAAACAGTCCCATATTCTTAAAACGATCGAAACCATTACCTAATGCGGTTGTTGTTTTGACAAAAACAAAAGGTATGCCGTTTATATTATTTAGAGCAAATTTTTTCTTACCAGTGTCTATGAACTCTGTTTTATTGTGATACGTGTTGGCACAAAACACCGTGGCGTCATATTCTTCTATTAATAAATTCTCTGCAAACCAATAATGTCTTCCGCCTTTATTCTTGTACATATCAGTCGCGTAATGGTTCCATAACCATATTTTCTTCTTCAATTTAAGCACCTCAAATGCTCTATTTTTTAATTAATCTTCCTCACCACAGCCCCATCATATATCCCAAATTCAGCAATATCCCTAACAATCATAATGCCTGCAGCTATTTTGTAACCACAGCAGATGTTTACGATATTGCTTAAAACACTATCTAATCCTACCTAGCTTCATATACATTTTTTCACTTTTCAACCATTATTGCCCCATGAGAAAAATGAGCATAATCTTCAATAACACAAATATGATCTAAGTAAGAAAAGGTGTTGATGATAAATCCCCAACCAATTTTCAATGATGAAATGTATGCAACAAAAAAAATAGTTTTGATATTATCTCGGAACTAGTTTCCTCGCAGGGACGCCTACATAGGTGTAATTAGGTTCCTCAACATCTTTAGTAACAACTGCTCCTGCTCCAACTCTCGTCTGATTAGCGATCTTCAAACGCTGAAGAATAGCTGAATTAGTTCCAATTTCACAACATGAACCTAGATAAGTATTCCCTGAGATAATCGCTGAAGGGTAAAGTGTCGTAAACTCTCCAATTGCAACATTATGGCCAACATTGCAATTTCGATCAATATGTACATGTCTCCCAATTCTTACATCAGTGGTCACGATAGCATTTGCACAAATAATACAGCCGTTGCCAACCTTACACGAATCACTGACAATAGCAGCCGGATCCATTAAGATAGGAAAGGTTAAATTACTATTATTTAACAATTGCTCGACAATACATTTTCTCACTGTCGGCAATGCAATAGCGCATACTACTGACAAAGGTTCATTATGATCGATCAAGTCACTAACCGAACCGATAATCCATTCATTCGCAGTATTCTCGGCATCGAAAGCATCATCGTAAAATCCGATGAAATTCCAAGTCGGATTCACCTGATTGATTCGTTCAATCAGCCACCTCACCTCTCGTCCAAATCCTCCTGCCCCTATAACTGCAATCTCATTCAACTTAATCCGATTCATTATCATTACTCCCTGTAAAAAGCTCCATCGTTTTACTTGTTTCGCTTGAAATACCCTTCCTCAAAAATACCACCCCAATTGTCATAAAAATAATTTTAAAGTCAAGCGCAAATGATAAATTATCGACGTACCAAACGTCCTGCTCAAAACGCTCATTCCAAGGAATTAAATTCCTCCCTTTTACTTGAGACCACCCCGTGATGCCAGGTTTTACCAAGTGCCTTCTCCTCTGATCTTCATTATATAGTGTTAAATATTCCACCAATAATGGTCTTGGACCGATAAAACTCATCGTACCATTAAGAACATTAAACAATTCCGGAAGCTCATCCAGTGAAGTCGATCTTAGAAAAACTCCGAACTGCGTTAGTCTACAAGAATCCTCCAACAACTTTCCTTCTTCATTCGTCCTATTGGTCATTGTTCGAAATTTGTACAAATCAAAAATCTTTTCATCTTTGCCTGGTCTTTTCTGAACAAATAGCACAGGAGAACCAAGTTTAATCCTAACCATGATAGCTACTAAAAGCATGATGGGTGAAAGAACCATGATGGAGACAAGAGCAAGTAGTCTATCAAGTAAAGGTTTCACAAATCGTCTGTACAAACAGCATTATCTCCCAATAGTTGTGACTACCTTTGAGCACTCATCCAAACTCATGTTGAGATCACTAGGCAAACACAACCCGCTCCTAAACAGCTCCTCGCCCATACTCCCATCAGATTGAACCGTAATAAAATCGCAATGCTGATAGAACGGCTGCATGTGTATAGGTTTCCAAATAGGTCTTGCGTGGATTCTCTCTTCATTAAGCTTCGCCAAGATTTCAGCGGATTTGTTCGCGTCGTCAAACGTAACACAACTAAGCCAGTAATTAGGATAAACACCCTTCGGCACGGGCATCATTTTAGCCTTAACTGTCATTTCAAGATGCTCCTTGTAATATTCAAAGATTGTTTTCTTTGCTTCGATATGTCGATCTAGAACCTTCAGCTGACCGCGTCCAATACCTGCCACTACATTCGACATGCGGTAGTTATACCCTAACTCTTCATGCTGATACCAGGGTGCATCTTCTCTCGATTGCGTTGACCAAAAGCGTGCTTTTGCGCAGAGTTTTTTCGCTGTATCAGGGTTATTACCCGTCAGCATACCGCCTCCTGATGTCGTGATAATCTTGTTGCCATTGAAACTGAAACAACCGATGTCCGAAGCCGTTCCGGCGTATAGTCGTCGAGGGACATCATGCCAACAGCGTTTTGCCTCTCCTTCTGCACGATAATAATAGGCATCATACGTTGTACCGAGCGACTCGGCTGCATCCTCTATCAACGGGATATTATATTCATCACAAAGTGCGAGAATTTGATCAATATCTGCAAGCAAACCATACAAGTGAACAACAATAACTGCCTTAACTCTCCCCATATACTTCTCGAGCGCAATCTTCAACGCATTGGGATCCATGTTCCACGTTGTCCACTCTGAATCGACGAGCACAGGAGTCGCATGTTGATACACGATAGGATTGACAGACGCCGCAAAAGTTAGTGATGAACAAAGAACGATATCTTCTCGAGGTTCTCTAGCGTTGGGATCATTGGGACGAATCCCCTCCCCGACGCCAACAAGTTTGAGTGCGAGATGGATCGCAGCCGTTCCTGAAACGAGGGCTGCCGCATCCTTCGCACCGATTGCTTCCGCAAATTCCTGCTCAAACGCCGTCACATTCGGTCCGAGCGGAGCAATCCAGTTCGTCTCAAAGGCTTGCCTTACATACTCTAGCTCATAACCCTCATCACTCATACGAGGTGAGGACAGATAAATAGGCTTTTTATTCATAATGCTCTTCACTTCAATCAAACTCTCTTCCATTTCCAATTCCTTCGAGTGATCGGCACTATCATAAACGTTGATTGCAAGGATTCCATTCAGATTGATGAATATTTAAGGAGATGCCAGCAACATTCTCTTCTTTACTGACACCATTATCTTAGTCAACCATTCATAACATCCTTGAAGGCATATAAACCTCTAAATAACTCAAATCACATCGAAACTTATTATCTCATAAGTCCCAATTAAGGTAAAGGACAAGTGACCTGTTTCTAGGTCACCTGCCCTTCTTGCATTGCCATTACTTTAGCATAGCGGAACAGAAGTATTATATTTTTCAGCTTATCCCTCAACTGCGTTTCTTCAGCTTAATCTTCCATTACATGATGTCAAAGCTTACTGTTCCCTACTCTTGGATCGATTCGTTCTGTACCTGGCTCGTAACTTCATCCAGTTTGGCAACCTTTTCCACCTGTTCCGGTACGACAGTACTCTTAGATGCGGCGGTCAGTGCTGCTCTCTTCTGTTTCTTCCTGCGGCGGACGAGCCATATGATGAGAAAAACGAGTGCGATGAACACGATGACGGGCGCCGCGTAGACGAGGAAGATGAGAAAGTACTGGAATCCGAGTGCGATTCCGATGCCGATCTTTTTGATGCCGTTTTTCATCAGGTAGCCGACGTCGGACCACTTCATCGTCTTCAACGTCACGTCCGGCTTGGCGACGGTTGGGTCTTCCTCCATGCGGATCGTGATGCTGATGTGCGATTCTATCGTCAGGTAATCGAGCAGACGTAGACGACCTTTCGCGCTCTCGAGTTCGACCGTCAGTTCGTCGATACGGTATTGAACTTGGAGCGTCTCCTCGATTGTCGTCGCATTCTTCAGAAGAGTCCGATAGTGTTCAATTAACTTCTCGGTCGATTCGATGCGGAGTTTCGTGTCGTAATAATCTTCCGTCACTTCGGCGCTTGTGACCGATTGTAATTCAATCTTCGTTGCGCTCTCCCCCGCGTGTTCCATGAAATCGGTCAGCTTGCCGTATGGGACGGCGACTTGCATCGTGATGGTCGTAAACGTTTCGCCGACGTTCTGCTCATAGGAGACAACGCGCCCTCCGAGGCTTGCAGCCAGATCTGACAGCGATTTGAATGTTTTGTCGACGTCGACGCTCCTGAGGGTGAGGTAGCCGTTCTCGATGAATTTGCGTTCATAGACACCGGGCAAAGGCGAAACATTAGGCTCCTCTTTGATGTCGGGAACGACATTCTCGAAGTCCTTGCCGTAGTTTGCGTCACCCGGGGCTTCCCAATCGTCAAGTCTTTCGTTACTTCCGATGTCTGAATTGACCGCAGAACATCCGACAAACAGCATCGAGCCGATTAGAAGGAATATTGCGATTGCTAGACGAATGTGATGCTTTCTCATTTTCTGTCTAACTGTCATCTCGTTCGGTCTTCGATTCGATGATGACAGCTTCCTCCATTCTTGAGTGATTATGAGTTCGTCACCCTATTAGACGATACAATTTACTTTTGGTTACGAGGAAAACTTCATCTTTATGGGGGTGGTACGGGCAAGTTTTTACAGGATGGGCAAGCGCTTACCTTCCATAACTTCACGCTGTATCGTTGCCAACGCATCAGGTTGAAGAATTATCCTCAGGAAATCGTCGACACGATAATTATTGGTGCTCGTCAGTACGACGGCGCGCGTCAGCTCTGCAAGATCCAACTCGAACGGAATCTCGTGCAAATCGAGCGGAGGTATGTTAAGGACGAAGTCCATGACATCGCGATTGAAAACAAATGCGTCGATATGACCCATCGCCGTCGCCGTCGGCATCTTGGTAAAGTGAATATCTATGAAATCGGTCTCCCCCTTCTCGACGCGATCACTAAATACGCGCTTCGTCACAATCGCATGGTCCGGTGAGTTCGAATCGATACCAACGCGTTTCGCATCTTCTACCCTGCAGCCTACTCTCGTGACGATTGTATACCCCGATAGAAAGCTGAACGGCTCAAGCGTGATCGCGTTCTCGATTTGATCCTCATATTGTCGCAAGATCAGATCCGCGGCGCATTTGCTCGCCAGGACGAAATCATACTGATTCGCAAGAAGCCCCTGTACCCGGCGGAGAGAGCCCTGTAAATAAGCAAGGCTGAGCGGAACCTTCGCTTCTTCAAACGCTGTATAAACGGATGAGGCGAGCGCCTCTTGGCGTCTCGTGCGTGAAATCGCCCCCGCCCCCGTCACATGATGCCAGTCGGCCTCGTACCAAAGAATATCTCTATCTCGACCCTTGAGGAAACTACCCAAGACACCGCGTTTTTCAATCGAAACAGCTCCTGAATTTTCCAATCTTGAAAGAGCTTTTTGCACAGTACCGCGTGAGACGTCGAACAAGTCGACGTAGTCGTCAACTGTTCGCATGCGATCGCCTAGATCGAGTAAAATAGCCTCGCGTGCAATGGACATCGTCACAAGGTCGACTCTGTTGATCTTGCGAAAACGCGAACGGGGTTGTCCGATATTCTTTTGTTCCATGATCCCTACTGCTGAGCTCCTTATAACAAAATGTTATTCAGACTTGAAATGACCAAATTCACCTAACTTTTTGAATAAATCCTTGTTTTTCAAATAGATTTTCTTGTAGATATCATGGTAGATGCGTTCATATATCTCCACGTTCTGCGGTATCGGGTAAAAAGTCTTATGCTCGCGCATCATGCTCGCAACGCCATCCTCATAATCCTTATAGATCCCTGCCCAGATACCGGCATTGATCGCCGCGCCGGCGGCACAGACTTCCGTATTACTGAGTCGCGTTGCCGGAAGATTGAAGATATCGGCCGTCAGTTGCATCGCCACATCGGATTTGCTTCCACCGCCCACCACATATAGCTTCTCAGTGCGAGTCTTGCACTTCTTCTCCATGATTTCGAGACCTTCGCGAAGCGCGTAGGCGATACTCTCGAGGAAAGCCCTGTAAAGGTCGGCGACCGTGTGTCGATCAATCCAGCCTGCGACCATCCCCTTGCCATGCGGGTATAAACCCGGCTGTACGGTCCAAAACGGGAAAACAAATAATCCGTTTGAGCCTGGAGGAACATCGGCAGCCAACTCGTTCATCTCGTTCAAAAATTCGGGCATCCCCTGCTCTTTAGAGTATTGATTGCAAAACCATGTGATGAGCCAATACCCGCGGTAGATATTGTATTCGGGATTCCATGCGTCCGGGATGCAGCTGGCGAACGTGTAAAACTTGAGTTTGCTGTCCTCGACATAACGCGTGATGGTCGTGCCGATCGTCGCCATCGTTCCATAGCTGACGGTCGCCTGCTTGGGACTAAAAACACCAGAACCGAGCGTCTCGCACATCTTATCCCCCGCCGCGGCGATCAACGGAAGTCCTGCCGGCAACAGTGTCTTCTTGCTCGCTTCTTCGGTAATCTCTCCTAGCTTGCTGCCGGGCGGGAAAATATCGACCAGCTGGTCGCGCCTGACACCGAGAATTTTATAGACGGCGGGAATCTTGTACCAATCCTGCCGCTTCGCCTCATACGGCATATAACCGACCTGCATGGCGAGTGAATCGCGAAAAACACCGCAAAGACGGTGCGTCAAAAAACCTGTGAGCGTTACGTAGATCTTGGCTTTGGCGTAGACCTCGGGCTCGTGAATGCGGATCCAGTTAAACTTCGACCGAGGCGCGACCATTTCAAAGAACGATCTTTTCACAGTGTAGATGAGCTTATCCGCTCCCTTTAGCGTACGTCGCAGAATCGGAATAATCTCCGGCGTCCGACGCGTGTCAATCCATGTCAGCCAGTCGCGCAAAGGCTGATCGTTCTCATCCAGCGGTATGATGTTGTCCCGATTCGCCGTAATCGTCATCGCCTTGACCTGCGCGATGCCGGCTCCGAGTTTTTCGACGACTTCTCTAATCACCTGACACGAGTCATCCCAGAACTGCTCGGCGGGAATCTCCGCCCATCCGGGCTGCAAACTGTAGTACGGTTCGCTGATTTTTCGCGCCGACGCGATCTGATCGCCTTCGCGATTGAAAACGATGGCGCGCACGCTCTGCGTGCCGACATCGACGGCAAGAATGTAGGGATCGATCATGGTGGATGCTCCTTCGTTTTCGTTGTCAGAGCTTATGCTTCCGTTTCTTCCGTTTTATATTTATCGTAAATTTTCATATACTTTTCGCAGTAGTTCGGCGGCGCGTATTTTTCCAGTGTGTGCTTTATATTCCACTCGCGGATAACGGTCTGCTGCTTCTGATTCACCCACACCTCAAATTTCTTCTTGACGGCGGCGCGATACATCGGACCGAGGTCGTTCATGATCTCATCGAACATGATTTTGCTGTTGCCTTCCCACTGAAGCTCGTCAAGCGTAATCTTCTTATCCATTTTTACCCTTTCTCCATGAATGCTGTCTCGCTTGTGCCCATTATACATGCTTGTTCAACTACACCAAGTCGCCCTAAATCTCACATTTTGTCCTTATTATGAGAGCGACTCGATATAATCCTGCCACTGCCCAATAAACGCGATATCGACGTTATCAAAGACAGGGGCACCCTCATCACGATTGATCGCGACGATCTTCTCCGCGCGTCGCAGTCCGCTCATTGTCTGAACGGAACCTGAAACGCCGACAAGGATCGCCAGATTTGGCGCGACGCTCAACCCGCTCACGCCGATCTGACGCCCGTGAGGTGCCAAGTATCCTTGAACAAGCGCACGCGTGACACCCCACTCCAGCTCATGCCTCTTCGCAAAAGCAATGAGCCGATCTCTTTCCTCTTCCGTCGTGATCGCTCCGCCCAAGATCAGAAGACGTTTTGCTTCTTCGATGGTCGTCTCGCGTTCACATGTTTTCATCGAGAGAATTTTCGTTCTCCTGTTTTCCATGTCTTGCGCCCTCTCAACGGCGACAACACCTCTGCCATCGTCGTGAAGATCGACGGCGAAAATCCGCGGACGCACCGTCGCCATCACGGGACGATGTTCCGGTGTCACGATGGTGGCGAACACTTGACCGCCATAGGCAGGTCGCACCTGCTCCCATTGATCCGAGACATAACGCAAATCCGTTACATCCGCCGTTATGCCGGTCTTTAGAGTCCCCGCAACAAGCGGTCCGACAGTGCGTCCGTGGTCGGTCGCCGACAAGAGACAGAGACCGACTCGTCGTTTCTCCAAGTAGCGCGAAAGACGATACGCGCATTCTTCCGTAGTGACCGCCGCTCTTGAGGCTTCCATGATTGTGAGCGCATCGACGCTTCGAAGGAGAGATAAATAGAGTTCCTCGCCGACGGTCTCGGAAAGCACCCGCTCCATCGATTCATCGGATGATGCGTGGACGCCCGGGACAAGCGTCACGGCGTAGATCGTCTTCGCGCCGCAAGCCTGAAGACGGCTCAAAAGTTCCAATCCGTTCTGAAAGCCTTTCTTGTGCGCTTCCACATAGACCGCGACAGGCTCATCCGGTACTTGATCGCAACACGCGTCGGTTTCCCGGACTTGTCGCGCGTATGACTGCAGGCGTGGACTGTCGGCGCTCAGATCGTCCGTGTTCTCGGATTCTTCGAGAATCTGACGAAATTGAGTGAGCGCGTCATCCCCACTGTAAACGCTGGGCACGCGCGTGCGAACAGGTGCGATCATCTTGCGAACGCGTGTCGGAGAATGGCGATACCCGAACGGCATCTCCGATGAGAGGTCTTCAGCAGAGAGTACGGCAATCGGCTTCTTAAGCGCTTCTATACGATCTCGAAATGAAGCGGGAGCGCTTTTTACCGCACCTGCCTTCACTTGAATGACGGCTGGAAGCGAAGACTCGATGACGTATTCCGCATCGTCCATTTTCGAACGCACCGTGATGACATCGCGATATAGGTCGATGATCTCAGTCACGAACGGAAGAAACGCAGCCCCGAGCAGCACACTCAATTCCGCCGGAACTTGACCCGTATCACCGTCAGCCGACTTTTCTCCGCAAAAGACGAGTTCAGCTCCGCCCGTTTTCTCGATGGCGAGTGCAAGCGCGTGAGACGTCGCGAGGACATCGGAGCCTGCAAAACGCGAGTCCGTCAGTTGATAGGCGTGGTCAAATCCGTATGAAAGCGCTTGGCGAAGAGAAGAACGCGACTGTCTCGGTCCCATCGTGATCGCGTCGAGCGACTGCACTTGTCCGTGTAAAGACTCAGACGTCGCGCGCACCATGGCGAGCGCACACGCGTCATCCGGATTCGGGATTGATCCCGCCGTATCGCGTAACAGCGATCCCGTCACTGGATCAGTCGCCATGTTCCGCTCGTCAGGAACTTGTTTGACACACGTGACGATGCGCATCTTGTCAGATCTCGCCTTTCTCATCATCTGGTTTGTTTTTTCGGTATTGTCAATAATATTCGTAAACCGAATATATTATCTTCCGGTCGGTCACAGTTCGATCAGCGAACCCGGATTCATAATACCGTTGGGATCAAATACGCGTTTGAGCGACTCCATGAGTACATAGGAACTCCCGTGTTCCTTTTCCATCCAACGGACGCGGTGTTTGCCGACGCCATGGTGGTGTCCCATCGATCCGCCGTGTTCAAGCGCCACTTCCACCACGATACCCCAGACAGCTTCATAGACGCGTTGTGCTTCGTCAACGTCAGGGGGCGGAAACGCGCCGAGTTGAAAATAGATGTTCGTGCCGTTGATGTAGCTGTGCGAAGAGTGTCCTGAGAAAAAGACGACTTCCGGGACTTCGTAGTAGACACGTTCCACTGTTTTTTCGTAGATGTCGGCGATGACGTTCCAGTCGGCAGCAACTTCAAGCGTATCGACCAAGATGCCGTTCGCTCCGTATTTCTCATATTCATCCGCCGCGTCGTTGCGATGGACATACCAAAGGTCGAGCGGTTTTTCTCCGGCGGAAACGGCGCCGTTCGCCTTTGCGATTGCATCGATGATGGCACCCTCTGCTTCGGCGATCTCCTTCCGCCCCTCCGACCAGAATAAGAGGAGACTTTCATTTTCTTCCATGAAAGCCCCATAAGGTTTCTCACATTCGAGCCAATCGTGGAGTCTCACGACGGCTGGCTTGATGCCCGTCCTCATAACGAGACGGATGATTTCAAGCCCTTGACGCATCGTCTTGACGCGATACGCATGCTTCCATGTGGTCTCCGGTATCGGAAACATCTTGACCGTCACTTCCGTGATAACGGCAAAGGCTCCTTCCGAACCGAGAAATAGGTGTCTAAGGTCGGGGCCTGTCGCACGTCGCGGCACATTGTTGATGCGAACGACTGTTCCGTCTGAGAGAACTGCTTCCAATCCGACGAGAAAATCCTCGATAGCGCCGTACCCGGTCGAGAACTGCCCCGTCGATCGCGTGGCAACGAGTCCACCCATCTGAGCGAGATCCATCGACTGAGGATAATGACCCAGCTTGAAGCCTCTTTCCTGGACGATCGCCTCAAGATCTCGGATAAGCATGCCTGCGCCGCACGTCACTTGTAACGAAACATCGTCAACATTGATCAAGCGATTGATGCGTGCAAGGTCGATCACGACCGTTCTCTCGTCGCGCGTCTCTGCGCCGGCGAGTACGCCGGAACCGCCGCCATATGGGATGACAGGCACGCCTCGCTCATTGCAGAGCCGGAGCACTTTTGAGACTTCATCCGTATCCTTCGGGCGGACGACGGCTTGCGGAAGGGTCGCCTCCCAACCGACGTGCTTTTGGTAAAGGCGAAGAGCGTAAAGATCGACTGCTTTTTGCGCTCTGACCGACGTTTCGAGTACGACATCCTCTTGCCCGACAATGGCTTCCAACGCTTTGATTAATTCACTCATGTTTTTTCCTCAAACTCTCAATGGATATATTTGTAACTTACGAGTAAGTCCATCGGACGACAACTACAATCCGACAGAACACCTCCGATTCTTCATCGATTAGCCGTCCGCTAATCACATCGACATGACAGAGATCGCGCGGCGACCACGTCGATCCCCGTGCCGACGATGTCCTCCGCGATAACGTCGCCTTCCCTTATAGGCGCTTCGACTGTAATGGAGCGCATCGCACGCACCGCCTCGACGAGCTTCCCCTTCGGTAACGGGCGACGGCTGATGACGGGCAGCATGCAATGCTTGGCACCTCGTATCGAGACAACCGATGTCATCATGCGCTCGGGATGATTGACCTCCGCTTCCGCGAACGATGACCCGCGAATGCAGGCGTTACCCTCGACCGAAATGAAAGCGTCGGTGCGCTCGTCCGTTTGAACGAGGAGCTCACACCCTCTAGGGCAACTGATGCAAATGAGTTTGCTTTCCATCTCCTACCTCAGTTCTCGAGCCGTGTCTTTCGCTCGCTTGACATCTCCTGTACGTCTCCTCGCTTCCACGTAATCTCCTCACGTTTCTATATGAATTTCAAGAGGCATACCCGATTCGATAAGCGCCAAGTCCTCCCGCAACAGCGTCAGCGCGACCATCTCCGCCAGACGGACGACCGGCATTTTTCTGCTCTTGATCACTCTGTCACCCTGCCTCAACGCGACGCGGACGTTGCTCTCCATCTTGCAAACGCGCAAGTAGAACGACAGCTCATCACCTGTATAGTCGACGCGATACTGCGTCGGAAGAAGCGACGCGACATTATTCCCTAAGATCACGTCGAGCGGTTCCGCGGAGGGAGCTTGTCCGTCGAGATAGCGAACGGCGCCTCGCGCAGCGGCTTCCGCACTATCGGAGACGTAATCGACTAAATCGAAAACGATCGAGACATTGCCGGCTGCAAAGATGCCCGGCACAGACGTCATCATGGACTCATCAAGTACAGGACCCTGCGTCACGGGCGAGATGAGGACGCCGGCTTTTCGACTTAACTCGTTCTCAGGAATGAGACCTACCGACAAGACGAGAAGATCGCATGCAATATCCTCTTCAGTCCCATCGATCGGTCGCCTATTCTCGTCGACTTTAACGACGCGGACACCTTCAAGCCTTTCGTCGCCGAACACTTCCTTTACTGTCGTCGATAAATGGAGCGGTATGTCGTAGTCGATCAGACACTGATAGACGTTGCGCGCCAGACCGCCGACTTCAGGCATCAGCTCGTAGACGCCGAGAACTTCAATCCCCTCGAGATGCATACGCCGCGCCATAATCAACCCGATATCGCCCGAGCCGAGAATGACGGCGCGCCTCCCCGGGAGATACCCCTCAAGATTGATATATCGCTGAACCGTTCCCGCGGTCATCACGCCGGACGGTCGCGTTCCGTATATCTCGACTTGACTTCTTGTTCTCTCGCGACAACCCATGGCAAGAACGACGGCGCCTGGACGTATCTCGAGCACACCTTCCTTCGGACTCACCGCACGTATCAACTTATGCTCGTTTTCGATCGAGAGAACGGTCGTATCCATAAGCAGCGATACATCGCTCGCTTTTAATTCTTCAATGAATCGCTCGGCATACTGAGGTCCTGATAGCTGTTTTTTAAATCGGATCAAGCCGAAACCGTCGTGTATACACTGTTGAAGGATGCCGCCGAGATCATCGCTTCTCTCGATCAGCGTCACACGCTTACCTAAACGCGACGCTTCGAGCGCAGCGGCCAACCCCGCAGGACCCGCCCCGATCACCGCGATGTCCGTCTCAAGCACTTTCATGATGCGCTCCCGTCTCCTGTGCAACGCCGTCGGCTATACCAACCGACGCCCGTGTCTCGCAACAATCCGCCGCATCATATCGATCTCGAATTGTACCTGCCACAATGTAGGAGTCCTTGCCCTGTTTTCGCACTTCTTCAGGGCGAAGCCCCGTCTCACGCATGATGATTTCGAGAATTCTTGGTCCGCAAAACCCGCCCTGACACCGTCCCGCCGTCGCACGCACGCGGCGCTTGATCGCATCGAACGTCACGGCTGGAATGGGTCGCCTGATCGCGTCAACGATCTCGCCCTCGCTGATCGTCTCGCAGCGACAGACGATGTGACCGTACAATGGGTTTTCGTTTACGAGGCGTTCTTGCTCTTCCGGAGACAGCTTGGAAAAGACGACGGGTTTCTCTCGTATCGGATTCCAGTCGTCCTTGCGTGTCAACTCTCCCAGCTCGTCCGCTGTCAACCCTTCAACCATTTTCGCGATGGCGGGCGCCGCAGCGAGCCCGGGCGACTGTATGCCTGCGACGTGGATGAACCCTTTCACGACACGCGAACGTTCTATGATGAAATCCTCTTTATAATCGGCAGGGCGTATTCCGGCGAAACTGGCAATGATATCAGTACGTTTCGTCCCCGGGCAGACGACCGAGCCGCTACCCATCACGTAGTCGAGATCTTCAGGCTGTACAGATAGATCAGTCTTGTCAATTATCTCGACGGCATTCGGTCCCCATAAGGGATTGCCCGAGACCGTTCGCTGGACTCCTCCGCCCTTTGTGTTCTTTTGATAGACGTACGGTCTGCCGTTCATAGAACGATCCGGACCTTTCTTTTCCTTGTCGAAGATGGCGATGACGCCTTTTCTCGGATGAAGGGTGTAGAACTGATCTCCCGCCATCGCCGCGATCTCATCAGCGAAAACGCCCGCGGCATTGATGACGAGTTTTCCCTTGACCGTCCCTCTGTCGGTGACAACTCCCCTGACGACGCCTTCTTCGACATCGACATCGACAACTTCCGTCAGAAGATGGAATCTCACGCCGTTCATAGCGGCATTCTCCGCGAGAGCGATTGTCACCTCAAAGCCGTCCACATAAGCAGTCGTCGGCGCGTAGAGCACACGCCGCGGTCTCACCTCGACGTCCTTCTCCATCTCCAGAAAAACATCGGGCGAAATAAAGCGCATTCCCGGGACCTTGTTCAGGCGACCTGCGATCCACCCGAGCCACGGCGTGTAGCGATCTTTCTTGTCATAAGATAGTCCGAAAGAGCCGATCCGTTTAAACTCAAACTGGAGATCGGATGCCCAGTCATCATACAGGGCGTTGCCCTCGACATTTAGTTTTGCCTTCAGGGTTCCTGGGATGACAGCGTTCCCCGGATGGATCATGCCGTTATTCGCTTTGGACACACCTTGTGAGACGTCGTCGCCTTTCTCAAGGACAACGATGTCGAGGTTGTACTTGGATAGTTCGCGGGCGATGCCTGAGCCGATGACGCCCGCGCCGACAATAATCACATCGGCTTCATCGAAAGTCCCGAGCGCTCTCCCTTGTTCAATGAGATCTTTTTTTGGAATATAGGCAAGACTCTTCCCGTCGCATGACAGATGGTTGATGACGTTTCGGACTTTTTTTGATTTGGCGACGCGATGAGCGAGCTCATCGGCAGTTTTCCAATCGGGAACTTCGCCTTCGAGGATGACGACGCCGTCCTTCCGTACGGTCGCTTTGACGGGAAATTGTGACGTGTCGACGTGCCTTGCAATTAACTTGTTCAATCGCTTGACCATACGTTCCCCTCAAGCACCCACATCTACGCGAAAAACCTTTGAATTAAACCTCTTGGAATTAAGATAACAGAGATATTGCAAATATACAATAATTTATATATTCAAAAACTGCCTCATTTCTAACCGAATATCTCATCGTTACTGTGGAGGCATCATAATGATCCCACGCAACATCCCATATTCAGTTAATACAATCTGAGATTGCACGATTACTTCGTGACACTCTTACGCTCACCTATTGGAATGTAGACGTTATTTCTGTAGTTGGAGACGTAGGCGGGGCGAATAATCTTGTCATCCCTGATTTGCTCCAATCTGTGCGCACACCAGCCTGCCATGCGCGCAAGGGCGAACATAGGTGTATAGAGATCACGATCGATGCCGAGTATCTTGTAAACGAAACCTGAGAATAGGTCGACGTTTGCCGAGATGATTTTGTCTCGTTCTTCTTTAAAAATTCTCGCAGTAATCGTCTCGATGTTATTGAGCAATTCAAACTCTTCCATTGCACCTTTATCTTCTGCGAGTTCTTGTGCCATCTTCTTCAAGATCGTCGTCCTGGGATCGCATATTGTGTAGACAGCATGTCCCATGCCGTAAATAAGCCCTTTGCCGTCGAACGCCTGTCTGCCCAAGATTTTTCTTAAATACGATTCCAGTTCCGCCTTGTCGTTGTAGCGGCAGTTTGCCATGATGTCGTCTTTCATGGTCTCAACTTTATGGTTGGCGCCGCCGTGCTTCGGTCCTTTAAGCGAGCCGATAGCCGTCGCCATGGCGGAATAGATATCGGTACCTGTCGAAGACACGACGTGCGTCGCAAAGGCAGAGTTGTTACCGCCACCGTGGTCCGCGTGTACAACAAGGCAGAGATCGAGGAGTTTAGCCTCGAGATCGGTGTATGCGCCGTCTCGGCGCATAAGATGCAGCATGTTTTCCGCTGTCGATTTATTTTCCTGTGGGTTGTGAATGACGAGCGACTTGCCCTCAAAGTAATGCTTCATCATCTGATAGGAATAGGCGATCATCATGGGCATTTTCGAGATGATGTTGAGCGACTGAATGATGTTGTTCTCAAGCGAGATGTCATCCGGATTGTCGTCATAGGAATACATCGAAAGAATCGCTCGCTGCAATTTATTCATGATGTTTCGGCTCGGGAGTTTTAGCAGGACATCCTGAGTAAAATCCGTGTTCAGCCTTCGATTGTCTCCCAGAATCTTCTCGAATTCGTCGAGGTCCTCTCGGGAAGGCAGCGAGCCGAAAAGCAACAAAAAGATGACTTCCTCAAAGCCGAATCTGTCTTCATTTTGAAAATTGTTGATGATCTCTTCAATCGAAATGCCGCGGTAGTAGAGTTTACCATTAGCGGGAATTTTCATACCGTTCTCCACCGTATAACCTTCGACCGACGCCACGTTCGTGATGCCGACCAGGACACCCGTACCGTTCTTATTTCGCAGACCTCTCTTTACGGAGTGCTCGTCGTAAAGGGCGTTGTCGATGTAGGTATTCTTCTCTACTTCTTTGAGCAGTTTCTCGCTTATCGAATCAATGAGACAAAATCTCTGATCCATGATCCCAACCTCTTCTTATAAATAATTCGTGATGTAATCGGTGAATTCTGTTGTTGAAGCCAGTCCTCCCAAGTCTCTTGTGCGTTGTTCTTTCTTTTGGAGTACTTGACGGATGGCGATATTCAATCGTTCGCTTTCATCACGATAGCCCATATGTTCTAGCATCATGGTCGCTGACATGATGAGAGCCGCGGGATTGGCAATATTCTTGCCGGCTATGTCGGGCGCCGTACCGTGTACCGCCTCAAAAATGGCGTGCTTATCGCCAAGATTGGTCGACGGCGCAAGTCCTAGTCCGCCGACCAATCCGGCACAGAGATCGGACAGTATGTCGCCGTAAAGGTTTTGAGTCAAAATGATGTCGTATCGCGAGGGGTCGATAACGAGCTGCATACACATATTGTCGATCAGGATTTCTTCCGTCTCGACACCGGGGTATTTCTCACTCATTTCTCGAGCCACATCAAGGAACAGTCCGTCCGTCAATTTCATAATGTTAGCTTTCGTAACGATCGTCACTTTTTTTCGGTTGTGTGCAACGGCATATTCAAAGGCTTTTCTTGCGATTCTCTCCGATTTGCGCCGAGTAATGACTTTGATGGAATGCATCTCGTCCTTGGATATTTCCTTTTCAATTCCCGCATACAAATCTTCCGTATTCTCCCTAAAGACGACGAGATCGACATTTTCATATCTGCTGAAGTCGCCGAATGTCTTGATCGGTCTGATGTTTGCGTAGAGATCAAATCGCTTTCGAAGCTCAACATTGATACTTCTGAAGCCTTTACTGATCGGCGTACCGATCGGACCTTTGAGAGCGACTTTGTTTTTCTCAACGCTTTCAAGCAAACCCTCTTCCATCAGGCTGCCCGTCTTTTCATAGACGTCGATACCTGCCCGCTTAACGTCGAAAACGATGTCAGGCACTAAATACTTGATGACTTTCATGGCGGCAAGCGAGATCTCTTCGCTTATACCGTCTCCAATGATGACCGTGACTTCCTTCATCTTTTCTTTCCTTCATACGCGCGTCTCTATTAAATTCAAATCAGCGCTCGTGATCCTTCATATAATTCAAATATCCGCACACCTTCAAGACTTCAATCTGTCTTTCGGAGAAGACGGAAATCAGCCTGATCGACGTGTTCTTCGTCTTGTTGACGAGTGTCGCCTTTCCGACCTCGATGGTACCCAGTATGTCGGGTATCTCCACATCATCCAAAAAATCCACCGCGTCGTAGTCAACAGGATTTTCGAAAACGAGCGGAATGATTCCCGCATTGATCAAGTTAGAGAAATGAATCCTCGCGAACGATTTGGCGATGACTGCCTTGACTTTAAGGTAAAGCGGTACGAGCGCCGCGTGTTCGCGCGATGAACCTTGACCGTAGTTGTCACCGCCCACAATGATGCCGCCGTCATGTTCGTCTGCCACTTTCTTAAAATCGGGCGTGAGCGTGCTGAAGGCGAAATTCGAGAGATAGGGCACGTTCGATCTGAATGGCAGGAGTATGGCGTTTGACGGACAGATGTCGTCGGTCGTGACGTTATCGCCGACCTTCAAGATGACTTTACCCTCGATCTTTTCACCTAATTTCTCTCCGACAGGTACTTCCTTGATGTTGGGACCCATGGCTACTGGCGCATTTCGATCTTCTTCCTTCGGATAGATGAAGTACGATTCATTTTTGCCGTAAGACTTCAGTTCATCCACTTTGAGGTCGAGATCGAGGTATTCAGGTGTCGACAAGCAACCCTTGACGGCTGACAGAGCAGCCGTTTGTGGAGACACGAGATAGACCTCGGCGTCCATCGTTCCTGATCTTCCCCTGAAGTTTCGGTTGAAGGTGCGCAAGGATATGCCGCCGGATTTCGGTGCTTGTCCCATGCCGATACAAGGACCGCAGCCCGATTCAAGTATCCGCGCGCCGGCTTGGATAAACGTTGACAAGGCGCCGTTTTCAGCCAGTATCCGCATGATGTTGGCAGAACCGGGAGAAATCACGAGGCTCACGTCTTCGTGCACCCTATTGTTTTCCAAAATCTTCGCAGCTTTCATCATGTCAGTGTAAGAAGAATTCGTACACGATCCGATAGCCACTTGATCGATTTTCAATCCATTGATGTCACGGACTCTCTTAACGTTGTCGGGCAGATGCGGGCAGGCTACCATAGGTACAATGTCGCAAAGATCGATCTCGAGCGTCGCGTCGTAGATCGCGTCGTGATCGGGCTCCAGTGGTGTGAAGTCCCCTCCCCGCCCTTGCGCGACGAGAAACTCCTTCGTCTTCTCGTCACTGGGGAAGATGGAAGTTGTGGCTCCGAGCTCCGCACCCATGTTGGCGATTGTCGCCCTGTCCGTCACGGACAGACTTTTGACACCTTCTCCCGTATATTCCATGATGTAGCCTGTTCCGCCCTTGACAGTAAGCTTTTGCAGGATTGTCAGTATGACGTCTTTGCCGTTGGCATAGTCGGCAAGCTGCCCTTTGAGTTTGACATTGTAAATTTTCGGGACGACGATGGAATAAAAACCTTTCGCCATGGCGATGGCGACGTCGAGACCGCCCGCCCCGATCGCGAGCTGCCCGAGCCCTCCACCCGTCGGCGTGTGAGAATCGGACCCGATAAGGACCGTATTCGGCTTGCCGAACCTCTCGAGATGCACTTGATGGCAGATGCCGCCGCCCGCCTTGGAGTAGACGATGTTGTGTCTTTTCGCAACTGATTTAATGAATTCGTGGTCATCTGCGTTTTCAAACCCTTGTTGGAGCATGTTGTGGTCGATGTAGGCGACCGACAAGTCAGTCTTGACCTCGTCGATCTCAAGCTTCTCCAATTGCAGATACACCATCGTGCCCGTTGAGTCTTGTGTCAACGTCTGATTGACCTTGATCTTGATTTCATTTCCTTGTATCAATTCTCCCTCGAGCAAGTTCCGAGAGAGGATTTTCATCGCCATACTCTGTTTCATGCTTATACCCTGCGAATGTAATAAAAATGATTATATTCGACCATTCATAAATATCGTGTAGTGTGACCTCGACAAAATCGTTCCGCGAGCTATGTGCGTGCCATGTGCTTTACGCCTAAAGGGCATAGCTCTCGATTGAACCGACATTATCGCGTCAGCACCTTCGACAAGAAAGCGCGCGTTCGCTCTTTTTGGGGATTGTCAAATAATTGATCAGGGCTGCCCTGCTCGACAATCATGCCCTCATCCATAAATAAGATGCGATTACTGATTTTCCGAGCGAAACCCATTTCGTGGGTCACAATCACCATCGTCATGCCATCGCTCGCCAATTCGAGCATAACCTCCAGAACCTCACCGATCATCTCCGGGTCGAGCGACGAGGTCGGCTCATCGAAGAGCATCGTTTTTGGACTCATTGCCAGCGCCCTGGCAATGGCGATTCTCTGTTTTTGTCCCCCGGAAAGTCGACCCGGATGTTCATCGATCTTATCCATAAGACCGACTCGCTCCAAGAGATAGCGAGCCTTGTCACGCGCCTCGCTTTCATTCATAAGCTTCAGTTGGATTGGCGCCAGCGTGATGTTCTGCAGTACTGTCAAGTGAGGAAACAGATTGAAGTTCTGAAACACCATTCCCATTTGACTTCGCACTTTATTGATGTCCGTTTTCGGATCAGTAATGTTTACGCCGTCGATGGTGATCGTCCCGGATGTTGGAGTTTCCAGCAGATTAAGACAGCGAAGAAATGTGCTTTTCCCCGACCCGGATGGTCCTATAATGACAATCTTCTCGCCGTCATAGATCGTCTCGCTGATATCTCGCAGAACTTCAAGTTCACCGAATTTTTTGTTCAAGTTTTCAACGATGATCACTGCGTGCCAGCCGCCTTTCGAGAAGATTCATTAAACGTGTCAGGAGAAGAACAATAACAAGATAGATCAGCGCTACTGCCAATAAAGGCAACAGAGGGTCGAAAGTGCGTGCACGGATGAGGTCTCCCGCGCGGGTAAGATCTGCCACCGCAATGTAACCAGCCACTGCCGTTTCCTTGAGCAAGGTAATCAGTTCATTGAATAATGCCGGCAGTGTATTTTTGACTGCCTGAGGGAGAATAATCTTGCGCATCGTCAAGCCGTAACTGAGTCCCAGTGAGCGCCCAGCCTCCATTTGACCTCGGTCGACAGACTGGATGCCGGCTCGAAAAATCTCAGCTACGTAGGCACCGCTGTTAAGTCCGAACGCCAAGGCTGCCACCAACACTTTATCGATGGCAACGCTGGCGAAAATGACATAGTAAATGATAAGCAGCTGAACGACAGCCGGCGTCCCGCGGATGACAAGCACGTACGCGTCTGCTATCTGACTCAGCACAGGGATCTTCCTCCCGTGGAACTGCGAAACCTTAACGAGCGCCACCAACAACCCGATAATGATGCCGAGAAAGCTCGCCATTAAGGTGACCTTGAGCGTGACGCCCAAACCGTCGACCAGCCACTTCCACCGGTTGTCGACAATAAAATCGTTGTAGAAGTTCTCCTTCAGCGTACTGAAGGAGAACGCGATGATCGTATTCATTACTTCAGACTGGATTTACGGATCAGGACAACTTGCTTTGCGTCCGTATATGGATCGGAGAAGGATACGTTGACCATTCGCTCCTCGTTGACCGTCATCCCGGCAGCGATCGCTTTGATTTTGCCGCTCATGACCGCGGGAATCAGTCCGTCAAAGTTGATGTTCTCCACCTGCAGTTCCATGTCGAGTTTCTTGGCGACTACAGCCATGATATCGATGTCCACGCCGATAATGTCGTTGCCCTGCGTATATTCATAGGGCGGGAAGGTGGGTTCGGTACCGATGACCAGTTTGCCGCCCGGAGCGCCAACGTTAAAATCGGGCGCTTTACCACCTTGACCGACATGTGCCTCTTTGAACTTCACGATACTGCCATCGGCTTTCAGTTCGGCGATGACCTCATTGATCGTTGCCAGAAGTTCATCCGATCCCTCTTTGGCAACGGCTATGGCATATTCCTCCGGGTCAAAGCCTACATCAAGAACGGTCAGTTCGGGATTCAGCTCGGCATAGGCTTGAGCAGTATCGGCATCGACGACGAGACAGTCCACTTTTTTCTGTTTCAAAGAAGTGACGGCGTCGACATAAGCGATAAATCGCTCTACCGATTTTGCCTCGATCTCATCAGACGCGATTTCATCTCCGATAGTTCCAAGTTGAACTCCGATGACTTTTCCGTCGAGATCTTCCCTGCTTCCGATCTTGACATCTTCCGTACTGCACGCGGTCAGAAAAATGAGAATCATACTCACAATGAGCGTGATCGCCTGTGTTAGTTTTTTCATTGCTTACTCCTCTTCAGCTATCATGACGGCGTCCGACGTAACCGTCACGGCATCATAATTGTGATTATTTTATATATTAATATGAATAAAATTTCAATGATAGATCAACAATATTGGCAACTCGTCAAAGATATTGCCTGATAAATCAGCTTTTTGATGAAGAGTGACAAAAAATGAGTTGTTTCTCATTCATGCATATATTTTCAATATGCAATTTGAATTCGCTATGCATTTTAAAGGGGGGAGCCGACTTGTGCTCCCCCTTAATCAATAAATCCTCCTAGTTGTCAGCTTTGGTCTAATCACTTTGCTCCGACATTCTCTTTTTACGCAGCGCCAACAGCAACGCGCTCACTGCAAAGAGCAGCAGGCTCGCCCAGAGATAGATTCCCGCGTTCTCACCCGTTGCCGGCAAAGACTGATCCGGCTCCGTGGGCTTAACAGGTTCCGTAGGCTCGGTCGGTTCCGCCGGCTTCTCTTTAAAGACAGCTTTGATGACTACATTGTTGTTCGGCATCTTGAACTTGTTTTCAGAGATACCTACTCCACCCGACACCACTTGCCATTCTAAAAATTCCCAACCGGAATCAGCCGAAGCGACAAGGGTGATCACCGTTCCTGCAGGTCCGGATATCGGCGTTGCGGAGGCGGAGCCCTTCCCTTCCGTTTCTATAGACACGCAGTAGATTGGGATGGGTACGCCCGAAGCTACAATGACAATATCTCCGACATCACTCGGACCCTCTCCGACAATACTCTTGCTAAATATCGTCAGCGCGCCGCTCGTGCTGTCGTAGGTGTAATCTTTGTCTCTCGTCAGCACTCTTTCTGCTACTTTAACGACAATCTCATCAGGGAGCGCGTAACCCTTATCCGCGGTCAATGTCGCCGTATAATCCGGCATGTTGATTGTCAGAAGATAGTGAGTAGCGGCATTGTCGCTTATAATATGGCTCAGACTATTCGTAACAGTGGGATGCTGCGGATCGAACATAAAGTCATTGTCGTCCCAATTAATTTCCGCACCTGTTACCGCAGAAGTGTCTTTCAATAAGTTTGCGAGGACAAAGATTGCCTGATATTGTGCCGTGCCGTTAAGTTTAACCGCAGTCAGCAGATTGGAAATGCATAACAATCGAGTCAAATTCGGCAGATTACTCACATCAAGCGTGCCTTTCAGTTGATTAAAGCTACATTCCAAATCTGTGAGAGCCGTCAGTCCGCTCACATCTAACTCAGTCAGTTGATTAACGCCACAACCCAATGTTGTTAGAGCCGTCAGCCCGCTTAAATCCAACTCAGTCAGTTGATTAGAACTACAATCCAATTTTATTAGAGTCGTCAGTCCGTTCACATCAAGTTCGCTCAGTTGATTGCTGCGACACTCCAGCCAATCCAGGGCAGGCAGTCCGCTCACATTGATTCCAGTCATTTGCCCATTGTTGTTACAATACACGCGTTTCAAAGCCGAAAGACCGGTCAAATCGAGCGTGCCGCTCAGGTCTTTGTTTTGCAGATCAAGTGATATGACTCGCCTTGGTGTAGTACTATAATCCCAACCGACAATGTTCTTCCAATCTTCAGGCGATAAAGAGCCGTCCGTCGGCGCCAGAGTCGTCATCCCTTCGGGTTTATTGTCGGTTATCATCCTGTTAATCACCGCGATGTCGCCCGTGTGATAGGTGCCCGGCGCGTCCGCAAGCACCGCCGTCGGCAAAAGCGCAAAGCACAAGCAGAGCGCGAGCAGTGTTGCCAATAGTTTTCTCTTCATTCATCTTCTCCTTTGACCATTTGAATCAGCTTTACTGAATAGCATGTTCATGATGTATGGAAATTCCTGTTTTGCCACCATTCCATTCTCAAATACCCGCATGATTGGCGCCGCAGCTCATCAATAGATTCTCGAGATGAGTCTCCAACACCTACATTTCATTCTAATGACTCGAAATTTTATCCACAAGAAGCTCGTCGTATTCGGTCGTTTTCCGTCATATTCGGTCGTCCACTATTAAAAAAAGCCTGATGCCATAGGCAAGGGCGACCGCACCGACCTTACTCCACGGTACATTTCCTCATGACAAAGCATGGCTTCTTAGACATATTTGCCGTCAATGACATCCATTGCATCTGAAAAATACTCAAAAAGCTTAGCAATATCTATTATTCCCTTCAGAAAAAGGGGCGATAGCGACAATCGTGTATGCTATAGCCATTGTCGCTTGTCGATAAAGCCGCGCATGCCAACCATCGGAGGAAATGTACCGTTGAATCTTTTGCTTATACTGTGCTTTGCTGCGTTCATCAGTATCGGGTTGCCGAACTCGATTCTAGGCAGCGCCTGGCCGATTATGTATCAAGATCTTCATGTGTCCATCGGGAATGCAGGCATCATCTCCATGATCATCTCAGGCGGCATGATTCTCTCCGGACTTACGTCCGCGAGAATCATCAAACGATTCGGAACCGGCACGACCATCGTCGCAGGCAAAGCGATCATGGCTGCTTCTCTCATCGGTTTTGCCGTCTCCGGTCATTTTCTCTTACTTTGTGTTTTCGCACTGCCGTTGGGATTTGGTATCGGTGTAATCGACACGGGGGTCAATGGTTTCATTGCGCTCCACTACAAGGCACGATACATGAGCTGGTTACACAGTTCCTGGGCAGTCGGAGCCGCAACCGGCACTCTCATCATGTCCTTCGGCATCCGACAGTGGGGAACATGGGAAAGCGGATATCTGACGATTGCGATCATTCAGATATTGCTAATCGGCATCTTGATTTTCACCTTGCCGCGCTGGAAAAGCGTCAACGATGTCCCGGCAGAAAATGGCACAACGGAACATCATGTTTTGACACTCAAGGAGCTGATCCGCCTGCCCGGCGTCAAGCAAACGTTGATCGTGATATTCGGTTTTTCAGGCATCCAAGGTACGATGGGACTCTGGATCAGCAGTTATCTCGTGCTTGTAAGGGAGGTCCCTGAAGCGACAGCTGCCCGCTGGGTTGTCTTCCATCTCGCAGGTGTCATGGTCGGTCGATTTCTTTCGGGATTTTTGAGCTTCAAAATGACTGACAAGCAACTCATCCTATCCGGTCTAGCCCTGTCGGCGTTTGGAATCGCGTTGTTGTTTTTGCCTCTATCGAACACCTTATTGCTCGGGACGCTCTTTTTGATCGGTCTTGGATTTGCACCTATCATACCGAGCATCTACCACTCAACGCCAACACATTTCGGTAACCGATTCTCACAGTCGGTCATGGGCGTACAGACGGCGAGTCTCTTCGCGGGCAGCACGTTTGTCCCACCTCTCTTCGGCTTGATCGCACAGGAAAAATATTATGGACTGTTCCCGTATTTTTTGGCTGCCATGATCGTCTTAGTGATTCCTACTGTCTTCCTGCTTTACCGCTCCATTCGCGGCGGAGAAGCATTGTCGGAACCACAAGACGAAGTCAGCGCATCGGACTAGAGGAACAGTGCGCGCTAACGCTTCGGTCGTCATCTCCTCTCCGGCAAATATAGAGTAAACGGAAGAACACTTCCTATCGGGAGGGGCTGTATCTCTCCGATAGCAACTATCTGAATTTCTATCACTTTGCCCTGTCTCTTCATGCTCGCTATTGCGGCGCCGAAACACCCGAGGAGATGGTACGGGCTTTTGAAGAGGATCTTTCTCTGGAGTATAAACTTTCTAACATTGCGCAGGCCAAGGGATTTGCCGCCGTTCTGGAAAAAATCAATAGTCTGTCTCCTATGATTCGTAATATTCAATTGCTTCTCTCGCCAACTTTTCAAACCTTTCTTGATATTCTGGAGCCACGGAAATGCCGTCAAACTTTTTGTCGTTGGCGTAATAATAACGGCTGGCAGCCTCGGTGATACCCTGCATATCCAAGATTGATTCGTTGGCAAATGCATCTGAAATGGTTCGGCTGAAATCCGTATACAGTAGACCATTCTTGCTTTCAACATCGTAATGGCTAACCCAATTGCCAAGGACAACTACCCCGTTGTAATCGGTAACAACGTCGTCCCCGTAGACCCATACAATATACTCGTCGCTCCGCCCCCCGAAGATTCCCTGACACATAAGTGCTTCGTCCAAAGCAAATACTATCTCTTCACCGAGGCACGCCTGCACAGCTTTCAGCCATGCAATAGAGCCAAGAAAATCTCTCCTCTTTGGAAGATTTTGCTTCTTAGGATCATACTTCGGCAAACTGACAGTTCTGCGGTTCGCAAGATCCGCCCGAACACGCTGACCCAGCAATTCAATAATATATTCGGGTGGCTTGCGTACACCGGTTTCCCAATTCTGGATTGTTCGAAAGGGAATATTGTACCTTGTAGCAAACTCGCTTTGAGTATCTCCTAATTCCGTTCTCATTTCTCGTATAATCATCTTTATCACCTGCCTGCGAATAAAATACACTCATTGGGTGTATTTGTCAAGAGACTTTACGATACGACATCGTGAAGCAGAGATCACCGATGCGTTACATGCCGGAAAGCTTCGTCCCGCACAGCGGATTCAGAGGATACGGCTTCATGCTCGTTCCCGCAACCGCCCAACTCATCACCGAGATGATACTCGGTGAACCATTGATAATCGACGTCTCAGGTCGCAACATCGGGCGATTCGGGCACCGCGAACTCGGTCTGAGAACACTCTGTTGTCTAATGTTCTTAGCGTTCAATGATCACTCGTATAGTCCAGCATGATGACATTTTTCTTGTTGGGCAGATAGAGAACTTCGACCTCACCTGTTCTTAGATTATGTAAATCTGCCACTTGAACCCCAAATAAGGAACTGCGCAGCTCAGATCCACCGCATAGGCGATATTGAAGATCAGTAAAACCCAAGCCCACAGTCTTTTATCGGCTTTGTAGCTGGCAGACGCCATGGCAAAGGGCGGTTTGAAGCCATTTTGGTTGAGCCTTAAATCGATGTAATTACCTAGCTCGTACCTATTTTCGTGAGGTTTGCTGTCGACGACCGTCAGCTTGACCTTCGTCGGATAGCCGGCTAAGTTTATAAAACTAAGTAACAGCTCCCGCTTGGGCATTCCATCCATCTCACCCGTTTTCTCATAGGATAGGATCTTTGCCTCGACGAGTTTACCGCTTTTTTGCACTTTTTGATGTCTCTTTACATGTTTCCTCGGTTTAGTAATAAAGAAAGCAATCAATACGCTCTGAAATGTCCACAGGATCGTGCCGACAGCCAACAAGACGGTGGCGACAGTCGGTGCCGAACTTACCATGGACGCTGCCCTTAGAAAAAAATAAGGGAAAGACATACATATTTATATGAAAAAGCCGGAGAGAAAGAAGAATTAAGGCATTGATCCTTAACAATCTCTCCGACTTTATTTCCGGGAAGCAACATAAGTTGCGTCCTGGTTACTCTTCCAAGATAGCAACCGATTGCCTTAGCTTGTGCTCTGTATCAAGCCAATCGCGGTTGCCACCCTGAAATTGGTGGAAGCGAGGGGTTCAAACGACACTATGCAAACTCTGAAACGCCCGTATATCAAGCTTTTCAGTATTTGATATTCCGTAAATACACCTGTTTTTATGTGCTTTTTTAGGTAAAGCTATAAAAAACCCAATTTTTTGTAACAACTATCTTCACATTCTATGTTACACTACGGCTAGGAACAGCGTAGTGCATATATTGAGAAAGGAGAAATGTGCTATGGCTACTGTTTTCGATGTTGCGGATTATTTTATCGCGGCATCCCACAAAAGAGGAAATTCTGAGTTAACAATCCTAAGGTTACATAAACTAATATATTTTGCTCAATTGTGGTCTTATCTTGCATTTGATCGGCCATTGTTTGATGCAGAGATGCAAGCATGGGAATATGGTCCCGTATTTCCTGCTGTGCAAACTAAATACAGTCCACATTCTGATTGCCCTATTGATACGGAGCCAGTAGATCTCGACTATTCGAAATTTACAAACGAAGAAATTACACTGCTCTTTGATGTGGATCAGTATTATAAAACACAAAGCACGTGGTTGCTGGTTGAAAAATCTCACTGCAAAGGTTCTCCTTGGGAGAAAGCTTACAAATCAGGAGTGTTACATACTGTGATTCCAGAGAAGTATATTAGAGATGTTTGCAAATCAAAGAAAAACGTTAACATCCCAAGAATTAGCAAAAAGTTGCCTGGCATTATGAAGGTTTCAGTTCCTAAACGAAATGCGAATGGTGTGGCGTTGCTTCCTCGAGAAGTTTTTGAGGACTAATTAACTCATATGCCATCCGTTGGTGAGATATGGGCAGCGAATTTTGCATATGAGGATGACCCTCTGCAAACGAAACTACGCCCAGCTTTAGTCATCAGCGCAGATCAAAGTACCTGTGTTTGCATACTACTTGCGGTGTCATCACGCACTCCAAAGCCTAACTACGATTATCCTATTAAATACTGGCAAGCCGCGGGATTATCAAAGCCCTCTTGTGTGCGGCTAGAAAACGCTGTTGAATTTGTCTTTACTGACTTGGAATTCAAAATAGGCAAGTTGCACCAGAAAGATCAAAATGGTGTATTTTGGAGGTTAGCGGAACTCTATGAGAATGAGAATGAGAATGAGAATGAGCTAGACCTTTACTGATAAGCTCTCGAGGCATTCTTTCTTATACAAATACATCCGCCGTCCGAGAGGGCGGCTCTTTTTTATGCCCTTTTATCCGGGTAATCCATCTGCCATATCTCCATGACACGCATAATATCTTTCTGGCTCAACAACTCGACAGGGAGCAGTACTTGAAAAGGGGTAGCGAGACTCTTGCGACGTAATGGTTTTTAGTCAGAATTGTTGTTGTGGCTACAAATAAAGGATAAAGCAAACGAATGCCCCACGAAGCAAACCTATACTCAAAAAACAAACGATTATCCCACAAAGCAAACCTTTACTTTTGAGATAGTCCGCCGCGACCCTGAAAACAAGAAAAATCTGTCCCGAAAATGACTCCAGGGCGGGTTTAGATTTAATGCGCTTTTCGGGCGTAAAACGTCCCCAAACGCATAGTATGATGGCGTTTGGGGACAAACTGTGGTGGAAGCGAGGGGAGTCGAACCCCTGTCCGAAACTGCATCAAAAAGGACATCTCCGGGTGCAGCCTGCGATTGGTTATTCCCCTTCCGACTCGATCACAGGCAGTCTTGTCGGTCAAGTAGTCTAATAATACGCGACGAGCGTCAAGACATTCGCCCGCCGGGAGCCTCGTTTGACCTCCACCGAGGAAAGGTCTGCACTGTTAACGTCCGAGGGCGACCTGCAGATCAGTCGGTCGGACGGCAACGGTTACGCCGCTGCGAGTGCCGGTTTATTGGCAATTATAAGCTCTCTCGTTTTTTAAAGAGGCCAACGAGAATCCTCTACCCGCTTTCCTGATCTCCACAACCCCGTCGAAACCAGTACGCTCCCATAAAGGCACCCATATTCTAGCACGGATTCCCGATCAACACACGAATGGTAACATACATAATCAAGTTTGAGTGAAAAGTCCTGTTTTCTACGACCTCGTTCAGAAGTCCATCGGCTAATTCATCACTTGATCAACGCCGATAGTTTCTTGAATTCAGGCGTACCTGAAACTTGAAGCAGATCGAAAAGGATCGTCTCCGTATTCGTAACAACGGCGCCCATCTCGCTGAACAAATCGAGTGCATTCTTTTTGTTCTCCTGTGTTCGCGAATCGACCGCGTCAAACGGGACAAAGACCTTGTACCCTTCCGCAAGCAAATCGCGCACCGTTTGAAAGACACAGACGTGCGTCTCAGCCCCGATGACGATCACCTGTTTGCGATTGTGCCGCTCTACGCATTCTTTCACTTCGGGCGTAATCGCCGTAAAGGAGGTCTTGTGAAAAACTTCTACGGGAAGCTCTTCCGACTCAATTAATGACAAGAGCGAATCGACCGTGTGCCCGAGTCCTTTCGGATACTGCTCCGTCATGACGACGGGAAGATTGAATACCTTGGCGACGTTGAGCAACACGCTTGCCTGTTTTAGCAGGAAGTCCCTGTCGTACATGGCGGGCATCAGGCGCTCCTGGAGGTCGATCACGAGGAGAACCGCATCTCCTTTATTCAGTTGGTACGTTGATTTCATTGTTTTTCGTCTCGCTTTCCATCAGCCGTTTGATCAATCTAATCACGGCTCATCTCTTTCATACGCTGGCGGATATCGCGCTCTTGCGAACGTTCCTTAATCGTTTCGCGCTTGTCGTAAAGCTTCTTCCCTCGCGCGACGCCGATTTCAATCTTGACACGACCGTCGACAAAATATGCCTTAAGCGGAACGAGCGTCATGCCACGCTGTTGCGTGGCGACGTCGAGCTGACGGATCTCGTGTTTATGTGCGAGAAGCTTGCGGTCGCGCGTCGGATCAGGGTTAAATCGGTTGCCCTGTTCATACGGTCGGATGTGCGCACCGATCAGGAAGAGCTCGCCGTCACGAACCGCCACATAAGCTTCTCCGAGGCTGAAATGACCTTGACGGATTGATTTCACCTCTGTTCCCGTGAGGACGATTCCAGTCTCAAGACGGCGGGTAATGTGGTATTCGAATCGAGCACGCCTGTTTTCAGTAATGAGCTTTATCTTTTTTGCGTCCGCACTCATCTCTCCGTCCCCTTCTTTACTGTCGGCTGACCGATGATGTCATCGAGTTCCGCCATCGGAACTGCGTTCAAATCCAAAGCCGCGCGTCTACCGTCTCTCCAAGCATAATAGCCTGCCGCAGCGATCATCGCAGCATTATCCGTGCAGTATACGGGGGGAGGAACGATCAGTCGGACACCCGCAGAGGTCGCCATCTCCTCCATTGACTCACGAAGCTTTCTGTTCGCGGACACGCCGCCGCCCAGCACGAGCGTCTTGTAACCCGTGTCAATAAGTGCCGTTTGGGTGTGTGTCACAAGCGCTTCGACAATGGACGCTTGAAAGGTCGCGGCGAAATCGGCTTCCGAGCAGGAGGATGGCCATCTTCTCCCCTCGCGATCGGTCTCGCGTTCAAACTTTCTATATACATTAATGGCGGCCGTTTTTACGCCGCTAAAAGAAAAATCGTACGAATCGGGAAAATGCGTGACGGGAAGATGGAAAGCGTCAGACCTCCCTCCCTCAGAGGCGCGCTCGATGAGCGGACCTCCGGGATAGCCGAGTCCGATGCTCCTTGCGATCTTGTCGAATGCCTCTCCCGGGGCATCATCTCTCGTCCGAGCCAACGTGCGATATTGCGTATGCTTGAGCACCTCGACAAGCGATGCGTGACCTCCCGATACGATCAGACAGAGAAATGGCGGTTCTAGTGAACGATCGGTCAGATACGATGCCGCGATGTGACCTTCCAAGTGATTCACCGGTATCAAGGGCAGCCCTGTGGCAGCGACCAAACCCTTCGCGGCGGATACACCGACGAGCAGCGCCCCCACAAGTCCCGGTCCGTATGTGACGGCGATGGCGGTCAGGTCATCGAGATCCACGTTCGCATCGCTCAAAGCGCGATCAATGACGGGCAAAATCGACTTCACGTGTTCACGTGAAGCGATCTCGGGTACAACACCGCCGTAAACCGCATGCAGGTCGATCTGCGATGCGATCACGTTCGACAGAATCGTCACGCCGTTTGCTACGACGGCGGCTGCAGTCTCGTCGCACGACGTCTCAATCCCTAATATGAGATATCTATTATTACTTTGATTCACCTGTTTGCATCCTATTCTAAGTTGCCGTCCATGTTTAACATTACTTTTGCGTAATTCTCGCCTTGAGAATAACAGAGTTATAAACGACAGAACAAGCATCCGCCCGCCATGAGCGATTGGAGTCGTTCAGACCAAAATGATATCATTAACTCATAGATCGAGAAGTCAATATGCAATAGTGTCTTTTAAAAGTAATTTGAATGTGAGAATATCGCAAGTTGAGACGAAAGTTAGAATACAAAACAAAAAACATTAAACGTCGCGTCGTATTCTCCGTTTTTATGGTCTTTGCGGTGATTCTGGCGTTCTTATTGCTCGTCGTGATCAGCAGTCTCGTCAAAGCCGACAGGCTGATGAAAAAAGACGGCGAGCCTGTATCTCCCTATGCGACAAACCGTTTCACTTCATTTCGATCGGTCAGCTTTACATCCGGCAAGGGACAGATTCCACTGAAAGGATGGCTCATCCAGACGCCTACGACACCTCCACGTGCGACCTTGATCATCGTGCACCAACAAGGCGCCAACAGATTGCCTTACGGTCTTGCCACAGCTTCCCTGTACAGCCAGCTCACCAAAGCAGGTTTTCAGATCCTCGCCTTTGACTTGCGCCATTCCGGGGAATCGGGAGGTGAAATGTCGTCTTTCGGTTATGCGGAGGCAGAGGACGTGCGCATGGCCCTTGAGTGGACGATCCGCAACACGTCAAACGCCCCGATCATTCTCTACGGTTTCGGTTCCGGAACGACGGCTATTTTCCGCATGATGGACCAGTTGCAACAAGATATCGACAGCGAGAAAAACGACGGTCAGCCGGACACCGATACACTGTCTTCGTCTACGCTCCCCGCTTCGGAAATTAAGAAGAGAATCAGTGCTCTCGTCGTTGATTCACCCGCTAGGGACAGCGACGATTATATTAAGGTCGCCGTCCGTCAGGAAAACAATCGATGGCTTTTCTGGCTGAAGAACACAACGCCCTACGCCGTCAGAATGTCTATCGGCAACAGTAAGAAGGCTGATTATTTCTCAGAGTTCACGACATTGACACTCCCCCTCATGATCTTCGGGCATGAAACCGATCGCATTCTGCCCGAAGCCGCGTACCGTCCCATGATCGAGGAGCGCCTGCGGCTACACCCCGCATGGACGTCGTTTTACGAGGCGAAGGGAACCGGACATTTGTCATCTTACGATGACGACCCCGACGGTTACACGGAGGCTTTACTTGATTTTTTACAAAAATGGTTCCCTGCCGCGAAGTAAGTTTGTCGCTCGACCGGACATTTCTCCGAGAAAAACTCTCAGTAGATAAATTGAATTTATGCACTATAATGAAATGGTGAATAATAGAAACATTTAGTTCGCGCGGAAAGGACGACAAGATGAACGGACACTTCGCACTTCCAACAGCAAAAAATGAACCTCTCCTTGATTACTCACCCGGCTCTCCGGCACGTGATTCACTCAAGGCGGAGCTTAAGAGACAGTCAGAGATCACGCTCGACATCCCGGTCATTATAGGGGGCAAAGATATCAGCACCGGGAACTTGAAGACGGTTGTCATGCCTCACAATCACAAGCATGTACTCGCTCGCGTCCATCAAGCAGGCGAGAAAGAATTGAAACTCGCCATTGATGCGGCACTCGATGCAAAGAAGAGTTGGGCGGCTATGCCCTACGCTCACCGACAGGGAATTTACCTGAAAGCTGCCGAGTTGTTATCCGGTCCGTGGCGCGACATCATCAATGCCGCAACGATGCTTGGTCAGAGCAAAACCGTTTATCAGGCGGAGATCGATTCGGCGTGTGAGCTATGCGATTTTCTTCGCTTTAACGTCGCGTATGCCGACGAGATCTATAGGATACAACCCGACAGTGCAAAGGGTGTATGGAACAGAATGGAGTATCGTCCGCTCGACGGTTTTGTTTTAGCGATAACACCTTTCAACTTCACTTCGATCTCAGGCAACTTGCCGATCGCGCCTGCTCTCATGGGCAACACGGTCGTTTGGAAACCTGCAGGAACGGCGGCGCTCGCGAGCTACTATTTCTACCTGCTCCTTTGCGAAGCCGGTCTTCCGCCTGGCGTCATCAACTTCGTTCCGTCCTCCGGGCGCGATGTCGGCGCACATGTCGTCAGCGATCCGCGCTTAGGTGGCGTTCATTTCACGGGCTCGACTGCGACGTTTAACGAGATTTGGCGAGAAGTCGGATGCAATATTTCGAACTACGAGCAGTACCCTCGCCTTGTCGGAGAAACAGGCGGAAAAGATTTCGTTTTCGCCCATAATTCCGCCGACGTCGGCGCCTTGATTGCGGCACTCGTCCGCGGTGCCTTCGAGTTTCAGGGTCAAAAATGCTCCGCCGCCTCACGCGCTTATATCCCCAAGAGCATCTGGCCGAAGGTCAAATCGCTTCTCCTGAGGGAAATTAAGGAACTCAAAGTTGGAGATCCTGTTGATTTTACGACGTTCATGTCCGCCGTGATCGACCGCGAATCGTTCGATCGCATTAAAGGCTATATCGATCGAGCGAAAGATTCCGAAGAAGCCGATGTTCTGTGCGGCGGCTACGATGACAGCCATGGCTACTTCATCTACCCGACCGTCATCGAAGCGAAAAATCCGCGCTACGAGAGCATGTGCGAAGAAATTTTCGGACCCGTTCTGACTGTCTATGTCTATGAGGATGAACGCTTCGAGGAGACGCTCGATCTTTGCGACTCGTCATCGCCCTACGCTCTGACCGGGGCAGTTTTTGCAAAGAACCGCCAAGTCCTCGTCCACATGGAGAATCGCTTGCGCCATGCGGCAGGCAATTTCTATCTGAACGACAAACCGACTGGCGCTGTCGTCGGGCAACAGCCATTCGGCGGTTCACGCGCTTCGGGCACAAACGATAAGGCCGGGTCGCTTTTGAACATGATCCGCTGGACGAGTCCCCGCGTGATCAAGGAAACTTTCGTACCGATTTACGACATTACATACCCCTACATGGTTGAGGAATAAGGTTTGTCTCTATCAAGCTATTGTTTCGGACGGGTAACGATAATAGAGCTCATCCGACGCAGGTTTTCGTTTAATGCCATTTGATTGACCTTGAGGGAGCGACGTCCGTCCTCCCCCAGGTCAATCGAGTGCAAATAAAAACAATTTGAAAGAGGGGGTTCTATGGGAGATCGAAGGATCACTGATCATCCGATCTTGGACTTCGACGAGGGTGAAGTCATTCACTTCACATTCGACGGTAAACCGATGGAAGGCAGAGAAGGCGATACAATCGCATCCGCACTCCATGCCAACGGAGTCAAGGTACTGGGATATCACTTCAAAACAAAGCGACCGCGCGGTTTTTATTGCGCAATCGGCAACTGCTCGGCCTGTCTCATGATTGTCAACGGAAAATCGAACGTACGCACATGCACTGAGTCCTTGCTGCCCGGTATGGTCGTCGAGACGCAATTGGATCGCGGGGTGCCTGATGATGTATAACATTGACCTCGTTGTCATCGGCGGCGGACCTGCCGGGCTGATGGCTGCCAATACGGCGACCGAAGCCGGTGCAAAAGTTTTGCTCCTCGAGCGCGATGGACATCTCGGCGGTCAGCTCGTCAAACAGACACATAAGTTTTTCGGGTCTGAGAAGCAGCACGCCTCAGTGCGAGGCATTGACATCTCGACGATGCTCGGCGACAGACTCGACTCTTTCGGTGAGCGCGCGACCGTCTGGAAAAACGCGACGGCAATCGGATTCTATGAAGACGGAGTCATCACGGTCGACCACGACGGCATCTATAAAAAAGTAAAACCGAAGCGCGTCGTCGTTGCGACTGGAGCCTCCGAAAAATTCCTGTCATTCCCGAATAACGACCTCCCCGGCATTTACGGAGCCGGCGCGGTTCAAACGATGATGAACGTCTACGGCATTCGACCGGGGCACCGCGTCCTCATGATAGGCGCTGGCAATATCGGACTGATCGTCAGCTACCAGCTCATGCAAGCCGGCGTCTCCGTTGCTGCCATCGTGGAAGGTCTCCCGCAAATCGGCGGCTACGCCGTACACGCCGGGAAAGTGCGCCGCGCAGGCGTTCCGATCTTGACGTCACATACGATTTTGCGCGCTGACGGTAAAGAGTCAGTTGAACGCGCGACGATCGCACGTATTGACCGGACTTGGAACGCGATACCGGGAACAGAGAAGACGATCGAATGCGATGTTATTTGTATATCCGTAGGGTTGACGCCTCTTGCCGAACTTCTTTGGCAAGCGGGGTGCGAGATGCGTTACATACCTTCTCTCGGCGGAAGCGTCCCTCTCCGCAATGACTGCCTCGAAACGACGGTCAAAGGCGTTTACGTCGCCGGAGACGTCACGGGCATCGAAGAGGCGAGCGCCGCCATGGTCGAAGGACATCTCGCGGGACTCGAAGCTGCAGCCTCACTCGGCTTCAAGGGCGACCGTTACAGCGAGGAGCGAAAAGACTGCATGGAGCAGTTGGCGGCGCTTCGGTCCGGTCCGACAGCCGAGAAGATTCGCACGGGACTCGCCTGTGCCGAGTGCCTATAGGACGGAAAGGAGTCACAATGCTTATCAATACAGGAGTTCCGACTCGTGAACAAATAGAACAGCGGCTCCCTTCCCCGGAACGAAGGGCGCGCGGTCCTTACGCGATGGTCGAATGCTTCCAAGAAATCCCATGCAATCCTTGTAGCACGTCATGCCCGTTCGACGCCATTTTGCCCATGGGAGATATCAATGAAATCCCTATGATCGATCACGATCGCTGCACCGGCTGTGGCGTCTGTGCAAGCGTCTGTCCCGGGCTTGCCATCTTCATCATTGACGAGAGCGTAGGAGACGGAACGGCTAGCGTGACGATCCCTTACGAGTTTCGACCTTTGCCCGAAAAAGGCGAGACGGTGCGCGCCGTTAACCGAGAGGGCTGCGTCATCGGCGATGCAATCGTAACGCGAGTTCTCTTATCCAAAAAAACGAAAACTCCGCTCGTCACTATCCGCGTGTCGGATGGGCTTGTACATGAAGTGCGTTTTTTCAACTTGATCGATGATAAGGCAGTCAGCGACGCAACATCGTTAAAGAGAAAGGAAGAGCCCATTACGGTCGATTCCGCTTGCGCGTCAGATGACGACGAGATCATTCTCTGCCGTTGTGAGGGCATCACATTGCGCACGATACGCGACTTGATCCGCGAAGGGTATACGACGGTCGACGAGATCAAGCGCATCAGCAGGGCAGGCATGGGAGCTTGCCAGGCGAGAACGTGCGGTCCTCTTATCGCCGCCGAGATCGCGCGCATGACGGGGCAACCGATCAGTGAGATTCAGCCGTCAGCTCATAGGGCGCCGGTCAAACCGATGCCGATCGAGTTTTTCTTAGGAGGTGATTCAAAATGAGCGTGCCGAAATCTGCATCCATTGTCATCATCGGAGGGGGCGTTTCCGGATGCGCGATCGCTTGGAATCTTGCCAGCCGAGGCATCAAAGATATCGTCTTACTCGAAAAAGATACGCTCGCAAACGGTTCGACAGGGCGTTGCGGCGCGGGTATCCGCATGCAATGGGCTGCCGAAAAGAATTGCCGCCTCGCACAGTATTCCGTCGATTTCTTCGAGAACGGCAACGAGATTCTCGGCTATGAACGCGACATCGAGTTTGAGCAGTCCGGCTACCTTATCGTCGCCGCCAACGAGAAAGAAGCGGAGCAGTTCAAAAAGAATGTCAAATTGCAGAACAGTCTGGGAATCCCCTCCGTCTACTTGACCCCGGAAGAGGCGCGCGAGATTGTTCCTCTGCTCGACACCTCGCAATTCGTCGCTGCCACCTTTTGCCACAAAGACGGGCACCTGAACCCGTTTCACACGACCGATGCATATGCCAGGGCAGCGGAGCGATTAGGTGTCAAAATCTTCAAGCACACGGAAGTCATCGGCATTGAAGTCAAAAACAGACGTATCGAGAGCGTTGAGACGACGCGCGGACGCATCGCGACGAACATCGTCGTCAACGCGGCGGGCGGGTGGTCCAAGGCGATCGGCGCCATGGCAGGGGTCGATATCCCCACATACGTGCAACGCCACCAAATCATGGTCACGGAGCCTTTAGAGCCGGTTCTCAACCCTATGGTGATGGGTTTCTCCTACAACATCTACATCCAGCAAGTGCCTCACGGATCGATTATCATGGGGCGCAGCGATAATACGGAGCCTCTCGATTTCAGAACGACTTCGGGTTGGAAGTTCGTCGAGGAAATGACGAAGACGTGCAGCAAGCTTCTCCCCGCTTTGAAAACTGCCAACGTCCTTAGACAGTGGGCGGGGCACTACTGCATGACAGAAGACGCCCAGCCGATCTACGGACCGACTCCCGGTGTAGAGGGCATGTACCTCGCCTGCGGCTTCAGCGGACATGGCTTCATGCTCGCTCCGGCGACTGCTCAACTCGTCTCTGAGATGATACTCGGAGAGCCGCTGACGATCGATGTCTCCGATCTCGATGTCGGGCGCTTTGAGCGCCGGGAACTCGTCTTCGAACACTCGGTCGTCTAACACGACACGTCAACTTAGAAACTATGTAGTGACCCCGCAATTGCAAGAACGCGGATTTATCCATAACCTTGAATTGTATTAACCAAGCGGCATTACCGCATACAATGGAGGTCACTACAATGAAAAGAATAATCTATGTTG